>Ga0209456_10000337_pt1 | contig 25742 bp, 21 predicted proteins | sample COG_11_FD_184755 | JGI IMG/M metagenome (GOLD analysis project Ga0209456, IMG submission 184755) | Pelagic marine sediment microbial communities from the LTER site Helgoland, North Sea, for post-phytoplankton bloom and carbon turnover... | ecosystem: Environmental > Aquatic > Marine > Neritic...
CGGCAGAAATAAAGTGGAATACCAATGGCACCACCGGTTTCCATACCCAGGCTTCGAGATACCATAAAATACTCTCCTCCAACGCCTACCTGAATGTTCGTGGCAATCGCGGAGGCACTAAGTGCGGTAATAAAGGTTATGGAACTCGCCAAAATCACAATAACCATTGTCCAACCCAGGCCTACATTGCCTACCACCCATCCAAACCGAAGGTACATGATAAGACCAAGTATTGTAAGTACGCTCGGAGTATATACTCCTAAAAAAGTCCCAAATTTCCGGGTAGTATTTACGGTGTTTTTAGACATAATGATAATGTACTAAAAAAAGGAGTAGATTAAATGTTAGACAACCAAAATGTGATATAATTGTGGAAGATCCCCGCCTCCGGCCAAGGCTACATTCTATTACTCTATCGAATGTGGGGGTCTCTAAAAACTATGTTTTCCGGCTACTTAACTGCCTATTTAATAATTCATTATCTTGGTAAAGCAACCACCAACCACTACTTCACATGATTAACTTCTTTAGAGGACAGAGCGTTAAGAGGGTAGAATGAAAAAGTCAACGATTTGGCTTTTGAGTGATGAGCCAGATGAGGCGAGGCAAAGTAGACATTTTTAGCGAATGGGCCAGATGGCGGGTTGGCATTAATAATAAAACTATGATTAATTTTTTTAGGCGAATCCGTAAAAAACTAGCAGATGACAACAAGCCTTTGAAATACATGAGGTATGCTATTGGAGAGATTTTACTTGTAGTTATTGGGATTTTGATTGCTTTGAGTCTTAACAATTGGAATGAGAATCGAAACATAGAAAAACTCGAAATTCAATACCTCAATCGTTTGATAAAAGACCTGACGATTGACACTTTATATATTACTTCTCGTATTGAAAAATCACAAAGAGTAGTGAACAATCATAGAAATATTATTCGCTCGATGTATGAAAAACAGAAGAGTATCGAAGATGTGAAAGATCTATGGAAACAAATAGTTTGGGCCTCAGAATACCTCATTACGCAGAATGCCACTTATGAGGAATTAACCAATTCAGGTAACCTTAGTATTTTTAAAAATCAAGAATTAAAGACATCAATCATCTATTATTACCGCGAAAATGAACAGGTCGCAAAACACATATCTGAATTCGATGAAGTATCAACGAGACACCTGATACACCTAAATCATGTATTCCCTAATAATATAAAATTCAACCCAAAACATAACGACATATTTGAAAATTTGGATTTGGGCGGAAACGAATGGGAGTTTTTTAATGATCCTTCATCTGAAATATTTCAAACCATAGCACTCGCATTGTCAATTTATAAGCTCAAACATACTAAGTATATCGATGAATTCTTGACATTAAAAAATAATTCAAAAAAATTGATTAATGAGATTAATAACGAATTAGAATCAAGAAAATAAGCTTTGTGTAAAACAATCAAAAACAATAACGATCTACTTTCTGCTCCCCCCATCTTGCTTGCTGTTATGTTGCCATTTTCATTTGAAATTGCTATCTTAACTAATCCATGACTGAACAAAAACGTCAACTCCAGGCCATAATGTTCACGGACATAATTGGCTTCACAAAAATGATGGGCAGCGATTCAAAAAAAGCCCTGAACCTTGTTAATGACAATAGAGCCCTTCAAAAACCACTCATAGAACAACATGGTGGAAAATGGTTGAAAGAAATGGGAGATGGGGTACTAGCCAGTTTTACCAGTGCCTATAATGCCGTTAAATGTGCCATTGCAATTCAGCAAAATGCCAATAAAGATTTAAAAAACAAAATTCGTATTGGTATTCACTTGGGGGATGTTACTACCGAGGAAGGTGATGTTTTTGGAGATGGTGTAAATATTGCTTCAAGGTTGGAATCTATAGCTGATCCGGGAGGCATATATATATCTGATTCCGTTCATACTTCGATTAGGGGTAATAGTGATATAAAATCAATATACCTGGGTGAAGTACAACTGAAAAATGTAAGTGAAGGGATTAGAACACATGCCATAATAGGAGACGGATTGCCACTACCCTCTAAAACTAAAGTTAAAAAACTTTTCAATTCAGTAACAAAACCCAGATCGATATTTAGATCTGTTTCCTTTTATAGCATATTAATAAGTGTTCTTATCATAGGAAGTTTGCTAATTTGGAATAGATTTTTTAAGAACAACATTAATGGTATCCAATCCCTAGCAGTACTTCCCTTTACAAATCACACTGGAGATTCAACTCAGGCATACCTTGCCTCAGGAATGCATTTTGGACTCATTGGTGAGATGGGCCAATTAGGAACTATACAGGTGATTTCAAGGACTTCAACCTTATCCTATGCTAACACAGAAAAAACCATTGAGGAAATAGCTTCAGAATTAAATGTTGATGCCATAGTTGAGGCTTCACTTCTTAGAGCTGATGATCAGATCAATATTCAATTTAATTTAGTTAATGCATATCCTGAAGAGCGTCAAATTTGGTCAAAAACTTATGAGATAGCAAAAGAAAATGTTGTTAACCTATACAGTGAGGTGGCCAAAACTGTTGCGAATGAAATTAATATTAAACTTACCCCTCAGACAAAAGACCTGCTTAACAAAGTACATCCCATAAATCCGGAAGCATATGAATTATATATTAAAGGGAGAATCAGCCTCGCTTTACTATCACCTAAAGGAATCCAGGACGCGGAACAGTATTTTTTGAAGTCGGTGGAAATAGACTCTCTATTTGCTCCTGCGTATGCGGGTTTATCGGGTATCTGGATAGTCTTAAAACAATTGAACATGATATCTCCAGAATTAGCTGACCCAAAAATGGAAGAATACCTGGCTAAGGCTTTTGAACTGGACAGCACAGATGCTGAGGTTTGGCGCTGGGAGGCCAGCAAATTGGGAAATACGGATTTTAATTGGGAAGCCTGTAATAATGCAATGGATAAATGTCTTGAATTAAACCCTAATTTTTCTGAAGCCAGGGCATTTTACGCGCATATTCTTATGATTCAAAACAGATGGGATGAAGCATGGGAACAAATGAATAGAGCCATGGAGACGGATCCTCTTAGTCCTTTAATTAAAGACTTCCGAGGTGTTATGTTAGTACATCAGGGAAAATATGAAGAATATCTGCGCATATATGAGCCCCTGGATAAGCCTGACGTTCCCAATCCTCTTCTTTTGATCATCTTCTCATTAACAAAACAACATGATAAGGCAATTGCACATTTAAAAAGGACTATCCAGTTAGGTGGTCAGGGAGACATTCTTAAAATACTGGAGGAAACCTATGCCAGTAATGGTTTTAATGCAGCTTTGAACCATACTGCGGATGCCTTGGCGAAAATCAATGACTCTACACACTTGTGGACTGGTATAGTCCTGCAGCTATATCTCTTAGCGGGCAATACGGAGAAATCACTTTATTGGATGGAAAAACTGTACATCAGGAGAGATCCGAATCTACCCTATTATGCCGTTATAGGACCCCTTACAAAAGCCTATCAGGATGAACCTCGGTATATAGAAATTATGGAGAGAATTAATCTTAGATAAGGTAAATACATGGACTAAGAAGAACGGTTAACCAAACACCCCTTTTTTGTTAAATTCCAAACTACAAGTTCCAAATTCCAATACTGATAGTAGCAATCTACTCTTTTGGGATTTGGGATTTGGGATTTGGTGGTTTAACTACCCCAACCGCCTTATAAATTACCAATAAGGCACATACAGCCAAAACTGAGTTTTTCTTTCTCCCCTACCCTCTAAAAAATCCGTTGCTCTGAATAATGTGGCGGTCTTATTCTCAATCTAATTACTTAAAAGATGTCTAAACTAAAAATATTAGATATTCAATTATTATCTTAGTCTACCTATAAAATAAATGAAGATCAAATGATCTTTATTCCTAAGTTAGTATTCATGTAAGACGATTGAAATAACCAATGGATAAGAAGAATAGTATATATATTGCAACAAGTTTAGATGGTTATATAGCCGATAAAAATGGTGGTATTGAGTGGCCTTATGATTCTGTTAGTATGCCTGATTTTCGTTTTTTTAAAAGACATTATTATGGAAGATATTGTACACGTGCATAATATTAATTCCATTTCATTGGCAATGGAGTCGGGAAGCATGCTTGGACGAACTTTGACGTCACGAGCCAGGATAAAGCATCTCTTTACAGGTAGTTGATAGGCAAACTTCTAAAAAGGATATGAGCAATGTAAATAATTAGAAAATATGAATGAAATTACAGATAAGTATTCAGCGGATTATGATGGATTTTCATTGGTCAGTGGCGGTCTAATTTATTCGATAATGAAGTTGTTCCAAAAGTCGGAAGATCCTGTCAAATCAAGACGAGGACGGGCTTTCATATTCGCCCTTTTAGCCTGGCTTCCATTGGGAGTATTAGCAGTTTTTGAAGGAACAATATTTCCTGAGGCAATGGGGATAAACTTTATCCAGGATTTTGAAACACATGTCCGGTTTCTTTTTGCTGTTCCCTTCTTAATACTTATCGAAAAATTGGTGGACAGTTCATTTATAAATTATATTAAAACATCGGACAATTTAATTGTGGATAAGCAACAGCCTGCTTTTAATAAAATGGTTTCAAATGTAAACAAGTTGTCAAACCTATACCTTCCGGAGATTATCATATTAATAATTATATATTCATTGATCTTTATAACTTGGGATGATCATTTCTTAATTGAATCATCTAAAAACTATTTATATAACCAACAGGATGAAACACCGACACTGGCTGGTTTTTATTATTTGTTTGTCAGTTTTCCAATCTATCAATTATTACTTTTTCGCTGGTTTTGGCGATTTATAATCTGGGTCTATTCCATTTTAAAAATTTCAAGCTTTACATTTCAAATAGAAGCCGTTAATATTGATCAAATGGCTGGATTGACTTATTTGAATCAAGTGCCAATGCTATTCAGCTATATTTTTTTTGCACTTGCCGCCGTACTCTCATCAAGCCTTGGACTTGATATTGTTTTCGAAGGTGTTAGTTTGAAGAATAATTATCTTAACATCCTTTTTTTTGTGATCCTGGGTCCGGTATTACTGTACGCTCCATTGCTGGTCTTTATACCTCTTTTAATAGAAACCAAATCTAAAGCCATCCATGGTATGGGTAATCTGGTTGCAAAACATAACCTCGATTACATGAAGAAATGGGTATACAATAAACCACCATCAAATGAGCCCATACTTGGAAGTATGGATAATTCATCACTTTCAGACATCAACGCGGCGTATGAACCGGTAATTAAAATGAAATTGGTTCCAATAAACTTCAAAATGTTTCTATTAAGCTGTACTATACTTCTGCTACCTTTTATCCCATTGGCATTTACCTACTACTCTTTTATGGATCTTTTTGGGATGATAATAAAATCAGCTTTTGGGTAATGATATATCATTTGAAATTATCGCATAATGATAAAGATTAATAATTGCCGGATTCTATATTCCTGGACTCCGGGAAAATATTTTTCTCGTTTTTATTCATCATTGGATTTCCCCTATCCCAACCATCCTTCCCTATCCAGGCTCCTGTACTGAATAGCTTCCCCAATATGATCGCCTGCTATAGCTTCTGAAGCCTCCAGGTCGGCAATAGTCCTTGCCACTTTTAAGATACGGTCATAAGCCCTGGCTGAAAGGTTGAGTCGTTCCATAGCATTTTTTAATAGACTCAGAGATGTGTAATCTAGGCTGCAGTGCTCCCTGATCTGTTTAGTATTCATCTGGGCGTTGTAGTGTACAGTTTCCAAGCCTTCAAAACGTTGAGTCTGGATCTCACGTGCTGCTGTCACCCGTTTGCGAATAGTAATACTCTCCTCCCCTTTCCGGTCCTCAGACAGTTTTTCAAAAGGAACAGGGGTAACCTCTATATGGATGTCAATACGGTCTAGCAAGGGACCTGAGATCTTCCCTAAATACCGCTGCATTTCCATGGGAGAAGACGTAACAGCTGCGCTGGGATCGTTGAAATAACCAGACGGACTTGGATTCATGCTAGCTACCAACATAAAACTACTGGGATAGTTAACCGTAAACCTCGCCCTGGAAATAGTGACCTCCCTGTCTTCCAAAGGTTGTCGCATCACTTCAAGCGCCCCACGCTTAAATTCAGGAAGTTCATCCAGGAACAACACCCCGTTATGTGACAAGGAGATCTCTCCCGGTTGGGGGTAGGCACCTCCTCCGACCAAAGCGACGTCTGTTACTCTATCGAATGTGGGGGTCTTCTAAAACATAGTTTTCCAGCTAATTAACTGCCTATTCAATAATTCAGTATCTTGGTAAGGCAACCACCAACCACTACTACACATGATTAACTTCTTTAGAAAAATAAGACAACGACTACTGACTGAAAACAAGTTCAGTAAATATATTCTCTATGCTCTTGGTGAAATTGCATTGGTTGTTGTTGGTATTCTAATTGCCTTGCAAATCAACAATTGGAATCAAATCAAAAAGAACAATGTTGAGGAATCTAAATTGTTGGATAGGTTTCAGGAAGAATTTTCAAGAACTAATGCAAACATAGTTAAAATAAAAAGCCACTATGCTGATATCACAAATTCAAACAGAAATTTAATGAATCTTATTGGCAAGAGTTCTTCTCAGATAAATGCATCAAAAGTTGATAGTTTATTAGCCGTTGCAATCAATATTGAAAACTTTCTGCCCAGTAATTATGTGCTTGATGATATGGTTTCAACAGGAAAACTAGAATTAATTTCCTCAGAAAAACTGAGAGTATTGCTTTATGAATGGAATCAAGAATTAGGTCAGAAAGAAGATAATTACCAAATGCTTTACAAATACTTTATGGAAGAACTAATTCCATATTTGAATAAACATGCTTCGATTAAAAATATTGACTTTTATACAGTGAACGGATTCATTTCTGAACCATCTAATTTAAATCACAATTCTACAGATATTTTCCAAGACATTGTTTTTGAAAACCATCTGGATAATTATTTTTATACCGTGTCCTCGTTTAAGGAGTCTCTAAGCAAGCTAGAAGATATTGCTACTAAGATTTTAATCGAATCAAAAAATAATAAATAACGAAAGGCTAACAATGACTAAATGATATTGCTACCTATCTCCTACTCTTCAATTTATATAAGTCCAACCAATACTTTTTAATTAAATTCCAAAATACAAGTTCCAAATTCCAAAAGAGTAGGAACAGCCAGTAATTAATTGTGATTTGTTATTTGTTATTTGATGCTTACGACTACCCCATCCTATGTTAAGAAAGACCAACCACTACTTTTTAATTAAATTCCAAACTACAAGTTCCAAATTCCAATACTAACATGCGCTATTTACTCTTTTAGAATTTGGGGCTTGGGATTTGAGATTTGAAATTTGGTGCTTTTTATTATCCAAGCCAACCTTCCCGATCCAAACTTCGGTACTGAATAGCTTCAGCAATATGATTGCCACTTACTTCAGAAGTGTTTTCCAAATCAGCAATGGTCCTTGCCACTTTTAAGATCCGGTCATAGGCCCTTGCCGAGAGGTTGAGGCGCTCCATAGCACTTTTTAAAAGACTCAGAGATGCGGAATCTAAGCTGCAGTGCTCCCTGATATGTTTGGTATTCATCTGGGCGTTGTAGTGTACAGTTTCCAGGCCTTCAAAACGTTGAGTCTGAATCTCTCGTGCTTCAGTCACCCGTTTTCGAATGGCAATACTCCCCTCCCCTTTTCTGTCTTCAGAGAGTTTTTCAAAAGGTACCGGTGTAACTTCTATATGAATATCAATCCTGTCCAGCAATGGCCCGGAGATCTTCCCTAAATAGCGCTGCATTTCTATGGGAGAGGACATTACCGGTGTATCAGGGTCATTAAAATAGCCTGAAGGGCTGGGATTCATACTGGCTACCAGCATAAAACTGCTGGGATAGGTCACCGTAAAGCGCGCTCGAGAAATGGTAACCTCCCTATCTTCCAAGGGTTGCCGCATAACTTCCAATACCCCTCGCTTAAATTCAGGAAGTTCATCCAGGAACAACACCCCATTATGGGAGAGTGAAATTTCCCCCGGCTGTGGGTAAGCGCCCCCACCAACAAGGGCCACGTCGGTTATGGTATATAATGGGGTGGTCTTCATTCTGAATTTTATTAGACTGATTTAAAGTCCTTTATAATAATTCATTACCTTAGAAAGTACAACCAACCACTTCTTTTCTATGATTAAGTTCTTCCGAAAAATACGATACACCCTTATGGAAACAGGCAAAACAGCTAAGTACCTTAAATATGCCATCGGCGAAATTGTGCTGGTAGTGATCGGGATATTGATTGCGTTGCAAATCAATAACTGGAACGAGAAAAGAAGAAACGACATTATGTTTCAAGATTCCATGGAACAGGTTTATAATGGATTAAAAACGGATATAGATTTCTACAGTTATATATTAAATGGGCTGATTTCACAATCTGAACTTATCGATCTGGTTCTGAATAATTCTGACTCACTAAGTAAATATCAGCGTCCATTCGCACTTCACGATGTAATCTGGGACTTCATCGAACTAAAGACAGAAATAAAATACTTCACTGAAAACCTAATTTACAATCCGGATAACAGAGAACAGAGAACTATGGCGAAAAGATTGGCCAGTTACGTATTGAGAAATGAAAAATATGTCTCATCCACAGACATCGACTTTAATCGAATATTGGTTGATAAAGGACTGCCCAGGTACGATTGGTCCACGGGCGATAATTTTAAAGGGATGGTTCAGGACTCCACCTATTTCTCAGAAGACCAAATGGAGATTGCATCAGAACTGATACAATCCGAAGAAATACGCAACCTCTTGAAAACCATCAAAGTCAAAACCAATACCGATATTGCCGGAATTGGAAACTTTGATACTGAGGCTAAATCGATCATGGCCAGTATCAAGAAATATTATCCTAACGTAAGAATGATATTCGAAAACGTCGGGATCATCGGAACCGCTATTGATGGTTGGGATGATGTTGCTATCTCAACACCTATGAAGGAAATAGAATTTGCTGTATTCGAAACTGAAAAATTCCTAAAAGAAGGAGATGTAAAGTTCAGAAGTAATGACACGTGGATTCAGAATTGGGGGGGGAATTCCTTCCCGGAAGGGGAGGCAATTAGCGATGGAAGCAACATTCATGTTGATCAGTCGGGCATATACCTCATCCGAATAGATTTGAATTCAAATAAATATTATTTCACCAAGCTAGATTAACTTTCTCCACCCCCCGTTAGCGCGAGCGTCACGCTCGTGCTATGCTAAAAATCCATTAAACCCAAATGCATACCTTCATTATCTATTTTTAAAACAGTATCATCTTCCGAATAATTTCTTGCACTACTGTATTTCCAATGGATGGGATCAGTCACAAAACCCTGTACTACTGGGTTGTTATGGATATACTCAATTTTTTGTTTAATTACTTTTCCACTCCATAGTTCTATGGGCTTATTATGTTGTTGCCAGAATTGCATATTGGTGACGTTAATAGTTTTATGCCCTGCTCGTTTCATCATCCAAAGCAGCCATTCTTTTCTGCTCTCTTGCGGATTCTCTTCAATGGCTTTTATCAATTTTCTTGCAGTAAAACCTTTAAAATCCCTTAATAGATCTGATGGGGCTTCCTTGTCAGAACGAAAAATCAAGTGCACATGACTTGGCATAAAACAATATGCAAATACTTCCATGCCTTTTTCTTTTCGACAGTGTTTGATACTCTCTGCCAATATTGAAAAATATATTTGCCTTGTAAATACATCTATCCAATATACCGTGGCAAAGCTTATGAAATAAACAGCAGTTGGATTCTTGAACTTATATTTTCTACTCATTTACTTTTAAACTGATTATATTTCAATAGCACGAGCATGATGCTCGCGCTAGCCTAAGAACTTATATTTTCTACTCATTTACTTTTAAACTGATTATATTTCAATAGCACGAGCATGATGCTCGCGCTAGCCTAAGGCACCCACTGAACTGGAACATCGTATTAACTGTCGTGCCCAAGCATCAAACTCCCTTGATTTAGGGATCTGAGAACACAGTTTCCACGTTTCTATTGCAGATTTTTGGGTCCTGAGTTTTAAGTCTTGCATAGTTATATTTTACTCTAAAAACTATATTCCTTCTCAACATTCCTGATTCCTACTTCCTACCCCTACCTCATAGTAGGTATTTCGTGCTTAATTCATCCCAACCACCCCTCCCGATCAAGAGATCGATACTGAATGGCTTCCGCAATATGATGGCTACTCAAATTGTTTTGTCCTTCGAGATCCGCAATAGTCCTGGCCACTTTTAAGATGCGGTCATAGGCACGGGCAGAGAGGTTGAGTTGTTCCATAGCGCTCTTTAAAAGATCTAGCGATGTAGCATCTAATCTGCAATATTCCCGTATCTGTTTGGTGTTCATCTGAGCGTTGTAGTGTATATTCTCTTGTTCACTAAAACGTTGGGTCTGGAGCTCGCGTGCCGCCATAACTCTTTTGCGGATCGTTGCACTGCCCTCCCCTTTTCGTTCCTCAGAGAGTTTTTCAAAGGGCACCGGAGTCACCTCAATATGAATATCTATCCTATCTAACAAAGGTCCTGAGATCTTTCCCAGATACCGTTGCATTTCCTGTGGAGAAGAGGTGACCGGTGAATCAGGATCGTTAAAATACCCGGACGGACTCGGATTCATGCTGGCCACCAGCATAAAGCTGCTTGGATACGTAACGGTAAACCTGGCCCTCGAAATGGTTACCTCTCTGTCTTCCAAGGGTTGCCGCATCACCTCCAGGACCCCTCGTTTAAATTCGGGCAATTCATCCAGAAACAGCACGCCATTATGGGAAAGTGATATTTCTCCCGGTTGCGGGTAGGCACCGCCTCCGACCAGTGCCACGTCTGAAATAGTATGGTGGGGACTTCTAAAAGGCCGCTGACACATTAAACCCATGTTCTTAATCTTACCCACCACGCTATGAATTTTAGTGGTTTCCAAAGCCTCTTGCAAGGTCATAGGTGGTAAAATAGAGGGTAATCGCTTAGCCAGCATGGTTTTTCCTGCACCCGGTGGTCCAATCAGAATAATATTATGCCCACCGGCGGCGGCAATTTCCATACAACGTTTTATACTTTCCTGTCCTTTGACATCCGAGAAATCAAATTCAGGGAAATCCAGATTCTTATAAAACTCGTCCTTGATATCTACATGGGTCTGTTCCAGGGCTTCTCCTTTATCAAAGTAAGCAATAACTTCAGCTATCTTCTCAACCCCATATACTTCCAGACTATCTACAATGGCTGCTTCCCGTGAGTTAACTTTAGGGAGAATAAACCCTTTAAAACCTTCTTCCCGGGCTTTTAGAGCAATAGGCAGAGCTCCTTTTATGGGCTGGAGGCTGCCATCCAGAGAGAGTTCTCCCATAATGATATAATTTCCCAATTGTTCTGCCCTAATTTGGCCCGAGGCCGAAAGGATACCGAGGGCAAGGGTGAGATCATAAGCCGAGCCTTCTTTTCTTAAATCGGCCGGGGCCATGTTGATGGTGATTTTTTTTCCCGGGATTTTAAATCCATTATTGAGAAGGGCCGCGGCTATTCTGTAATTACTTTCCCTGATAGCATTGTCGGGCAAGCCTACCAAATGATAACCAATTCCCCTGTCAACATTTACTTCAACAGCTATGGTAGTTGCTTCTACTCCAAAAACGGCACTACCATATACTTTTGAAAGCATGCTTTTGTATCTGTACTACTAATCAACTTTTCACAAAGAACATAGATAATATTCTTCACCGCAAAAAGACTGCAGACAAAGAATATATCCGTTGGTAATATTGAAGGGTTAGTTTCCTATAGGCAAAAACTGTAGTTGAGACTTTGATTTAGTCATAATTTCCTCCTTATTCATCATCATCTTCCTGAATTTTCCCTGGACAAATAATTCTGCCTGATCCTTATAATGCGGACTAAAGGGGTTCCCTGATTGTCCGGTAGGTAAAATACTCACACTATTCTCTACATCCGAAAAGTCGACAATACGCCTTGTAGATGGCCCTGAACTGACTTTATTTTGGCCATCCTTAGTATACGGAAAAAACATATTATTTATAACCTCTCTGGTTCCGGTTACGGGAAAGGGGCCCACATTAAAAAAAGAACGGAACATTTCAACCTGTCCAATAGGGTGTCCATGTTCCAGTGTATGAACTTTATCCCAGGTCCATTGTGAACTGCTTTCTCCAAACTCCGCTTTTAAGGATTCCAGCGCTATTTCAAAGGAAGTCAGAACAATATCTTTCTTATTTTCTATAATCTCTTCAGTAAGGGCGTTATCCCACCAAACAGATTCTTTTTTGAGAGCCATTGGAGCAATCAGCCGTTTGTGAAAATGTGTCGTTAAAAATTGTTGAAAGAGTTCGGGCCCAAGTTCGTCTTCAAATGTATTACTTAAAAAGAAGTATATCCATCTGTGAAATATTGTGGCTTCAATACTCTTTAATTGAGAATCCCCATCCCAGGCACGTAGCTTGTCCAGCAGATTTATATCATCTTCACTCAACTTCTTAACATTGACGAGTTTGGTAAGATTTCTTAAAATTTCAGTATTTACAGATGAGGTAGCATCGGTAATCATAATCATCATTGCATTTTTGTCCCAATCATCCTTCTCATCTAATAATTGTACGATACGCTTTGCCCTGTTTTCAGGTAAATAATAACCGGGGTATTGCATCCCGACAACGGAATCTGGCTGGTTATTGGCGGAGTAGACATAGTTCCAGGGAGGATTAACAGCAGATGGATTCTCACTAAAATCCAGAAAACGTACTGGCTCATAAGCGCCTGAACTTCCATCCATAATTAACTTGGTCTGGGCGCTGTCTGGCATCTGGTATAATTTTGCCGCTGCCCACCAGGCCACATTACCTTCTTTGTCGCCATACATTATGTTCAGGCCTGGAGAATGTATGTCTGGTAGTGCCCTTTGAAATTCTTCAATATTGTTAGAATGGCTTATCCCATAAAGTGCATCAAGTACTTTATTTTCCATTTTAGTATAGATCCAGGAGATACTAATAGGTTTGTCACCTTCAATTTTATTGGATATGCTATCCAGTACAGGACCGTGATGTGTTTTCTTATAACTAAAGGTTACATCCGTACTATCTTTGATTTTAATGATTCTCGATACAATTTCATAATTTTCCCAACCCTCATTGGTTTTGTATTTGCTATTGTCTTTTGGGTTTGTTTCTTCATAATAAAAATCCACATCATCATTTTCAAACATGGTAACCCCATAGGCCAGATTTCTATCATGTCCCAATATAGGGAAAGGTATGCCAGCCATATGATAACCATATTTTTCGTAGCCAGGGACGCTAACATGGGCTTCGTACCATACAGAGGGTTGTGCAAAACCTATATGTGGATCATTGGCAAGAATCACTTTGCCTGATTTTGTTTTAGAAGGTGCTACTACCCAACTGTTGCTCCCTTCCAATTGAGGTAAAGGTAAATTTGCCAGGGCCTTTGAAATGGAAGCCACCATTTGAGCTTCTTTTGAATCCTCAGCTGCTGACTTATAATTCCTAATCCATTCCGTATTTTTATCCACTTCAATTTCCAGGTCTTTTAGATATTCGGAGCCCAATTTATTATTGATCTCAGTTAGTAAAGGGTCAGTTTTTTGGGCCATGGCAAAACTGAATGCCATATAACCAATAGAATTATAAACATCCCTGAGGCTAAATGGTTCTTTGCTAATACCCGTGAGGTAAAACTCAACAGGAGTGGGTCCATTTTCTATAAACTGGTTTATCCCATCCAAATACGCCTCAGTAAGCTGTATTGTCTTGTTTGTACGATCACTTTTTTCCACAGTTTTTGCAGAGGCCTCATCTATACCCAGGGAAAGAAAAAACTTATCTGTTGTTAGTAATTTAGAACCAAAAACCTCGGAAAGCCCACCACTTGCTACCCTTCTTAGCAATTCCATCTGCCAGAGCCGGTCCTGTGCATGTACATAGCCTAGTGCTCTAAACGCATCCTCTTCATTTTGGCCATAAATGTGAGGTATCCCATAGTAATCATAGTATACCGATACCTCATCAGATAGATTTAATAATTGTTTTTCACCTTCATAATCGGGTTTTAGGGTTTGTATGAAGATGAACACGGCAAGAAACAAAAGTCCAAGTAATATCAGTATAATCAGGGAGGTTTTTTTAATTTTCTTCAAAGCTAAGTTTTTGAGGGTTAAAGATAAAAAAATAGGGGCCCTCTTGAATTATTAGCGTCTTTTTTTTGATCCATATTATGAAAATTGGATTCAAAGTATTTAAAAATTCCAATAGAAAATTGAGTTATATAGTAGCTGATAATAGTACCTTTTTATGGTAATGTGCTGGTGAATTCGCCTTTATTGAGCTCATCAAAGTTTTTTAGCCCTTCTTTCAACCAACTTTCATAAGTTTCACTATCAGCATTTTGAATTGAAGAATTTAAGACCTGCAGATCCGGGGAAAGCAAAACGTAATAGGGTTGTGATGCCGCTCCGAAGTTCAATGTCTGAAAAGTACCCCATTTCTCCCCAATAGATTCAATATTCTTTACCCTACCTGAATCAAATTTATAATCAAATCTTTCGTTTTCGGGAAGAGACTTCCTGTCGTCTATATATAAAGAGATCAGCACATAGTCCTCATTAAGCATCTCGTATATATCTGGTTCACTCCAGACATTTTCTTCCATTTTTCGGCAGTTAACGCAGGCCCATCCGGTAAAATCGAGTAATATAGGCTTCTTTTCTTTTTTAGCATATGCTATCCCTTCTTCAAAATCTTTAAAGCAGTTAAGTCCAAGAGGGCAATTACTTTCTTTATCCACAACGGAATAAAAATCAGGAGGTGGAAATCCGCTTAGTAATTTAAGGCTGGTAATATTAAAAACACCTAATACCAAATAAATAGTAAAAGCAGCAGTTAAAACACCTACTCCTATCCTGGTTTTAGATAACTTTTGTTTTGGTCCTTCATGTGGAAATCTGATAACTCCAAATAAGTATAACACCAATAAAACAAAAAGAAGAATCCAGATACCGAGGAAAATTTCTCTTTTAAATAACCCCCAATTACCAACAAGATCTGCATTAGACAAGAACTTAAAAGCCAGTGCCAATTCAAGAAACCCAAGAAAGACCTTTACCGTATCCATCCAGCCCCCGGATTTGGGCAAAGAATTTAACCAGGCAGGAAATAACGCAAATAATGCAAAAGGCAAGGCAAGGGCAACTCCAAATCCCAACATTCCCGCCGAAAGATTATTGGCGACATCACCTTCAGCCAGGGTAGTACTTCCTAGAAGACCTCCTAAAATTGGTCCTGTACAGGAAAAAGATACAATGGCCAGTGTTAATGCCATAAAAAATATTCCTAACCCTCCTCCTACCTTAGAAGATGCGTTATCCATTTTAGTGGACCAGGAACTGGGCAATGTTAATTCATAATAACCGAAAAAAGAGAATGCAAAAAACACAAACACAACAAAAAAGGCAACGTTGAGCCAGATATTGGTAGCTATTGTATTTAGAATTTGTGGATCTACCGAATCAAATAAATGAAAGGGAAGGCTAAGCAAAAAATAGATTAAGACAATATAAAAACCGTATAAAGAAGCCTCAAAAATACCTTTGGATTTGTTTTTGGTATGTTTCGTAAAATAGGAAACAGTTAATGGGATCATTGGAAATACACATGGCGTCAATAAGGCAATAAGGCCACCTAAAAACCCCAGGCCAAAAACCACCCACAAAGCGGAACCCTTTTTCAGCGTGGTATCATCATTAGCTTTAAGCCTTTCTCTATTCTTTAAGTCGAGCTTTAAAGCCGAGCTCAGGGCAACGCTTCTCTCATCAATAGCCTTATCTTCAATAACAATACTTTCTCCGCTTAAGGATATTCTAAAAGTGTGCTCTTTTGGAATACATACTTCCTTGCACACCTGATAAAAAAGCTCTACATCTATTTGGGACAGGGAAGTACTGAGTAACTTGATTCTTTGGGTAAAGACCGCATCATCTATAAAAAAGGTCTCGTCTACCTCAAAAATATCACTGTATTCTTTTATTGTTTCGCTTTCAATGGTCGTGCCGACCAATTCATAATCTTCACCGCTATTGAGAAAAGTAAATTCACTGGGCAAAGAACCATTCTCATCTGTAAACTGAGAAAAGATATGCCAACCGTCAGCAATTTTTGCCTTAAAGATTAATTCATAATCATTTTCCGCCAGTTTATTAACTTCATGTGACCAAATAACGGGATCCTCATCGTTCTGCCCAAAAGCGGGACTTATACTGATTAATAAAACAAGAAATGATAATACTATTTTCATTCTGTAATGGTAAATCTTAAAATAGTTTTAGTTTTGGGAGTTACTTTAAAACGATCATCTCCCCTTCTGCCCATGACCCATACTATAGCATCACCTGAACATAAAAGCCATTGTTTTTCCTTGGCGATGAGATCCATTTTTTCATCTTTATAAAATTTTGAGACCTTTTTTGTACCGTTCATCCCAAAAGGGTAAAAGTAATCTCCTTTTTCCCATTTTCTTATGCTTAGCTTATGGTTTAACGTTTCTTTATCAACATATAGTATTTTATTTGAGGTCTCCCCCATTGTTTTTACCCCTTCAATCTTCATATGTAAAGGTTCGGTAATAGTTCCTGATTTAGCTTCGATATCAAACTTTTCAACTATTGAAGGATATAGTGCTTGCAAAAGCAGATACTCCCTGTCTTTAATTAGTCTGTGAGTTCCGGAACGTATTTCCTTTCCGCTAATTGCCGTTAGAAGCCCTACAACATCATCCCATTCTTTAAACCCATATTCATGGAATAACTCATACATATAAACCTTTATAGGTTCTAATTTTAAAAGTGAACTTATTGAGATTTTGATTAAATCATCCTGTTGTTGAAAAAAATTTTGTTTTAGCGCTGTTAGGTAGTTCTTCAAAAGAGCTGCACTTCCTTCCAGGTTGGCACGTGTAGATTCAAAATTGGCAAGAAATCCAGGGTGTAATTCCTTTAATTTAGGAACTACATTATATCTGATTTTATTCCTCAGATATTTGGTTTCGCGATTACTTTGATCCTCTCGCCAGCTAATATTATTTATTTCGGCAAATTGCATGATTTGTGCCCTTGAAAATATGAGCATTGGCCGGCTAATAGTCGAAGTTTTGGCGGGAATACCTGTAAGTCCTTTAATGCCGGTACCCCTGGACAAGTTAATAATAAAAGTCTCCAAATTGTCATCTGCCTGATGTGCCGTAACCAGGGTTTTGATTTTGTTTATTTCCATTAATTCTTCAAACCAGCGGTACCTCAATTCTCTTGCTGCCATTTGAAGTGAAACTTTATTTATACTTATATAATCAACTGTATTAAAATCTTTTATGTGTATTTTTTTGTCAATTTTTCTAGCTAAATCTTCAACAAAAAAAGCATCCATATCACTTTCATAACCACGCAACTGAAAATTACAGTGAACAATGGAGAAGTCCATTTTATTTAGAGTACAGAGATGCACCAATACCACACTGTCAACACCTCCGCTGCAAGCTACCAGAAAGTGGTTTTCAAGAAGCTCCGGAAATTTTACCGCAATATGTTCTTTAAACTGGTTTAACACCTTACAAAATTAATCAAAGTTGTAACCGCCACCAATCTTTTATTTATAAGCTTGAACTTCAGGGTAAATAATTATAAAGTATTAGGCTAACCTTCCAACACTTCACGCATGGCTTTTGCTTTTAATAGACATTCCTGATATTCATTTTCAGGGGAAGCCATGGCTGTTATTGCACTGCCAACGGAATATGATACGTATTTTTTTGAGTCATTATATAGAATACTTCGAATCACAACATTAAAATCAAAATTTTCGTAAAAAGAGGGTAAAGAAAATGTAGCGATGACATTTGCTCCAAACCTGTGTAATAATTTTTCAATAGTTTCGAGGGATCCGAGTCCGCCACGCTTGCCAGGGGATGTTGACATAAGTAATACGGTGGTATCTTCCAAAAATTTTCTTTCCAGGCGCGACAGCCAATCCAAAACATTTTTAAAATATGCCGTAGGATTACCGTTGTGTCCATTTACAGAAATAATCCCCCCTTTGGCTTCCATAATATTATTTCGCAATTCTACGAGTGAATTAGAAAAACCCATTTCCCGCTCATAATCTTCACTATATGAAGGGAATGGATAATTAGCCATATTTAAAAGTTGTACCTCTTTGTCGCCAATTAAACCAACTGTATGTTTGATTAATTTGAAATTTATTGAAATTGAGGAATTGCTTCCTGCCAAAGCTAATATTGTGGGCATAGGTGAGATTTTTGAGTTGACGAAAATACCTCGATTTAGCTTGAATTGCGAGTAATTTGACTAATTTTGCATTTTTAAAGATCCAAACGCTCGGTTAAAGAAGTATATAGGATAGTTGTTAAGTATGAAAAGTAAAACTGCAAGACTATTTTTTATAGATGCCATGAGAGCCTGGGCAATCCTTATGATGCTGCAGGGACATTTTGTGGATGGATTATTGGAAAATTCTTTCAGGGATCCTGACAGCTTAATATTTACCATTTGGAAGTATTTCAGAGGTATCACAGCTCCGGTGTTTTTCACAGTTTCAGGATTTATCTTTACCTATTTATTAATTCGTGTACCAGAGCAAGGATTTAACAATCCAAGGATAAAAAAGGGGATTAAACGTGGTATACAATTATTATTCATTGGATATCTTCTTCGTTTGAATATATTTGGATTATTCACAGGTGAACTGTATCCTTCCTTCTTTCTGGTTGATGTCTTGCATATAATAGGCTTATCAATCCTGGGTATTATCGGTTTGTATTTGTTCACCTATAAAAAAAGAAAGTACGTCTTTCCTGCATTTTTAGTTATTATAAGCTGCTTGCTTTTTAGTTTTGAGCCAATATATTCCAAATGGACCTTTCAGATACTGCCTGATGCTTTGGCTAATTATTTTACCAGAACAAATGGGTCTGTATTTACTATAATTCCATGGTTTGGCTATACTGCTATTGGAGGTTTTTTCTCCTATCTGTTTACCCAATATAAAAATTCCCGATCTCTTTATCCTGCAGCTATTTCCATTGCAGCAATTGCAGGTATATTGCTAATCTTTTATTCATCAGATCTGTTTTTAGCAGTCTCATCAATAACAGGGATGCAATTGTTCGAAGCTATTGCGGCAAATAATTACCTTTTTATCAGACTGGGAGACGTGCTAATTGCCTTCGCTGTTTTCATGTTTTTCCGTCACTTCATAACAAGTAGGACTGTATTGAAAATAGGACAGAACACACTATCTATCTATGTTATTCATTTTGTCATTCTGTATGGCAGTTTTACCGGACTTGGGCTATATCAGTTCTTTTACCAGTCCTTGCCACCGGCGATATTGATTCCCGCAGCAATTGCCTTTATGTTCTTATGCTCATATTTGTCTCTGTATTTTGCAAGGAATGAAGATTATATAAAACAAAGCATAAATATTGGACTTACAGATCTCAAAAGTAAGCTGGAGCCATGGGCAATTTATACACAAAGGATTTTAAAAATAGGTATTTACAGGATACTTAAAACAATTGGTTTCGTGAAGAGTTAAAAGAGGCTACCAAAAATTCTAAGTCGAACTAATCTCAGTAGGCCTTAAGTTTCCCGGCAAAATTCAACCTTATCAAATATGTAAAGCTCTGTCATCAGTAGCGGCCAGAGCCGCTTCTTTTACTGCTTCTGCATAGGTAGGATGTGCATGACTCATACGAGAAATATCCTCAGCTGAAGCTCGGAATTCCATAGCAGTCACAGCCTCGGCAATCAGATCGGCACATCTGGCACCTATCATATGTACCCCAAGAACTTCATCTGTTTTCTTATCTGCAAGAATTTTTACAAAACCATCGATATCCATACTGGCTCTGGATCGTCCTAAAGCACGCATTGGAAATTGACCCGATTTATATTCCACTCCTGCTTCCTTTAATTCTTCTTCCGTTTTTCCAACCGATGCCACTTCCGGCCAGGTATATACAACTCCTGGAATTAAATTATAATCTATATGTGGCTTTTGACCGGCAATAATCTCAGCCACCATGGTGCCTTCCTCCTCAGCTTTATGTGCGAGCATTGCGCCTTCAACTACGTCACCAATGGCATATATATTTGGAATATTGGTCTGTAAGTTGTTATTCACTGCTACCCTTCCCATATCATCCAATACAACGCCCGCAGCTGCAGCATTTAAACCATCGGTATAAGGCCTTCTACCTACTGATACCAGGCAATAATCTCCCTTTAAGATGACTTCCTCGCCTTTTTTATTATCCGCTTTAATGATTACCTCCTTGCCTTTGCGCTCTACAGATGTAACTTTATGAGAAAGTAAAAATTTTATTTTTTGCTTTTTTAAAACCCTCATAAGCTCTTTGGAAAGTCCTCCATCCATACCGGGGATAATTCTATCCATAAACTCAACAACTGTAACTTCAGACCCCAATCGCTTATACACCTGACCCAATTCCAATCCAATCACCCCACCTCCAATAACGATCATATGTGCAGGGATTTCCTTTAATTTTAAGGCCTCTGTAGAAGTGATAACACGTTCCTTATCCAGCTTTATAAAAGGAAGTGTAGAGGGTTTAGAACCAGTTGCAATGATTATATTTTTGGCTTCTAGTGTCTCTGGTTTTCCTTTCGTTGGTTTTATTGTGATATGGGTAGCGTCCTTAAAACTTCCCATGCCCTCATAAACATCAATTTTATTTTTATCCATCAAAAACTGAATTCCCTTGGTGGTTTGATCTACTACAGCCTGTTTCCGCCCAATCATCTTTTCAAGGTTTATCTTTATATCTCCGGGGATTTCTATGCCGTGAGCCTCAAAATGTTTTACCGCATCTTCATAATGATGGCTGGAGTCTAATAGCGCTTTAGAAGGAATACAACCCACGTTAAGACAGGTTCCTCCCAAAGTGGAATATTTTTCGATTATGGCAGTTTTTATACCCAATTGCGCGCATCTGATGGCAGCAACATACCCACCTGGTCCAGAGCCTATAACGGCCACATCATATTGATTCATAGTCTTCCTTTTAAAAGTAAAAAAATTCGTTTTATAACGAGGTATTCAGAAAATCAGATCACAAAAGTACAAATGTTTTTGGTTTGGACATAAGAGAATCAGACCTTAAGAAAACCCAAACCACTAGTTTAATTAAAAGTGTATGGCAGTGCTGTATTTTACCTCATTAATCACAAAAGAACTCTGGGTGCTTCCAATATTTTTAATAGCCGTTAATTTGGTCACCATAAACTCTCTGTAAGTCTCCATATCACTGACATGAACTTTAAGGATATAATCATAATCCCCGCTAATATGATGGCATTCCGAAACTTCTTCCAACTGAACTACTTCTCGTTCAAACTGAAGTACATAATCCTTTATATGCTGAATCAGTTTAACATGACAGAGTACCATAAAAGCCTTGTTTACCTTATTCTTATCAACCAAAGCAACATACTTGGTAATCACACCAGTTTTTTCCAACCGTTTTATCCGCTCATACACCGCGGTGGTCGAAAGTCCAAGTCGGTTTGCATATTCCTTAGTGGTCCATTTACTATCCTCTTGAAGGAGTGCCAATAATTCCCTGTCTTTTAAATCTATTTTAATCATGATTTATTTACATTAAAAACTACTTTTTTTGTATAAATACAATTAAATAATCTATTTAAATGCATAAATATAGTTTTATTTTCTATTATATTCAATTATAATTGTTTTTCAATCCATGTTTCAATAATTTTATAGCATAAAACTTATGCTGCTATGAAACACAATGCGACAGACAAAATTCAGGAATTACACAATTTTGGCGAATTCGGAGGCGTAAATCCATCTATATCCGACTCGTCTACATATACTTTCCTCTCCGCCAAAACTATGTTCGATACGTTTGAAGGGAATACAGAAGGTTGTTACTTATATAGCAGACACTCCTCCCCTTCCAATCTATATTTGGGAGAAGCTCTTGCAGCTCTCGAAGGGACAGAAACGGCAAATGTCACCGCAAGTGGCATGGGAGCAATTACAGCCGTAATCCTGCAATTATGTAATTCGGCAGATCATATTGTCAGTAGCCGGACTATTTATGGAGGTACCTATGCTTTTATGAAAAATTTTCTAAGAAAATTTAATATCAATACTTCATTTGTAGACATTACAAAAATAGAACTTGTAGAAAAGGCCATTACAGCTAACACCAAAATGATATTCTGTGAATCTATAAGCAACCCTTTATTGGAAGTAGCTGATATAAAAGCGCTATCCAGATTGGCTAAAAAGTATAATATTCCACTGGTTGTGGACAATACTTTTTCACCTCTATCGATTGCTCCTGCTAAATTAGGGGCAGAGATAGTGATCCATAGCCTTACTAAATTTATAAATGGAACCAGTGATAGTGTTGCAGGGGCAGTATGCGGGACAAAGGAGTTTTGTCTCAGCCTTAAGGATGTGCATGATGGAGCCGGGATGCTTCTGGGCAGTACTCTTGATAGCCTCCGGGCATCGTTTATTCTAAAAAATATGAGAACGCTTCATATAAGGATGAAAAAACATAGCGAAAATGCACTATACCTTGCCAAAAAGTTTGAGAAAGACGGCCTTAGGGTGGTCTATCCGGGTCTTAAATCACATCCCGGGTACCATACTATGAGTAAGCAGATGGTTTCTGAATATGGGTATGGGGGGATTATGACATTAGACGTAGGCAGCCTTGAAAATGCAAATAAGCTGATGGAGTTAATGCAGAAAAAAAACCTTGGTTATTTGGCTGTTAGTCTTGGGTTCTATAAAACTCTCTTTAGTGCACCTGGCACATCCACTTCATCGGAAATATCTTTGGAAGAGCAAAAATCCATGGGATTATCGGATGGACTTGTACGCTTTTCTATTGGCTTGGATAACGATATTAAGAGAACATATAAATTAATGAAAGAATGTATGCAAAGTCTGCACATCCTGGACCATAAAATAGCATCTCCTGTTGCATAGATGGTTTAGTCATTTGCAGGAAAGCGGCCAAAGTTGTAATATTACGAATCAACTGACCAAACCTTATGGCCGATAAAAAAACCAATAAATACAGACAACAGGAACATATTGTTGAAAACCGGGAACTAAATATTTGGGAGGCACTAATCCCCGTTATTGCACTTGTTGGAATGCTTGCTTACAATGTTTATGTTTTCGGAGACGATGCCATCGGTGGTTCTAATCAGTTTATATTATTAATGGGCGGCGCCGTAGCCGCTATTGTAGGTTTTTTTAATAAAACTACCTATAAACAGATGTTGGCTGAAGTGGCCGAAAATATTAAATCCACCACGGGTGCTTTATTAATACTTTTGATGGTTGGGGCCCTGGCAGGAACCTGGATGATAAGTGGGATTATCCCCGCAATGATCTATTATGGCCTTCAAATTCTTAACCCTACCATATTCCTGGCCGCAAGTTTGATTATTTGCGCCATAATTTCAATTGCCACAGGCAGCAGCTGGACTACCTCGGCAACTGTTGGTATTGCCCTTATAGGAATTGGAGATGCCCTGGGAATTCATATGGGTATGACTGCAGGTGCAGCGCTTTCTGGCGCTTATTTTGGTGATAAGATGTCTCCCTTAAGTGATACTACAAACCTTGCCCCTGCCATGGCTGGTGGAGAATTATTTAGCCACATCAGATATATGACCTATACTACCATTCCTACTATTTCCATAACTCTTTTGATTTTCATAATAATTGGCTTCAATTTGGAAACGACCGGAATAGCTGATACCAAGTCTATTCTGAATTCAATTAATTCAACTTTTACTATAAATGGCTGGTTGTTTCTTGTACCCCTGGCTGTGATTTTTATGATTGTAAAAAAAGCACCTCCACTTGTCGCCCTGCTTATTGGTACTTTACTAGGTGGTGTTTTCGCTTTGTGGTTCCAATCCGATATCGTTGCAGGAATTACAGGAGCTAAAGAACTGAATTTTGAATCTGGCTATAAAGGGATATTGAATGCGATTACAATTAAAACTTCAATAGCCACTGATAACCCTGCACTTAACGACTTATTTTCTGCAAAAGGTATGGCGGGGATGTTAGGTACTATTTGGCTTATTGTTTGTGCCATGGTGTTTGGAGGTATTATGGATGGAATAGGTGCGTTATCTAGGATTACTAAGTCCTTACTTGGGCTGGCCAAGACAACATTTGGACTTTTTGCAAGTACAGTGGGAAGTTGTCTTGCACTTAACGTTACGGCATCGGATCAGTACCTTGCCATTGTAGTTCCGGGAAAAATGTTCTCCAAGGCATATGAAGACCGGGGGTTAGCTCCTGAAAATTTAAGCAGGACTTTGGAAGACTCCGGAACTGTGACCTCGGTACTTATCCCCTGGAATACATGTGGAGCATATCATAGCGGGGTATTAGGCGTAAGTGTTGCAGATTATTTCTTTTTTGCTATTTTCAATTGGTTAAGCCCAATCACCACGCTTTTCTTTGCTGCCTTGGGAATAAAAATTAAGCATTTGGCCTCCGCAAAGGCTTCCTGAAGAAGTAAACCAAATTTTTAACGAAATGATGTTTAACTTTTCCATCGTTCGCCTATTAATTCAATTATTTATTTTTTAATTTCACACAGAATTTTAAAAATTACAAAATGGCTACTGTAACACTTAAGGGAAATGCAATTCATACATCGGGAACTCTTCCGGAGACTGGGAGCGCTGCCCCCGATTTCAATTTGGCAAAAAGCGACTTGTCGACTTCTACGCTGTCTGATTACAAAGGAAAGAAGGTTGTAATGAATATATTTCACAGTATAGACACCGGAACCTGTGCCAATTCTGTTCGTCAATTTAATTTAGAAGCAGCTGAATTGGCCAATACGGTAGTTTTATGCATTTCGAGAGATCTGCCTTTTGCTATGAATAGATTTTGTGGCGCTGAAGGTATTGATAATGTTGAAACGTTGTCTGACTTTAAAGATTGGAATTTTGGTAAATCCTATGGCCTGGAATATATAGATGGCCCAATTCAGGGCTTACTTTCAAGAGCGATTGTAGTATTAAATGAGGATGGCAAGGTTATTTATACAGAGCAGGTGCAGGAAACTGTGGAAGAGCCAAACTACAAAGCCGCTCTCGAAGCTTTAATGGATGCCTAAAGAAAATGTGATTGTAGGCCGGTTGATTCCAGCCGGAACCGGCATGGCCTACCACAACTCGCGCAAGCACCAGGCAGAAGAAGAGGCAGAAATCGATCTCGCCGCACTGGCAACCGCCATCGCAGCAGAAGAATTCGCCAGCCTCGAATCCGCCTCCGAGAAAGACGGCTAAGTCTGGGGCACCGCACGGCCTGCAATCGTGGGCCGTGCCAGAAAGAGGAGAGACCTGACTGTATTCGGGACCTTCATTTGTCGGGAACAAATGAAGAGCGAACAGGGATGTCTCGAGCGTGTCCCTAATGCAGTCAGGTCTCTCCTCTTTCGCCACTCCAAAAA
>Ga0209456_10000338_pt1 | contig 25706 bp, 20 predicted proteins | sample COG_11_FD_184755 | JGI IMG/M metagenome (GOLD analysis project Ga0209456, IMG submission 184755) | Pelagic marine sediment microbial communities from the LTER site Helgoland, North Sea, for post-phytoplankton bloom and carbon turnover... | ecosystem: Environmental > Aquatic > Marine > Neritic...
CCCGACTGCCAATTGAGTCCCCAAAATGATCAAATATTCGTTATTAGAATGAAGACCGGGCAGTCTATAACGTCTGCCAGAGCGCCGCCAGACGGGTGTATGCTTATGTGCGGTGGCGGTCCTTGCAAAGTGTTTGCGGCGCTCTATTGACACCCACCCGGCATCTGCGTAATCTTGCCGCCCTTCCGGATCGCAGGTCATTGAGCGGCTTGCAGAAAACCCAGGTACCAGGCAAATGAAACGTACGTATCAGCCAAGCAAAATCAAGCGCGCACGCACACACGGCTTCCGTGCCCGCATGGCGACGAAAGCCGGACGCCTTGTCTTGAAGCGCCGCCGCGCGAAAGGCCGCGCCCAGCTGACGCCGCAATAACAGCCCAGCATAGCGGCAACAACTCCTGTCCCTTGGCTGGCAGCTCACTCTACCGGCTCCAAAAAGAAAACCGGCTCCTGAATGCGGCTGCATTCGGCCGCGTGTTCAAAAAAGCGACGCGCAGCCGGGATAAATGGTTTACCGTACTTTGCCGGACGAATGACACGGACATCGCGAGGCTGGGCCTCGCTATTTCGAAAAAGAATTGCCGGCAGGCAACCGGCAGAAACAGAATCAAGCGCGTTGTCAGGGAAGCGTTTCGGCAACACCAGGCAGAAATGGCCGGCCTGGATGTTGTTGTGATTAACCAACCCGCGGCAAAGACGGCCAGCAACCGGCAGCTGTTCGACAGCATGTCGGCGCACTGGCAACGATGCCAGAAAGCCCGGGACGAAGACGCGCGCAGGAACGACAAGAATGGATAATCAAAGACTCCTTATTTGGGCCGTATTCGGCATGCTTGCCTGGGTAACCTGGCAACAGTGGACAGCAGACTACGCCCCCGCGCCGATTCGGCCGCCCGAAACGACTGAGGCGCCGCAAGCTGCGGACCCGACCGACATGGAGCTGCCGCAGCTCGATGACACGACGGTCGACGCCCAGGACGTCATGCCTGATGTCATGCCAAGCGTTGACGGGGAACCAGCGCCGACCAGCAGCGACGCGGCGCCAGCCGTTCGTGTCAGTACCAATGTATTCGAAATTGAAATCTCGACGGTCGGTGGCACGTTGCAAGGCGCGACGTTGCTCAACTATCCGGTTCATAAGGACCAACCAGACGATCTCGTGCAACTCCTCAGCACCGAACCGAACCAGCTAGGGCTCATACAAACCGGCCTGCGATCGACGGGCGAGGGCGCCGAACCAAACCACCGCGCAATTTTCACCAGCACGCGGCAGAGCTTTGATATCGGCGGCGCCGATGAGTTCGTTGTTCCGCTGAGCTGGACCGACGGTGAGGGCGTTACGGTTGAGAAACGTTACCGGTTTACACGCGGCAGCTACGCGGTCGTCATTGAGCAGATTGTCACAAACAACAGCGAGCAGCCCTGGCGGGGCGCGGAGTACGCGCAGCTACAGCGGCGCTTCTATGAGCAAAAACGCTCGATGTTCGATGTGGACTCGTACTCCGTCGATGGCCCAATCATTTACAACGGCGAGAAGTCCGAGAAGTTAAAACGCGACGACCTGATTGAGGAAGGGCCTTACGATTTTGCATCTGAGCGGGGCTGGTTCGGCTCGATTCAGCACCACTTCGTTAACGCAATCGTTCCTGAGGCGGGCACCGCGCAGCGCTACCGGGTTTCCTTGCGCGGCAACACGTCGACAGCAAGCTCAATAGCGGGGGTCTCGGTCATCGAACCCGGCGAAACGAAAACGTTTACCACAACTGTTTTTGTAGGGCCCAAGCTGCAGGACCAACTTGAGGATATAGACAAGAGCCTGAAGCTAACGGTCGACTACGGCTGGCTCACGATTTTGTCGCAGCCGCTGTTCCAGCTGTTGAGTTTCGTGTACGGCTTCGTCGGTAACTGGGGCGTCGCGATTATTCTCGTGACGCTCTTGATCAAACTGGTGTTCTACAAACTAACTGAGTCGAGCGGCCGCTCGATGGCCAAGATGCGCAACCTGCAGCCGCGCCTCAAAGCATTGCAGGAGCGCTACAAGGACGATCGGCAACAGCTCAGCCAGTCAATGATGGAGCTTTACAAGCGCGAGAAGGTCAATCCGGCCGCCGGCTGTTTGCCGATTCTCATCCAGATGCCGTTCTTTCTGGCGTTTTATTGGGCCCTGCTCGAAAGCGTTGAGATGCGTCAGGCGCCATTCGCGCTGTGGATCACCGATCTGTCGTCGCGCGATCCGTACTTCATTTTGCCGCTGATAATGGGCGGTGCGATGTTCTTCCAGCAAAAGCTGAATCCGCAAGTGGGTGATCCCGTGCAGGTCAAAGTAATGCAGGTAATGCCGATCATCTTTACGGCATTTTTTGCGTTCTTCCCGGCCGGGCTGGTTCTGTACTGGGTTACGAATACGCTGTTGTCGATCGCGCAGCAATGGAAGATCAACACGGTCGTCGAGCGCGAGGCCAAACAGAAAAAGGGCGGCAAGAAGCCCAACAAGAGCTAGGCCCCCGACGCGGGCACCCTGACCATGGACACGATAGTTGCAGCTGCCACACCGCCGGGGGTTGGCGGCGTTGGCGTGGTGCGCCTGTCCGGACCGCAAGTCGAAGAGATCGCGCGTCAGATGATCGGCGGGTTGCCTGAGCCGCGGTTCGCAACGTCCGCCACATTTCGCAACGCTTCCGGCGAGGACCTCGATAGCGGCCTCGCGCTGTATTTTCCCGGCCCGGCATCATTCACCGGCGAGTCTGTACTCGAGTTGCAGGGTCACGGTGGGCCGGTGGTCATGTCGATGCTCGTCGACGCGGCACTGGAGCTCGGCGCGCGAATGGCCGAGCCCGGCGAATTCACGAAGCGGGCGTTTCTCAATGACAAGCTCGATCTCGCCCAGGCCGAAGCAATCGCCGACTTGATTGGCAGCGGCACAGCACAGGCGGCAAGGGCGGCACTGCACTCCCTGTCCGGCGCATTTTCGTCCTCGGTCGAGGCACTCGCGGAGCAGCTTGTACGATTGCGCATGTATGTGGAGGCGGCCATCGATTTTCCTGAAGACGAAATCGATTTCCTGGGCGACGAGCAACTGCATAGCGGCCTAAACGATTGCGCCAAGACGTTCGACAATCTTGAGCGCAACGCCAAGCTCGGCCGCGTGCTACGCGATGGCTACCGCGTCGTGATCGTCGGCAAACCCAACGCGGGCAAGTCGAGCCTGTTGAACCGTCTGAGCGGGGAAGAGGCGGCCATCGTGACAGAGGTTGCGGGAACCACGCGCGACATCTTGCGTGAGCAGATCAACATTGACGGACTCGCCGTCGAACTCATCGACACAGCCGGCTTGAGAGACGACCCGGACAGAATTGAAGAAGAAGGTATTCGCCGTGCTCGCGAAGCACTCAAGAGCGCGGATGCCGTGCTGTGGATACAGGACGCAAACGAAACGCCGCAGCAACAGATCGACGAAGAGATTCCAGAGGGCGCCGAGATCATCATCGTTCGTAACAAGATCGACATGACGGGCGAACAAGCGGGAATCGCGGACGACGGCAGCGGCACCGTCAGGCTGTCAGCAAAAACCGGGGACGGAATAAACGCACTGCACGAGTGTCTGCGCGCTGCCGCCGGCTATCGAAACCAGGGCGAAGGCGCGTTTACGTCGCGCAAGCGGCATATCGACGCACTACGCCGCGCGGCGAAACACTTCATGACAGGCAAGGCCGCGCTTGAGGACACGAAGGCCGGCGAGCTGCTGGCGGAGGAGCTGCGCCTCGCGCAGGAAGCGCTCGGTGAAATTACAGGCGCCGTGAGCTCGGACGACCTGCTGGGTCGAATCTTCTCCGAGTTCTGTATCGGCAAGTAGGCAGATCAGGGCCGGAAGCGAGGATCGGCGATCGAAATCTCGGTTACCGGACCGTACTTCGAAACAGCGTCACGAAGTTGTTCGGCGTCGCCAATTATGACGAACACGAGATTATCGACCTGCGGGTAAACATCGGCTATGACTGCACGAATGTCTTCACTGGCAGCCCCGGCAACGGCAGCGCCATAGTCGTTGACAAACGACTCATCGAGACCGGCTGCCTGCAGGGCCGCAAATTGATTTGCGAGTTGCCCGGCAGTTTCGAGTCGCGGAGGAAACTGGCCAAGGATGTAGTTCTTACCGGACGTGATCAACTCGTCATCGAACCCTTCATCACGAAGGCGTGCGAGCAACTCAATGGCCAGGTCGATTGCGACCACGGTGGTGTCTGTTTTCGTGTACGAGACGATCGCAAACGAACCGGGTTGTGAGGGTCGCTGCAAGGACGATCGAACGCCGTAAGTCAGGCCGGCTTTGGAGCGCATTTCGTCGACCAGTAACGATGTGAATCGGCCACCAAATAGTGTGTTTGCGATATTGAGTTCCGCGCGCTGTGGATAATGCACGCTGACACCAACATTGCCGATCCAGAAATAGGACTGCGTTGCGCCCGGTTTGTCGACGAGAAGTACGCGCCGGCCCACGTCGGGAGTTGGCGCCTCGATCTCGGGAAGCGCTTCTGCCGCGGGTCGCCAGTCAACGAACGCCGCGGTGAGCTTGTTGATCATCTCGGCCGCATCGAAGTCACCGGCCAGCGAAATGATAAGGCGATCGGCGCCGATGAAGTCGTCGTAATAGGCTAGCAAGTCACGGTGAGAAACAGCCGCAAGCGATGCCTCGTTGCCGCCGATCGGTGTGCCATAAGGATGATCACCGAAAAGGTAAGCCTTGCCGTAGATGGACGTCAGCGGTCGGGGATCGCCGTCCTTGGCGGCCGCGAGCAAATCGATTTGACGGCCGCGCAACTTGCTGAACTCGCCGCGATCGAGCGCGGGCGCACGCAACATGTCGACGAGTAACTCAATAACGAGGTCAGCGTCGCGGGCGAGGAACTCACCAGAAATCGACACCGCCTCGAGACCGGCGCTCGCTGATAGCGAGCCACCGACGCCAGCCACCGTCTCGGCAAAGCTGGCGGCGTCACGTTCGCCAGCGCCCTTCTCGAGCATCGATGCAAACAGGCTGGAAAGGCCGGCCTTGCCCTCCGCGTCGGTTACCGCGCCGCCACTGATCAGTACCTGCACGCCGATGAGCGGAACGTCGCGCTTCTCGTGCAGAATAAACACGGCACCGTTGTCGAGCTCGACATAGTGGTACTCGGGTAGCGTAACGCCCTGCGCATTGGCAAGCGTGCCAGCGAGACAGGCAACGCAGGCGAAGACGCCGTTTCGCAGAGACTTCATAACGCGCCTTCCTCGTCCGGCGAACGCAGTACGCCAACCGTCATGTTGCTGGTGTCAAAAACGGCGGCGGCGGCCTGTAAGTCGCCAACCGTGACTGCCTCAAGTCGCGACGGCAGACTAAACAGCTCTTCGTAATTGCCGTGAAAGACCTCGAAATCGCCGACAGCGCTCGCTTTGCCTTCGATTGTCGAAAGCGCTCGCCAGAAATCTGCCAGTACAATGTTGCGGGCCTTCTCGAGCTCCGCCTCGCTGACGCCATCCGTGACGACAGCCGCCAGCGCGTCGAGCAGCTGGCGTTCGACCAACTCAGGATCTCCGCCGGGTGGCAGCGTCAGGTAAAAATAGGCGAGGCCCGGGTCGAAGCCCTCTTCAAGCCAGGCGCCGACAGATAACGCGGTACGCTCTTCCTCAACCAGCTGCCGGTGCAGGCGCGAAGAGTCACCGTCGGCAAGAATGTTGAGCAAGAGGCTAAGCGGCAGCGATTGTGGGTCCTTAGCGCGGCCAGCATGAAAGGCGATGTGTAGCAGCGGCGTCTGCGCAGGGGCTTCGACAACGATGCGGCGCTCGCCTGCCTGCGGAGGTTCCACAGTAACGATGCCAGGCGGCGGATCCTGCGCCGGTATGGGGGCGAAATATTCCTCGGCGAGGCGGAATATCTGTTGCGGCGTGACATCACCAGTGATCACAATCGTGCGATTGTTGGGCGCGTAATAGGTTTCGTAGTAGCTGCCCAGGTCGTCTTCGGTCCACGACTCGATGTCGGACGGCCAACCAATTACCGGAAACTGATAAGGATGCGCGACAAAGGCGGTCGCCCGCATCTGCTCGGCGAGCTTGGAAAAATTGTCGTTGTCAACGGACGAGCGCCGCTCCGAATAAACAACCTCGCGCTCGCTCTGCACGGCATCGGCGTAGGTTTCCAGGTTCTGAAACCGATCCGCCTCGATCTCGAAAATCGTCTCCAGCGCCGACATCGGAAACCAGTCCACATAGACCGTGACATCAGACGACGTGTAGGCATTGTTCGCGCCGCCCGCCGCCTCCATCGTGCGGTCAAATTCACCGGGTTCGAGGTTGGATGTGCCCAGGAACATCATGTGCTCGAAGAAGTGCGACAAGCCAGTAATGCCCGGGTATTCGTTGCGGCCACCCGCGCGCACGAAGTTGTACATCACAACGTTGGGAATGTCGTGGTCCGGCCAGACGATAATTTTCAGTCCGTTGTCCAGCGTAAGACTGCGGATGTCAGCGGGCACGTCGGCGGATGCCGGAGCGTCGCCCTCAGGAACGCCGGGAACGAGGAACTCGAAAGTTGGCAGCAGGCGCTGGCCAAATACGGCGATCACGCCGAGTACGAGCAATACGGCGACCGCGGAGTTCAGCTTTTGACCTGTCTTGTAAACGATCGACTGCGTCTGGTCGACATCCGCGGCCTTCTTCAGGCCGCCCGGCGTGATCTCATACGTCCAGGCGAACCAGAGCGCAACCGGATACCCGACCACGAGCACGAAATAAGTAAAGACGTCGGTCCACGCGGGCACGGACACTTCCGCCTGAACGACGTCTACAAACCAGACGATCAGCCAGCAGGCAACGGCGTAGAGCAGAGCAACCTTGAGAACGTTGCGGCGACGCAATTCGGCAAACAAAGCCATAGCCGCATCCTAACCCAGCAGCCCCTCCCGCCGATACAGGCGGGCGCAAATCCAGGTCAGCGCAGCGCCAATGGCAAGAGTGCTCGACGCGGAAATTGCGACATGTAACAGGTTGACCGGTTCGTTCTTGATCATGTCGACGAGCAACAGGTGCTGGCTGAGGCTTGGCACAAACATGAATTCCAGCTGCGGCCGCAAGGTCAGGATACTTACGATAAGGATTGGCAGTGTTGGGGCGACCAGCACGATGCTTAACCACGTTTGTGCTTCTTTGTAGCTCTTTGTAAAAGACGCAACGAGCGTCATCAGCGAGGCACCAAGCAGGATGAACGGCGAAAGCACGAAGAACGCTGCGACCACCACCGCGGGGCCGAAATTCGGCGTCATGCCGAGTTGTTCGAGCGGCATGAATTTGAGCGCAACAAAGAATGAGCAAAGGCTCAGCAGCAAAGAGACCGCCATGAAAACACACGTTGCGGCAATCTTGCCGAGCATTAGCTGATCGCGCGTTACGGGCAGGGATAACAGCGGCTCGAGGGAGCCGCGTTCGCGCTCACCAGCCGTCGTGTCGATCGCAAGATACATGCCGCCCATCAGCAGGGCGAAAATGAAAAAGTAGCTCATCATGCCCAGCAGCATTGCCGAGCGGCCACTGGGTGTGGACACATCTATTTCGTCTACGTGGATTGGTCGTAACACGAGCGGACTAACGCCGCGCGCAACCAGGCGCATTGTCGCCAGCTCCTGGCTGTACGAGTGCAGCGCGGTTCGAACACGACGGGCATCGCGCTCGGCCTGGGTATTGGCCCGGTCCGAGATCAGCTCGACCTTGGCCGGCACCGTGTCCGCAAGTTGTTCGCCGAAATCGCCGGGAACGATGACGACAACGTCTTGTTCGCCGGTTGTAACCGCGCGCACAGCGGCGTCCCGGTCGGCGGGGCCGTCGACGACATCGATGTTGCGGCTGCGCAGGTAATTCATCAGGTTGGGGGCATGCTGCTGACCAATGACCGGTAGCGTCATGGAGCGATCCATATCGCCGAGCGATTGCTCAATCGACAGATTGATCACAAAGGCAAACAACACGGGCCCAAACAGCGGGCCCATAATTAATGCTGATGCGAGCGTGCGGCGGTCGCGGAAATTGTCGACGACCTCTTTGGCGAATACCGTCAGCAGGGTGCGCATCAGGCCGGCTCCACCATTTCGATGGCGCGAACGAAGGCATCTTCGAGGTCGTCGCAACCCGTTCGCTCGCGGATGCCGTCGGCGGAGTCGTCGATTGCGACCTTGCCGTTAGCAATGATGACGATATCGTCGCATAGCGCTGCGACCTCTTGCATGACATGACTCGAGAACAGCACGCAGCGGCCAGCGTCTTTGAGCTTGAGAATCAGCGCACGCAGCGAGCGCGTTGCCATGACGTCGAGGCCGTTACTCGGTTCATCGAGAATCACGTTCTGCGGGTTATGTACCAGAGAGCGCGCAAGCGCGACCTTGGTGCGCTGGCCCTGGGAAAAACCCTTGGTACGACGGTCGGCAAAGTCGCCGATCTCAAGTAATGCGATCAGGTTTTCGACGCGCTCATCTATTGCATGATTCTCGAGCCCGCAAAGCCGTGCGTAATAAGCGATGTTTTCTCTTGCGGTCAGGTGAGGGTAAAGACCGGCGCCGTGAGGTAGTGCGCCGATGCATTGCCGAGCCGCGAGACTGTCGGTCACAACATCGGCGTTGTCGATCGACGCGCGGCCCTGGTCTGGCCGCAGCACAGTGTAAAGCACGCGCAGTGTTGTCGACTTGCCGGCGCCGTTCGGGCCCAGCAGCCCCGTGATCTTGCCATCGGGCGCGTCAAAACTGACGCCGCGTACGGCGTGCACTTTGCCGAAGGACTTATGCAGGCCATCAACCCTAATCATGGCGCCGGACCCGAGAAGTCGACGAAAAACGGCATAACAAAAGCTTTCTCCATGCATGCGACATCCAGCCCGGCAGGATCTGCTGTTGCGACGAAATCGGCGATGATGTCGGGCGTGCAGCCCGCCGCGATCTGGCCGTGACCCTGGTGCTTGCCGACGAGATGGCGCCAGTTGCCAAGCTTGACTGCTGCCAGCTCGGCGTAATCCGGCGGTGTAATCGGATCCGCAGTACCGGACAACAGCAGCACTGGAATGTCAGTTTCGAGTGGCTCGGTAAATCCCTCGTCCAGCGGGCCCTCGGGCCACAGCGAACAGATCAGCTCGAGCGCTTCGAACTGGAGTGCCCCGATGTAGGTCTTCTCGAGCGCAGCGATATCGACAGACGCGCGGTCGATGAACGGCAGGTCTTCGGTGCACATGACCGAGTTGTGCATGCCGAGTGCCAGGGAGTCGGCAAGGCTGGAAACGGTTAGCTGAAACTGCGCAGCAAGCGGCACGAAATTGCCATCGGCTGCCTCATGAACGAGTAAGGGCACGATGGCGATCGAGCGCGGCTGATACGCGAGCAGCCGAATGGCGCCGGCCAGTTCGTTGCGGCCAAAGTCGAGCGATGTCGGGCGGCCGGTAACCGGGTCCGCCAGCATTACGGTGACCGGGTTTTCTTCGAGGCGAGCCCTTACTCCGGCAAAGTCGAGGTCAAGCTCGGGGAAGCGCTCGTTGCACGCGGCGTCCTCGGTGCAGCGAGCGAAGATTTCATCCATGGCACGCTGTGCCTGCAACGCGATGTCCGGACCAAGCGGCATCTGGGGAGGGACCACGCCGTCTAGAATCACGGTGCGCGTTGACCCGGAATAACGACGCGCAAAATGTTGTGCGACGCGCGTACCGTACGATGTACCAAGCAGGTTCAGGGCGGGGTAACCGAGCGCGAGGCGCAGCGCTTCGAGATCGGCTACAGCGACGCTCGTCGTGAAAAAGCGCGGATCATAAGGAAGCTGGTCGAGACATGAGCGCGTGAATTCCAGCGTCTGTTCGTCTGAGTACTGACCTTCGATGATGTCATCGTCGATCGGGCAGTCCATTCGAGCGGACTCACCTGTGCCCCGCTGGTCAATAAGCAGAATGTCGCGGTCACGGCGTACGGGCTCGAAGGCCGCGTAATAGGCTGAATAAAACTGGATTGATCCGCCACCGGGCCCGCCAGCAAACGGCACGAAAGGGTCGGGCTCGGGATTCAGGTCCAGGGCCGGTACGACGGCAACCCGCAAGCCGATCTGCTCGGAATCCGGGTTTTCGGGATCAAGCGGCCGCAAAAACGTGCCACAACGCGCCTTGATGCCAGGATATCCCGCCCCGGCACTTATGCGGCAGTCTTCGAGCTCGAGCTCGGCCGCCGAAACAGCGACGAGCGGTGAGCACAAAAGCGTGAGCGCCAGCACTGACGTTCGGAACATAATGACCCTGTGGAATCCTGAAGCGCTGCCATCTTGGCCATATGATCGGGACAAGTAAAGCGCTAAAATGCGCCCCCTTCAGTGCTCATTTTTTAACCAATGTCCAAAGCATACGATGTCATCGTGGTCGGGGGCGGCCACGCCGGGACGGAAGCCGCGCTGGCTGCCGCACGGGCAGGTGCGCGTACGCTTCTCGTGACGCAGAGCATCGCGAGCCTTGGCCAGATGAGCTGTAACCCGGCAATTGGCGGTGTCGGTAAAGGGCATCTCACCAAAGAGATCGACGCGCTCGGCGGCGCCATGGCGACCGCGATCGATAGTGCCGGCATCCAGTTTCGTACGCTGAACGCAAGCAAGGGGCCTGCGGTTCGTGCCACGCGCGCGCAGGCGGACCGGGACCTTTACAAGCGAGAGATTCGCGCTTTGCTCGAAAACCAGCGCGGGCTGTCGATCTTCGAACAGTCCGTAGACGACCTGATCATTGAGAGCGACGCTGTCGTGGGCATCGTAAGCGAAGATGGTTCGCAGGCTCGTGCACCCACGGTTGTCCTGACGGTCGGCACATTTCTCGGCGGCCGCATTCTCATCGGGCGCAGCGAAAAGGCGGGCGGGCGTGTTGGCGATGCGCCATCGATCGCACTTGCGAAGCGACTGCGCGAGTTGCCGTTTCGTGTCGCGCGCCTCAAGACGGGGACGCCGCCGCGCCTCGACGGCAAAACGCTGAACTACGACCTGATGCAGGAGCAACCCGGCGATGAGCCGATGCCTGTATTTTCGTTCCTTGGTCGCCGTCGGGACCATCCGCAGCAAGTCTCCTGCCATATCACCAGGACGACTGAAGAAACGCACGACATCATTCGCGGCTCACTCGGCGAGTCGCCGATGTACATGGGCGCCATCGAAGGCGTCGGGCCCCGCTATTGCCCGTCAGTTGAGGACAAAGTCGTTCGTTTCGCCGACAAGGGGTCTCACCAGGTATTTGTTGAACCCGAAGGGCTTGGCACGAACATCGTTTACCCGAACGGCATTTCGACCAGCCTGCCGTACGAGACGCAGCTGCGGTTTGTGCGCTCGATCCCCGGGTTCGAAAAGGCACACATCACGCAGCCGGGTTATGCTATCGAATATGATTACTTCGATCCGCGAGACCTGAAGCCGACGCTTGAAACGAGGCCGCTGGCAGGGCTGTATTTTGCAGGGCAGATCAATGGTACAACGGGCTATGAGGAGGCCGGTGCCCAGGGGCTCCTGGCCGGGCTCAACGCTGCGAGACAGGCGCTCGGGCTGGAAGAGTGGTTTCCGCAGCGGCAGGAAGCGTACATCGGCGTCCTGATCGACGACCTGATTACGCGCGGCGTTAGCGAGCCTTACAGAATGTTCACGAGCCGGGCGGAATACCGGCTTACGTTACGCGAGGACAACGCCGACCAGCGACTGACACCGATTGGCCGAAAGCTTGGCCTGGTCGGCGATATGCGCTGGTCGGCGTTCAATAGAAAAGTAGATGCGGTCAAAGTCGAGCAAAAACGCCTCGCTGCAATCAAACTCAAACCAGAGGGCGTAAGGGCGATCGAGCTGCTCAAACGGCCAGAGTTCAGGTATGCGGACGTCGTTAGCCTGGAGGCCGTTGGTAAAAACAGCCCGGATCTCGATGCGGAGCTATGCGAGCAAGTTGAGGCACAGGTCGAGGTACAGGCCAAGTATGCGGGCTACATTGACCGGCAGGAGCGAGAGATTGCGAAGCAGGCAAAGCAGGAATCACTGCGCCTGCCCGAGGACCTGGACTACAGCGACGTCGATGGCTTGTCGAATGAGGCAAGGCAGCGCCTGCAACTGGCCCGACCGGTCACACTGGGACAGGCATCGCGGCTCGAGGGCATGACGCCGTCGGCGGTGTCACTATTGCTGATACATATGAAAAAACGCCAGCTCAGGAAATCTGCATGATTAGCAAGAAGCGCGCACTCGTATACCTCGTGATACTGGCCGCCGCTGTTGCTGTCGTTTGGCAATACCAGCGCGTGCCGCAGGTAGAAGGCCCCGCAGTGTCGGTGTTGCATCGCGGCCTGCTGACTGACCCGGAGTCAGTCGACCCGCACAAGGCGCGCAGCGTGCAGGCGAGCAGCGTGTTGCGCGACATCGGCGAGGGCCTGTTGAGCTACTCGGCAGAAAGTGAGCTTGTAGCGGGCGCGGCCGAGACATGGAGCGTATCGGACGACGGGCTGACCTACACGTTCCACCTCCGCGATGACGCGCGCTGGTCGAACGGTGACCCTGTTACTGCCGAGCACTTCGCGTTCAGCCTGCGGCGGCTTGTCGACCCCGCGACGGCCGCATTTTATTCTTTCATGATTACTGATGTACTAAACGGCAGCCAGATAGTCGACGGTGAATTGCCGCCGGCAGCGCTTGGGGTCGAGGCGGTGGACGATCACACGCTGGTCATCACGCTCGAGCGCCCGACGCCATACTTGTTGAGTCTGCTGACTTCACCGAGCACCTTCCCGGTGCACCCGGGGTCGATAGCCGAGCACGGTGACGCGTTCACGCGCGACGGAAACCTGTTGTCAAACGGTGCTTACAAGCTCAATAGCTGGGAGCCGGGTTCACTACTGGTACTGAGTCGCAACGAGCAGTACTGGAACAATGCGGCTACGGCGATCGACGAAGTGCGCTATCACGTCGTCACGCAGGAGATGACGCAGTTGAATCGTTACCGCGCGGGCGAACTGGATATCACAGATGTCGTGCCGCCGGACAGCTTCGCGAAAGTGCGTGAGGAGTATCCGGATGAACTGCATGTCGCGCCCTACCTTGGGGTGTACTACTACGGCTTCAACCTGACCAAACCGCCGTTCAAAGATCAGCCGAAGCTGCGCGAGGCGTTGTCACTGGCAATCGATCGAGACGTGCTGGTTGGAAGTATCACGGGGCGCGGTGAGGAGGCCGCCTACAGCTGGGTGCCTCCGGGTGTCGACAACTATGAACCACGGCGCTTTAATTATTCCGACCAGACACAAGACAAGCGCAACGCACACGCGCGCAGGTTGCTTGCCGAGGCCGGCTACGGGCCGGACAATCCTCTGCGCTTCGAGCTGCGCTACAACACATCCGACACGCAGCAACGCATCGCGCTGGCTATCCAGGCAATGTGGAAGGACGAGCTCGGCGTTGAAGCGACGTTGATTAACGAGGAGTTTCAGGTGCTGTTGGCGAACGTTGCGGCAGCTGATGTAACACAGGTTTTTTTCTCCAGCTGGATCGGCGACTACAACGACGCACACACGTTTCTGAGCATCCTGGAAAGCGGCAACTCGTCGAACATGCCGCGCTACGCAAGCGAAGAGTTCGACTCGCAAATGCGCCGCGCCGCCGCGCAAGCCGACCCGTATCACCGGCGCGTGTCCCTCGAGGAAGCAGAGCGGGTTCTCTTGTCGGACCACCCTGTCATTCCGCTGTACTTCTATGTAAGCAAGCATCTCGTTAGTCCTGAGGTCAAAGGCTGGGGAGACAATGTGCTGGATTATCATTACAGTCAGCACCTGAGCCTGGCGCCGACTGACGCCACACCCTAATCGGAACACAGCTTTGCTGCGATATGCCCTGAAGCGTCTGCTGGGTGCAATTCCGACGCTGCTGTTGGTAATTGTGCTTGCCTTTCTGATGGTGCATGCCGCACCGGGCGGCCCCTTTGACGATCAACGCGTCCTGCCACCCGAGACCCGCGCGGCGCTCGAAGCAGCGTATAACCTGGATGCACCCCTGTATGAGCAGCTCACAAACTACCTGTCCGGGCTGCTGCGCGGCGACATGGGGCCGTCTTACCGCTACCGGGATCACACGGTCAGCGAGCTCATCGGCAATGCATTTCCTGTCTCTTTGAAACTCGGGGCCATGGCCATGCTGCTCGCCATTTGCGTCGGCGTGGCGGCCGGCACGATTGCGGCGCTGCGCCGCAATACATTGCTGGACAGAACGGTAATGGCATTCGCGATGACGGGTATATCGATCCCGGTTTTCGTCATAGCGCCGGTACTTGTTTTGCTGTTTGCTGTGAAGCTCCAGTGGCTGCCGGCGGGCTGGAGCGGCAATGAAGGGCTAGCGCGCCTCACGCTGCCCGTCATCGCGCTGGCGTTGCCGCAAATTGCCTACATAGCGCGCCTGACCAGGGCGAGCATGATCGACGTGCTGGCGAGCGACTTCATTCGCACGGCTCGCGCCCAGGGACTTGGAACCAGAGCAATCGTTCGCTACCACGCATTGAAGCCGGCGATGTTGCCGGTGCTGTCCTACATGGGCCCCGCCATCGCCGCAATTCTGACCGGGTCGGTCGTGGTGGAAGAGATTTTCGGCATTCCCGGGCTCGGGCAGTTCTTTGTTCGCGGGGCGCTCAATCGCGACTACACGCTCGTACTCGGCATCGTTATTTTCTACGCGACACTTGTCGTGTTGCTCAATCTCGTGGTCGACCTGTTGTATGGCGTGATCGACCCGCGGATCCGGCGCCGATGAATCGCGGCATGAAAGTCAGCGGCGGCATCCTGCTTGGCATTATTGCCGTCGCCTTCATTGGTCCGTTGCTGAGTCCGTACGACTACCTGCAGACCGACTTCGACAATTTGCTACAAAGCCCGACGATCAGCGATTCTCATTATTTTGGCACAGATGACCTCGGCCGCGACCTGTTTGTGCGCAGCATGCTCGGCGTGCAAATCACGATTCTTGTGGCAATCGTCGCCAGCGTCGTGAGCTTGTTTATTGGGGTCACGTATGGCGCCATCGCGGGCTACTTGGGCGGGCGCGTCGATGCGGTCATGATGCGTTTCGTCGATACACTTTACGCGCTGCCGTTCATCTTCTTTGTCATTCTTCTCATGGTTGCGTTCGAGCGGAACTTCCTGCTCATATTCGTCGCGATCGGCGCAATCAACTGGCTCGACATGGCGCGCATCGTTCGCGGCCAGACCTTGTCGTTGCGCGAGCGCGAGTTCGTGGAGGCGGCGCGGCTGACCGGCGTATCAACAGCAAGAATCGTGTTCCGCCACATCGCACCCAACCTGTTCGGCGTCGTTATCGTTTACGTAACCCTGACGATCCCCCAGGCAATACTCGTCGAATCATTTCTGAGCTTCCTGGGACTCGGCATCCAGGAGCCACAAACCTCGCTGGGCGCCCTGGTCGATGCGGGTGTTAACCAGATGGAAGGTGCCTCATGGACGCTGCTGATCCCGGCCTCGCTGCTCGCCGTGATCCTGCTGTGTTTCAATTTCTTTGGTGACGCGATGCGTGATGCATTCGACGCGAGGGACGCAAAATGAGCCTGCTCGCTATCGACAAGCTGAGCATTCGTTATGGTGATTCGCAGGCGGTTGCGGATATCGGCTTCTCAATTGAGAAGGGTGAGTCTGTCGGTCTCGTCGGCGAATCCGGCTCAGGAAAGTCGCAGACAGCGCTTGCGGTCCTCGGTTTGTTGCCGGCGACGGCAACGGTGAAGGGCAGCATTCGCTTCGACGGGCAAGAGTTGCTTGGTGCGGACAACAAGGTACTGGATCAGCTGCGCGCAACGAGAATTGCGATCGTGTTTCAGGACCCGATGCAGGCGCTGAATCCATTTGTAACCATTGGCGCCCAGCTGCAGCGCATTCTGTTGCAGCATGACATCGGCGCGGCAGCAGGCGCGCGTAATCGAGTCATCGAAATGCTCGCTCGTGTCGGGCTGCCTGACGCGTCGCGACAGTACGGCGCTTTCCCGCATGAGCTGTCGGGCGGCATGCGACAGCGCGCGATGATCGCGTCGGCCTTGCTCGCAGGGCCGGACCTGTTGATAGCCGACGAGCCAACAACGGCGCTCGACGTTACCGTGCAGGCGCAAATCCTCGATCTCCTGGAAGACATTCGCGAAGACACGTCGTTGTTGCTGATCACGCATGACCTCGGCGTGGTCGCGGGCCGTTGTGAGCGCATGCTTGTTGTTGAGCAGGGCCGGCTCATTGAGCAGGGCCTGACGCGTGATATTTTCGCCCGGCCACAACACGAACACACTACGGCACTGATCAAAGCTGCCCCACGGTTGACGGATTCGGGCATTCCCGGCGCGAAGGCCGGCCACGACGTCCTTGCCATTAGCGGCGCCGAAGTTCGCTATCGATCAAGTGGCGGGCAGGTCATAGCTGCGGTTCGCGAGGTCAATCTCTCTGTAAGTGCGGGCGAGACCGTAGCTGTCGTCGGTGAGTCCGGCTCTGGCAAGTCGAGCCTCGTGCGTGCGGCGCTTGGGCTGGTCCCGATGCACGCCGGTCGCGTCGTATATTGCGGCGCTGAGCTGGCGGCAAACCTCGGGGACAGGAGCAAAGCAACGCGGCGAGGTATGCAGCTCGTGTTCCAGGACCCGACCGGCTCACTGAATCCGCAGATGCGGGTCGCCGGCATTGTTGGCGAGCCACTGCTTGTTCACGAAGCCGCGCTGCCGGCCAGAGAGCGCCGGCAGAGAGTCGCGGCAATGCTCGGGAAAACCGGGCTCAGCGATGAATTTCTTGAGCGCTATCCGCACGAACTGTCGGGGGGCCAGGCACAGCGCGTCGCGATCGCCCGTGCGCTCATACTCGAGCCGAAGGTGCTGGTTTGCGACGAGGCTGTGGCCGCACTCGACGGCACTGTACGCAAGCAGATCCTGCGGCTTCTACGCCAGGTCCAGGAGGAGAGCGGGCTTGCCATCATCTTCATCACACATGATCTTGCCGTTGTTCGCGCCGTGAGCCATCGGGTGCTCGTCATGTACCTCGGCCGCCTTGTAGAAATGGCGAGCAACGACGCGCTGTTCGGCCGGCCGCGGCACCCGTATACACGGGCGTTGCTCGATGCGGTCCCCGTGCCGGACCCGGAGAACGCGGGCGGCAGGACAACCGTAACCGGTGAGGTTCCCTCAGCGCTGCAGCCGCCGACGGGTTGTGCGTTTCATCCGCGCTGCCCACACGCAGAGGATGTGTGCCGGGCACAGCGACCGGAGGCGACAGACCTCGACGGAGCCCTGGTTAGTTGCCACTTAGCCACGGAACTGGCATCGGCGCACCGTTGATCGTCAACAGGCCGTCTTTGAACGTGGCCTCCATTTCATAGGCGTCCTGGTTCCTGCGCAAAAACCCCATGCCGACGGCCGCGCCGACCTGCGGGTCGAGAGAAATCAAATAGTCCATTAGTTCTGCCGGCACGCTCACATCCAGGGTTGCGTCCAGCGCCAGCAGCGCGGACGTCCAAACGAAACTGTCGAGGTCGGTGTCGTCGACTTCGGCGTTGAGCCTTGCTGAGATCGTGCCGGGTTGAAGCGAGACATCCAGTTCCGCGACGCGCAACTCGAAACCGGCCGCGAGAAGTTGCTTCAAGTCATCCTCGACCGCCAGCCGCACCTCGTCGTCGGACGCGTCGTCACTGAGGCCGTCAAGTGCGTGTGTGAGGTTGCCGATCGCCTCCGCGTCGATGTCGTCGGCCGATATGTCCATGCTGATTCTTGCGCGCCCAAGGTCACCGAACGGCAGGTCGTCGAGTAGAACAGTGGTTCGGCCAGACAAGGCGCTGTCGTCGATCGCGACTGTTGAGGTAAATGAAATGGGCCCCATGCTGTCCTGGCCAAAGCTGGACGGCATCGTGATTTTATCGATCGTAAATGCTGCGTCGCCAATGTACGGACCGAAGCGGGTCTTTCGCTGGTCTCCTTCGAAACGCAGCGGGCCTATGGTGACCTCGCTGTTGGACGACACGAAAGCGATCTCGTCGATGTCGCCGCCAAAGCCGATGATGTCGGTCGACGGACTCGTGGTGATCAGCATGTCGACATTGCCCCACTGCGCAGTTTCCCCGGCGTTACTGAAAGTGCCGGGCTCGAGTATGAAGTTGGACTGCAATTCGCCGCTCAGGCCGACCTCGCTGTAGATCGTGCCCGGAATATCGACGGTCTCGCCATTCTCGAATTCGAGACGCATCGTCGAGACGGCGCTGCCGAGGCCGGGCAGAAGAGTGCCCCTTTCTCGTGCCATCGAGGTCACGGCAACGAGGCCATGGTCGATGTGCGTGTCGATGACCAGGGCAGGAAGCCCATCGAAGTCGGTGTTGACGGCGACCAATAGCAGTGCGTCACGCACATCGCCGTCGCGCAGTTCGACGCGATGCTGCCCCTCGGATGAGAACCAGCCGCGCTCGAATCCCTGCGAGGTAATGGTCAGGTCCCGGCTTTCGGTTGCAGCCCAGTCAAGGTTCTCGTCCATCGATTCTTCGGCCAGGCGGCCAACGAGCGCCGGCGAGACGAGAACGATGACGGCAAGGGCGAGCAGCAGAATAACAAAGCCTTTTTTCAAAACAGATTCCCGGGGCACGGTTACGTTGGGTGCGATGCTAGCATGCACGGTGACGCCCTCCGGGCTAGAAATCGTGGGCAACAGTCACTAACATAGCGGCCTTGACTCATCCGGGCCTCCGGGCCGCAAACGCAACTTGTTGAAAAGCCAGTGATTTTCAAGACCAGAATATTCGTTACTGCCGCCCTGCTGTTGATTGGCTGTGCGTCTCTTCCCGCATTTGCAGAAGGCGATGCCGCCGCCGGAGAGATGCTTGCCTATACCTGTCTCGGTTGCCACGGTGTCGAGGGCTACCGCAACGCTTATCCGTCCTACCGGGTTCCGAAGCTAGGTGGTCAGAAGGCGGCCTATCTCGTAGTCGCGATCAAGGGTTACCGCGAGGGCACTCGTGCCCACCCGACAATGGCTGCGCAGGCGGCGAGCCTGACGGATCAGCAAATTGAGGACGCTGCGGCCTACCTCGCGAGCCTGAGTGCAGATACGGTCGAGGCCGGCGGGTCCATCGCGCCCAGCCTCGAAGAGACCACGACCTGCGTCGCCTGCCACGGACAAAACGGCATTAGCCTGTCACCGTCCTGGCCGACACTGGCCGGACAGCATGAGGACTATCTCGAGCACGCTCTGAATCAGTACCGTGATGGCACGCGAAAAGATCCTGTCATGGCGCCGCTCGTCGCCGCGCTAACGGACGAGGATGTCGAGTTGCTCGCCAGGTACTATTCACGCCTGAGCGGTCTCGAAACGACCGCGGCGGATTGACCGCAGCAACGACATTTTTTGACGATGGCGTTACCGCCATTGACACTGAGTACGCGCGCTCACTCCAGGATGCGAGTCACCTGATTGTCGAGGGTGGCCGGGCCGCTTTCATTGATACCGGAGTAAATGACAGTGTGCCGTTGCTGCTCGACGCGCTGCAGCAACAGGACCTCGATGTCGATAACGTCGACTACGTCATCCTTACCCACGTACACCTCGATCACGCGGGTGGCGCAGGCAAGTTAATGCAGGAGTTGCCTAACGCACGTTGCGTGGTACACCGCTTCGGCGCACCGCACATGATCGATCCGGGTAAGCTCATCGCGGGTACCGAGGCCGTTTACGGCGCTGAGAAGACGCGCGAGACCTATGGAAAGATCCGCCCGATCGATGCATCCCGCATCGATATTCCCGAAGACGGCGACTGGCTGTCGCTCAACGGTCGTGAGTTGCAACTGATAAACACCGAGGGTCACGCGCGGCATCATCACGTTGTCAATGATCCGACGTCCAAGGGTGTATTCACGGGTGATAGTTTCGGTGTGTCGTATCGGGAGCTGGACACCGAGCGAGGCGAGATTGTGTTCCCGACGTCGACACCCGTGCAGTTCGACCCGGTTGCAGCACACGTCGCTGTTGATCGCATCATGGCTTGCGAACCCGAGCAGCTGTTCCTGACGCACTACAGTCGCGTCGGCAACGTGGAGCGGCTGGCCAGCCAGATGCACGCCGGCATCGATGCATACGTCGCGATGGCGCGGCAGCATGAGCACGACGACGATCGGTCCGCGGCGTTGCGAGAGAACCTGCTTGGCTACTATGCCGAGCAGCTCGAAGATCATGGCTATGCCGGTGATCGTGAGATGATGCGGGCGGTGCTTGGCATCGACATCGAACTAAATGCTCAGGGCCTCGAGGTCTGGCTGGAAAAGGGAAAATGATGGATACGTTTCGTGCATTCCGCATCGATGAGGCCGACGGGAAAGTTGTGGCGGGTTTTGAGCAAATATCGCTCGATGACCTGACAGACGGCAACGTCGTCATCAAGGTCAGTCACTCGACGATCAATTACAAAGACGCGCTTGCGGCAACGGGCACCGGAAAAATATTGCGGCGCTACCCGCTAAACGGAGGCATCGACCTCGCCGGCACCGTTACCAGCTCCGACGATGCCGATCTTCAGGTGGGCGCGGCGGTGCTCGTCAACGGTTGCGGCCTTAGCGAAACAGTCGATGGCGGCTACTCTGAGTACGCGCGAGTCGACAGCGACAGTGTTGTGCCGATTCCAGATGGGATGTCTGCTGTGCAGGCGATGCAAATTGGTACGGCCGGTTACACAGCTGCACTAGCTGTTCATCGTATGGAACAGAATGGCCAGCACCCGGAGGACGGCCCTGTTGTCGTCACAGGAGCGACCGGAGGTGTGGGGTCGGTTGCGATCGACATGCTCGATGGTCGCGGGTATGAGGCGGTCGCGGTGACCGGCAAGGCGAGTGAAGAAAACTACCTGAAAAGCATTGGCGCGCGCCGCGTCCTGTTGCGCGACGAGATCGACCTCGGTAAACGCCCCATGGAAAAGGCGGAATGGGCTGGCGCGATCGACAACCTCGGCGGTGATTACCTGACCTGGCTGACGCGCACGATGGGCTACGGTGGCAACATCGCGAGTATCGGGCTGGCGGCCAGTCACAAACTCGAGACAACAGTCTTGCCGTTCATTCTCAGGGCCGTATGTCTCCTCGGTATCAACTCGGTGGACACTCCTCGCGACCTGCGGCTCGCAGTCTGGTCGCGCATCGGCGGCGACCTCAGGCCGCGTCACCTGGACACGATCGGCAGCCGCAGTATTGGTTTCGACGAGCTGCCGGGCGCTTTTCAGGCCTATCTCGACGGCACTGTGACGGGTCGGGTTGTCGTAGAAATATAAACTTACCGACTGCTCTATTTGGGAAACGCCCCCGCGGTGGTTTAGAATCCTCCCCCCACGAATTTTAATCTGCATTCAAATCTTGCATTTTAATCTGCATTAAAATCCTGCATTTTAATCAGTATCAAAATTTCGTGTGTAACCATCTGGGAGTCATGAATCATGAGTGCTGGAGCACGTTTCCGGGCTGCGCTCGAGGCCGAAAGGCCGCTGCAAATTGTCGGCACGATCAACGCATTTACCGCACTGTTGGCCGAAAAGGCCGGCTTTCGCGCCGTTTACCTGTCCGGCGCCGGCGTCGCGAATGCGTCCTTTGGTCTGCCGGACCTCGCGATGACAACGCTAAACGACGTCTGTGAAGACATTCGTCGCATCGCATCGGCTACGGATGTGCCGCTACTCGTTGACGCCGATACGGGCTGGGGCGGCGCCTTCATGATCGGCCGGACAATTCGTGAGATGACGTGGGCAGGTGCCGCCGGCTGCCACCTTGAGGACCAGGTAGCGATCAAACGCTGTGGTCACCGGCCGGGCAAGGCACTCGTCGAGACAGCGGAGATGTGCGATCGCATCAAGGCGGCCGTGGACGGGCGTATCGATGACACGTTCGTCATCATGGCGCGTACGGACGCGCACGCAGTCGAAGGGCAACAGGCTGCGCTCGATCGCGCTGCCGCCTATGTTGAAGCCGGGGCGGACATGATTTTCGCCGAGGCGCTGACGACGCTCGACGAGTACCGGGGATTCGCAGACAAAATCAAAGTACCGGTGCTGGCCAACCTGACCGAGTTTGGTCAGACGCCGCTGTTTACGACCGAAGAACTGGCCGGCGTGGGTATTCGCATGGCCCTGTACCCACTGACGGCGTTTCGTGCCATGTCGAAGACAGCGCTCGACGTTTATACAGACCTGCGCGAGAAAGGGACGCAGTCTGGTGTGGTTGACCAGATGCAAACACGCATGGAACTCTACGATGTTCTTGGCTACCAGGCCTACGAAGACAAGCTGGATGCTCTTTTCAAAGAGCAAGGAATGAAAAAATGACAGACAAGAAAAAGACGGGCGGCCTCGCCGGCGTAACAGCTGGCAAAACGGCGCTGTGTACGGTCGGCAAAGAAGGCGCCGGCCTGACCTACTGTGGCTATGACATTTATGACCTCGCGGATAACGCGTCGTTCGAGGAGGTTGCGTACCTGTTGCTTTATGGACATTTGCCGACGCAGGCTGAACTCGATGCCTACGTTGCAAAGATCAAGACGCTTCGTGGACTGCCCGATGCGCTGAGGACCGTGCTGGAGATGATCCCGGCCGACGCGCACCCTATGGATGTACTTCGCACGGGTGTCTCGTTCCTCGGCAATATCGAACCCGAAGGCGATTTCTCGAACCAGAACGACGTCGCGGACCGTTTGCTCGCGTGCCTGCCATCAATGCTCTTGTATTGGCACCGCTTCCACACCGGCGGAACCCGCATTGAGACCGAGACCGATGATGACACCGTTGCCGGACACTTCCTGCACCTGCTTCACGGCCAGGCGCCCTCGCCATTTCATGAGAAATGCTTGTCGACGACGCTGATTCTGTACGCAGAACACGAATTCAATGCGTCGACATTCGCCGGTCGGGTTATCACGGGCACGCTGTCGGACATGCACTCGGCGGTCAGCGGCGCGATCGGCGCACTGCGCGGTCCGCTGCATGGCGGTGCCAACGAAGCAGCTATGGAGCTAATCCAGAAGTTCGACTCGTCGGAAGAGGCGACCGCAGGCGTGCATGGCATGCTCGAACGCAAGGAGCTCATCATGGGCTTCGGCCATCGTGTGTATACGACCTCTGACCCACGCAACGCGGTCAACAAGGCGATGTCGAAGGCGCTCGCCGAAGAGAAAGGCGACATGACGCTTTACGAAGTGTCCGAAGCGGTCGAAAAGGTCATGTGGGACGAAAAGAAGCTGTTCGCCAACGCCGATTTCTTTGCGGCAAGCGTGTACCACTTCATGGGTGTTCCTACGCACTTGTTTACGCCGATCTTCGTTTGCTCCCGCATTACCGGTTGGGCAGCGCACATCATGGAACAGCGCGCTGATAACAAACTGATACGACCCGCTGCCGAATACGTCGGTCCGCCACTGCAGGAATGGGTTGCCATCGAAGACCGCTAAGGAACACCCTCATGTCCAATATTGATATTCGCTCGGCGAAGCGTCCCGACTGGGACAAAGAGCTCGTCGACATCGCCGACTTTGTCTGTGACGCCGAGATCGACAGCGACCTGGCTTTCGAGACCGCGCACTACTGCCTGATGGACACGCTCGCGTGCGGATTTCAGGCGCTCGACTACCCGGCCTGCACGAAGTTGCTCGGCCCGGTCGTACCAGGCGCGACACTCGCGGGTGGCGCGCGCGTCCCCGGCACCTCCTATGAGCTCGAGCCGGTGATGGCAGCATTCAACATTGGTGCAATGAATCGCTGGCTCGACTTCAACGATACCTGGCTGGCCGCTGAGTGGGGCCACCCGTCAGACAATCTTGGCGGCATCCTTGCGGTGGCCGACTACCTGAGCCGGCAAAGCCGCGCACGGGGCGAAGAGCCATTGACGATGCACGATGTGCTCGACGCGATGATCCGGGCGCACGAAATACAGGGCGTGCTCGCGCTAGAGAACAGTTACAACCGCGTCGGCCTCGATCATGTTCTGCTCGTACGCGTTGCGTCAACCGCAGTGGTTACACGCATGCTCGGCGGCGACAAGGAACAGGTGCTCAATGCCCTCTCGCATGCCTGGATAGACGGTGGCGCGTTGCGCGCTTACCGTCATGCGCCAAACACGGGTTCTCGAAAAAGTTGGGCCGCCGGTGATGCGACGAGTCGTGCTGTGCGCCTGGCACTCATTGCTATGACCGGGGAGATGGGCTATCCGTCCGCACTCTCGGCAAAAACGTGGGGTTACTACGATGTCCTCTTTAAGGGCAAACCATTCGGTTTCCAGCGCGGCTATGGCAGTTACGTCATGGAAAATGTGCTGTTCAAAATCTCCTACCCGGCCGAGTTTCACTCGCAGACGGCGGTCGAGGCCGCGATGACACTGCACGAGCAGGTCAGGGATCGCATCGGCGACATCGATCGGGTTGTTATCGAAACGCAGGAAGCTGGCGTGCGGATCATCGACAAGACCGGACCGCTCGACAACCCGGCCGATCGCGATCATTGCATTCAGTACATGGTGGCGGTGCCGATGATTTTCGGTCGCCTGACGGCTGCCGACTACGAAGATGATGTCGCGCACGATCCGCGTATCGATACCTTGCGCGACAAGATGGAAGTGCGCGAGAACGAGCAATACACGAAGGACTACTTCGACCCGGAGAAGCGTTATATCGGCAACGCCGTGCAGGTGTTCTTCAAGGATGGCAGCAGCACGGATAATATTGCCGTCGACTTCCCGATAGGGCATCGCGAGCGCCGCGCCGAAGGCATCCCGGTACTCAAGCAGAAGTTTGTGGACAGCGTGTCACCGAAGCTTGCGGTCGGCCAGTGGGAAGCGCTTAATAAACTGTGCGCCGATCACGAGCAACTCGCCGCAACGGCTGTCGATGACTTCATGGCACTGCTTGTGGCCTGATTTCACGGCTCAACCCCAAGGAGCCAACCATGCGAACACTGATACTGACCGCACTATTCTTCCTGCTTTTGCTACCGGCCGCGGCGGACGCCGAGAGTCGCGTTGCCAATAACGGCAACCTCGTTATGGAAGACGTTCCGGAGATACCGGCCGATATCGTCGATAGCCTTAATCGATATCAGAATGTTCGTTCGGCGTCGTTTAAAGCCTGGTCCGGCGACGGCAATAGCCTGTTCATTGATACGCGCTTCGGGGATGTTGGGGGGCTACATCGTGTCGACATGCCCATGGGTGCGCGCCACCAGATTACTTTTTACGATGAGCCTGTCGGCCAGGTCGGGCGCCAGCCGAAGGGGTCGAAGCTGGTATTCACGCGCGATGCCGGCGGCAGTGAGTTTTCGCAGATTTTTCAATTCGATCCGGCGAGCGCGGGCGCACAAATGCTGACGGACGGTGAGTCTCGCAACGGCGCTATGGTCTGGGATCGTGAGGGCCGGCGTCTCGCTTACCAGAGTACAGCTCGAAACGGTGCGTCGAACGACATCTGGATGATGGACCCGGATGCACCGGAGGACGCCAAAATTGTACTTGAGTCGCCCGATGGCAGCTGGTGGGGGCCTGCGGAATTCTCTCAGACGGGCACCAGGGTGCTTGTGACGAATTACGTGAGCATCACCGATTCTCGCGTCAATCTGCTGGACCTCGATACAGGCAATGTCACCCTTCTGGCCGGTAGCGCCGCTGATCCCAGCGTGAATCTTCCGCTGGCGTT
>Ga0209456_10000340_pt1 | contig 25635 bp, 27 predicted proteins | sample COG_11_FD_184755 | JGI IMG/M metagenome (GOLD analysis project Ga0209456, IMG submission 184755) | Pelagic marine sediment microbial communities from the LTER site Helgoland, North Sea, for post-phytoplankton bloom and carbon turnover... | ecosystem: Environmental > Aquatic > Marine > Neritic...
TGGATGCTTGTTGAAGCATTGTAAATATTGAGGAATATGGTTTTGTCTGAGAAACAGTGTGTATGGGTAGCGCCTATCCCGGCCCTGGCTGGCCCAGGTCCTGCTGAACTTGGGCTTCACTCAATCCATAGCTACGGCTATGCATTTCATTCCAGCCCGGCGTTCATCGGCCCCTGTTCTGCGCCATCATCCGGGATCCTGGTGAGAAATGCGGGCTAGTATTCGATCTGCGGTTAGGTGAAATTCGATTGACTCGAACACATGCGCTGCCCGTTCTGCCTGTCCGATGACACCCGCGTAATCGACTCGCGTATCGCCGATGAGGGTGATGCGGTCCGGCGGCGGCGCGAGTGCATCGAGTGCGAAGAGCGATTTACCACGCTCGAACGCGCGTCACTCAGAATGCCCTACGTGGTCAAGAGGGACGGCAAGCGGGAGAATTTCGACGAGGAGAAACTCAGGCGCGGTATTCAGAGGGCGCTGGAGAAACGCCCGGTGGAAGCCAACGCCGTGGAGGCCGCCGTTGGGCATATCCAACGCCACCTTCTGACCAGCGGAGAGCGTGAGGTCGATTCCCAGATAATCGGAGAGTGGGTAATGCAGGAGCTCAACGAACTCGACCAGGTTGCCTATGTCCGGTTTGCATCCGTCTACCGCTCATTCCAGGATGTCGACGATTTCAGTGAAGAAGTGAAGCGGCTGCAGACCCAGCCGTCTGCTTCTGCCAGGCGTCAACAGATGTCGCTGCTTCCACTCGAAAAAAATGGCGACGACAAGTAACGACCACTTCTTTATGAGCCACGCCATCGATCTCGCGCGAAGAGGCCTCTACACGACTCACCCCAATCCCAGGGTCGGCTGCGTGGTGGTAAAGGATGGAAATGTCGTTGGCGAAGCCTGGCATAGGCAGGCAGGTGAGCCCCATGCGGAAGTGATCGCTTTACGCGAGGCGGGGGACGCTGCACGCGGATCCAGCGTGTATGTCAATCTGGAACCCTGTTGTCATCAGGGACGTACACCGCCGTGTACCGGATTCCTGATAGATGCCGGCGTCAAACGGGTGGTCGCCGCACTCGAGGATCCCAATCCCCAGGTTGCGGGGGGAGGTGTCCATGCACTGCGCAGTGCCGGTATAGATGTAGAAGTCGGTGTAATGCGATCGGATGCCGAACGCCTCAATCGCGGTTTTCTGCATCGGATAATCCGTGGCAGACCCTGGGTTTCGTTGAAGGTGGCGGCCAGTATGGACGGCAGAACGGCCATGAGCTCAGGGGAAAGCCAGTGGATTACCGGGAAATCGGCGCGCAGGGATGTTCACCACTGGCGTGCGAGAAGCAGTGCGGTTATGACAGGCAGCGGCACGATATTGGCGGACGATCCTGCACTTACCGTACGCCACGTCGATGTCCAAAGACAGCCGTTGAGAGTCGTTGTGGACAGTCGCTTCTCGACACCTGAAGGCGCGCGTGTGCTTCAACAACCCGGCAGAACGCTTGTTGCGACGGCCAACGAAGCCTACGAGCACGCGGACAGGGTCGGGTCCAGCCTGGAGGTGGTCTGTCTGCCCGGAGACGATGGGGCCGTTGATCTCGTGGCATTGGTGGATGATCTGTCGCAACGGGAGGTCAATGAATTGCTGGTCGAGGCAGGCCCGACGCTGAGCGGCGCGATGATGAAGGCGGAACTGGTCGATGAGATCCTGCTGTACCTGGCGCCACGGATCCTGGGAAATGAAGCGCGCGGTATGTTCGACCTCCCGGGTAGGAAGCACCTTGGCGAGTGTGCCGAGCTCGACGTAACGGATATCAGGCAGTTCGGTGCGGATATCAGAATCCGCCTGTCTCCAGGCTAAGTCGGCAGACCGCAGATGTTCACGGGAATCGTATCGAATGTAGGTTTAATACGACGATCGGATGTTTCGGGACCCGATCTGAAGCTCGTGGTCGATGCGGGCGAGGCCTGTCGCGGTGAAGTCGGGATCGGTGACAGTGTGTCGGTGGACGGGGTATGCCTCACGGTCACTGGCATCGAGGGGCAAGATCTCAGTTTCGACGTTTCGCAGGAAACCCTGGCACGTACGCTACTTGCCTCCAAATTGCCGAACGATATCGTCAATGTCGAGTTGGCTTTGCTGCCCACGACTCGAATGGGGGGACACATCGTAACGGGACACGTCGATGGGATCGGGCGCCTTGAAGCCATACAGAAAATCGGTGCCTCGACCAGGTTGCAGTTCGCTGTTCCGCCGGATTTGTCCCGATTCGTTGCCGAGAAAGGTTCGGTATGCGTCGATGGCGTCAGTCTGACGGTAAATTCGGTGGACGGAAATTCCTTCGAAGTGAACATCGTTCCCCATACGGCCCAGGTCACCACCGCGAAGACTTATGAACCCGGCCGCCGAGTCCACCTTGAAGTGGACATAATCGCGCGATATCTGGCCAGGCTTTTGAACACCGGGCTCGTCGCACCCGGCATGGACGAGTGAGACTACAAAATGCCCCTGACCTCCATCGAAGATGTTCTGGACGACTATCGCCGGGGAAAACTGGTAATTATTACCGACGACGAAGACCGTGAAAACGAGGGCGACCTGCTCATTGCCGCCGAAAAAGTCGAACCGCAACATATCAACTTCATGGCCACTTATGCGCGAGGCCTGGTTTGCCTCACCTTGACCACCGAGCGCTGCGAACAACTGGGTCTGTCATTGATGGTTGGGAAGAACGCTTCCAGGTTTTCGACCAACTTCACCATGTCGATCGAGGCTTCCGCAGGCGTCACCACTGGGATTTCGGCTGCGGACCGGGCGACCACCATCCACTCGGCAATAAGCAGGGACGCCGGACCTGACGATATCATCAGCCCCGGGCACGTGTTCCCGATCATGGCGCAACCCGGGGGCGTGCTTACCCGTGCAGGCCACACGGAGGCTGGTGTCGATCTGGCGCGGCTGTCGGGTTTCGAACCCGCCAGCGTGATCTGCGAGATTCTCAACGATGACGGCAGTATGGCGCGCCTTGGCGACCTGACAAAGTTTGCCCAGGAGCATGGTCTGAAAATCAGCTCGGTAGCTGATCTCATTCGCTACCGCATGCAGCATGAGCCAACGGTGGAAAGAATTGCCACCACCAGCATGGATACGCTGGCAGGCGTGTTCGACGTTCATGTGTACCGTGATATAGTTGGCGGCGAGATGCACCTGGCCATAGTCAAGGGTGAGCTGGCGCCGGACACTCCAACGCTGGTCCGGGTCCAGGTCGAATCCGGCGTTCTGGACGTATTCAGGGAATTGCAGCAGGCGACTTCATGGTCGATTGGCGATGCCGCCAATCGCATCCGCCAGGAAGGGACCGGCGCACTGGTTATTTTGCGTTATCAGGAGGATGACGAGGAAATAGCCCGACGTATCAAGCACGCCGAGGTCGACGGTCGCGGAATCGAATTCCCATGGCGAGAAAGCGGTGAGGATCTCCGTGTGCTGGGCGTTGGTGGTCAGATTCTAGCTGACCTTGGGGTTGGCAAGATGCGTGTGTTGGGTAGTCCCAGAAAAATGCACGCGTTGTCGGGTTTCGGCCTCGAAATAGTGGAATACATTGCAAGATGACGTTCAACCACAATGTGAAAACCATCGAAGGAGATCTTAACGCGCGAAATGCGCGATTCGGAATCGTTGTTGCCAGGTTCAACAGCCTGATTACCGAACGGTTGTGCGCGGCCGCGTTGAATACGTTGACGAGACACGGCGTCGATGAAGGACATATGGATGCCGTTTGGGTGCCTGGAGCCTTCGAACTCCCGCTTGCGGTAAAGCGGCTTGCCGGCACCGGGCGGTACAACGCGATAGTCGCCCTTGGCTGCGTAATACGCGGCGGTACACCCCATTTCGACTACGTGGCTGGCCAGTGTGCGTCGGGGCTGTCGCGGGTGAGCCTGGACATGGACATCCCGGTCAGTTTCGGAGTGCTGACCGTGGACACGATAGAGCAGGCGATCGAACGGGCTGGAACGAAAGCCGGAAACAAAGGCGAGGATGCGGCCTTATCCGCGCTTGAAATGGTCAATGTGTTGCGGCAAATTGACGCATAATCAGAACTCCAACAACGGCGGCAATCTGAAACATCCATGTCCAGCGGCAGCAGACACCTTGCTCGACAGGCCGCGGTACAGGCCCTGTACCAGTGGGATCTTACGGAGCAGGGGCCGGAAGACATCCTCAAACATTTCATCCAGGATCACGATCTGAACGACACGGACCAGGCCTATTTCCACGCGCTGGTCTATGAAGTGCCCCTGTATCACCAGGAGCTAAACGAACGATTATTACCTCACCTCGATCGTGATCTCGGCGATGTTGACCCGGTCGAGCGCGCAATCCTGCGTATTGGGACCTACGAGCTTGAATACAAAAAAGAAGTCCCCACCAAGGTCATCATTAATGAAGCGGTGGAACTGGCCAAGACTTTCGGCGCCGAGTACGGCTACAAATTCGTAAACGGCGTGCTGGATAAAGTGGCCAGGGATCTGCGCCCTCCCTCCGGCCAGTGACGACGCGGCGGACGAACTGACCGTCGTCGGGGGCTTGGTGAAAAATGCGGGCAAGCCTGCTTCGTGATCCGGCCGTGTTGGTCGCCTCCGGTTTCGGAGCGGGTCTGGCGCCCAGCGCACCCGGGACGTTTGGTACGCTGCTGGCGATCCCGTTCTGGTGGATGCTAGCCGGCTCCGGCACGATTATTTATCTGGTGCTGGCCGCGACCGGTTTTATCGGAGGCGTATGGATCTGCAACCGGGCGGCGGCGGTCCTGGGAGAGCACGATGATCCCGCCATCGTTATTGACGAGGTCGTTGGGTATTTTGCAGCCATGGTGGTCGTACCGAGGGAAGTCCACTGGGTAGTCGTGAGTTTTTTCGTTTTTCGAATGTTCGATATTCTCAAACCCTGGCCGATAAGCTGGATTGACCGAACGGTACGCGGCGGGCTGGGAGTCATGTTGGATGACCTGGTTGCGGGCCTGTTCACCACCGCTGTGGTGCTGGCCGCAATTCGCTGGGTACACTAGGAACTGTAGCGATTCTTGTTCGACTCGCTACAACTGATAACCTTTACGCCGCCGGGCGCATCGTCGCAGTGCAGGTTGAGGTAGCTCTTGTAAAGTTCAAGAACTTTTCTCACGTATTTTCGGGTTTCCGAATACGGCGGTATGCCGCCGTACTTGACGACGGCATTTTCTCCGGCATTGTATCCAGCAAGCGCCAGACGCATGTCTCCATTGAATTGCGCGAGCAGATCACGGAGATAACGGCTTCCCGCCATCACATTCTGCTTTGGATCGAATATTCGGGTGACTCCATATCGGCGTGCGGTTCCGGGCATAAGCTGCATGAGACCACTTGCACCCTTGCTGGACAATGCACGCGGGTCGAACGCGGATTCCGCGTGCATTACGGATTTGATGAGGGCTGGGTCCAGCGTAACGGAGTTGGAAACGTGCTGGATCAGCCTGTCAAATTCAGTCGTTCTGGTTTTGAACGACCTGCTTTTGCGCGTCACAGGAACGGCACCGCTTTCGTCGGAATCGCTGCCGTAGACCTTTATCAGCCTGTACCCCGGCTCGGCGCGCGCGTGGTCGGTGATGAGTTTGGATCCGTTTGATCGCTCATAGACATAAATCTTTTCGGCGAAACCTTGCACAGGTAGCGTTGCCGACGCGATACCCATCATGCTAAGAATCAGGAGCTTTCGCACAGATTACCGTTCACTTAGTTTATAATCTTCAAATATAGTTGAAACGTTATGATTTTTCTCATGTTTTTATCTCCACCGGTCGAGTCCGCGGATTCGGCGGGGTCAAACACTGATTCAGGAATCATCGTTTAATGCCATCTTTTGACGTCGTTTCGCAAGTCGACTGGCCCGAAGTCACCAATGCGGTGGATCAGGCCAACCGGGAAATCCGTAATCGCTATGATTTTAAGGGGTCCGATGCGCGAATAGAGCAAAACGACGAGATTCTGAGTATCTACGCCGACAGCGAGTTCCAGGTCGAACAGGCTGCCGATATACTCAACGGCAAGCTGGCCAAACGCAAGATCGATCTGGGCTGTCTGGTGCCAGGGCCAGTGAAGATCATCGGCGGGAACAAGGCGCGGCAGGAGGTGTCGGTGAGGCATGGAATAGAGCAGGAACTGGGTAAACAAATAGTGAAAATGATCAAGCAATCAAAATTAAAGACCCAGGCATCGGTCCAACAAGACCAGGTGCGTGTTTCGGGCAAAAAGCGCGATGAACTGCAGCAGGTAATTACCATGTTGCGCGATGCAGACCTCGGTTTGCCCCTGCAATTTGTAAATTTCAGAGATTGATCGAGGTGACATGTTGAAAAGATTGTACGTATTCGCTGCATGGGTGCTGTGTTGTGTACCAGCTTATGCTGATGGCCCGACAGAAGACGAGAAACAGATGATCGAACAGAGGCTGGCTTCATTTGCCCCGGGGATGCGCTTCGACAGCATTGAAAATGCGCCAATCGAGGGGTTTTACGAGGTCACCAAAGGCACCCAAGTGGTGTACATCTCTCAGGATGGAAAACACATTTTTCTCGGCGAACTGCTGGATGTCGATAGTGGTGAAAACCTGACCGAACAACGACGCGCCACCCTGACCGCGGACAAACTGGCGCGCTATGGGGCCGATGACATGATCGTCATCGGCCCGAAGGATGCCGGACGCTATGTCACGGTTTTCACCGATGTGGATTGCCCGTATTGCGCCAAATTTCACCGGGACGTGCCCGCCCTCAACGCCGCAGGAGTGCAGGTTCGCTATCTGCTGTTCCCCCGGTCAGGACTCGAGGGCAGGAGCTACAAACGTTCGGTAGGCGTATGGTGTGCCGACGACCCGGTGGAATCCGTGGGCATCGCCAAAGCCGGCGGAGAGGTGGAATATCGGGAGTGCGAGAATCCGGTGAAGCGGCACTACGAACTTGGCCAGGAGATCGGAATCAGGGGTACGCCAGCGATTATTCTGGATAATGGCAGGATGATCGCGGGTTACGTGCCGCCCGACAGGCTTATCGAAGAACTTGGCCTGTCAGCGAACGGCCAGTAATAAGATTTGGTATCAAGGCAGCCGTTGTGGGCCAGTAGCGGGCTTATTGATTTGCCGACAATTCGATGGGTTATCGCTCTAAATACTTGAGTTTGTCCGTCACGTCCTCCCATTCCTTTGCATCGTCGGGATGCGGCTTCATCTCGGTAATCACCGGCCACGCCCTGGATAGCTCCGTGTTCAGGTCGAGAAAGTGCTGCTGGTCTGCCGGTAGTTCGTCCTCGGCATAGATGGCATTTATCGGACATTCGGGTTCGCACAGGCTGCAATCGATGCATTCTTCGGGATCAATAACCAGAAAATTCGGGCCCTCGTGAAAACAGTCAACAGGGCACACTTCCACGCAATCCGTATATTTGCATTTAATACACACTTCCGTGACCACGTAGGTCATAGTTCACACTCCAGTCAGACGATCAACCAAAGACGCGTATTGTAGGGACTCCGGTGAGGCGGGTAAATGTGTATATTGCGGTTGAGATTTCCTGTAAATTGACTATCTTTTAATGTAGAAAAACAGCAATCAGTCAAGGCGCCAACGACCAATATGCCGACAGTATCTGTGCCGAAACTGCGGGTCCGCAGCCCGCGGGCTGCGGAAGTGCGACCCAGCAGGTTGCAGGCGTGGCTGGACGAGTTGCCGCAGGGCAACCAGGAAGACAGTATGGAGCAAATTCTGCAGGCTCTGTACGTGCAGAACCGGACGGCGCTGGAGCCGGTCAATCGGCTGAGTCTGATGGAGCTCTACCGTGATCCCGTGTTCAATATTTCGGAATCGCTTGCCAAGCACTACATAACCTGCCCGTTCCCGATGACCGACCGCCAGTTCAGCCTGGCGAGTTCCGTCCAGCGGCTGTTCGAGGAACTGGCGAACGGCTACAAAATCGTTGCCAATGATCTGATTTCCCGGCAAGCGACCAAAAAAAACAAATCGGAATTCGCGGTCTCGGTGCAGCGGGCAACGTATACGTTGAGCAAGATCGTCAACGAATGCTGCGAGATCTATCGGCCCTATCCCGCCGAAGCCTGGCGTCAGCTCCATCAGCTCTACCAGTTGTCTGAAATAGAGGAAATACTGCATCACCCCATAGCGAGGATGGCAGCCGATGACGGTGCCAACACGATATTCAACAGCTATGAGCGGGCATTGCTGATTGGCGCATGCAACCCGTATGGACTCCTTCAGGGTGAATGTGCCCAGCTGTTCGACCTCATACCAAAATGGCGTGGGCACGTCCGGATCTCGCCATGGCCAGCCAAATTCAGCAAAGACCGCCCGGGAGATTTCCTGGTCAACCTGGCATCAGATCGACCGCCGATTCCGCTGGCCAAGTTGGAGCAGAGCGATATCGATGCAGGCAAAATCAGTCAATATCGCCTGCTTAGTACTTTAAGTGTCGTGCGGGACGTCCATTCGATCATGAAATCCCTCAGTGCTGATGCTCCGAAGTCGCTGCCCGGTATGCTCGGTGTGGGCGGGGGCACGAATGCGGATTTGCTACGTCGATTCGGACGCGTCCTCGCCGGGGTCAACATCGTTCGGCGTTCCACCCGGACAAGCTACGACCGGGATGTACCGATCTGCGTCGGCATGAATACCATACACTTTTTCGCCAACGGACAGCGAACTTTTCAGGTGTCGGGGCCAGATGAGGAGGCGATGCGTCCCCCGGGATTGGCCGCGAACGAGGAGTTCTTTGATCTCTCTGATCCTGCTGTGGGCAAATTACACGATCCCGAACTGACCGCGCCCGAAGATGCCCACGATCTGACGTTGTACAGCAACATTCATCGTTTGTTTACCTGCAGCGTCAAGGATCAGGGTGCGTCCGGGGTGTGTGTCGTGATTCACGGCCAGAACGAGTTATATATCCGGGTGGGGGATCTCGTCGGGTTCCAGTTTCCCACGCCGAATCAATGGAGTGCGGGCGTCGTCCGCTGGCTGAGAGGTCATTCGGCGGGGGCACTCGAATTTGGCGTCGAACTGCTGTCCCCGGAGCTTTTCCCGGTCGCCGTAAAACGAACGATCGATGGTGATAAATTTTTCCAGGCGTTGATGTTACCCGGCAATCGATCTTTGAAGCAGCCACAGTCTCTCCTGGTGCCGCGAGGTGCGTATAAATCGGGAGAAAAGCTGATATTGAGCCGCGAACCGGGTGAACGGCTGCAGGTTTCTCCGATCCAGGTATTGGACAGGACGGGAAGCTTCGATCAGCTCCTCGTGGCGCTGCCGAGGACCGCGGGGAGCGGTAGCGAATCCTGACCGGCGGATCATTCCCGCGCTGATCCCGTCATCTTCTTGAGTTGATAAATTTTCTCGAGCGCTTGTTTAGGCGTCAGTTCGTTCGGTTCGATCCGCTTCAATGCTTCTATAATGGTATCCCCGGTGGTGTCCCTGGTTTCGAAAAAGGAGAGTTGACCGGGTGATGGTCGGTGGCTTGCCGCGTAGCTCGTTTCGAGTTCCGTCAGGCGCTCGCGCGCAACATCAATCACGTGCTCGGGTACCCCGGCGAGTTTCGCAACCTGCAGGCCGTAGCTCTGGCTCGCCGGTCCGGGTTTGACCGAATACAGGAATACGATGTCTTTGCCGTGTTCGGCCGCGTCGAGATGCAGGTTGCTCACACCGGGCACGAGATCGGCCAGGGCGGTGATTTCGAAGTAGTGGGTGGAGAACAGGGTAAACGCCTTGACCGAGGTGGCGAGCGTCGTCGCGCATGCCCAGGCCAGCGCCAGGCCGTCATAGGTGCTGGTGCCCCGGCCGATCTCGTCGACCAGGACCAGCGAGTGGCTGTCGGCGTTTCTAAGGATGTGCGCCATCTCGGTCATTTCTACCATGAAGGTGGAGCGTCCCCCGGCAAGATCATCGGATGCACCGATGCGGGTAAAGATCCTGTTTATCGGCCCTATCCGGGTGGACCGTGCGGGAACGTAGCATCCCGTATGAGCGAGCAGGCAAATCAGGGCGGTCTGGCGCATGTACGTGCTCTTGCCCCCCATATTCGGACCGGTGATCACAAACATGCGTTCCTGATCGTCGAAATCGACATCGTTGGCTACGAAGCCGCTACCACGATGGTGCTCCACCACGGGATGGCGACCGCCCTGAATCTGTATGCCCGGCGTTGAGACCAGTGACGGCGGGTGCCAATCCAGGGTCATCGCCCTTTCCGCGAAGTTTGATAATACGCTGAGCCGGGCGACGGCGGAGGCGCACTCCTGCAGCGGATTGACGGCCGGTGCGAGCTCGTTGATCAGACCCTCATAGAGGTCGCGCTCACGGTTCATTGCGCGTTCTTTTGCACCCAGAATCTTGTCTTCGTGTGCCTTGAGCTCAGTGGTGATGTAGCGCTCGGAGTTTTTCAGCGTTTGTCGCCTGATGTAGTCTCCGGGAACCCGGTCGCTGTAAGATTTGGTGACGTCTATGAAGAAACCGTGTACGCGATTGTAGTGGACCTTCAGATTTGGAATCCCACTTCGCTGCTTTTCCCGCGCTTCGAGATCCAGCAGAAATTCCGTGTTATCCCTGCTCATGGCACGCAATTCATCCAGTTCGGAGTCGTAGCCCTCCCGAATAACACCCCCGTCACGGACAGATGACGATGGTTCTTCGGCGAGCGCGCTGTGTAGAAGCCGCGACCATACCGGAAACGGCCCCAGACGGGATCTGCAGGCGTCCAGGCAGGGGTCGTCTGCGCCTTCCAGCGCATCCATGAGACCCTCGCAGGCAAGGATTCCCTGTTTTAAATTGACCAGGTCCCTGGGCCGCGCGGTCCGCATGGCAACACGGGCTACGATCCTTTCCATGTCGCCGATTTCTCTGCAGGTGTGGGAGACCTGTTGGTAAAGCCCAGCGGCGAGCGCACCCACGGCCTGCAGGCGGATGCGGATCTCATTGTGATCGAGAAGAGGGCTGTTCAGCCAGCGCCGCAGCAATCTACCGCCCATTGGATTCGGGCAGCGGTCCAGCAAGGAAATCAGCGTTCCGCTGTCGGATCCCGAAAGATTCTTCTCGATCTCCAGATTTCTCCTGCTGGCACCGTCGATGCGCATGAAATCGTGATCTGATTCAATTTTGAGCTGCTGAATGTGCGGTAACCCCGACAACTGGGTATCTCTGGCGTACTGTATTACGGCCCCGGCTGATACGACGGCCATGGGGCAGTCATCGCAGCCGAACGCAGACAGGTCTTTGGTCCCGAACTGCTCGCACAATACGGCCTGTGCCCGATCGAAATCGAAATGCCAGTCCGGAATACCCCGAACCAACTGCTGGAAGCGCTCGGGAATCCGTTCGATATGCCCATCGGCGCACAAAATTTCTGCCGGTTGTAGACGTTCCAGTTCATCCTCGATCTGTGATCCGTCGATCAACTGCCTGGCGCTGAATAGTCCGCTTGCAATTTCAAGCACCGCCAATCCGCAGTTGCCGTTGCCGTGGAAAATGGCGACAAGCAGGTTGTTGCGGCGGGCATCGAGCAGGTTGTCTTCGGTCAACGTGCCGGGTGTGACGACACGAACGACCTGTCTCTCGACCGGGCCCTTCGACTTGGAAGGGTCGCCTATCTGCTCACATACGGCAACGTGGTGTCCGCTCCTGACCAGTTTCGCCAGATACTGATCGACGCTATGTACCGGAACGCCGGCCATCGGTATCGGAGATCCTGCGGATTTTCCCCGCTGGGTAAGCGTGATATCCAGGATTTCCGAGGCTCGTTGTGCATCTTCATAGAAAAGCTCGTAAAAATCGCCCATTCTGTAGAACAGAAATGCGCCCTGGTGGCGGGATTTGATCCGCAGGTACTGCTGCATCATGGGCGTGTGCCGATCCATGGATCACGAGAGCTTTTGCTTCGAGATGATATCGAACATCAAAGGGTGGATGTTCGGATTGGCGGCGATGACGTTGCCGCTATCCAGGTAGGATTGTTCATTTTCGAGATCGGTCACCAGTCCTCCGGCTTCCTGAATGAGCAGACAGCCCGCTGCCAGATCCCAGGGCTGGAGACCCAGCTCCCAGAAGCCGTCGAATCGGCCGCAGGCCACATGGGCCAGATCCAAGGCGGCGGATCCCGCTCTGCGGATGCCGCTTGTTCGCAGCAGCATGGCACGAAACATCCTCAGCCAGGGATCCAGGTGGGTTACGGCCCGAAACGGAAATCCGGTCCCGAGCAGGCAATTCTCCAGACGGTGCACGTTGCTGACGCGCATGCGACGGTCGTTCAAATGAGCCCCTTTACCACGGCTTGCGGTAAACATTTCGTTTCGTATCGGATCGAAAACGACGCCATGTTCCAGAATTCCCTCCCGGGACAGCGCGACGGACACCGAGAATTGAGGATAGCCGTGCAGATAGTTGGTCGTACCGTCCAGTGGATCGATGATCCACTGATAAGTATTTCCGGACTGGGTGCCGCTTTCCTCGGCAAGAATCGCGTGATCCGGGTAAGCCGCCGAAATTATATTAATGATCTCGGTCTCGGCGACTAAGTCCACCTCCGACACGAAATCGTTTCGCGCCTTGACCTGGACCTTGAGGGTATCCAGGCGATCCAGGTGGCGCATGATGACGTTGCCCGCCTGTCGCGCTGCCTTGACGGCGATATTCAACATGGGATGGTGCAAGCAGATCTCCTTTGTGACGACATCGAGCCTGGGCCGGCTTCCGTGGACGGGTGGTTTTCAGTTATCGTGCTACGGAAGAGCACTAACTTGTGATTCCTATGTTACCGCAAATTCGCTTTACCTTAATCGAAACCAGCCACCCGGGTAATATCGGGGGTGTTGCCCGCGCCATGAAATGCATGAATCTGTCAAATCTGGTTCTGGTATCACCCGGACAATTTCCCCATCCCGACGCACTGACACGCTCGGCGGGTGCCGAGAATATCCTGGAACAGGCGCGGGTCTGCCGGGATGTCAAGGAGGCTGTCGGCGACTGCGTCTTCGTCGCCGGGACGACCGCCAGGGAGCGCGCGATCGAATGGCCTGTCGAATCGCCGAGAGCGGCCGCGAAAAAAATTGCCGCGGAAGCCTCGAACGGTCCGGTGGCACTGCTATTTGGCCGTGAACGCAGCGGTCTGACCAATGAAGAGGTTGATTTGTGCAATCTGCTGATACGCATTCCCACCGGTCCGGGCTATTCCTCGCTCAATCTTGCAAGCGCCGCACAGATACTGGCCTATGAGCTCTTTCTGGCGGCCAATGAAGAGATAAAACGGATCGACACGGAGTCTGTAGCGGCAGATCATCACAGCCTGGACGGATTTTACCGGCACCTCGAAAGCACGCTACTCGAACTGGATTTCGTGAAATCGAAACACCCCACGAGACTGATGCGAAAACTTGTTCGCCTCTTCAACCGGGCACGGCCTACATCGGAAGAGGTGAATATTCTGCGCGGAATCTTGACAGCGGCACAGAACGCCAGCAGGCGAGCGAATTAATCCGGGTGGTGGGCGTCATCGAAGGCGGCAAACGCCGGAACGCTTAAAATCGCCCAGTAAATATATAAAGTAATTGCTTTAATGTATTCAATAACACTATGAATAATTTACATTTAATTATAAGGAAGCTCTGATCAATTGTGTCATTTCGAGGAGCGGAGCGACGCGGCAATCCAGAAGTTATAGTACGACAACAGGACTGGATTGCTTCACTTCGTTCGCAATTACGAAATACCGAATTAATCAGAGTTTCTTTAAAATTTGAATAGTTGACCGTTTTAGTCAACTAAGCAACAATCCAAATATTGAGCAATTATCTAGCTAGTTCCTGTCCAGAAAAAGCTTGAGTCATTGCGAGCAGCGCAGCGACGCGGCAATCCAGCGCCGAATTAAAACAATTTGTTTCACTGGATTGCTTCGCTACGCTCGCAATGACAGGTATTCTGGACAGGAACTGGCTATGTTGAACAGCGGGGTTTAGTCCATAGATGAAACTGACAACGCGCGGCCGGTACGCGGTAACGGCAATGCTGGATCTGGCGATTCACCACGAGGAAGGATCCGTTGCGGTTGCGGACGTGTCCGTACGTCAGGGGATCTCCCTGTCATATCTGGAACAGCTGTTGTCGCGCCTGAGGAAAGGGGGCCTGGTCACCAGTACACGAGGTCCCGGCGGCGGTTACAGCCTCAGTCGTGACCCGGGTCAGATCTCGATCGCCCAGATCATCGACACGATCGAGGAGAGTATCGACGCAACGTTGTGTTCGGGTCAAAAGAACTGCGTGGACGATGATGCCTGTCTGACCCATTTTTTGTGGGAAGAGCTGAGCGCGAGCATCAGGGTGTTTTTGACCACGAAAACCCTTGGAGACCTGATCAAGCAACCCCATGTTAAGGATGTGGCGACACGGCAGGAACAAAGGTTTGAACTCCATGTCGTTCATTGACACAGTGACCAATCGCGGTGAGGGAGAATTTGATGATAACGTTGACTGAGGCTGCGGCAGATCGAGTCAGAGGGTTTCTGGAGAAACGCGGTTTTGGCGAGGGTCTCCGGTTTGGCGTCAGGGCAAGTGGGTGTTCAGGCTATTCCTATGTGGTGAACTATGCGGACGACATCGGACCGGAGGATCTGGTATTCGAGACCCACGGCGTAAAGGTGATAGTGGACCACGAAAGCATTGCTATCGTGGAAGGAACCGAGATCGACTTCGTGAAAGACGGCTTGAACGAGTCGTTTCAGTTCAACAACCCGAGATCCAAAGACGCCTGTGGCTGTGGGGAAAGTTTCAACGTTTAGCCCGGCTGTCCTGGTGCAATATGCAGGTTAAGCGCGTCGGCGTAACGACCCTTGGTTGCAAGGTAAACCGGTTCGAGTCCGAGCTGATAGCCGAATCACTGGACCGGTCGGGCTGGTCGGTGGTGGGGGAAACAGACGAAGCTGAGCTTTACATCATCAATACTTGCACCGTGACCAGCGAAGCGGACCGGCAGGCGCGCCAGGCGGTCCGGCGCGCCATCAGGCGAAATCCCGCCGCCGTGGTCATCGTTACGGGATGTTACGCACAGATTTCTCCCGAGTCTTGTGCCAGTATCCCCGGTGTCGATCACGTCATCGGAAACGATCGCAAGCTCGATATAGACCGACTCCTGCCCGACCTGGGCAAGCGGCACTCGCCACGCGTCATGGTGGGCGATCTGGATGAGCACGTCAGTCTTCCGGATCGGCTGCTTTCGGGATACGAAGGCCAGACCCGGGCGTTCGTGCAGGTGCAGCAGGGGTGCAACCAGGGCTGTACCTTCTGCATTATCCACCGGGCGCGCGGGCCGAGCCGTTCCCTGCAGCCAAGCCTGGTAAAACGGCAGGTCGAGCGTCTCGCAATCGCCGGATTCAGGGAAATCGTGATCTGTGGAGTGGATCTCGGATCCTATGGCGACGATTTCGAATTTGGCGGCAGGCAATCCTACTCCCTGGTGCATCTGATTAGGGACCTTTGCGCCATCGAACAGGATTTTCGTATTCGGTTGAGCTCCCTCGATCCGTCTCACATTAGCGACGAATTGATAGAGCTGCTGGCAGGACATCCGAAAATGTGTCCTCATTTGCACCTGTCGCTTCAAAGCGGAAGCACGCTGATTCTTAAACGCATGAAACGTCGCTACGATGCCTCACTCGTCTACGATAAGGTTGCGCGCCTGAGGGAAAAACTCCCGAAACTCGTCCTCAGCGCGGACCTCATGGTCGGATTCCCGACTGAAAGCGAGGGCCAGTTCGAGGACAGTGTTGCCATGGTAAATGATCTGCAGATCGCATATCCGCATGTTTTCCCCTATTCGGAACGCACCGGAACCCCGGCCGGCCGTATACCCGCAACCAGGCAGGTTCCCCTGGCGGAGCGCAAGGCCAGGGCGAAATCGTTGCGTAATGTCGGCCGAGCGGTGCGCCGGGAGCTGTTGGTATCTCGGCTGGGTACCGAAGCCAGGGTCCTTGTCGAGGGCGGATACTGTCCTCTCGAAGGCCATCAAAAAGCGCGGGCGGCTGACTACATAGAGACCTGGGTGCCGGCCCCAGCCGATGCTGCGGGGGCCTGGCTGGACGTGATTTACGAATCCGCACGAGATGACGCCTTGATTGCCCGCATAGCAGGTTAGTCTTCAGGTTGCGCAAGTCTGTCCTGCCCCATCATTCGGGATACTGGTGCAACATGCGCACTAAACGTTACACTACGCGCCTTTTTTACCTGTTGTTCGACGTTTTCAAGGGAGATATTTTCATATGGCGGTACAACGCACATTATCAATCATAAAGCCCGATGGGGTTGCGCAAAACATCATCGGGGAGATATATCGCCGATTCGAATCCGGGGGGTTGCAGATCGTGGCGGCGAAAATGCTGCATTTGAGCGAGGATCAGGCCAAAGAATTCTATGCGGTACACAAGGAGCGGCCTTTTTACACCGACCTCGTGGCCTATATGCAATCCGGGCCCGTTATGGTGCAGGTCCTCGAAGGGGAAGATGCCATCGCCAGGAACCGTGAGATCATGGGTGCGACCAATCCGGCGGAAGCGGCGGCAGGTACGATACGGGCCGATTTTGCGAACTCCGTAGAGGAGAACGCAGTACATGGTTCGGACGGACCGGACACGGCGAAGGTTGAAATCGATTTCTTCTTTGGCGACGGCGGGATTTGCCAGAGGACGCAATAAGCCGGTGACGCCCAACCAGGTTAATTTGCTGGGCATGGATCGCCAGCTGATGGCAGGTTTTTTCAGTGACCTGGGCGAAAAACCGTTTCGCGCGGACCAGGTCACGAAATGGATCCATCAGCAAGGCGCCACGTCTTTCGAAATGATGACCAATATCAGCCGCGATCTGCGCAAACGTCTTTCCACTCTATCGGTTGTGGACATCCCTGGAATCGCGAACGCACGGTGTTCGGCTGATGGCACAAGAAAGTGGCTGCTCAGACTCGAGGACGGCAACTGTATAGAAACGGTGTTCATCCCGGAAGCCGCCCGAGGGACCCTTTGCGTTTCGTCGCAGGTAGGCTGTGCGCTGAATTGCACGTTCTGCGCCACCGCCCGCCAGGGGTACAATCGCAACCTGACCAGTTCCGAAATCGTGGGGCAGTTGTGGCTGGCAAACCGTGCGCTCGGCAGCCCGGGCGCAGACCCGGACGGCCCCCCCGGGGTCGGCATCACAAATGCCGACATTACAAACGTAGTCCTCATGGGAATGGGCGAGCCGCTGCTGAACCTCGATCAGGTGCTCGTCGCGCTGAGACTCATGTTGGATGATTTCGCCTACGGGCTGTCGCGGCGACGGGTCACGCTGAGTACGGCGGGGATAGTTCCGGGAATCGATAGACTTCGTGTCGAATGCCCGGTGAGCCTGGCGGTTTCGCTGCATGCCCCCAATGACGAACTGAGAGACCGGCTGGTTCCCGTCAACAAGAAATACCCCATCAGGACCCTGATGGAGGCCTGCAGGCGCTATGTCGCGGATGCGCCCAGGACGCGGATTACCTTCGAGTACGTCATGCTCGCGGGGGTAAATGATAGCCCGCAACATGCCCGTGAACTGATAGCCTTGCTACAATCCCTCCCCGCAAAGATAAACCTAATCCCGTTCAATGGTTTCGCCGGCGCCGGACACGAGTGTTCCATCCCGCGCGATATCGCACGATTTCAGGAATTGTTGATCGGGGCTGGTATGATGACCATGGTCAGAAAAACGAGGGGAGACGACATCGATGCTGCATGCGGCCAACTGGCGGGGCAATTCATCGATCGCACGAATCGGTCACGCAAAATGCGTGCTCGTCCGCGGGGTTGACAGCCTGATGTTGGCCTGGCGCGCAGCAGCATTGGCTTTGGTTTGTGGCCTCGTCATGAGCGGCTGCGCAACCGAAACTACGCTGGTTCAGACAAATGAAGGAGACCCCGCCGAACGTGCGGATGTCCACGCGCAGCTCGCCGCGCAGTACATGGAACGAGATTCGCTCGAGGTGGCGCTGCAGGAATTGAACCAGGCGCTGGCCATAAAACCCGACCATTCATCGTCAAACTACGTCATGGCGGTCCTTCAAACGCGCATGAAAGATTATGAGGCGGCGGACCGGTATTACAGACGTGCTTTGAAATCCAATCCCGACAACTCCGAAGCGGCCCATGATTATGGCATTTTCCTGTGCGAGCGTGGCAAGGTAGAGGAAGGTTTGAATTCCTTCGAGAAGGCCTTGTCAAACCCATTGTACCGTGGTGCCGCGTTGACCAGACTCAGAGCGGGTGAGTGCCTGATTACGATCGGCCAGGACCCGGAGCGAGCTGAAAAATATTTCAGGGCCGTGCTCGAGCAAAACCCCGCCGTCGCACTGGCCCTTTACTACATGGCCAGTATCAACTTCGATCGCGGTAATTATCTGTCCGCCCGGGCGTTCATCGAGCGTTTTTTCAGCGCCAGCGCGGAGACGCCGGAAAGCCTGCTGCTTGCCGCGAAAATCGAGACCCGGCTGGAAGCAGATGATGTTGCCCAAGATTATGCGCGGCGGTTGCGTTCCAAGTTTCCGTCCGCGAAAGAGGCGGCGGAGCTAAAGGGACTTTGATGAATGCGGAACCGACAGTCAGCGTTACCTCGAACGAGGACGTGCGTTCCCCTGGAGAAATGCTTGCGCAGGGTCGCCAGCGAAGCGGACGCACCAAGGAAGAAGTCGCTGTGCAGCTCAACCTTTCCGTGGACCAGATTCAAGCGCTGGAGGAAAATCGATTCGGCGATCTTCCAGGAAAAACCTACGTACAGGGTTATTTGAAAGCATACGCCAGGCTGGTCGGTTGCGAAGAGGAAGAAATATTCCGCAATTTCAATCTACAGGAAGACACCTCTATACGCGGAATCAAGCCTGTGATGACCGGACCGGAAAGCGGCGGCAGGCACAGAAAGGTGTGGGGCCTGCTGGTAATCGTTGCCCTGGGGGTGTTGAGTTTCATGTGGTGGCAAAGCAGGGAGCAGGCGGATGTCGGATCGCGCGGCGCGGATCTCATACAGCGGGATATGGGATCGATCTCCCAGGACCCCGACCAGAACGAGGTGCGGACAGAAACCCGGATTCTGGATCCATCGACCATGCAATCAACGAACACGTCGGAGACGATCGGTGAACCGGAATCGTCGCTGGCCCCGCAAGATGTCGAGCGTGCTCAGCCGGAAGACGAACTTCGCGCAAGAATTGAAGCGGAGGAACTATCACTCACCCGGGAGCAGAACGCGGAAACAGCGGGGCCTGCAACCGATATCCCGCAAAGTGAAAGCAGCCCCGGAACGTTGGTCGATGATGCCACCTCCCGGGGGAGGGAAGCGCCCTCGACGCCGGCGCAAACGAGTAACGGGCGAACGGTTATGTTCGAATTCGACGCTTCATCCTGGGTCGATTTACGCGACGCGGACGGTCAACGTCTGCTTTATGAGCACATCAACCAGGGTCGGCAAGTCGCGGTGGAAGGCAAACCTCCCTTCAGTGTTTTTCTGGGCAATGCCGAGGGCGTACGGATAGAGTACGATGGCAAGCCGTTTGATTTCAGCGCATACATCAACGGGGTATACGCACGATTCAGCCTGGGCACCGACGCCCCGTAGGCAGGATCGGGACTTTGGAAACGGGCGCAGTAAACGCGGTTCGGGGTATGAATGACATCCTGCCCCGGGACAGCGCCGTCTGGCAGCGGGTTGAATCCGAGCTGCGAAGAATATTTCGAGCTTACTCGTACCGGGAGATTCGATTACCGCTGCTCGAAAAAACCGAACTGTTTGCGCGATCCATAGGTGAGGCGACCGACATCGTGGCCAAGGAAATGTACACCTTTGACGACAGGAACGGCGAAAGTTTAACGTTGAGGCCCGAAGCAACGGCCAGTTGCGTGCGTGCCGGGATCGAGCACGGTTTGTTCCACAATCAGTGCCAGCGTTTCTGGTATATGGGTCCGATGTTCAGGCACGAACGGCCCCAGCGGGGGCGCTATCGGCAATTTTACCAGGCCGGGGCGGAGGCGTTCGGTTGGACGGGGCCGGATACCGACGCCGAACTGATCGCGATGTCATCGAGGTTCTGGAGCGGCACGAAGCTGCAAATCTCGCCCCGGCTGGAGATCAACTCGCTGGGTGACTCAGACACCAGGACAGCGTACCGTCATCGACTTGTAAAATATTTGCAGGGTTACGAGCGGGACCTCGATCCAGACAGCCGGAATCGTCTTCGAACCAACCCGCTGCGGATTCTCGATTCGAAGGACCCGAATACACAACGCATTCTGCAAGGCGCTCCGACGCTGTTTGATGGTCTTGATGCCGACTCCCGTGCTCATTTCGACGGGTTGTGCCGGTACCTCGACGAGCTGGGTATTCGCTATAGCGTAAACCAGAGACTGGTCCGCGGCCTGGATTACTATAATCGTACTGTATTCGAGTGGGTCACGGACGAACTGGGTGCGCAGGGTGCGGTTTGTGCGGGAGGCAGATATGACGGCCTGGTGCAGCAATTGGGTGGCAAGCGTGCCGTACCCGCTGCGGGTTTTGCACTGGGAATGGACAGGCTGGTCGAACTCGCTTTGATGAACGAGGCGATGCGTTCTCCCACTCGCCCCGACGTTTACGTGATCATCGTTGGTGAAGGCGCACGGTCCAGGGGTTGGAATCATGCCGAGAAATTGCGGGGCCGGGGTTTCAATGTGGAGATGTATTGCGGTGAAGGCGGGATGAAGAATCAAATGAAGCGGGCGGACAAAAGCGGTGCGCTGATTGGTCTTTTGCTGGGCGAGGACGAGCTCGAATCTGATTCGATCACGCTGAAAATGATGCAGAGAAGGGGCGAGCAGGTAACGGTCGCCGCCGGCGATCTCGTGACAAAGGTGCAGGAATTGATAGGTGAGCATACAGTATGATTGACCCACGCTACAGCGAAGATGAACAGGCCGAACGTCTGAAAGAATGGTGGAAGAAAAACGGAACTTCGATAATTTTTGGCGTGGTGATAGGCGTGGGCGCCATTGCCGGTGTCAACTACTGGAGGGACTATACCCAGGCTCAATCTGAATCAGCATCCAACCGATTTGCCCAGCTGATGTCGAGCCAGGACGGTGATCTCGAAAGAATCGGATCAGAGCTCATGCAGGACTATACCGCTACGCCGTATGCAGGGCTGGCGGCGTTGTTCCTGGCGAAGGAAAAATACCAGGCGGGTGAAACCGAACAGGCCGCGGCGATGCTCAGGTGGGCGCTGGAGAACTCCAAACAGGCCGGCGTTCAGCATCCCGCGCGATTGAGACTGGCGAGGTTGCTGTTGGAACAGGGAAAACCGGAACAAGCCGAAAAGCTTGTGGCCGTGCAGAGCTACGACGGATTCGTATCGGAGTACCAGGAGCTGCGCGGTGACATCGCAATGGCAAGAGGGGATGTTGAAGGGGCGCGGAGTGCATACGAGGAAGCCTTGAGAGAAATAACGCCGGGTTCGCCCTACAGCAATCTGCTGGTAATGAAGCTGGACCACGCAATCGGAAACACCAGCGAATGAAACCACCAGGCGCTCTCATCCTGCTCCTGTTGGCCCTGTCATTGTCGGGATGTGCCGCAGTGGAGAAGCTTAGCGGCAAAGAGCGGATCGAAGATGAGCCGCCCGCGAAGCTGGGCGACGTCGAACAATCCGTAAAGGTGATTCAGAAGTGGTCCTACAAAGCTGGAAGCGGCGCGCCACCCCGCAGCATACAGCTGGTACCGGCGCTGGACCGCGGCCTGCTGTTTACCGCGGGTACGGACGGGATGGTCAGTGCGGTTGCGCCCGACACCGGTAAGCCCCAATGGCGAACCAGGCTAGATCATCGGATTTCGGGCGCCGTGGGGGCCGGGGATGACATCGTTCTGGTCGGCACATCGGAAGGCGAGGTCGTGGCGCTCGATTCATTCACAGGTGACGCGTCGTGGACCAGGCAGCTGAGCAGCGAGATTCTCGCACCGCCGGCCGCGGGGCTGGGCGTTTCCGTTGTGCGAACCATCGATGGACATGTCTACGGACTATCGAGTGAAAACGGGCAGCAGCAGTGGGTATTCCATCGTCAGGTGCCGCCATTGACGCTGCGCGGCAACAGCGCACCGCTTGTAATCCGGGGCGCGGTAATCGCCGGATTCGCCAACGGCAAGATCGTCGCAGCGGATCTTTCCGACGGCACCATACTGTGGGATATCAGTGTGGCCGAAGCCAGCGGCAGAAATGAAGTTGAACGCATGATCGATATCGACGCCACACCCGTGATCGTGGGCAGCGTCCTCTATGTTTCAGCGTTCCAGGGTACGGTGACGGCGCTTGCCCTGGGCAGCCGTCGCGTACTTTGGTCCAGGGAAATATCCAGCCATGTCCATGTCAGCGCCGACGATGAAAACATCTATGTCTCCAGTGACGCCGGTCTTGTCAGCGCCCTGGACCGGCTCACGGGGGAAACCATCTGGGAACAGCCCGAACTGCTGCGTCGGCGGTTGTCAGGCCCCACCGCGCTGGGCAACTACATACTGGTAAGCGACTATGAGGGCTATATACACGCACTCAGGAAGACCGACGGAAAGATAGTTGGGCGAAGAAAGCTGGGCGGGGGAGGATTTGCGGGGCTGCCGGTTGTTTACCAGAACACCATCTATTCGATGAACAAGCAGGGTTCGCTGATCGCAGTCACGGTGAATGATTCCTGAGCCTGCAATGGCATCTCCGCCGGTCATCTCTATCGTCGGTAGAGCCAATGTCGGAAAATCCACCCTGTACAACCGACTGACCCGCTCCCGGAACGCCATCGTAGACGATTATCCGGGAGTGACCCGGGATCGAATGGTTGGTAAGGGTGTGCTTGGAGAGCGGTCCTACTGGGTCATAGATACCGGTGGCTACGAGCACAGCGTTGCCTCCGCTCTGCAAGGTGCGATTCAACAACAGTTCGAGCTCGCGGTGGAGGAAAGCGATGCCATCATACTGGTAGTCGATGGACGAGAAGGCCTTATCACGGGAGATGAAGAGATCGTGGGCCGGCTTCGTGCCAGCGAAGTGCCGGTTTACATCGCGGTAAACAAATGCGAAGGACTGGAGGACGAGCTGGCCACGGCGGAGTTCTACAGTCTTGGGATTGGTGAGGCCTTGTACGCGGTATCCGCGCAACACGGAACCGGTATCCGGGAAATGATGGAGGACATACTCCCCGGATTGAACAAAGGCAGTGCGGGGGCCCTCGGTGACGAGATCGACTGCCCCAGGGTGGCTATTCTGGGCAAGCCAAACGCTGGTAAATCGACGCTCGTGAACAAGCTGTTAGGAAAAGACAGGATGATAGTGTCTGATATCGCCGGAACCACGAGAGACAGCGTCGGCACGCGCTTTACAAGCGATGGCCGTGAGTATTACCTCATCGATACTGCCGGAGTCAGAAGAAGGTCCAGGGTTGGCGAGAAGCTCGAGCGTATTTCCGTTGTCAAGGCTCTGCAAACCATGGCAAGGGCCGATGTCATCGTCCTGCTGATCGACGCAAGGATTGGAGTCACCGAACAGGATGCCAGGTTGGCAGGGCTCATACGGGAAGCCGGCCGTGCCATGGTCGTGGTTGTAAACAAATGGGACGGGCTGGAGACGTATCGGAAAAACCTCGTGCGGCGCAGTCTCGCCAAAGAATTACTCTTTCTGGAGTCGGTTCCTACGATATTCGTATCAGCCAAATACGGGTCGAGGATCGACCGGATCATGCCGGCGGTTCAGCGAGTTTATGATTCCGCCATGGCAAATCTCGGTACGGCAAAACTGAACATGGCGCTGAGACGCGCTGTAGAAGCCCAGCCTCCGCCCAGGGTAGGCCACCGGCAGATCAAGCTCAAATATGCACACCAGGGCGGCAAGAATCCGCCGACCGTGGTGATCCACGGTAATCTGCTTCACAAAGTTCCCGAGTCGTACAAGCGATATTTGGCAAGCCGTATCGGCAAGGAATTCGATCTTACGGGTACCCGCGTCAATCTCTGGTTCAAAACGTCCGTAAACCCCTATGCACGAGGCTCTTCCCATGCGCGCAAATGAATCCAACGGGGCATGTGGGTGTTATACTTATCCGTGTTGTAGCATTTGCGTAAAGGGTTGCACCGGAAACCGGCTTGTCTTTCCTAAGCTATTGATTTAAATGAATAAAGAAGCAGAAAAAGTCATGCTCACCAAGCAAAAGGAGATGCTTGCCGTGATGACTGCGCTATCATTCATCGAGCAGAATGCCCTGATTACGCAGGCTCAGCTCAATGATGCACGACGCAGTTTGCAGGCTCTTTTCATACGGACGACCGGCGAAGAAACCATGCTGCGGAAGCTGCTCGAGATCCTGAAGGTCAACAAGGAACTCCACGAGGCGTTCAGCAGCATATCGAAGATCAGCATGAGCATTTCCAATACATGCGAGATCATCGCCAAGAAAATCAAATATCTGAGGCAGTACGTAACCCACCTTCAGCTGACGCCTTCGGAAAACAGCGAGTTCTTCGCTCCTTTCCTGACTTTTACTCACCAGTTCCAGGAAAAGATCATGCGCTTCAATCAGATGATGCAAAACTATCTTGCGTTGAGGGAGGAAGAGGCAAAGCGAATGAACGAGTTCCAGATCGCTGAAGATGCAAGCCGACGGCTGAAAATGAGGCTCTCCGGAAAACTCGGCACACGAGCCACCGGTGAGGTGGAAGAGTCGATCAGGCAGGAGGTGATGGGAAGCTTCGATTTCGCCAGCGCCCACAGTGTGATGTTGGATGCGCAACGCCGGGCCAGGATGGAATCCAAACAGGTTTCGGATCTGCTTTTTGACCTGAAAGCGATGTGTCAGATGGCGATGAATCCGGAGATGCGTGAAAAAGTGGAAAGACCGGGGGAGGTGGTTGAGGAGTATGACGATATTTTCATGCGATTCACCAACTCTCTTAAACATCATCCGCGGTTGGGTCAGATCAAGGACTTCATCATTGATTATTTCAAACTGTATCAGCGGGCTTACGGCTTGTTTCAGTTGGATTTCGACAATTTCAACAAGGCGGTCGACACCATCACCCACAACACCGAGGAGTACTTCGAATCCAAGCAGGAAGACGAAGACATTCGCGTCAAGCGGGACAAGCTGCGGAAATATGAAGGGTTGATTCCTTTTCTCGAGAATACGAGTGAGATGATCGTCGAATACGAGGATTATCCATTCGATAAATTCTCAAAGCATGTTTCGGTGGTGATATCAGAAGAGGGCCGACCCTGGGAGCACATCAGCGAGGAACTGCTCGTTGCCAAGGTCGCCGCGGAGGCCGACTTGACGACCAGGTTGGACTAGCCCGCATATTGCACCAGACCGGCCGTAATTGTTTTCTATGCCCTTGATCTATTTCACCAATACACTGATTTGGATAGATGGATCAAAAGGACGGTTTGTCATCGGGGTCGGCCTATCCCGGTGCTGACTTGTTCAGCTTCGCCTGGGCTTGGTCTTCACTCGGACCGTAGCACTGGCTACGCTCCTCGCTCCAGACCGGCGCTCAGCCAAACCTGTCC
>Ga0209456_10000341_pt1 | contig 25523 bp, 26 predicted proteins | sample COG_11_FD_184755 | JGI IMG/M metagenome (GOLD analysis project Ga0209456, IMG submission 184755) | Pelagic marine sediment microbial communities from the LTER site Helgoland, North Sea, for post-phytoplankton bloom and carbon turnover... | ecosystem: Environmental > Aquatic > Marine > Neritic...
TGCTTGGGTTGGCGCACAATAACCCTGCCGACTCATTATAGGCACGGAGCCGCTGACTCCCACCCTAATTATTCATTTACAATCAAAATCATGCCCGAATATGTCGATACGCTGATCGAGCCGCGCTGGATTGTACCAGTCGAGCCAACAGGCGTGGTCCTTGAAAACCACGTCGTCGTGATTGACAAGGGCACCATCGTCGCGATCGAGGATGCGGCGCTGGCAAGGCAACGATACGCCGCGGGAGAACACGTCAAACTCGACACACATATCGTCGTACCCGGTCTGATCAATTCCCATACCCACGCCGCAATGACTCTGTTCAGGGGCCTCGCTGACGACCTGCCACTAATGGAGTGGCTCAACCAGCACATTTGGCCCTCGGAAGCACACTGGGCGAATGAATCTTTCGTGCAAACCGGTGCGCAGCTCGCCATCGCGGAAATGCTGTCCGGTGGCACGACCTGTTTCAACGATATGTATTTCTTTCCGGACCGTGTAGCCCGGACTGCGCAGGATTGCGGCATCCGCGCTGTGGTCGGTTTGATCATGATCGACTTGCCCACGGCGTGGGCCCAGAATTCAGAGGAATACATTCGCAAGGGCATCGCCGTCCACGACGAGGCCAGAAACCTGGAGCTGGTCTCGACCTCATTTGCGCCGCACGCGCCCTACACCGTGTCGGACGAGTCCCTCAGGAAGATTCAGACGCTTGCCGATGAACTGGGTATTCCCATCCATATGCATGTTCACGAAACCGAGCACGAGATCGAGGAATCGATCAGACTGCACAAGATGAGACCGATAGAAAGGTTGAGTCAGCTGGGACTGCTCACACCCCGGCTGATTGGTGTTCATATGACGCAGCTGCTGGATTCCGAGATCGAAGCGCTTGCCGAAGCCGGCGTCAGTGTCGTTCATTGCCCCGAATCCAACCTCAAGCTCGCCAGCGGCCTGTGCCCGCTCAAGTCTTTGGTTGATGCCGGAGTCAATCTTGCTCTCGGCACGGACGGTGCCGCCAGTAACAACGATCTGGACATGATCAGCGAAATGCGGACCGCGGCCCTGCTGGCCAAGGGCACCGCTTCCGATCCCACCGCGGTGCCTGCTAATCAAGCGCTGGCCATGGCGACCATCGACGGTGCTCGCGCGCTCGGACTGGATCACATCATCGGCAGTCTCGTACCCGGCAAGGCCGCCGACCTGATTGCGGTCGATTTTGCCCATCCCGCGACACAGCCGGTGCATGATCCCGTGGTGCAGCTCGTTTACAGCAGTGGCAGGGACCAGGTGTCGGACGTGTGGGTCAACGGAAAGCGCTTGCTGAAAAACAATAGCCACACTGAACTGGATCTGACCGCTCTCTTCGATGAAGTTGCATCGCTCGGTGCCCGGATCTATCGTTATGATCACCAACGTGCCGCGAAACGAACATGACGCCCACAGAACCACAAAACAACGTTGATCCGGAAGAACTGGCCAGGTTTGGCGACCTCGCGTCGCGCTGGTGGGATCCCGAAAGCGAGTTCAAACCGCTGCATGACATCAACCCCCTGCGCGCCGACTACATCAAGCAACGGGTGCAAATCCCCGGAAAGAAGGTCCTGGATGTCGGTTGCGGCGGCGGACTGCTGACGGAACGGCTGGCGTCGGATGGCGCCGATGTTTCGGGCATAGACTTGAGTGATAAAGCGCTCGCTGTTGCCCACCTGCATCTCAGGGAAAGCGGACTGCGTGTCAACTACGAAAAAATCAGTGCGGAAGATTATGCAATCCGGCATCCCGGTGAGTTCGATGTCGTGACCTGTCTGGAACTCCTGGAGCATGTTCCGGTGCCCTCTTCAACCGTTCAGGCTTGCGCTAAGTTGACACGTCCCGGGGGTATGCTTTTCTTTTCCACAATCAACCGCAATCCGAAATCCTGGCTGTTCGCCATCGTCGGCGCGGAATACGTCTTGAACCTGCTTCCCAAAGGAACACACAGCTACCGCAAGTTCATCAAGCCGTCGGAACTCGACAGGTGGGCCCGTGCCTCAGGCCTGCAGGCGCAGGACATGACCGGCATGCACTACAACCCGATGAGCCGGAGGTATCATCTTGGCCCGGGGGTCGATGTCAACTATATCGGCATGTTCTCGAAATCCGACGCCTGATCGACGGCATGCAGAACAGCACCCAGGCAATCCTTTTCGATCTGGACGGAACGCTTCTCGATACCGGCCGCGACATGGGTGGCGCGCTGAACCGGGTGCTCGAGGAAATGGGTCGGCCTGCTGTCGACTACGACCGAATAAGACCGGTGGTTTCCCAAGGCACCGCCGGGTTGTTCGAGATGAGCCTTGGCGTCACCTCCGCCGACCCTGCTTATGAGGCGCTGCGCGGTAAATTTCTCGACTACTACGAGCGGGACATTTGCTCCCACACGACGTTGTTCGCGGGAATGGAAGATGTCCTTGCACGCCTGGACCTGCGCGAATTGCCGTGGGGCGTGGTTACCAGCAAACCAGAGTATCTTGCCATCTCGCTGCTGGATTCCCTGGAGCTGCTGACCAGGGCGGCGTGTGTGGTTGGCGGTGACACGCTGGAGAAACGCAAGCCGCATCCGGCGCCCCTGTTGCATGGTTGCGCGCTGGCCGACCTGAAACCTGAAACCTGCATCTACGTCGGCGACGCGGAGAACGATATCGTAGCGGGTCGGCGAGCCGGCATGAAAACCCTGATAGCTTCATTTGGTTACCTGTCCGCGGCGGACCGCCCCGAGGACTGGGGGGCCGATGGGATCATAGACCATCCCCTGGATATCCTGGAGTGGATATAGCATGCGAAAATACTAATGGTGAGAAATGATGGATAGACTCCTGGACTATGCCCCTCCCGCCACGTTACTGCACGACAAACGCATACTGGTGACCGGCGCCGCGAGCGGCATCGGTCGAGCGGTGGCTCGCAGTTTCGCAGGCCATGGGGCATCCCTCGTCCTGCTGGACAAGAAGACGCGCGGTCTCGAAACACTGTACGACGAAATCACCGGCGCCGGCGACCCGGAACCGGTGTTGACCGTCCAGGACCTGATGCAACTCGACCACGAACGAGCGATTCAGATCAGTGCCGGAATCGAACATGACCTCGGCGGCCTGGACGGGCTGCTGCACAACGCCGGGGAGCTGACCGCACTCACCCCTTTGCACAGCCTGGATGAGGATTCATGGCGGCGAACCTTTCAGGTCAATTTACAGGCACCCTGGATCCTCACCCAATCGCTGCTTCCTCTACTCAGGCGATCCGAGTCTGCATCGGTACTTTTCACATCCGCAAGCCCCGGCCGGCGGGGTGAGGCTTACTGGGGGGCCTACGCCGTTGCCTATGGCGGCGTCGAAATACTTGCCCAGACCTGGGCGGACGAGCTCGAGGAGAATACCGCGATCCGCGTCAACACCATCGACCCGGGCCCATTGAACACCGCCATGAGGAGACTGTCCTTCCCCGGCGAGGTCAAGGGAACGGCCAGATCACCGGAAGACATCACCGCCGCTTACCTCTATCTCATGGGCGACGACAGCAGAGGAATTCGTGGCCAGGCGCTGACTATCTGAGTCCCGGCCCGTATTGATTTTCAGCCGCCGCCGCGAACGATCCCACTGATCCGGCGCCCGGGACCAGCGCGCTCAAATCCGACAGCGGACGGAAGTCTTTTACAGGCTGATAGATTTTGAAAGTTGCGGTTAGAAACAGGTATTCTGATAATAGTGGTTCTTTGTGCTGCAGCGACTGATACGCAGTTCGACTGGAGTTTTATCTAACGTCAATGCAACTCGCTCGATTTCGAGCAGTGGCGTACCGACATCCAGATTCAGTAACGTTGCATCATGCATTGTGGCTGAAACTGCCCGCAGTTTCTCATCAGCGCTATGGATGGTTATTCCATATTGCTTTTCATAGAGTTCATAAAGCGTATTGGGCAGATTGTAATTGCCGCCCTTACCCAAACTGCTGAAAAGCGATTCTGGCAAGGTAATAGTTTCGAGCATCGTCGGAGTCGCCGAAAACTTCCGCACACGTTCGATTCTTATTATATTGGTCTTGGCGGCTAACTGCAGTTTAGAGGCTTCCATTCGTGATGCCTGTTTCCTGCGACAGTGCAATACACGACTGTCGGGTATCACTTTATGGCCTTTATTATCTGTAATGTTGAAGAAATGAAAAAGGGATCTATCGGGGTCATGGTTCGAAACAAAGGTTCCACGGCCCTGTTTGCGGGTTAGTACGTTATTTTCCACTAACCCGGTAATCGCTTTTCGCACGGTCCCCTGACTAACCCCCAATTCCTGTGCAAGCTGTATTTCACTGGGGATAATAGAACCTGGCGACCATTCTCCTTTGCTGATCTTCGCAGTCAGGAGCTCTTTTATTTGTATGTAAAGCGGAACAGCACCATTTCCAATTGTAAGCATTAAAACCCCTACGCTCGTCTAAGAATAAACCAATGTGCGCTGACTGGACAGGATAATTAGGTCAGTCAGGAGAATATATATATCAATAAAATATTGTATATCTTATATAAGACCGTAGCAAAATATTAGTAAATGCCAAATTCATTTATAAGTGAAATGTTCCTAAATAAAGATGTATATATATAATACTGCAATAATAACAATAAGTTATGTAGGTTTATAAATAATTGGACAGAATATTTATAGTCTTATATATGACTATTTGACTATTAGATTTAATCTGTGTAGGATTTTTACGTGATATTGTTTTCGAATAATTATGAGCACACCTGGAGAAGCGGATGATTGATTTTGTGGTACATGACGAAGGGGATAGTGTTGGTGTTGTCGTGGTCGAGGGCGTAAAGGCTGGAGATGAAATTACGGGCTGGGTAATGGATCAGGACAAGGATATAAAATTCAAGGCAACCAGCGATATACCTATCGGGCACAAGCTAGCGATTAAGGCGATGAAAGAAGGCGATACCGTGATCAAGTACGGCACGGATATTGGTAAGGTCGTGGCTGATATTGGAACCGGTGAACATGCCCATGTTCACAATATCAAGACCAAACGCTGGTAATCGGCAAGCTACATACAAAATCGTCAATCCATCTTTGGAGGATAAATGAATGTCGCAAGATTTAAGTATCGCAACTTTTTCAGGTTATCGGCGCGAAAATGGTCGTGTCGGTGTTCGTAATCACGTCATTATCCTGCCCGTTGATGACCTTTCGAATTCGGCCTGTGAAGCGGTCGCTAATAATATTACGGGCACTATGGCGCTGCCTCATCCTTACGGAAGACTTCAGTTTGGAGAGGATCTCGATCTGCACTTCCGTACGCTGATCGGTACCGGCGCCAATCCAAATGTTGCCGCAGTTGTTGTGATTGGTATTGAAAACGGTTGGACACAAAAAATCGTTGATGGCATCGCGGCTACCGGTAAACCAGTGACTGGTTTTGGTATAGAACAGCACGGTGACCATGAAACCATTATGGAGGCTTCCAAGGTCGCAAAGGAGTATGTGCAGTGGGCTTCTGAGTTACAACGTGAAGACGCACAAATCAATGAACTTTGGATTTCCACCAAATGTGGCGAGTCTGATACCACCTCCGGTTGTGGGGCAAACCCCACGGTTGGAAACGCGTTCGACAAGCTCTACCCGCATGGGTCAACGCTGCTATTCGGTGAAACTTCAGAAATCACAGGTGGCGAGCATCTGGTAGCCGAACGCTGCCGCAACGATGAGGTCCGCGAGCGATTCATGTTTATGTTCAATCGCTACCAGGACATGATAAATCGTTTCAAAACCTCGGATCTGTCTGATTCACAGCCTACCAAAGGAAATATTGAAGGTGGTCTGACCACCATCGAGGAAAAAGCGCTCGGTAATATACAGAAGATTGGGAAAGAGTGTCTGGTGGATGGTGTGCTGGATAAGGCCGAGGCGCCTACGGGGCCGGGTCTGTGGTTTATGGATTCTTCATCGGCTGCGGCTGAAATGGTGACCCTGGCAGCGGCGGCAGGTTACGTCGCTCATTTTTTTCCCACAGGGCAAGGCAACATTATTGGCAACCCGATCATTCCAGTCATAAAAATATGTGCTAATCCACGCACGGTTCGCACTATGCGTGAGCACGTCGATGTCGATGTTTCCGGTCTGCTACGTAAAGAAATGACCCCGAGTGAAGCCGGCGACAAGCTGCTTGAGTCAATGATTCGGACGGTCAATGGGCGCCTGACATCAGCCGAAGCTTTGGGGCATAGAGAATTTGTACTAACACGCCTGTATGAAAGTGCGTAAAGCAGAATTGCTGTAGATAAATCTTGGCGGATTGAATCAGTGTTGGTCCGCTTAATCAGTAACACTATCAACCAGTGGAGGGATCATGAGTCAAAGAATCGGTCGTTGGTGGCTTGTCAGTAGTGGACTGCTGTTTGGATTTTATTGTCTCAACGTGGCCATGGGAAAGATCGCCCTGGTTACGGACCAGGAACCGCTTTTTTCAATTGGTGATAAAGGTGAATTTATCGTTCTCTTTGCGGCGGTAATTTGTTTTGTAATAACGATGCTGGAACGCGAAGCGCAATCGGAAAACTGAAATTAGAACATAACTTGCTATACAAACAGAGGAGTAGACAAAGTGAAAGATAATCCAGATACAAAGCGTAATATTGAACGCCGTCGATTTCTATCCATTAGTGGGAAATACGGCTTTACTGCTGCGCTTGTGGCGGCTGCCAGTGGCAGCTTGCTGGTCAGTGAAGAAGCTGCTGCTGCAACCGCGAAAGAAGAAAAATCGCGTGAAAAAGCAGCAAAACACAAAATGACGATTGCGACCGCCTACGTGCTGGGTGCTACCCGTAGCTATCCCATCATGCAGCTGGATTTTAAAGAAAATATCCAGAATATGAGCAATGGCCAGCTCTACGTAAAACTGGCTCCCGGTGGTCAACTCGGTGCTGGTGGTGCGCTGGTTCAAAAAGTTCAACAAGGCACCATTCAGGCTGCGCAACACTCGCTTTCCAATTTTGCACCGTTTGCCTCCGCGATTGATTTGATTAATTTGCCCTATTTCTGTGGCGCGAATCAGAAATTCGTCAACCTGGTTAATTCCGATACCTGGCGCAATACGGTTCATCCTAAGGTCGAAGCCAAGGGCTTTAAACCGCTATGGTATGTCGTCATCGACCCTCGAGTCGTAGCCCTTCGCAAAGGCGGCGATGGTCCGATAAAAACGCCTGATGATCTTGCTGGTCTCAAATTCCGAGTACCTGGCTCAAAAATGCTGCAACAGTATTATCGCGCCGTAGGTGCTAATCCCACGCCAGTGGCCTGGGGTGAAACGCCATCAGCAATAAAACAGGGTGTTGCAGATGCACTTGATCCTGCCGTTGGCGCACTGCACGTGTTTGGATTTAAAGACATACTTTCCTGGATTACTTTTACTAAAGCGGTTCCTGATTCACAGGTTTATTCCTGTAACCTGGAATGGTTCAACGGGCTTCCATTAGCGGTGCGTGAAGGTATCGAGTTTGCGGGCGAAGTGACTTCCCATCAGAACCTGTCAAAAGTGCCTGCCGCACGCGCTTATGCTATGGCCGAAATGAGCGCAACAGGCGTTCAATTCTATACCCCAACAGAAGACGAGCTTCAGCAGTGGGTGAACAAAGGGGGACATCAAAACTCAGAATGGGATTCCTATAAGAAGGATCTGGCTGGATCGATGGATGATTTTAACAAGTTGCTGGAGGCAGCAAACACGCAGGGTAAATACTACGTTAACGACGCGTAATTAGTAACCAGGCGGGCCTCTTTAGAGGCCCGCAATCCTTTGTTTTATATTCATTTCGACCCATATCGATATTTGAGGGGAGATAGATCCATGCGAAAAATACTGTCAGTGATCGATCGGAATTGTGAGCGTTGGTTGTTATTAACCTTCTACTCCATGATTGTCGTCACCATCGGTACAGAAGTGGTGCGTCGTTTTGCGCTTTCCTATTCCTCGACATGGGCCGAGGAAATCGCGCGCTACGCATTTATCTACCTGGTATGGATTGGGGTAGCGGCGGCGGTTCGTGATCGAGGGCATATACGTATAGACGTGATCCTGGGGTTCCTTGGCAATCGCGGTAAAGCCCTGGTGTATCTTCTGGGTGATTTCATCATGCTGTTCGTCGCCATACTTGCCCTCTATTACTCATATGAAACGTTATCGGTGTCGATGAAGTTCCAATCAGTGACTCACGGCCTGGGCGTTGCGCAGGCGTGGTTTCTGGCGGCGGTGCCGTTTGGTTTTTGTTTGGTCACTTTCAGGCTGGTGCAATCAATCTGGCGCGACTTGGACAATCTTCGACATGGGCGCGCGGTATACGAAGGCGTGAGGTTATTTGACTAATGGAATTCTTACAACAAGATGGTTTTGAATTAGTCCTGGGTTGGGAATTCTATGTTCCCCTGCTTTTTGCACTGGTTATGATCGCTTTCGCGGTGCCGATTTGGGCCGTGCTGGGCGTGACTTCGATCGCGATGCTCTATTTCTCCGATGTGTTACCGCTGGGATTGGTGGGCGAAGCTTTATTTGACGGCATAGATGCGTTTGCTTTAATCGCCGTGCCTTTGTTCATTCTGACCGGCGATGTGTTGGTGCGAACGGGGCTCTCCGACAAACTGCTGAACGTTGCTGAAGCCCTGGTAGGCGGTTTTAGAGCTGGCTTTGGCACTGCGACAGTGCTTGTGTGTGGCTTCTTCGCCTGTATTTCCGGTTCCGATGCGGCCGGTGCTGCCGGTGTCGGCCGAATGACCATAGGCCGCCTGGTGGAACAGGGTTATCCAAAACCCTACGCTTGTGCCCTGGTTGCCGCTGGTGCCTGTACCGGTATTCTAATTCCGCCTTCAATCGCCTATATCATTATTGGCCTTATCCTGGGCATATCAGCGTCGACGCTGTTTCTTGCCGCGGTCGTCCCCGGGCTGCTGATCATAGTAACGATCATGATCACGAATATCGTCATGAACCGGATCATGGGTTACGAAAATGCCAACCAGGGTTTTTCGTTGAAACGTCTATGGGAAGTGGTTTGGGATGCCCGTTTCGCACTGCTGGTGCCTTTTATTATCATGGGCGGGATTTATAGCGGTATCTTTACGCCTACCGAAGCAGCGGCGGTGGCGGTGATAACAACCATTATTATCGGTCTGTTTCTGCGCACCATCACGGTAGCCGATTTCCCAAAAATGTTGGCGAGCTCGGCCAAAGTCAACGGCGTGATTGTCCCTATTATCGCGTTCTCCCTGCCGCTGGCGCAGACACTGGCTGCGCTCGAAATTCCCCAGGGATTTGTGTTTGCGGTGACTTCCTTAACGGACAACGAAAGCCTCATTATTTTAATGATGATAGGCATTCTTATCCTTGCCGGCTGCGTCATGGAAACCACGCCCAATATCGTAATTCTCGCACCGATCATGCTTCCCCTGGCGCAGGAAATTGGCATGAGTGACATCCACTTTTGCATCATGATGGTGACAGCACTGGGGGTTGGTTTCATAACGCCACCACTGGGATTGAATCTGTTTGTGGTATCGGGATTGACGGGGGAGCCTATTTTAAAAGTGGCGGCTAAGGCAGTGCCCTATGTGTTTGCCATGGCCTTTGTGGTGCTGTTGCTTGCCTTCGTACCCCAGCTATCGCTTTGGGCAATACAGTAAGAGCCCATGGAAATATTATAAATATGTTTCTCATTTAATAATTATTAGTATTGAGGTATGCATTTATGACCATAGAATACTTGAAAAAAGCGGATAAATCGGCGACTACGGGTGAGGACGATACTCGAAAAATTGTGTCGCAAATGCTTTCGGATATCGAGGCTGGCGGCGAGGAAAAAGCCGTTGAGTACGCAACCAAGCTGGATAAATATACGGGCAACATCGTTGTCACCGAGGAAGAGATCGAAGCCGCAACAGCTAAGATTTCGCAGCAGGTGAAAGACGATATTCAATTCGCCTATGATCGGGTACGTGGCTTTGCAGAAAAGCAACGCCAGGCTTTGGTCGACTTCGAAGTTGAGTTATCCCCAGGATTGTTTGCCGGTCAAAAGCAAATACCGGTTGAAACCGCGGGTTGTTATGTACCCGGGGGACGTTACGCTCACGTAGCTTCCGCCATTATGTCGGTTGCGACAGCCAAGGCAGCGGGTGTTGATCATGTTATTGCCTGCTCGCCCCCGAAGCCGGGAGAAGGCGTCAATCCAGCCATTATTTATACCGCCAATCTCTGTGGTGCGGACACCATTCTTGCACTGGGTGGGGTACAGGGTATCGCGGCCATGGCCTTTGGGCTGTTTACCGGCCATGCGGCGGATATCCTGGTCGGGCCGGGAAATCGTTTTGTCGCTGAAGCGAAACGCATGCTGTTCGGACGAGTTGGTATTGATTTATTCGCAGGGCCTACCGAAATTGCCATTATTGCGGATGAAACCGCAGACCCCATGATTGTCGCCAGTGACCTGGTTGGTCAGGCCGAGCATGGTCTGGATTCACCCTGCTGGTTGTTCACCACGGATCGCGAGTTAGGGAATAAGGTGATCGAATTGATGCCGGAGTTCATCGCGAAATTGCCAGATACCGCACGCACTGCTGCGGAAGGCTCGTGGCGTGATTATGGCGAAGTGGTGCTTTGCTCGGATCGTGAAGAAGCTGCAGCGATCAGCGATCGGTACGCTGGCGAACACCTCGAAGTACAGGCTGAAGATCTGGACTGGTGGGTAAATCGCCTGCGCAATTATGGTTCTCTGTTTGTGGGGGAAGAGACTACTGTAGCTTTCGGTGATAAGTGCTCTGGTACCAATCATATATTACCAACCAAAGGTGCTGGTCGTTACACCGGTGGTCTGTCAGCGGGTAAGTTTATCAAGACCGTGACCACGCAGCGCATGAGCCGTGAAGCGAACCGTGAGGTAGCCGCTGCTGCTGCCCGAATTTCACGCTTAGAGGGAATGGAGGCGCATGCTCGCACTGGAGACGATCGCCTTCACAAATATTTTCCACAGGAATCCTTCACCCTGCAGCCATAGCCGATGTTTGTTATTGCTTCACCGAAATAGTCACTGATTGTCGGCGCCGGTTATGGCACAGGTCGAACTCAGGCGCTGGCACAGGCGAGTGGAACCTCCATTGAATTTCACTGTTAAGGATAGAGAATGTACAACACAATACTTTTACCACTAGCGCTGGACCAAGGCCATGGCTTCAGGTCTATGGAGATTGCCAGAAGGCTTAGGGCGGAAGGCGGTAAGATAATTGCCGTGCACGTAATTGATCAGATTCCGAATTTCGCTAAATACTACCTATCGTCCGACAAAGAAGAGGAAATCCATGAAGCAGCCGAAAAGGCCATTGCTGAACGAATTGGCCGGGAGAAAGATGCTGAAGCGGTAGTGCTTACCGGCCACCCTGGGCGGACAATTACCGATTATGCGGAAAAAGTTGGCGCAGACTGCATCATTGTCGGATCTCACAAACCGGACATGAAGGACTTTTTCCTCGGATCGACTGCGGCTCGCATCGTGCGTTTCGCGCAATGCTCGGTACACGTGTTGCGTTAAAACCGTCATCCTGGTCGATCAGGCATCAAATACGGTCATGATCATTCCTTACGGATAAGAATAAGTCGTCTCTAACATGCCCATACTCGAATCTTTTCTAAATGAATCTTTCAACCTGGAGCCGTAATTGAAGTCCCTTTTTGACTTAACCGGCAAAGTGGCACTGGTTACCGGTGCCAGTTCTGGCATCGGTCAACGTCAGGCACTGGCACTCGCACAGGCGGGCGCCAGCGTGGTGCTGCTTGGCAGGCGGAAGGAGCAATTGGATTCCGCCGTTGCAGAGATTGAGGCGTTTGGTGGCAAAGCGGCGCCATTAGCGGTCGACCTGTCTGATCGTGAGCAACTTGCCGAGGTCGCAAATCTTGCAGCGGATCAATTTGGTTCTGTAGATATTTTGATTAATGCCGCAGGTGTCAACTTCCGCCAGCCGGTCGAGGAAATTACCCTGCAGAGCTGGGATGAGACGCTTAATCTTAATCTGGCGGTACCATTTTTTCTCGCGCGTGAACTGGTGCCAGCCATGCAAGCCAAAGCGTGGGGGCGGATCATCAACATAGCCTCCCTGCAATCGAGCCGTGCTTTTACCAATGGTCTGGTTTACGGGGCATCCAAGGGTGGAATAGCCCAACTGACACGTGCCATGGCCGAAGCCTGGTCAGTGAAAGGTATCAATAGCAACGCAATCGCTCCTGGTTTCTTCCCCACTGGATTGACGGCTCCGGTTTATCAAAATCCCGATATGCTGGATAAGTTGTCTAAGCAAACGGCCATTGGTCGAAATGGTGAACTCTCGGACCTCGATGGCATAACGGTCTTTCTGGCTTCGACTGCTTCAAATTACATCACGGGACAGATAATTCACGTTGACGGCGGCTTTACAGCCAAATAGAGAAAGATTATGAAAGCACTTGTCTATACAGATACTCTCGAACTGCAGTATCGAGATGAACCGAAACCCGTTCCCGGCGCCGATGAATCATTGATTGAAATAGAGGCCGTTGGCATTTGTGGATCTGACATGCATGCATACCATGGTCATGATGCTCGCCGGGTGCCTCCGTTGATTCTCGGACATGAGGCCGTAGGTGTAGTACAGAACGGAGCTCAACGGGGTAAGCGTGTGGTACTCAATCCGCTCATGACCTGCGGAATCTGTGACCATTGTCAAGGAGGACGTTCCAACCTGTGTGCACAAAGGGAGCTTATCGGCATGCGCATTGCGGGTGCTTTTGCGCAGTACATCACCCTACCCGAACGCAATCTGCTCGACATGCCCCAAGACATGGATCCTGTTATTGCCAGTCTTGCCGAGCCTGCAGCCACTTCACTGCATGCGATCTATCTAGCGGAGAATGTACTGCACCGACCTCTCTCGGAGTGCCGGGCATTGGTGTTGGGCGGCGGCTCGATCGGCGTTTTTGCAGGGCTGATCTTGAAAGGCAAAGGTTGTAGCGATATCTATCTTGGCGATACCAACTCCCTGAGAAGGCACACGGCGGAAAAACTGGGTTGCTGCAAGGTCTATGATCCGGTGAGCGGCGAATTGCCTCAGGAAAGCAGCTTTGATCTGGTTGTAGATGCCGTCGGCAGTGGTCGAACACGCGCAGCATCATGCCGCTTCGTTAAAGCCGGTGGTGTTATTTCCCATGTGGGTTTGCAGGACAACGAGCCGGGACTCGACACCCGCAGGATTACCCTCGAGGAAATCTCCTTCCTGGGTAACTACACGTATACTGCCGTTGATCTGCGTGCCGCTATTCAGGCCTTATACAGTGGCGCTCTTGGCCCGCTTGACTGGGTGGAGACACGCCTGCTCTCCGATGGTGCAGCAGCATTTCGCGAGATCCACGAAGGCAAGGCGGCGGCACCGAAGATTGTTTTGCGGCCATAAGCCCAGAGACACACTAGAGATCCTGGAAGATGCGAGGCGCGATTGATCGGCGCGAGGCGCGCCTCCTACAAGGGCATTGAACGATGTCCCGGGATTGTAGGAGCGGCGCCCCGCCGCGATTGATCGGCGCGAGGCGCGCCTCCTACAAGGGCATTGAATGATGTCCCGGGATTGTGGGAGCGGCGCCCCGCCGCGATTGATCGGCGCGAGGCGCGCCTCCTACAATGCTGTTATCTCATCTATGGAAGAGATCAACACATCGCTCCATTCGGCCAGGGTCGCCTCATCAGTAGCCCCTCCCAGCACGCCGATCCTGGCCCCGGCATTGGCCGCATGCGCCATGGACAGGTCACCGATGGTATCCCCCACCATCATGATTTTCGAGAGATCTATCTGGCAGCGCTCGGCAACGTGCTCGAGCAGACGCGCAGACGGTTTCTGGGGCAGGTCCTCATCGTCGCCGCAATACAGAAGATCGAAATGGGAATCGATTTCGAGCATTTGCAGGATCTTTCGGGTGGGGTCGCGATCGTCCGCGGTCGCCATTGCGGTGCGCACGCCTATTGAATTGAGCCGCTCGATCGTCCTACGTACCTCGCCCAGCGGTCTCACCGTTTCAGCCGTCGGCTCACTGGACATGACCGGCGAAAAGGCATTTTCAGTGAGCCGTTCCGCCTCATGCCACGGCCAGCCGTGCTGAAAGAGCACGGTCGATATCACCACGTAAGTCTTGTGAAGCGGGACCACAGCCAGCGGCCCGGCGCCTGCCGTGACGCCGGTGTCGGGCTGATAACCGATAGTTTGATAAAGCGCGGCTTCCAGCTTGTCGCCGCCCCGGGTCTCGAGCAGCAACGCGTCCACGGCGGATTTGGCGCGCCGTCCCCACATAATGTGGAAATCGATCAGCGTGCCGTCCTTGTCGAAAACAACGACCTCGATATCGAACCTCTTGTTGCCCACTCGCAGTTCCGCCATATGCAATCTCCTACGTCGCTATCGCTATCCCGGTTTCCTGAAGAACTGAGGTACGCGCTGAGCAATCTTGGTCACGAAAAACATCGGACCGACGCGGATACCATGCTGTCTGCATGCCCGGTATGACTCCAGATTTCCCTTTACGATGTTGACAAGGCTCCGGTTGGTATGTCCTCCAATTCTCATCCTGACCCAGATTTCAGGTACATAGCGGGAGGATATCCGATTGATCTCGAGGAAACGCATGGTCAGTTCGAAATCGGACTGAATTTTATAGTTCAGATCGAAACATCCGAATTTCTCGTACACTTCCCGCACAACGAAAAATGTCGGGTGCGCCGGCAGCCAACCGCGGCGGAAAGAACCCGGGACAAAGGTATTGGATGTCCAGTAACGCACCACCTTGTCCATGTCGACGCGGTCGACGTACACCAGGTCCGCATAACAGGATTGCGCATTTTCGTTTTCGAGTGTGCCCGCAACGCGTTCCAGGACCCCGTCGTGTGCGTAGACATCGTCGGCATTGAGAAAACCGACAACATCGCCGGTGGCCGCTGCGATGCCCTTGTTCATGGCGTCGTACAATCCGTTATCGGGTTCGGAGATGAAACGAAGCGGGTTGGCTGCTTCGAGTATTTCAAGCGTACCGTCGGTCGAACCGCCATCGACGACAATGTGTTCAACATCACTGAAACGCTGTGCCCTGACTGAATCAAGGGCGTCCGACACGGTGTCCGCAGCGTTGTATACCGCCGTTACTACAGAAATCTTCACGACGCACAGCCCTGCAATTTTTTGGAAACGCATGAAGCACGGTGAATACGGTGGGGCTTCCCCGACTTGGTTAGATTTATCGATATCATCGACATCTTGTATACTGCGCGCGGTCGGAATATGCTTGCATTCGAACGGAAAGTGTTAATTTTTGCTCAACATACATAAAATAATCCGGCAGCTCCGCTGGCACGAGTCCGGGATTTCGACAAACCAGTCGTGATTTCAACAAACTGCCTGGCGAATTCATCCATAAAAACGTTCAAACCATCATACGGGGATAACACCATGACTAACAAGCCAAATGCCTTACGGCGCTTGACGATTTCGGCGATCAGTGCCGTTGTCGGATTCGCCCTGTCGAGTTCGATCGCGTCGGCGGTCGATCTTACCGTGTACACGGCCGTCGAGGCGGAAGACCTCAAGAAATATGCCGCGCGATTCAACGAAGAACATCCTGATATCAACATCAAATGGGTGCGCGACTCAACCGGAATCGTCACCGCCAAACTGCTTGCCGAAAAGGACAATCCCCAGGCCGACGTCATCTGGGGCCTTGCGGCGACAAGCCTGTTGTTGATGAAAAGCGACGACATGCTGGAAGCGTACGCGCCGGCGGGTCTCGATAAACTCAATCCTAAATTCATTGACAAGGACAACCCGCCATACTGGACCGGTATGGACGCCTGGGTGGCGGCCATCTGTGTCAACACGGTGGAAGCCGAAAAACTTGGACTGCCCATGCCGACATCCTGGAAGGACCTGACAAAACCTGAATTCAAGGGCCACGTCGCGATGCCCAACCCGAATTCATCGGGTACCGGGTTCCTGGACGTCTCCAGCTGGCTGCAGATATTCGGACAGGAAGACGGCTGGGCGTTCATGGATGCGCTGCACGAAAACATCGATCACTACACCCATTCCGGTTCCAAGCCCTGTAAACAGGCAGCCCGCGGCGAAGTCGCCGTCGGTGTGTCTTTCGCGTTCCGGGGGGCCAAGTCGAAAGCCGAAGGAGCCCCACTTGAAATCATCATTCCCTCGGAGGGCATTGGTTGGGACATGGAAGCCACCGCTATCGTCAAAGGAACGGACAACATGGAGGCGGCCAAGAAGCTGGTCGACTGGTCGATCTCGGAGAAAGCCAACATGATGTACAACGAAGGCTATGCGGTCATAGGGATCCAGGCTCTGGCGCAACCGGTGGAACATTTTCCTGACAACATTCCGCAATCGATGATCGACAACGACTTCGAATGGGCGGCCAACAATAGAAAAGCAATCCTGGCGGAGTGGCAAAAACGCTACGATTCCAAGTCGGAGCCCAAGAGCTAAATTCCGTTCTAAATACTGCACGGAAAACCGGTTGTCTGAATGGCAACCGGTTTTTTTTTGAATCGGAATGGGCGTAAGACCAACGGAAAAATGATAAGGTAACCGCAGCGAACACCGCTGGCCAAACGATGGAAAATACGAAGACCAGGAAGCAGGCTAGTCCCCGGTTACCGACGGAAAGGCCGTTTCTCAGGATTACCGATCTGACCAAGATGTTCGGCGCTTTCACCGCGCTGCATGAGATTTCCCTCGAAATCTACGACGGGGAATTCGTGTGTTTCCTTGGCCCGTCCGGGTGCGGCAAGACAACCCTGCTGCGGGCCATCGCCGGGCTCGACATCCAGACTTCCGGCACGGTCGAGCAAGGCGGAAAAGATGTGTCGGCGTTGCCGCCTTCGGAGCGCGATTTTGGTATCGTGTTTCAATCCTATGCCCTGTTTCCTAACATGACCGTACGCAAGAATATCGCCTACGGCCTCGAAAACAGAAAAACCGCGCGTTCTGAAATCAAAAGTCGCGTATCGGAACTTTTGGAACTTGTCGGCCTGCCCGAACAGGCCGACAAGTATCCCGCACAACTGTCGGGAGGGCAGCAGCAGCGTGTTGCGCTGGCAAGGGCGCTGGCCACCTCCCCCGGCCTGCTCCTGTTGGACGAGCCGTTGTCGGCGTTGGACGCCAAGGTCCGGGCATACCTTCGTCACGAGATACGCGCGCTACAGGAGCGTCTCGGTGTGACGACCATCATGGTTACTCATGATCAGGAGGAAGCGCTCACCATGGCGGATCGAATCGTTGTGATGAACAACGGTTTCATAGAGCAAATCGGCTCGCCCATGGAAATCTATCGCGAGCCCGCCACGTCTTTCGTCGCCGATTTTATCGGCACCATGAACTTCGTACCGGGCATCGTAGAAGGCGCGGAAAGCGTGAAAGTCGGTAAAATAATCCTGCAGTGCGATCTGGACGAATCGCTCGACTCGGGTGAAGTTACGGTCGCTATTCGTCCCGAGGACATCGAGGTTCAGGAAGCGTCGCGCGGTGCGAACCAAGGCAACAATGTCGTCGAGGTATCCGTTGAGGAGGTCGAATTTCTGGGTTCTTTCGTGCGCGCCGATTTCGCTTCAGACAGCATAGGCAATGTTCGATTGCGGGCGGACCTGTCTATCAATCTGGTGCGACGGCTCGACATCGTCGAGGGATCAACAATTTCCGTGGCGCTACCGAGGGAACGGATTCGCGTCTACGCTAAAAACGGGTAGAGACCGCCTATGCAGATGTCCACACCCGCCGCCGCTACAGTTCCGATTTCGGCCGTACGGATCAAACCCAAGGCAAGCCGAGATGACTGGCAGATGCGCGCATTCATGCTCGTTATCGGCCTGTACCTGCTAGTGGCGCTGGCATTTCCGCTGTACGCGATGCTGTCGAAAAGTTTCCAGAATCATGACGGCGACTTTATAGGCTTTGCAAACTACCTGGAGTACTTCGGCACGCCCGCACTCACCTACTCCATAAACAACAGCATTTTCGTGGCCGTCATTACTACAGGCATCACGGTCACGGTGGCTTTCGTTCTTGCCTATGCACTGACCCGCAGCTGCATGCCTTTGAAGGGATTTTTCAAATCCGTGGCCATGGTGCCCATCCTGGTGCCCTCTCTGCTGCCGGGCATAGCGCTGGTCTATCTGTTCGGCCGGCAGGGGTTGATTCCGGAACTCCTGTTCGGCCACGACATATACGGGCCGATCGGTATCATCATCGCGGAGGTGTTCTTCACCCTGCCCCACGCAATGATCATCATCATCACCGCGCTGTCAATCGCCGATTCCCGGCTGTACGAATCGGCCATCGCGCTGCGCGCAAGCAAGCCGAGAATCTTCTTTACCGTGACCCTGCCCGGGGCGCGCTACGGGTTGATCAGCGCCGCTTTCGTGGTGTTCACCCTGACCATCACCGACTTCGGCGCGCCCAAGGTGATCGGCGGTGATTTCAACGTTCTGGCGACCGACATCTACAAACAGGTCATAGGCCAGCAGAACTTCGAGATGGGCGCGGTGGTCAGCGTCGTCCTGCTGATCCCGGCCGCCGTCGCGTTCTTCGTCGACCGTATCGTACAGAAAAAGCAGGTGGCGCTGCTATCCGCCCGTGCGGTGCCGCTGCAACCCAATCCGAACAGGCGTTTCGATTCGATGATGCTGGGCTACGCCTGCCTGGTAAGCCTGTTCATTCTTGGAATGCTGGCGGTATGCCAATACGCCGCACTGGTCAAGTTCTATCCCTACGACCTTTCCCTGGGGCTTAAAAATTATCAGTTCGACCTGATGGACGGCGGGGGCTGGGAGTCCTATTTCAATTCCATACGCATGGCAACCTACACCGCGCTCTTCGGCACAATCGTCGTGTTCGTGGGCGCCTACATGGTCGAAAAGGGCCGCGGGTTCAGGCTCGGCCGGGGATTTTTCCAGTTACTGGCCATGATGCCGATGGCTGTGCCCGGGCTGGTGCTGGGCCTGGCGTACATCTTTTTCTTCAACGCGCCCAACAATCCGCTGAATTTCATTTACGGCACCATGGCAATTCTGGTGATCAGTACGATCACCCATTTTTATACCGTAAGCCACCTCACTGCGGTGACCGCGTTGAAGCAAATGGACGCCGAATTCGAGGCGGTATCCTCTTCCCTCAAACAGCCGTTCTACAAGGTCTTCAGCCGGGTCACCGTTCCGGTATGCCTGCCGGCCATCTTCGACATCGGTATATACCTGTTCGTGAACGCAATGACCACGGTGTCCGCCGTGGTCTTTCTGTACGGACCGGACACCACCCTGGCATCGGTAGCCGTTCTGAATATGGACGACGCCGGGGACATCGCTCCCGCGGCGGCAATGGGCATGATGATCTTCTACACCGCGGCCGGGGTCAGAATCCTGCACTACATCGTTTCAGCCTATATCGAAAGGCGGACGCAGAAGTGGAGGATGAGATAACGGCTGGGGGATCGGTTCATGTTCTCCTGGCGTGTATGAAAGTCATCTGACCAATATCCATTCTCCGGGCATCGTTTTCCTGCACGAATGTCTCGAGCTGCCCGGCGCGATCCAGCTGCCGGATACGGGAACACACCTTGTCGAGCCGATCCGGTGATAACGTACTCCAGACAGAATCGCCATTGCGCCATCCGGCGTCCAGCGGCCCGCGCGGATTCAAGTATGCCGGTCCCTGCATGAGCGCGTCCACCGGCACGGTGCGGCCGAGGCACTCAAAGCCGCACCGTTCCAGCAGTTCCTGCAGTCGCGACAGCGGGATATGCCGCTCACGCATTAGCGATGCCTCCTCGGGAATGAGTGCACAGTACCAGAACGCGCTCTCGAGCTGGTGGTGGGAGCAGATGTTTATGACCAATCCCCCGCCCGTTTTCAGCACCCTGGCGAATTCCGCGATGACCCGGTGGGTATTCGGATAGCCGGACTCCGCATCGTCGGCTATGTGGTGCAGCACCTGGTTGATCATCACCCCATCGAAGACCGATGACTCGAATGGCAAACTGTCGATGCCCGCCTGGTAAAACTCGATACTCGATGCGCTTGGCTGCGGAAATTTCCGCCTTGCCTGCTCCAGCATACGCGCGTTCATGTCCACCGCCGCAATGCGACGCACGTAATCGATCAATGCACGCGAGTAGTTACCGGTACCGCATCCGGCATCGAGCACGTACTGCTGCCCCAGAGGCACCTGCGAAACGCCGAGACAACCGGTAATGATTGCCACTCCGACAGCGCTTCTGGTAGCGTCGTAGGCGCCCGCGATTTTGGTATAGTCCTCGTAACTGCTCATTGTTCCGACCCCCGTGATGGGTAATTGCAGCAACCGCGAATCCGGCAGTTCCCGCAGCGCGGTTTCTTTCGACAGGTCCGCTTGCCGTGTTCGACGATCAAGGCGTGAAACTCATTGAAATCCGGCGCCGAACCATCCATTTCCGATTCGACGATCGCCCGGATATCATCGTAGGATTCAGGGCCTCGAATGATACCTACCCTGCTAAATAGCCGCCGGGCATAAGCATCGACCACAAACACCGGCCGTTGAAACGCATAAAGCAGGATGGCATCCGCCGTCTCCGCGCCGACGCCGTGCACGGAAAGCAGTGAAGCACGCAACTCATCCGTGGGCAACATGGCAAGCTGCCTGCTCCCGCCATTGTCCTCCAGCCACGCGCACACCGCCCGAAGCCGCTGCGTTTTCACTCTGTAAAATCCCGATGGGTAGATCAATGCAGCCAGTTCTTCAGACGGCAGACCCAGGATGCGGCCGGGAGACATTGCCCCGACCCTCCTGAGGTTGAACAGCGCTTTTTCGACGTTTCGCCACGACGTATTTTGCGTCAGCATGGCGCCCGCGACGACCTCGAAGACCGATTTTGCGGGCCACCAGTGTTGTGGCCCGTACACCGCGTCGAGCCGCAGGTAGAGCCGGCAGACATTGGTCATCGAATTCAGGCTGTTCCCGCGCCGCGCTGGAGGGATAGAACGGTATCGGCGTCGAGTTCCAGCCAGCTTCCGGGGGGCAAGTTTGCGGGCAAATGGACGGGCCCGAAGCGAACCCGCTTGAGCTGATTCACCCGACAGCCAATCTTTTCCCAGAGACGTCTTATTTCTCGGTTTCGACCTTCGCTCAATTTAATCCGGTAACGTTGGTTTTTTGCGTCTGCTTTCTTTCCAAGGGATTCCAGTGCATTGAATCGGGCGGGCCTGCCATCAAGATCGATCCCGGTTGTGAGCCTATCGAGCTGTCCGGATGTGGGATTACCATGCACACGGACCATGTACTCACGCTCTAAACGGGTAGACGGGTGCATCAGGCGCGATGCCAGCAGGCCGTCGTTGGTGAGCACAAGAAGGCCGGTTGTGTTGATGTCGAGCCTGCCGACCGATATCCAGCGCCCGGATACACCGGGCAGTCGATCGAAAACCGTGGGCCGGCCCTGGGGATCCGAACGCGTACAGATCTCACCCAGCGGTTTGTGATAGATGATTACCCGGGTGACCGGTGCCTCCCTCAACGCAACAGGCTTGCCATCAAGCGTAATCGCCACATCCTGACCAACGCGATGCCCGACGTGCGCAACCTCCCCGTCGACCCCGACCCGGCCCTCCGCGATCCATTTTTCGATCTGCCGCCGGGAACCCAGCCCAGCCGCCGCCAGGACCTTGTGCAGTTTCTCAGTGGTCATCGAGGAAATTCATCCAGAAGATTGCACCAGGGCGGCCCGTTTTTTTCGCTGCCACATCCCCGATCAAACCTACCGAAACGATCGCTATTCAGGACTTTCCTGATTCTTCTGTGTCAGTTGTATCGGGTACCAAGTGCTTGGTTTTCTGCTCGGCCACGTCATTCTGCCCATGTTCACCAGCGGGATTCAGCCTAATGATCTCCGCCGTGGTCTGCTGTTGAACGTCGTCCTCCGCACCGGTTTCTTCCTTTTGTTCGAGTGCGGGGTCTTCCAGCGGCAATCGCAAATTGAGTTCCATTGCGATCTCTTCCGGTTCCCTCTTTTCCATAAGTGGTGGCAGTTCACTCAGGCTGCTCAGATTGAAATATTCGAGGAACCTCTGCGTCGTGCCAAAAAGTGCCGGCCTGCCAGGCACTTCGCGCTGTCCCACCTGCTTCACCCATTCCCTGTCCAGCAGGGTTTTCATCGTTTCCGAGCTGACCGTGACACCGCGAATCTCTTCGATGTCGCCCCGGCTCACGGGCTGACGGTATGCGATGATCGCCAGGGTCTCCAGCAGGGCCCGGGTGTAGCGGGGCGAGCGGCCTTCGTTCAATTTTCGCAACCAGGGCGAGTACCTCTCACAGGACTGAAAACGCCAGGCCTTTCCAACACGTTTTAGTTCTATGCCCCGGTCTTTGTAATCCTGCTGCAGTTCGTTGAGCACGGCCTTGATATCATCGCGCTCCGGAGCCGCATTGTGGGGAAACAATTTGATCAGACTGCCCACTTTCAAAGGGGTTTCACTGGCGAACAGCGCCGCCTCGACGATAAATTTGAGTTCGTTTTTCGATTTGCCCAAAACTTGACCTACGCTGCGGAACGAACATGGATGGGGGCGAAAGGCTCGTTCTGTACAACGAACAACATTTCCTCTTTGATCAATTCAAGGATCGCCACAAAGGTAACCACAAGACCCATGCGGCCTTCCGTTTTGACGAAAAGGCTTTCGAAGCGCACGAATTCCTGCTCCTGGAGCCGGTTCAGGATTATCGACATGCGTTCACGAACCGAAAGCACCTCCCTCGTGATGTGCAGATGTTGGAACTGCTCGGCCTGCTCGATGACGCGCTGAAAAGCACTGGCAAGCTCGTCCACGGTCACATCGACCTGCGGTGCAGGTGGATCCTCGTCGACGAATGACGCCCACGCCAGGAAAATATCACGATCTACACGCGGGCGGTCGCCCAGATCCATCGCCGCCTCCCGGAAGCGTTCGTATTCCTGCAGCCGCCGTATCAGGGCGATTCGGGGATCTTGTTCGTCCTCCTCTTCTTCGCTGTGCCGCGGCAGCAGCATGCGAGATTTTATTTCGGCAAGCGTCGCGGCCATGACCAGATATTCTGCGGCCAGATCCAGTTTGACGGCGCGCATGAGCTCGATATACCCCATGTACTGCCGGGTAATGTCGGCCACGGGAATGTCCAGGATATCCAGGTTCTGCTTGCGGATCAGATAAAGCAGCAGGTCCAGAGGGCCTTCGAAGGTCTCGAGGAATACTTCCAGCGCATCCGGGGGGATGTAGAGATCCTGCGGCAATTCTTGCAGCACCTGGCCGTTGACAATGGCCTGTCCGGGCTCGGCCGTATCCGGCAGGCTTTTCTGGACCGGGATTTTTTCGGGTCGATTGTCCGATTTTTTGTTTGCCGTCATTCTTAGTACACCAGGTTAGTAGTACGCCAGGCCAACGCAGTTCCTGACTTCTTCCATCGTTTCTTCGGCAACGTCCTTCGCTCTTTCGCATCCGTCAGCGATAATACTTCGCACCAGCGTGGGATCGTCCAAGTATTGCCGCGCCCGCTCGTGCATGAGCCTCTGTTCCGCGAGAATTGCATCGATCAACGGTTGTTTGCAGTCCAGGCATCCGATTTTTGCGCTACGGCACCCCTCGTTGACCCACGCGTGCACGTCGTCGCCGGTATACACCCGATGGAGTTCCCACACCGGACATTTGTCCGGATCGCCCGGATCATGGCGTCGTTTGCGGGCAGGGTCCGTCGGCATCGATTTCAATCCCTTCTCCACCCTGTCCGGATCATCGCGCAGCGCAATGATGTTTTTGTACGACTTGGACATCTTCTCCCCGTCCAGGCCGGGAAGTTTCGATGCGGGCGTGAGCGCGGCCTCCGGCTCGACGAGAATCATGCGCCCACCGCCTTCAAGATATCCCAACAACCGCTCCTTGTCGCCGAGGGAAATATTCTGGTTTTCCTCCACGAAAGCCCGTGCTTTTTCGAGGGCCTCCTCGTCACCCCGCTCGACGTAGGCAACTCGCAGCTTGCGATACAGCTTGGCTCCTTTTTTACCCAGCTTGACGATGGCATTTTCGGCTTTCTGCTCGAAGCCGGGATCCCGTCCAAATAGAAAGTTGAAACGCCGCGCAATCTCGCGGGTCAGTTCGATATGGGGTACCTGGTCCTCACCGACCGGCACCCTGCTCGCACCGTACATCAAGATGTCGGCACTTTGCAGCACCGGATAGCCCAGAAATCCATGTGTAGCCAGGTCTTTTTCCTTGAGTTTTTCCTGCTGATCCTTGAAGCTTGGAACGCGCTCCAACCATCCTAGGGGAGTGATCATGGACAGCACAAGATTCAATTCGGCGTGCTCCGGGATCCTGGACTGGATAAACAAGGTGGTTTGAGCAGGGTCGACACCGGCGGCTAGCCAGTCGATCACCATCTCCCACACGTACTCACCCATGTTCAGATTGACGTCTTCGTAGTGTGTAGTCAGGGCGTGCCAGTCGGCAACGAAAAAATAGCAGTCGTATTCATGCTGCAATTCCACCCAGTTTTTCAATACACCGTGGTAATGCCCCAGGTGCAGTCGTCCCGTGGGGCGCATACCGGACAACACGCGCTCCGGCTGTCCAGCTCGACTAATCAAGAGCTACTCTCCAAAGATGATGTGGATGGGTGATTTCGCACAAGCAACAAAAAAATTGGCGCGAAGTATATCATCACGATGGTCCCTCGCCGGCCGGTTTGACGCAATGTACGAGCTGACATCACAGAAATGGCGCAGGGTCCCCGCGGCCGACGCGAATGACGCTCGGCCGGTCTTCTACCCAGCTGACGACGGTGCTTGGATCGACACCACAGAACCCTCCGTCGATGACCAGGTCCACTTCGTGTTCGAGTTTTGAACGGATTACCGCAGGATCCGATATGGGCAACTGTTCGCCGGGCAGGATCAAGGTCGAACTCATGATGGGCTCCCCCAATTCCTCTATCAGGCACTGCGTAATCCGGGAATCCGGTATACGTAATCCAATGGTTTTACGCCGGGGGTTTTGCAGACGGCGAGGCACCTGCCTGGTTGCCGGAAGAATGAACGTGTAGGGTCCGGGGGTCGTGGCTTTGATGAGGCGGTACTGCTCGTCGCCAATTTTCGCGTACGTGGCTATCTCAGACAGGTCCCGCGCTACCAGAGTGAAATTATGACTGTCATCGATTTTCCGAATCCTGCGGATCCGGTCCATGGCCGTTTTGTTTCCGATACTGCATCCAATGGCATAGCTGGAATCCGTCGGATAGACGCCCACGCCGCCATCCAGAAATATCCGACCCGCCTGTTTTATGAGTCGCAACTGGGGATTGTCCGGGTGAATACTAAAATACTGGGCCATCGGCAAAAAGTGATAGTTCAGGTAGTTCAAGATAAAGTCATTTGCG
>Ga0209456_10000342_pt1 | contig 25517 bp, 17 predicted proteins | sample COG_11_FD_184755 | JGI IMG/M metagenome (GOLD analysis project Ga0209456, IMG submission 184755) | Pelagic marine sediment microbial communities from the LTER site Helgoland, North Sea, for post-phytoplankton bloom and carbon turnover... | ecosystem: Environmental > Aquatic > Marine > Neritic...
CTCATAGCCGTCACCGACGTACTTCTTGATGGTCTTCGCCTTGGCAGGGGACTCCACGATGAGGAGGATTTTGGACATCGATCTCCTTTAGTAAGGCTGGCTGCCGCTTCGGCAACTTTTGTACCGGCCCCCCGGCCTCTCCTCGATCAGCCCCCGAACGAGCAGCCGCAGAATAGACCGCTGGACCTCGAACACTGGAATTCCGGTGCGTTGGCAGAGGTCCTCGGGATGGCGGGCCCGGCCCTGTAAGGATTGGAGGATCGTTTGCTCTGGCTGGGTCAAGTTACTGAAATCGTAAGTATTTTCGTTATTCTCCGGAGCATCGGCCGCCGCGCCGCTCCCCTTCGGCGCGGTCTCGGATAGAACATCGCGGGGACCGACGCAAATCCTCGCCCCCTTGGTGAGCAGCCTCAGATTGCCCGAACCCCGCGGATCCCAAGGGGAAGCAGGCGCCGCAAAAACGGGCCGGCCTAGCCGCTCGGCGAACCTGGCGGTCGAGAGCGCGCCCGATCGGGCGGGAGCCTGAACGACGACCGTCGACCGGCCAAGGGCGGCGATCAAGCGGTTGCGCGTGAGGAAGCGGCCTCGCTGCGCGTCCGCTCCGTCCTCGACCTCGGTGAGCAGGCACCCGGCTCCGCAGACCCGCTCGAACAGATCGTGATTCGCCCGAGGATACGGCGCATCGAGTCCAGTCGGAAGAACGACCACGGTGCAGCCGCCACCGTCAATCGCCCCTTCATGCGCCGCCCGATCGATCCCAACCGCCCCGCCCGACACGACCACGACCCCATTGAGCACTGCTTCGCGCGCAAGCGAATACGCGAAATCGAGCGCCTCTTCATCCGCCCGCCGCGTGCCCACGATTGAAATCGCCCGCGGAAGATTCGGAAGGTTCCCAACGATGCGAAACTCACCGGGAGCATCGCAGAGGTCACGCAGCGCGGGTGGATAGTCCGCGCATTCCGCAGTCACCAGCCGAGCGCGCGCAGAAAGATCCCCAAGCATCGCAGGGGTATCGACCAGCCGTCACGACAGTTGCGCTGGCCTCAGTTTGTGAAGGTCGGGACGAGGTAGTCCGTACCTTCCCAGAACGCACACGCATCGGTCGGGCCCTCACTCGCCGTTTCGACCTGTTCGTCCAGCACCAAGAACTGCGGATCGCCGGGGTCGAATAGGGGCCAAGGTTCGGCACCATCGCCGTTTGGGTCGCCGTTTCGTGCAAAGCGTGCCCAATAGCCTCGTAGGGTGCGCCACAGCGCGTCGTCGACCGAGCCATTTTCAAACTCGGACTTTGCAGGGAGCATGGGAACGCCAAAGACGTACTGGATGTCCGCCGAGTGAAACGCGCCATCGCTCCACCCGACAAACTGAGAGCGATCGAGACTGGGCAGAACCGGCACTTCGTCGAGGGCGAAATCCGCGTCTGGATAGCGGAACTCATAAACGTAGGTCGGCACGTAGCTCGATGCAGAGCCCGCCTGGGTCAACGATGGGCACCGAAAGATCACGTCGCCCGTGACAGCCGAAAATGCATCGCCAGGATCGGCGAAGTCGGCAGGCGCGTATGGGCCGGCTATCGCAGTGCTGGCGAGCGAGGTATTTCCTCCGAGCACGTACGCGACGAGGTCGGGGTAGTTTGCCTCGGTGATGTCGAATCCGGCACCGACGCTCTCGTCTTCAGCCAGCCAGCCAAAGAGCCGCCCCTCTTCACGTGTGAAACCGATCATCAAGGGAACCTGGTTGAACGATCCGTTCGCCGTGCTGAGCGCGGACTGTTCTTCGAAGAAATAGCCGTCCAAGATCGGCGTCCACTGGAGGTACTTGCGTTCGAGGTCGATGAGCGACGCTTCATACCCGATCAACCCAGTATCGGCCGGGTCCGGTGCCCACGCTTTGTGAAGCTCCTCCCAGGACTTGCCACGCATGCAGCCCAGGACATCGGTTTGGGTGTCACACCCGACGAGCTCCGCGAAGCGGTCACCCTCCATGTGCGCCGCCGTGAGCGTCGGCCATGGCCGTTCGCATGAACCGCTTTGCATGATGGCCCGATGAAAGAGCCCGGCAGCACGAGGCGAGGTGACCAATGCGCAGGTGCTAAACGCGCCAGCCGATTGGCCGAAAACTGTGACGTTGTTTGGGTCGCCGCCAAAGGCCGCGATGTTTTCACGCACCCAGCGGAGCGCTGCAACTTGGTCCATCACTCCATAGTTACCGGACGCATCGTCGTCGCTTTCCGCAGTTAACACCTCGTGTGCCAGAAACCCAAAAGGTCCGAGGCGGTAGTTCATGCTGACCACGATGACGTTTTCCGTTTCGGCCAGCTTGGTACCGGAAGTGCCTCCGTCGGTTTGGACGCCTTCGCCCAAGACATACCCTCCGCCGTGGATCCACACCATGACAGGAAGATCACTTCCCTCTTTTGGTGTGACGACGTTGAGATACAGACAGTCCTCGTCGACGGGCCCGAGAAACGACGCCGCCAGGTCGCCGCCAGTCAAGCTCTGCGGACACTTGGGAACGGGGATCACCGCGGGTACACCCTCGAAGACCGGCGGCAGAGGGACGGCTGTCCCGAGCACATCGGTCCATGACGCGACCGGTTGCGGAGCCTTCCACCGAAGCGAGCCGACGGGCGGCGCCGCATACGGGATGCCGAAGTACGTGTAGAGCTCCCCGTCCTCTTCACCCTGGACAGGGCCGCTCTGTGTTTCCACTAGAGACGAGCGGGTCGTCGTCGCCGTCGTCGATTCACTACACGAGGCGATGAGTGCCGCGAGGCACAAGGTTCGGTATTTCATAAGTTAGTCCTAATCACTCAAGAGCCGCTTGCAACGCAGGTGAGCTCTCGGATGAGCGCGACTTCGTCGGCGTGTAAGGCGTTCAATCGGCGCTTAGAATGTCACGAAAACACGGACCCGCCCACCCAACAACCTCACCCTCGATAGAGCGGCTGTTGTGAATCGACGGTGGGGTTGATTCGGTGGGGTTGTTGTTTCACGGGGCCGCCCGAAGGCGGCGAGAGCGACGTTCATGAGAGCAACCTTCACACGTGCAAACGTTTCACTGAACGTGCGAAGCCATCACACGTGGGTTTCGGCTTGTACAACCACCAACCAGCGCAAACCCAGACCCAGTGGCCACCGCAGTTGTGCCAACGATGACGCAGTCCCTCTCGCTCAGAACGGATTCACAATCGTAGGGGCCAAATCGCTAATGGCGGTCTGGAAGAAGTGAACGCGCTGCGCCTTGGCCGACTTTGGGAACCAGGGTGTCGGCGATCCCCTCCTGCACGAGAACACTTGGTTTGCGGAAGGTGCCGGCGACCTCAAGCGGATTGGCGTACATGAACGCCGCGTGATTGTGTGGATCCTGGGGATCGAACGCGAGTTGGAACGTCATCGGCACCGGTGCTGACTCTGCAGCCTTGGGGATCGCGATGACGAAGGGTACCTCTTTGGTAGATGTCACGATGGGTCGTCCATCGGAATCTCTCCGGATGCTGATGCCATCTCGCCAGTCTGGAGCCTCCCAGGTTCCTTTGACGATTGCGGCGACGTCACCCGAGAAATCAGGGGTGATGCTGGTGATCCGGAACGTCGGAGGAGGAAGGCCGAGCACTTGCTGCTTCATCGTCAGGGGTGTGAGCGGGAAGCTGCTGGTCGAACGAATACTGAAACGCGTCACCATCGCAACGTCGTCTTCGAAAATCGGCGGTGAGGCCTCTTTGGACAGAACGTCCAGCACTTCACGAATCAAGAGGCGTGACCTGCGGATCGACAAATCCTCTCCGTCGATCCGTCGGCGTTCACGCTTGCCGCCTTGGGCGATCCCATCGCGAGTGACGCCTCCTGGGTACGCGGCAACGAGCTCGCGTCGGGCGCGTCAGGAAGCTCGACCACGAGCGCTCCAATCGGACTGAATCCATCCAACTCCCCGGCCGCCTCCTTCGTGCGACTGAAAATGTTCTCTACGTCAGGCTCGCGATCGGGAACGGGCAGGTCCACGCGGGCTCCGGTCTCGGTGGACGGGTCGCTCGTGAGCCAGATGTCGTCGGGGAACGGCGCATAGCGCGATGGGTCGCTTCTATCGTAGGGAATCACCGCGAGCGGAGCGGCGGGTTCCGCAAACGTCAGCGTCGGCCAAATCGTGCGCACCTGCAGCGACCCTGGCACCGGATGAGAACCGACGAGCGCGGGGGCGACTTCGCCGCCACCACCATCTCCAACGCAGGTCGCCTCGAACGTCCATTCATCGCTTCCCGAAGGCATTCTCGGTATGGTCGACCTCGGAGATCCGGAATTATCGCGACCCTGCGGTACGGATTTCGGGTACACTTTGCGACCCATGGTCCACTATTCGAATCGTTTGGTGCTGATCGTTTTGCTTCTCGTCGCCGCGTTCGCACTGCCCGGTACCAGCACGACCACAAAGGCCGAGGAGTCCTACACCCTGCGCATCGCCACGCTTGCACCCGCCGGGTCGTCGTGGATGAAGATCGTCAATGCCTGGAACAAGACACTGCAAGAGAAAACCGATGGTCGACTCAAGATCAGAACCTATCCAGGCGGTGCTCAAGGCGACGAGCGCGACTTCGTTCGCAAGATGCGTGTCGGTCAGCTTGATGGGGCCGTGGTGACGATGACGGGAATGAGCATGGTAGTCAGGGCCATGGTCGTGCTGGTGCTTCCGGGGTTCCTCGACACCTACGAGAAGCTCGACAGGGTGCGAGCGAAGATGGCGCCGCAGTTCGAGGCCATGTTCGAGAAAGAAGGTTTCAAGTTGGTCGGCTGGGGTGACGCCGGTAAGAACCGCTTGTTTGCGGCAAAGCCCTTTCGGTCGCCATCGGATCTCAAGTCTCTGAGGCCATGGGTCTGGAAAGACGAGCTCGTCTTCGTCGAGCTATACGACGTCATCGGAGCCAACGCGGTTCGGCTTGGAGTGCCCGAGGTGTACCCCGCCCTTCAGACCCGCATGATCGACATGGTCTCGTCGTCGGCCCTCACCGCGGTCGCCCTTCAGTGGTACACCCGAGTGAAATACATGACCGGGTGGAACTCCGCGATCATCGCCGGTGGCACGATGATGAGAAGGGACAAGTTCGACCAACTCCCGCCGGATCTGCAGGAGGCGTTTCAGAGCACGGCCGATCGGGCCCACGACCTTATCAACAAGACGATTCGTATGGATGATGAGAAGGCCTACCAACTCGTCCTAAAGAGAGGCATCCAGGTCGTCGACGCAGGCGACGCGAAACCCGAATGGGATGCCGCTTATAAACAGGTCCGCGACAACTTTTCGGGTCGCTTGTTTCCCAAGAGCTTGATGGCCGCCGTCGCTGAGGCAGCCAAGCCCTGAACGACACTCATCCCGATCCGGAGCCGGAATGAAGTTGAAGAAGTCGCGCGGCCAGGCGCGGAGCAGCACCTTCGTCTTCGTGTTTGAAGAAGACGAACGCCTCTTTCCACGGTTGCGCTTGGATGGACGCGAGCCAAGCTCGAACGGCGTCATCGCCGTAGTCTTCGCGGCGGAGAGGGAGGTAGCCCCGGTCGCAGGTGGAGACCAAGTTGAGGTCGTCGGTATCATCCGTGTCCGCAAGGCACAGAGCGTGACCGCCGTCTCTTAGCGATTCGTAGACCTCATCGTCGAACCAGGACTCGTTACGGAACTCGAAGGCGGCGCGAAGCTCCGGAGGCAGGGCGGCGATGAACGCCTGCAGCCTGTCGATGTCCTTTTTTAGGTTCGGCGGGAGTTGGAAGAGGACGTCCCGCTTCGGCATTCGGTAGAAGGTATTGTTGATTTCGAATGTGGAGAGACGCTCGGCGTAGTAGCTGAGCATGTCTTTGTTGGGCAGCTTGTCGGGATAGAAGGGCCCCTTCCACTCCTTGTAGCTGAAGCCGCTCGCGCCGGCGCGCAGGCGCATGTCTACAATAGTGGACCAGATTCCGAGAGTCCCCAACGATGCACCTCGGTGGGAGCACGCTAGGGGCTAGTTGGCCCAGACCAAAAGCGTGTTTTTGGGGAAAACGGACCTCGTGCTACGGTCAACGCTTCTCGGAGGCAAGAGATTGGAACGCGAGATTCGAGTCGGACTATGTGGCTGCGGCGTGATCGGCGAGGGGGTCGTGACGGCGTTGCTGCAGCACGCTGACGTCATCTGCGCCCGAGCAGGCGCGCCGATCCGGCTTGCAGCAGTGGCGGACAAAGACCCAGCCCGGCTCGACATCGTCCGCAGGCGGGATCCGAGCATCGCCTTGCTGGACGATGCGTTCAAAGTCGCCAGACGGGACGACGTCGACATCGTCGTCGAGCTCATTGGTGGGGTCGAGGTCGCCGATAGGTTGGTACGAGCGGCATTGGAGGCAAAGAAGCACGTCGTCACGGCGAACAAAGCGCTTCTCGCTGAACGCGGAGAAGCGTTGTTTGCGCTCGCGGAGGCCAACGGCTGCGATCTGTACTTCGAAGCCGCGGTGGCTGGCGCCATCCCCGTGATCCGCGTGATTCGGGAGTCGCTCGCTTCCGATCACATTCGTTCCGTCAGGGGCATCATCAACGGGACCAGCAACTACATCTTGTCCAGCATGGCCAACGACGGGGCCGCTTTCGCCGACGCGCTCGCGGCCGCCCAGGAGGCGGGGTTTGCGGAGGCGGATCCGACGCTCGACATCACTGGCGGTGACGCGGGTCACAAGCTGGCGCTCATTGCCGGCCTTGCGTTCGGGGCGCGCGTGCTTCCCAAAGAGATCCCGACCGAGGGCATCGATCAGGTCGATCCGCGCGACATTCAATACGCGCGAAACTTTAGCCATGTGATTCGGCCGCTTGCCGTTGCAGAACGCCTCGAAACCGGCGCTCTGGATCTGCGAGTCCACCCCGCGTTGGTGCCAGAGGGCGACCCACTTGCGCATGTCGACGGCGCGCTCAACGCCGTTGCGATTCAAGGCGAGATGGTGGGGCCAAGCTTCCTCTCGGGCCTCGGGGCGGGCGCCGGTCCAACCGCCACGAGTGTTGCGGGCGATATCATCGACATCGCGAAGAACTCGCTTGCCGGTGCGCCCGTCAGGACGTGGCACTTGCCCACCGAGGGCGATCAGACGATTCAGCCGATCGCCGACCTATCGTCCCGCTACTACCTTCGCTTTTCGGTGCAGGATGAGCCCGGCGTGCTCGCTGCGCTCTCTGGCAAGCTCAGTGACTCCGGCATTTCGATCGAGCAGATGGTTCAGGACGTGGAGTCCGGCCACCGAGGCACCGCGACAATTGCGATCCTAACGCACCATGCGCGCGAAGGAGACGTCCGGTCCTCCCTGCGTGCCATTGACGAAACCCACCTCACGACGGCCCCCACGCACCTCATTCGCATCGTCGAATGACGGTGCCAGTGACCTGCCAATGGACTTGGGGCATCCGAAAGCAAGCGCACGACACGATTTCGAGCTTGGCGCGCTACCTCTTCCGAGCGGTGGTCCGGTCATCGACCGTTGCACCGCGCCAAGCCACGCATCCTCTGTCGGCACGGCTCGCGTCCCGCTCGCCAAGAGCTCCTGTCGAACCACATCCAACGCCCGCCTGCACCGGGAGGCCTTCCATACGCCTCGCCTGTGTGGTCTAATGACGCATCATGCGACGCTGGCTGGTTTTCATCGCGGTCGGTGCCGGCCTGGTCTACTGGGCCAGCTGCGGTCTCGTGGGTGACGTTTGTCACAACTCGGGCTCCACCAGCGAGTGCGGCAGTGACATGATTTGCACCTTCACGCGCACCCCGGGAACGGGGATCTTCGGCCCCAACGACGACCCGCCCCCTCCGCTCACTGTTTGCCTTCGTCAGTGTGAGACGTCGACGGACTGCGGCGAGGGCGAGCTCTGCCGATTCGTCTACTGCTCCGCGCAAAAGAGCTGTCAGACCGGACCGGTTCAGGACCCACCGCCAAACCTATGCGGAACAGACGGCACAGGCGGTGCCGGAGGTATGGGCGGGGCCGGAGGCATGGGGGGTATCGGAGGTACGGGCGGTAGCGCAGGTGCGGGCGGCAGCGGAGGTGCCGGCGGTGACGGAGGTGCGGGCGGTACCGGAGGTGCCGGCGGTGACGGAGGCGCGGGCGGTAGCGCAGGCACGGGCGGTGACGGAGGTGCCGGCGGCAGCGCAGGCGCGGGCGGTACCGGAGGTGCGGGCGGTAGCGCCGGTGCAGGCGGTAGCGCAGGTGCGGGCGGTAGCGCAGGTGCAGGCGGCATGGTCGGAGCAGTGTTCTACGAACAGAACTTCGAGGGACTGGACCAGACGAGCGGGACCGCGTTGGGGACCGAGCCAGGCGGTGCCGGATTCCAGGTCTTCGGCAACGAGTACCAACCGGACGGCACGTTCATCCAAGGCTACGGCCCATTTACCGCACCAAACGGCACCCCCGGCTTTTGCAGTATCGCCTTGGGTCAAGGCGGCGGCCCTCAGGGCGACCAGGTGCTGGTGATCTACAGCGACTACAACAACGGAGCAAATCAGACCGCAGGCAACCTGGTCGAGGCGAATACGTTCCAAGAACCATTCAGTAATCCAGGCAGTCTGATTACAGCGGCGGATCTCGGCACCTACACGTTCAGCTTCGACGCCAAGCGCGGCGACATCAACGATCCGACCCTTCCAAAGTGCGACGCCACTAGTGCGGAGTACACACCTAACCCTCCATGCGACAGCACGGCCCTTGCGTTCATCAAAACGCTGGATCCCAATGCCGGCTTCGCGACGACCAACAACATCCCGCTGCCTACGACTGCGATTCCGGATACCTGGAACCGCTACTCGATCGAAATCGTGATCGACAACGCCCTCATAGGCCAGGTCCTACAGTTCGGATTCTCCGCCACGGCGACGGACTTCGAACCTTCCGGCGTGTTCTACGACAACCTCCTGGTGACTGTTGAATAGGCCGTAAGGCTCCCTGAGCTGTCTCCCGGTCATGGGCTTGCCGGCGGCTCTTTGAGCTGCCCTAATCGGGAAACAACTGGCTTCTTCTGACGACAAGCTCAATCTGACGAATACGCCCACTTCGCAGAAAGAGCTCGGTGCTCAGCTCAGTCGGCAGCGTCAGTCCGGTCGGGGTGAGATGACTGCCATCATCCAGGGTGACCGTCACGGCCGGCTCAGCGGAATCATCGAGGCGATAGATAAACGGCACCTGACACCATGTGAATGCCAACCCGGATTCAGGCACGGTGAGCTCCTGCCATTGCCCATCCACGTCCAGAAAACGAAAGACTTGTGGACTCGCGAGAAATTCGCAAGCCCGCAGCAAGCCCACCTCAAAGTTCACCGCACCCTCCCTGACGCGCACCCCCAGCTCACCGAAGCGGGTCAAGATTTCTTCCTTGACCAGGCCGGTCATACCTGGCTGCTGGGCGCCCGCGTGTTTGGGCGTGTTGGAATAGGGGTCTGTCGGGAAGGCACCGAATTCATCGGGGGTTCTGTTGAATCCGAGGCCCTCACGGACGCGGTAATACAATCGGCCCAAGCGATGGCACGTGTCTTCGTCTGCATCCTCGGTCAGCGCGACGAAGAAGTTTTCCTGTACCACCAGCAACAGCTTGGAGACCATGTGCCAATAGACACATCCCAATCCCTCATAACCGAACATCGTGCCGGAACGCCCGGTAAACGCTTTGTGGTTGAAAACCTGCTCATAAAGCCCCAGCAAAGATTGGCGGGCATGCTGAGGTTCATCGCCGTAGACCGGTGCCAAATCGTCCAGCCGAGCGATCAAATCGCTCCGGTTGCGTAGGTCTGCGTTGAACCGGTAGCGCCCGTCTTCGTCGCACAAAACGATGCTGTCATCGCCTCGTTCTAGCATCTGCCGGAGCAGAGGGATCGACTCGAACCGTTCGGCCGGGATACGGTTCTTCTCTAGAAAGCCCGGCAACGGGCGATCTGGATACAACATGAAGGTGCGCACATCGGCCCGATACATATCGCTCTCGAACAAGGTTTCGAGCACATCGGCTGCCTGTGCCGGCGCAATGGCCCCGGAGCTGAGTGCGGCAACCTGACCCTCCAGCATGGCGTAGAGGCGTTCGACTTCGATGCCCTCCGAGCTCAAATGCAGCAGGTTGTAGGCGTGGTACATGCCATCGTCACGCTGGCTGTGCTCAATGCTATGGTCGATGGCGGCCAGCGTATCGTCCAGCATGTCGTTAACCTGTGAGAGCGGTTGCTGCACTATGCCCGAGAACGCCTCTTGCCGGTAAACGGTCTGTCGGTAACGAGACGCGGCCTCTCCCAACCTAGCCAGCAACTGGTATCGTGTCTCGGCACTCGCCGGCGCGCTTTGTAGCTTCGGTCGCAGCTCACTCAACGCCGAGGCGGTCTCACCCAGCCATTCAGTGACTTCCCGCGACATGCTCACTGAACCTGACTCCTGCGCGAGCAAACGCTGTAGGAAATCAACGTATCGGCGCATGTAGTACAGGGTCACCATGGACAGCCCATGACCTACCAGGGCGTTGTTCGCGTCGTTCCACTCCGGACGCTGTGTATTGAGCCAGATGCCCGCATCGATCACGAAGTTGCCGAGCTTACTCAGGAGCGTCACCAACAGTTTCTCGAACAGGTTGACCTGGTCAACCTCAGCATTGGCATCGAGCATCAACTTGCCATCGGCGCCCTTGTCAGCCACCCGCTGCTCGATCCGCTGCGCTACCTCTCGGTCATAAACGACGGTGCTCTTGGGATTCTCGAGCAAGCTTTCGAACGACTTGATTCTATAGGGAACGTTGGCATAGCTGTACACAGGCCGGCGCAGCAAGGCACCGAGGCGCTGCGGGTGGAACCGGTTGGAAAGCTCCAGCAGCTTCAGGAGATAGATAATCTGGTGGTCGCCCCAATAGCCGATGTAGCTCCACGGGTCGTCAGGCTCTTCGACTTCCCAGTCGATGCCTTCTTTGCCGATTCGGTAAGGGTTATAACCGTCGGCTGTCGTGGCGTTGAGGAACTTGGCGATCACGCTTTCGACGAACTCCGGAAAACTGAACGTCAAAGCCTCCCAGTTCTGAAAAATGTCACGCCAGTTGCCTTGATAGGAGAGTAGCTTGTCGCCTCGGTCGTCTTTCAGCTTGATTTCAAACTCGTTCCAGGGCCGGCTGGGGTCACCATGCCGCCGACCAAAGGTGATCGGCAGATACTCGCGGCACAGGCGCTCCAGTTGTGGGTCGCCGAGATCCTCGACGGTCGAAAGCAAGTCGCGGTAGTGGAGCTTGTCGGGCAACGCATCGAGCGCGGCTCGATGGCGCATAAACACGTCGCGGTTGAACATCTCGACGGTTCTGCGGAAATCCCGTGAGGACACCTGATACTGATCATCGAAGGCGCCGCCGCGCAGGACATTGAAGAGCACGTTCGCGTAATGGTGGGCCGACACGTTCTCCTCGGCGGTCGTCTGGAATGCGTCGGCGCCCGCCATGATGCGAGCCAGCTCGTCCGAGCCCTCGTCCACGGACTGGGTGATCGCCTCTGCCACGGCTGCCGGGTCACTGAGCTGATGGAGCAGGCCCACCACCTGCGCCTGATTCTGCTCGAGGTCGGCCACGAGTTGCCAGCCCTGAGATGCCCGCGGTGCGAGATTCAGCGCCACGTTGACCAGATAAGCCCCGCGAATGCCACGCTTGTGAGCCTCCTGCGTTACGGGCGCACCGCGGCGGAAGTGTTCGAGCTGCGTTCCAGAGAGCAGCACCTTGTGCCCCGTGAGGCCTAGGCAAAATACGGTGGTCGCCTTGAGGGACTCGCAAGGCTCGGCTCTGTCGGTGATTCCGGAATAGAGCGTATACAAAGCCAGCCCCTTGTCCTCGACCAGCTCATTCCATTTGTATGCGTCGACCAAATTGCTCGTGTTGGTTTGAGCAAATCGCGGAGTCCCGGCGGGTAGAATGTTCTGCAAGCCATCGATCAATTCCACTTTGCAATCTTGCTTGCCGAGATTCTCGAGTTCGCATCGACGTACGAACCCGTAAATGTCGCTGGTCACCCAGCAGTAACGGAACGCCAACTTCAGGTCATGGTTGATCTCTTCAAAGCACAGCTTGTTGCCCAAGATGTTTTTGTAGAGGTTGCGGCTGGTCGAATAGCGGCCTGCGTGCGCTCTGTTAAATGGTTCCCATTCATGCCGCTCCCCGTTTGTGACAGCACGGATGAGCGTCTTGCTACCGGTATGCGGACTGCTTTCGTGAATCTTGTCGACCGTAATGTAAGGAAACAGCGCCGTTGCGGGTGACACCCGACCGGCGGTTAGCCCTCCAGTCGACGAAACGAACAGCCAGTGGTCCCCGGCGGAAACCACGCTGACGAAAAACGGGGCCATCTCGTCGACGTTGCGGATGGCGTAATATCGCTCCCCCGCCAGAATCAGAAACTCGCCTGACACCTCATTCTCGCTGACGGAAGGTCGATTCATCTCTGATGGTTTCCGCTACCTCGAGGGAGGGCACGGGGTCGACGGCTCATGGGGCGGCACCGTCCGCGCCGCCTAGCCTGCAGTACCACCAATGCCACCAGTACCACCAATGCCACCAGTACCACCAGTACCACCAATGCCACCAGTACCACCAGTGCCGTCATCGGCCGATTTGGTTACCAGGATGTTATCGTAGAAGTTCCCTGAACCTTCGAAGTCCGACGCGGTGTTCTGGAAGCCGAACTGAAGGGTCTGGCCTACGAGGAGCGGGTCGGTCAGATCCAATGAGATCTCGTAGCGATTCCAGGAGCCAACCGGGAGATTCGTCATGTCGATCGTCACGAAGTTGGTCCGGTCGAAACCGGCGCTGGGGTCCAGCGTCTGGATGTACGCCAGCGCGGTCGTGGCGCCCTCGATGTTGCCGCGCTTGGCGTCGAAGCTGAACCTGATGGTCTTGCCGATATCTTCCAACGGGATTCTCTGCTCCGGAACGTTCGGGTAGGGTTCTTGGAAGACGTTGATCTCGACCCGGTCGGTGCCGTTGAAGTGTCCTTCGCCCGTCTGCTGGCAGCAATCGTAGTCGTTGAAAACGCTGAGTTGTTGGGGTTCTTGCGCCGGACTGCCCTCCCCGGAAACGACAGCCGAGATAAAGGTATCACTCGGACTGGCGGTGGCGTTAGGCGCGGGGAACGCGCCGTAGGTAATCTTGGGGGGAGGGTCCCCGCTGGAATCGAACACGCTGCCGAAGAAGAGCCATCCGTTCCCCGAGAGCGCATCTGGGTCATTCATGTCGAGTCGATTGAAGTCCTGCGCGTAAACGACTTCTGCGGTGCCGCCTCCGCTCCCGCCGGTGCCGCCCCCGCTCCCCCCGCCGCCGCCGCTGCCGCCCGCACCTCCGGTGCCGCCCGTACCTCCGGTGCCGCCAGTGACGTCTTTGGTGAAATACAGGTTGTCGATCAGCATCGTGTCCCCGAATCGGCCACCCGGTGCACTGATGACGAAAGGCGACCGCGCAAACCTCGGATCGAACCCACGATCGATGGCATCCTGGAGCGGGATCTGCAGGAAGTGCCACTCGCCGTCATTGGTGTAGCCGTACGCCGTCGGATCGAGAGTGACCTCCACCGGGTCGGGGGTTGGCTCATTCGGTGGCGTCTCCCCCCGCTGATACTGGAGCTTGAGATCGAAGCTCGCGAAGGATGCGTCGCTCGACTTGAAGGCCACGAACATGGTCGTCCACCCCGAGAGGTCGGTGGGCTCTTCCCAAATGATGCCGCCACCCCAAAACGGAAAGTCGTTGAGCGTGATCTCGACGGAGATCAGCCCTTCGATCCGGTCGCTCGAATCGGTTTGGGAGTACGTCAAGGTCTCGAGCACCCTATTTTCATCAAAGACGAAGATGAAGTAGTTGGTGGTGACGGTGTTGATCGGAATCTCCTTCGACCAGCCACCCTCGTAGAAATAGCCCACCGACAGACGCTCGTCGCCTGGCTGGAATGGGTCGGGCGGTACCGGCGGGGGGTTGACCGGCGGCTCTGGGACCCCGACGCCAAGAGCCTCATCGATTTCCGGATCCGACTTGTCCAGGCTTCCTAGGTCGCGGCCTGGGCAGCCTCCGAGCAGGCTCAGCGCGAACAACCCAGCGATCCAATCGAGGTGTCGTCGTTTCAAAAACATGACTCTACTACACCCAACGAGTCAGACCCCGTGCTCCGTACGGCAACGGGATTCCCGGAAGTGTCCTCCACCAGTTGCCAGTCGCCCTCGGGCACCCCGTTGAGGTCTAGGATTGCCAAGTACGAGAGCGTCGCGAGCCGAAAGGTAAACGTTCCCGTGGCGTCAAATAGCACCGAGTCGGGAAAGCAGTCTAGCAGGGCCTGGAACGCATTGACTGCCATCTGCCGGACCGTCTCCCGGTCTTCTTCGGCAACTTCGTTGGACAAATAAATGTCGCGCAGCTTGACCGCCGTGAAGTACTGGTTCTCTCCGATCGGGATGCTCGTAAGGATCGTTGCCCAGGCGTAGAACGCACCCGCGTTGCCGCCGTTCGCCAGGATGTCGAACTTCGTGTCGTCACTTGGAGTGGACTTGCGGAATGGATTGTTGGGGTTCTGCAAGGTCACTCTGGAAGGAAAGATCCCTTCGTTCTCGTCGAAGAACACGAACTGAATGCCGCTGATGTTTTGGCCAAAGCGGTACTCTGGGGCCTCGCCGCACGACGCTGCGAGAACCAAGAGGCCTAGCCAGAGGTACTTAGTATGAGAACTGCACATAAGTTTTGATCTCCCACTCGTTTCCCTTCACTCCTGGGTTGGAAGGATCGAAGCGGTATCGACTCGAGAATCGATCGAGGTTGCGGAACTGGCCGCGCACCCCGAATCTCGTGGCGGCGGGTGCGTAGAGCTTGGGCGGCTCGTACGCATAGGACAGGTCCAACATCACCTGCAGAGGAAACGTCAAATTGAAGTCCTTGTGGTAGTCGTAAGGACCCCAGTCGTCGATCTTGAGGTGATAGTTGATGTTGAAGCTCGAGTAGGTGTACCAACCATAGAGGCCGAATCGCGTGACCGTCCGAGCATCGTCTCCGTTGGGCTGCCCCTGCCCCACATAGATCCAGTTCACCAAGCGCATGTTGTACCTGAAGTTGGTGATGGTCCGTATGCTCACGTCCCAAAGGTTCTTCGCAGGGGCCGCCGCCGGGAACGCAAACAGGATGGCCTCTTGGACGCTACCGGGCGCTTGGTCGCCGATGAGCCCAATCGCAGCGGCGGCGTCTTGGCTCGTCGGAAGGATCTTGTAGACGAAATCGAGCGCCACGGTCGTGATTGCGTCCTCCCGCTGCGCGTTGTCCCACGCGTACATGGGGGTCGCGGGCGTCGGGTCCCAGCCCAACAAGAGCTCGAAGCCATACGTCTCTCGGTTCGAGCGAACCCAAAATGGATCATCGAGCTGATTCCTCGCATTCACGCCCGGGAAGTATGTGCCCGTGTCCGAATCAAAGGCATCCGGGATAAACGGCAGCGGGCCCTCGAGGGGCCGTTGCACCAGGAAGTTGGGGGCCAGGATGACCTTGTTGATGTAGTACCCGACGCCCGTCGACACCGCCCAGTGATTACCCTGGCCGCTTTCTTTGAGCGACCAACCGGTGATCGTCATGGTCGGGTCGGCGCCGCCGTCGGACACGAGCCCGCGGTACCCTCCCTGGATGTACCAAAAGACCGGCGCCGCGTTCAACGTCAGCTTGGCCTTGGCGCCGAGCGTGTCGGCGAAATTGACCTTCCCGTCGGCGATGTCGTAGCCGGATGCCAGATAGGTGGGCTCATTGGATTGGCGGGCGACCTCGTAGCTGTCGCCGATGAAGTTGGAACGCGCCGTGATGCCGCCGAGCTCGAAGGTGACTTTGCGGCCCGTGTAACCGAAGTAGAGAGTGCTCTTTCGACTCTTGGGCTGCGGAATGACCGAGCTTGCGATCTCCGCTTCTTGCTGGGCGATGTCCTCTTGGTGCATGACCGCGAACTTGAAGTCTCCAAAAATCCGATAGTACTTGCCGATCACCGTCGGGTTCGCGCCCCACCAGAGCTGAGGACCGAACGCGATCTTGAGACCCTCGACCTTCTTTTTCCCCGAGAACACGAGTCCGATGGGAGCATTCGAATTGTACGTGTCGATGTCGCTCTGCATGTGCACTTCGGGATAGAGGCCGAAGAAGTCGCCTTCGTAGCCCCAGTGATAGTGCCCCTCGCCGCGAAAGAAGCTCTCGAGCAGAAAATACTTGCTGTCCCAGTCGATGGCGGCTTCGTACACCTGGAAGCGGTTGGCCCCGGTGAGGGCGAACACCTCGCCTTCCGGATCCCGAATCGCGACCGGTTCGGTTCGGTTTTCGTAGAAGATCTCGTTGATCGGGTTCGCGGCCACGTTTCCGAGGCCATTGACCACGACCTTGGCCCTCACGCCCGTGGTCGGCTTGAGCTCGAAACCGAGATAAATCGATTCAGTGTCCTGGAAGCGAGTCCGCTCTCTCTCGGGCCGGGTGAGCTGCCGTCCACCTGTGGTGAAAGTGTCGAAGTCGACCCGAAGAATCGGGCGGAACTTCTCGATCTGCGAAAGCTTGCTCTGCGTGTCGGCCGACATTCTGGGGCCAAGCCGCCCGAAGTGCAGCCGGATCTGCTGGATGTCCGTGTCGGCCGCGTAGGGGTCGAGCTTGAACGCGTCTTTCAAGACGTAGTACGAGGCACGCGGGTAGACGCTGTAGAGACCGCGGGAGTTCGAGCGTCCTTTGGACGCGATGCCGAACCACTCCTCGTTCATGTTGTTCTCACCCTCGACGTAGTCGTGCGGGTACGCGGAATTCCCCCACGAGGCCGTGGTGTCGTGCTTGTCGAGATTGATGTCCTGCCGGTACTTCCACCAGCCGTCACTCCACTGAAAGATCATGCCGCCAATGGCGTTCTGCACCCTGCCCTTGCCGTAGCTCTGCTCGTAGATCTCTTGCCACAGGGCCTGGTTGTAGACCGCCTGCGCGATCTGATCTTCGATGCCGCGCTTCGCATCGAAGGCGTCGGCGCCAAACTCGGTGTACATGAACGGCTTGCCGAGCTCCTTGGCGGTGCGTTCGAAGATGTCGCCCGACGACACACCTCGGTAGACGTTGCTGCCGAGGATGTCGATGTTGGAAGCCTCTTGTTTGATGACGTCGAGAAAGCCTAGATCACCGTTTGCGATGGCGACCGGATGGTTCTCGTCGAGTGAGTGGATGGTGTCCGTGAGCTCCCCGAATAGTGAGTACAAGAAGACCGCGCGTGCGTCGCCCTGCTTTTCCGTGGGCAGGTCCTCGATTTCGGCGGACTTCCAGTAAAGCCCGTAGTTGTTCTCGTTGCCGAGAAGCCACATCAATAAGCCCGGGGTGTCTTTGTACCCCTCGACCAGCTCGGTGAGTTGCTCTTTCATCAAGGAACGGAAGCGCTCGTCGGAATAGTCGACCGGGCTCACCCACACGCCGTCGATCGTCATGCCATAGCGGCCCACCGAGTGGTTCAAGACCGTGTAGATACCGTACTTCTCGTAGATGTACTTGATCCATCGAGGCGGGGGGCCGCCGTCCATCCCGCCGGCGTACTGACGGATGACGTTGACGCCCATCTCCTTCAGCAAGCCCATCTCGTCTTCCAGCGCGTCGATGATGAAGTCGTCGGGCTTGCCCCAGAAGTCGTACGTGTAGTTCTCGCCGATCGGCATGTAGCCCCAGTTCATCCCGAACACCATGGTGGGCTTGCCGTCGACGAGCAGGACATAACCGTTTTTGTCTTTATAGACTTTGACGACGTTGGGACCGGCGGTCTTCGTGGTTGCCTTTTCGGAAGCGCCGGGTGGAGGCGCTGCGGGCCGTGTGGACACGTCTGCCGGCTCGCCTGAAGGCGTGAGGGTTGGAGGCGCGACCGCCGGCGGTGGCGCCCCCGGGTCGTCGAACCTCTCGGCCTCGACCGCCGGTTCTTCGTATGGGATTGGAGGTGTGGGTGCGCCTGGCGGAGGGGGTGCGCCCGTCGGCGGAGCAGGTCCCCCTGACGGTGTCGGGGCGCGGGGTTTCTCTCCGAACTGTTGCGCTGCTGCTCCCGCGGACCAAAACACGACCAGCAGCGCAACCGCGATTCTCATGCCGCTTGGTCCTCTGGCAGCTTGTTGCTTTGGATGATGCGGCGGTACATGTGTCCCGAGGCCTTGATGATTCGGTCGTGTTTCTCGAAGTCGACCCAGACAATACCAAAGCGCCTGGCAAATCCGAAGGCCCATTCGAAGTTATCGAGCAGCGACCACAAGAAATACCCGTGGAGGGGAACGCCTGCGTCGATCGCGGCAAGACACGCTTGCAAGTGGCTTTTCACGTAGTCGCAGCGCCGAGTGTCCTGCACAGACCCGTCCTGCCCCGGCCCCGTCGCGTAGGCGGCCCCGTTTTCGGTGACGACCAGCGAGCCCGGCTCGTAATCGGCGTTCAGCCGCACGAGGACCTGAGTGAGCCCCTCAGGGTAGACCTCCCAGCCCATGTCGGTGAGCTCGGCCGGGTCAGGTACAGGAATGGTTCTCGGTTCGTTGTCAGCCTCGGGAATCGCGGCGCTGCGCACAACGGCCCGGCTGTAGTAATTGACGCCCAAGAAGTCGATGGGGGTGTTGATCGCCTCGAGGTCGCCGTCCCGCGCGAAGCGCATGCCGTCGGGCAGCCGACCTTCACGCTCGTGGTACTCGATCACGTCCCTCGGGTAACGGCCGAAATAGATCGGATCGAGGAACCAACGAATGAGCTCACCATCAAACTGTCGAGTCGATATCCGGTCGGCTTCGCTCGGCGACGCCGGTTCGCATTCGGACGCGTTGAGCGTGATGCCTACTTTCGCTCCGGGGGCGTTGCCACGAATCACCGGCAGAGCTCGCCCGTGACTCAGCAGCAAGTGGTGCGACGCAACCAAGGCATCACGCCAACTCGTTCGACCAGGAGCTTGCGCCCCTTGGGCATGCCCGAGCACGCTCACGCACCACGGTTCATTGTGCGTGATCCAGTGCTGAACCCGATCGCCGAGACGTTCGCTCACCGCATCGGCGAGCTCCACGAACGCATCCACCGTTGAACGGTTGGTCCAGCCGCCCTCGTCTTCGAGCGCCTGCGGCAGGTCCCAATGATAGAGCGTGATCCACGGCGTAATCCTCGCCGCCAGCAACCCATCCACCAGCCGGTCGTAGAAATCAAGCCCGGCATCGTTCGCCGCACCGCGCCCAGCGGGAAGGATCCGGGGCCAAGCGACACTGAAGCGGTACGCGCCCACGCCGAGGAACTTCATCAGTGCGATATCCTCGCCGTAACGGTGGTAGTGATCGCAGGCGACCTGGGCGTTGCTGCCGTCTTCGATTATCCCGGGCCGGGCGGCATACGTATCCCAGATCGACGGCCCTCTACCATCGACATCGTGAGCCCCTTCGATTTGAAAGGCCGAGGTGGCGACACCCCAGATAAAGCCGTTTGGAAAGGCTTCAAGCACCATGTCTAGGAATCTCCCGCGCAACGCGCAGCGGACGCATCATCGAGTTTGTTCGATCACCGAACGAACTATCAACCCACCCAAAAAGTGTCAAGCTCGGTTTTCGCGCGGACTCTGGGTGACGTGCGTTGACGTGCCCTACTGCAGCGGCTTCCGGCAAGGCTTGACTTTCTCGGACTGCCGGCCTAGTTGGTTCGAGTAGCGAACGAAGTAGCGGTGACCAACCGAAAATCCCCATGGGACCTGCTCATCAAACCACCCACGACGTGTTCGACGCGTCCGCGATTCGGGCGCAACACAGCCGGCTGATCCTGAACCTGCTCTGGAAGGAACGGGAGATTTCGCGCGCGGAATTGGCGAGGCGCACGAGCCTGAGTCGTTCGACGGTGTCGGCCATCGTGGACGACCTGCTGAGCACAGGCTTGGTCCAAGAGGCACGCGCCGGGGTTTCCAGCGGCGGGCGCCGCCCCATCATGCTCGAATTCCAGGATCAATCGAGCTTCATCGTCGGCGTCGAGCTTGGCGCAACACACGTGTCGTGTGTGCTGACGGACTTGATCTGCAACGTCAGAGCCTCATGGTCTGCGCCCGCCCCGGTGCGCGATGATCCCGCACTCGCTCTCAAGAAAATGACGATGGGCGTGCGCTCTGTCCTGGATGCAGACGAGGTGCAGCCATCGCGGGTGCTCGGGATTGGCGTGGCTGTTCCAAGCCCGGTGAACGACAAACGACCGGGCGAGTTGCTGCCGCTGGTCGTCCCGAAATGGGAGGGCTACAACGTGGCCACCCATCTCGAAGAGAGCTTCAAGCGTCCCGTCTTTGTCGACAACGATGCCAACCTGGGGGCGTTGGCGGAGCTTTGGTGGGGCGTGGGCTCCTCCGCGAGGGATCTCGCGTACATCAAAGTCGCAACGGGAATCGGTGCTGGACTGATCATCGGCGGTCGCATTTTTCGAGGTAGCGCCGGCATCGCTGGCGAAATCGGGCACACCTCCCTCGACCCGAATGGGCCCCAATGTATCTGTGGCCTCAAGGGGTGTCTGACGACGTTCGTCGGCACCCCTGCCCTGCTCGAACGCGCGAAGGACGAGTTGCGCGCAAGCGGCTCGGACCGCCCATCGCCTACGAGTATTGACGAGCTCGTGAATGCAGCGTTGGGTGGCGATCCGATGTCCATCGAGTTGATTCGGTACGCCGGCGACAAACTCGGCGTTGGCATCGCCAACTTGCTCAGCTTACTCAACCCTAAGATGGTCATACTCGGGGGCGGTATTGCACGCGCCGGCGAACTCTTGTTAGATGCCGTGCAAGAAACCATTTCCGGTCTGTCTCTGCCTGCGTCGATCCGCAATGCCGAGATCCGAACGGCAGGATTGGGCGAGTGGGGCATTGCCGTGGGCGCCGCAACGCTCGCTTTGGAAGCAGCCCTCGAAAGGCCTTCCCTGTTCCCTACAGAATTGAGAGGAGCCCTATGATGCCGAACATACGCTCTTTGTGCTTGGTGACGATCAGCATCGGAGTCGGTGCGCTCGCCACCAGTTGCGGATCTTCCGACAAGGTCGTCAGTCCACCGGAACAATGGGTCCTCACCATGTCCGACGAGTTCGATATAGGCACAGCACCTTCACCTGCGCTCTGGACGATCGAGACCGGTTACGGCCCCAACGACGCTGGATGGGGCAACAACGAGTGGCAGCTCTACACAGATTCCCCGGACAACGTTCGCGTCGAGGACGGCAATCTGGTGATTACGGCGCAGTGCCCCACTGCTGAGCTCGCCACCAACGGCGGTTTCGAAACCGGTAAACTCGACGGTTGGACCTGTGAATTTAACAACGGAACCTGCGCGGTTACGATGGACGAGGCCAAAACGGGTGACTCGTCGGGCAACGTGGCCGGCGGTGCAGAGGCGAACCCACTCATCAAGCAAGAGAGAATTGGCGTCGGGATTGTGCAGCCGAATCGTGAAATCGCCGTCGAGTTCGCCCTTCTGGGCTCGGCCAGTGGCGGGGGCCAAGTGGTTGCCGAGTTCCTCTCAGAGGTGGATGGCGGTGGCCCGTCAAAGACAGACATACTCGGTGGCGGCCCGCTTGTTCCGAGTGCTGAATGGGTCACCTATTCCTACACCGTGACCACAGGCGATGACGTCAGCGGCGGGGTGACATTTCAGCTGAAGACCGAGTGTGGCGAAGTCGAAAACGGCGCGGGCGGCAACGGCGGCGCAGGCGGCAACGGCGGCGCGGGCGGCAACGGCGAACCCGAAAGCTGCGCAGTCAACGCCTATTTAGACGACGTGACGATCAAGACTCGGTGTGCGGAGCGGGACGGTTCGATCACCTCCGCCCGCATCAAGACCCAGAATCTTTTCGCACAGGAGCAGGGTCGGTTCGAGGCGCGCATCAAGCTCCCGGAGGGCCGAGGCCTTTGGCCCGCGTTTTGGACGCTTGGCGCCAACATCGACGAGGTGCCTTGGCCCGGCTGCGGTGAGATCGACGTGATGGAGAACTTCGGGCGGGACCCAGCAGTGGTCAGCGGCGCCCTTCACGGACCTGGCTACTCCGGCGGGGAGGCGATCTCGGGGGAGTTCGAGCTGAAGGGAGGCGAGACCTTCGCAGAGGATTTTCACGTCTTTGCCATGGAGTGGGACCCGAGTCGCATCGCGTTCTCCGTCGACTCGCAAGTCTACCGTATCGTCAATAGCTCCGAAGTCGTTGCCCGGGGTGACTGGGTCTTCGATCACGAGTTCTTCCTGCTTTTGAATCTGGCCGTGGGCGGCAACCCCGTCCCTTCGCCCGACCCCTCCGGCACGATCTTCCCGGCGGAGATGCTAATCGACTACGTCCGCATCTTCGAGCGTGCCCAGTGACGGCCTCTGCGCCGAAGCACTACGAGACGGCCCCCGACGACCGCATCTCGTTGCCGCACAAGCTGATCTACGGCTTGGGCGGCTTCGTAAACAACCTCTTGGCCGCCGCGAGTGGCGGCATGATCATCGTGTTGAACCTGGGGCTCGGTATGAGCCCGTGGCTCGTGGGCCTACTTGGCGCGCTACCGCGGCTTACGGATGCCTTGACCGACCCCTTGATGGGCTACATCTCCGACCACACGCGCTCGAAGTGGGGCCGTCGACGGCCGTATATCTTCGTGGGCGCCATTTCAGCAGGCCTGATGTTCGCCCTGCTGTGGCAGCTTCCCGAAGGGCGAAGCGAGAGCTTCTATTTCTGGGTCTTTCTCGGCATCTCGGTGATTTTCTACTTGGCGTACACGGTCTTTGCGACGCCTTGGGTCGCACTCGGATTCGAGCTGACGCCCGACTATCACGAACGGACCCGGCTGATGGGTGTGCAGAACTTCTTCAGTCAACTCGCCTACGTGATCTCTCCTTGGTTCCTCCTCTTCATGCAGTACGAGCCGTTTTTCGACGACATGGTGACCGGGGCCGCGGGGCTGGCCATCGTGATCGGCGTGCTGACGGCAGGCGTCGGCATCCTGCCGGCGATCTTCTTGAAGGAACCCTACCGCGCCGACGCCGTGGCCCACCTCTACGAGGCCGAGCGAGCCGACAGACGGAAACGGAAAACCGAGCAAAACCCCCTCGTTGCCAGCATGGTCGACTTCTTCAAAGGCTTCGCCGCAACCCTCCGCTTCCGACCGTTTTTGAAGCTGTGCGCCGCGACCTTCCTGGTGTTCAACGGTTTCATGTTGATCTCCTCGTTTCAGTTCTACGTCATCATCTACTATGTGTTTGGCGGCGATAAGGTCTTGGGCGCAGAGTACGTCGGATACTCGGGCACCCTATCGGCGGCCGGCACCTTCTTTGTCATCGTGTTGATCACCTGGCTCGCCACCAAGATCGGCAAACGCCGCGCGTTCTATGTGGCGACCGGGGTCTCCATCGTCGGCTACGGTCTCAAGTGGTTTTGCTACAACCCAGAGGTCCCCTGGCTCCTCCTTTTGCCTGCGCCCTTGATGGCGTTTGGCCTCGGCGGGCTCTTCACCCTGATGGGGTCCATGATCGCCGACGTCGTCGACCTCGATGAGCTCGAAACCCACGAGCGTCGAGAAGGGATGTTTGGGTCCATTTACTGGTGGGTGGTCAAGCTCGGAATGGCTGCGGCGCTCGCTGGCGGCGGCTTGCTTCTCGAGGCAACCGGCTTCGACGTAGCGCTCGAGGGAGCCCAAACCGACGCGACACTCCTGTTAATGCGTTTGTTCGATATCTTCGTGCCGATGATTAGCTCCGCCGTGGCCATTTGGATCGTCGCCTCCTACCCAATCACGGAAGAAAAGGCTCACGAGGTCCGGGCGGAGCTCGAGCGGCGGCGCGGTGTGGTTTCAAGCAGCGACGTGGAGCGCGCATCGATTTATCCATGAAACCAGCAGAAGGTTTTGCCGCTCTCGCAAATACATTGCCGGACGCTTAGGCCGAGCCTTCGAGTCGCGCGATCACGTCGCCGGTGAGGCGTGGGATCACCTCGAGCGCGCCCATGTTCTCGTGAACCTGCTCGACGCGGCTCGCGCCGGTGATGACCGTGGACACATGCGGATTCTTCGCGCACCATGCGATGGCGAGTTGCGCGGGGGTGCAGCCGAGCTCATTCGCGATCTCGATCGCGCGTCGAATCTGGGCATGGTTGCCGGGCGCGGTGATGTACTCGCGAAGCCATTCGTACCCCGGTAGCGCCGCGCGGCTATCCGACGGAACGCCATCGAGGTACTTCCCGGTTAGCGCGCCGGACCCGAGCGGGCTCCAAATCGTGGTGCCCATCCCATACTTCTCATAGAGCGGTGCGTATTCCTTTTCGACACGCTCGCGCGACAAAAGACTGTACTGCGGTTGCTCCATCACCGGCTTCCGGAGGCGATACCGCTCGGCAACCTCGTAGGCCTCTTCGATTGCGGTCGCAGGCCATTCCGAGGTTCCCCAGTAGTGCGCCCTACCCGAAGCAATGATGTCGCTCATCGCCCATACGACCTCTTCGACCGGCGTCTCTGGATCATCCCGATGGCAAAACAGCAAATCGACGTAGTCGACACCGAGGCGTTCGAGCGACCCGTCGATCCCCTGCATCAGGTATTTACGATTCAGCGTCTTTTTGTTGTTTGGACCTTCGCTCAAGCCCCAATAAAGCTTGGTCGACATCACGTACGACTCACGTGGCCAACCGAGCTCCCGGGCGACGTGCCCCATGATGATCTCCGACTTGCCGCCGGCATAGACCTCAGCGTTGTCAAAGAAGTTCACGCCCGCTTCCCGGGCGGCTTGCATGCACTGCAAGGCGGTCTCGTGGCCGAGCTGATTGTGGAACGTCACCCAAGAGCCGAAGGACAGCACGCTGACCTTGAGCCCCGCGTTGCCGAGTCGTCGGTACTCCATTTCGTAAGAGAGTTCGTAGCACGCCGTTCGGTGCCCGAATGCAAGCCAAACCTCCTGAGGACCTCGGGTCTGCGGTGGATTTCGTGACGCTGTCCCAATGTTCGGAGCTCGCACAAAGTGGTAAGAAATCAGCCACTTAGATGATCGCCTTGACAAAGTTGCGAGGGATCGAACACGATATTTGTGAACTTATCTTTTGAAACTGCAATTCGCACAACCGTTCTTTTCAATGATTTTGGCTGGACCGCCTCTTTGACGCGAAGTTCTCCTTGATCTTTTTAACGAAACTTGAGATCCACTGCTCCTCTGCGCAGCGGAAGCCACTTTTGTTCGATGCCCGAACAAACCCCCTGCTGGTTCCGGCGCAGTCCAAGCTAAGGAGATCGAACAATGAAACAGATATTTGTATCGGCCGCGTTCGCTTTCGCGTTCGCGGTAATGGCTGTGGGATGCGCTAGCGAAACGACGGAGGGCTCTGGTGAGCTCGGCAGCGTCGGCGTGAACCTCTTGGTCGGAGACACCGATGTGAAGGCGGTGAGCTTCAAACTCGTTTGCGACTCTGGCTTCGCTCTGAATGGCCAGTTCAATGTGAACGACGAACAGGATCCGCCCATTTGGGCTGCGATCATGGACGTGCCTGTCCCAAATCCAGAAACCGGCGAAGTCTGCACCATAGCTTTGATCGCG
>Ga0209456_10000343_pt1 | contig 25384 bp, 20 predicted proteins | sample COG_11_FD_184755 | JGI IMG/M metagenome (GOLD analysis project Ga0209456, IMG submission 184755) | Pelagic marine sediment microbial communities from the LTER site Helgoland, North Sea, for post-phytoplankton bloom and carbon turnover... | ecosystem: Environmental > Aquatic > Marine > Neritic...
TGCTTCGAGCAACTGCTGGTGCCCGGCCTTGAAAACCCTGGACTCCATGCGCTCGTAAGCATCGGGGTCTTCGGCGTACATCCTGTTGATTACGGCGTAGCGATGCGGCCTGATTTCCGTACCGTCAACATGCACCCACAATTCGGTCGCGACGTGCTGGCGGGACTCCCACGTCCTGGCCATCGCCTTCGCAAAGTCCTTGCCCGGATGAACGGCTTCGAATACCTCGTCATACGCAGGCTCGCTGTTGAGCTGCTCACCGCCGAGATAGGTCGTTACCGTGTAATGGTCGCATTTCGATCGATCGCCATACAGCACACTGTACAGCGCCCAGCTGTTGCGCTTGCCCTGCCGGACGAGCTCCTGGTGCATCGATTTCCAGGTATCGATTTCGACACTCGTGTATCCGGCAGACGTCGACTTCATGCAATCGACCGAAACATAGAGCAGCGGCTGTTCCTGTTTCTGCGCTAATCCAACGCAAGGAACGGCGAAAACAGCCGCCATGATCACTTTAAAAAGCGTGCCTTTGGTTCTCATCACCTTCTCCTGTTGCCGAGCAGGTTGTGTATCAGTGTCGCACGAGTAACTGTTCGAGTTCTTCGAGCGAGCGGCCCTTGGTCTCCGGCAATATTCGCATGACGAAGACGAGTCCTATCACCGCCATTACCCCGTAGATCAGGAACGTGTTGGCATTACCCAGGTTCTCGAGCTCCCAGGGGAAAAGAAACGTTACAAGAAACGCGATCGCGGAATTGATTAAGCCAACGAAAGAGATCGCCATGCCACGGACGTTATTGGGAAACAGCTCCGAGAACAGGACCCACATGATCGGCCCGATCGAAATCGCGAAGCTCGCGACAAAACCGAGTATCGCGAAGAGTATCAGGATCGGATTAACGTCGATCGCGCTGCTGACCAACGCCGATTCGAACTCCGTGTAAGCTTTCTCGCCCACGGCTCCTGACACCGCTTCGCGGAAGTCGATATCGCTCTCATAGGTGGTCCCGGACACGGATGCAATGGCAAGTGTGTCGATACCTTCCGGCAAACCGTCTATCGCTTCCTGATCCAGAGTATACGTGGCTGCGCCAAACCCGTAGGCGAGCGTCAGCATGCAGACGGCTATTCCCGTCAGACCAAACCCGAGCAAGGGCCGTCGTCCAAGCTTGTCGATCAAGGCCATCGCCGCGATGGTGAACACGAGATTGACGAGGCCCACGAGCACCGCCTGCATGAAAGCCGCATTGGTTCCAATACCGGACTGTTCGAAGATCATCGGTGAGTAGAAGAATACCGAGTTGATACCTGTGATCTGCTGCAGGATGCCGACGGATACGCCGATCGTCAGCACGAGCTTCATCGATGGATGAAACAGGGCTTTCAAGGACACGCCGCCGACTTCGGCCTCGGCCTCGATGCTCTCGTGCACGGCCTTCAGTTCGACGGCCGCCTGCTCGGGACCGCTGACCTGCTCGAGAACCTCGAGCGCCTCGTCTTCGCGACCACGCAGCGCAAGCCAGCGCGGGCTCTCGGGAACGATGAGCAGCGCAAAGAAATAGAGAATTGCCGGCAGCGTTTCAATGCCCAGCATCCAGCGCCAGTTCCATTCGGCAAGCCGCAACGACTCCGCCCACGCGAGATCCGACTGACTGAGCGTAAGCACGAGGTAGTTGCTGAAGAATGCGGCTGAGATGCCAATGACGATATTGAGCTGATTGAACGAGACCATGCGGCCCCGTATCTCGGCAGGCGCTATCTCGGCGATATACATTGGCGCGATGATCAGCGCGGCGCCGACGCCGAGCCCACCGACCATTCGCGCGATCACGAGCAACAGGAAGTTGGGCGCTATGGCCGAGGCGATTGCCGACAAAGCAAACAGCACTGCTGCGATCTTGAGGACTGGGCGACGCCCGATTCGATCGCTGAGCGGTCCCGCCACCATCATCGCGAAGGTCGCCGTCAGCGCCAGTGACGATACCGACCATCCGAGTTCGATCTTGGTGAGTTCGAACTCGACCTCGATAAATCCAACCACGCCGGAAATAACCGATGCGTCGAAGCCCATCAGGAACCCGCCCAGCGCCACTATGAGCGCGACCATGCTGGTAAATCGCGTGCTTTTTTTCATCGCTCTGTTCCCGGCATCAGTTGGTGACGACGCGAAATTCCGTGCGCAGCCCGGTTTCGGAACTGCCGCCGATCCAGGCGTGGAAGTCGCCGGGCTCGGTCATCAGGCTCATATCCCGACCATAGAAAGCGAGGTCGTCGGTGTGCAAACGAAATTCAACCGTCACGGTCTCGCCCGGCTGTAGCTTGACGCGTCGAAAGCCCTTGAGTTCCATGACGGGTCTCGTGACGTTTCCAACGAGATCCCGGATATAGAGTTGCACGACTTCTTCAGCGGCCACGTCGCCCGAATTGCTCAGGTCGGCCGAGATAGTCACCGAATCGCCAAGGCCGATTTCCCCGGCGCTAACGCGAATATCGTCGTACTCGAAGCTTGCGTAAGACAAGCCGTGCCCGAACGAAAACAGCGGCGTATATCCGGCGTCCAGATGGAATGCCGTCATGCCCGTGGAAAGCTGCGGCGCGCGCGCGTCGATATCGTCGATGTGCACGATCGTGTCCGGTGTTGGCGGTTTACCCGTGTTCTTCTGGTTGTAGTAGATCGGGATCTGTCCAACCATGCGTGGAAACGTGGCCGGCAGTTTGCCGGATGGCGACTCCACTCCGAACAACAAGTCCGCGATCGCGGGCCCGCCCATGGTTCCCGGGTGCCATGCATAAAGGATCGCATCCACCTGGTCCACGATGTTCGTCAAGGTCAACGGCCGACCCGCGAGTATTACGGCAACGACCGGTTTGCCCGTCGCCCGAATTCGGCGCACGAGCTCGGCCTGGTCGCCCGGCAGGCTGATGTCCGCACGCGAATGCGCCTCGCCGGAAAGGATCGACTCTTCGCCGAGAAACAGCACGGCAACGTCGGAGTCGCTCGCAATCTCGACGGCCTCATCGAACAACTCACTGACCTGGCTGCGTGAATTCTGCATGGCGCGAACATAGCGAACGTCCAGATCGTGGCCGACGAGGCTGTGAATCGCATGCATCGGCGTGATACTGAGTTCGGGGTCGCCGTCGAATATCCAGGTGCCCAGCTGCTCGTAGGGCGCATCGGCCAGGGGCCCGATCAGAGCGATCGACTTGAGCGTTTCGGCTGCCAGGGGCAACGTGCCATTGTCGTTCTTGAGCATCACGACGCTTTGCAGCGCGGCTTGCTTCGCGGTGCTTAGAGATTCTTCGCTGGCGATTGGCGGAAGATCATCCGGATCGGTATACGGTTGCTCGAAAAGCCCGAGCCGGAACTTCGCGCGCAGGATATTCGCGACTGCCCCGTCGATCACTTCGATGTCGACGCGGCCATCCTTGACCAAGGCCTCGAGGTTGCCGCTGTAAGCATCACCCGCCATTTCCATGTCGACGCCTGCCGTAGCAGCCTCGTAAGCGGCATGACGATCGTTCGCGGTCAGTCCATGGATGCTGAGCTGGTGGACCGAGTTCCAGTCGCTGACGACGAATCCATCAAACTGCCATTCGTCGCGTAGTACGTGTCGCATAAGGAATTTGTTGGCGGTGGCGGGCACGCCATCGAGGTCCGAAAACGATGCCATGAGCGTTACAACACCGGCGTCGACGGCAGACTTGAAGGGCGGCAGGTAGACATTGCGCAGCTCGTTTTCGGGGATATTCGTGGTCGCGTAGTCCCGGCCGCTTTCCGCCGCACCGTAACCCGCGAAGTGCTTGGCACAAGCAGCAATCGTCCCCGTTGCGGACAGGTCCTCGCCCTGGAAGCCCCGCACCATGGCGGCTGCCAGCAGGCTCGCGAGGAACGGGTCCTCGCCGAGGCTCTCCGCGATGCGGCCCCAGCGCGCGTCTCGCGCAATGTCGATCATCGGGGCAAACGTCCAGTTAATGCCTGTCGTTGCGGCCTCGAGAGCCGCAGCCCGTGCGCTCGCTTCGACGACCTCGGGATTCCAGGTGGCGGCCTGCCCAAGCGGGATCGGCATTACCGTCTTGAATCCATGGATGACGTCGCGCCCGACCATGAGCGGGATGCCGAGCCGGCTCTCCTCGACGGCAATACGCTGTAACTCGTTGACGACCTCGACATCGACCACGTTGAGAACGGAACCGATTCGTCCCGCGCGCAGACCGTCCCCCAGGTAGTCGGGGGCATTGCCGTCACTCGCATTCCGCTGGCTCATCTGGCCGATCTTCTCGGCCAACGTCATTTTGGCGAGCAGTGCCTGTACACGCTGCTCTGTATTCGTTGGCTCCTCCGGCGGAGCTGCGATGGACGATGTCATATGCATTATCAATATCACGCCACAGCACGCGGCCATCGCCGAAAGAAGCGAGGCAGGTCGAGCCGACAACCGTAGCCCCTGGATATACTTATTTATTGTCATTGTAGTCACTCGGCTTTTAGCAACATTTGACAGCGCTGTCAATTTGATAGACGATGCCTGCGATAATAAAAAGGGTCCTCGTACAGGGCTGGGGGAAAACGAGCATGACCGACGCGACGCACCACGAGACCGCGGCCGAAGATCGAATTCCATTCACCAAGAAGCTGATTTACGGCCTCGGAGCGTTCGTAAATAACACTCTCGCCGCCGCGATCGGCAGCATGATCATCGTGCTTAACTTAGGGTTAGGCATGAACCCCGCGCTCGTCGGGCTGCTCGGCGCCCTCCCCCGCCTGACGGACGCGATAACCGACCCGCTGATGGGTTATATCTCCGACAAGACCCGATCGCGCTGGGGACGCCGCCGGCCCTATATCTTCGTCGGTGCAATCGTGGTCGGCATTATCTATGCACTGTTATGGCAGTTGCCGGAAGGCAAGAGCGAGGCATTCTACTTCTGGTATTTCCTTTCGGGCTCGCTGATTTTCTATCTCGGTTACACGGTTTACGCGACGCCCTGGGTCGCGCTCGGTTACGAACTGACGCCCGACTACCACGAACGCACGCGCCTGATGGGGGTGCAGAACTTCATCGGCAACATTGCGTACATGATTTCCCCCTACTTCCTCGCGATCATGTACAGCAAGAACCTGTTTGTCGACGTCGTGGAGGGCGCTGCCAGCCTGGCGCTCGTCATTGGCGTCATGGTCGCGGTGGTCGGAATTCTCCCTGCCATATTCCTGCGCGAGCGATTCAAGGATGTCGCCGCTGCTGAAGGCGACGAGGCGGCAGACAAATCCAGTATGCTCGACATCATCATGGGTTTCGTCCGCGGCTTCGGAATGACACTGAAGTTCAAGCCGTTTCTCAAACTCTGCGCCGCGACATTCCTGGTGTTCAATGGCTTCATCCTGATCGCCTCGTTCCAGTCGTACGTCATCATCTATTACATCTTCGCAGGCAACGCGGAGGCCGGGGCAGACTGGGTCGGGCACTCGGGACTTCTGCAGGCTGTTACGGGGCTTGCGGTTATCGCCTTCGTTACCTGGATGGCCACGAAGATCGGCAAGCGGCGTGCATTCTTCGTTTCGACCGGCATCTCGATGCTGGGTTACGCGCTCAAATGGTTCTGCTACACGCCCGATAACCCGTTGCTTCTGCTCATTCCCGCGCCGCTCATGGCCTTCGGCCTCGCCGGCCTGTTTACACTGATGCCCTCGATGATCTGCGACGTTGTCGACGCGGACGAACTCAACACCAACGAGAGGCGTGAGGGCATGTACGGCTCCATCTTCTGGTGGGTGGTGAAGCTCGGCCAGGCGGTCGCAATCGCGGGTGGCGGTATTCTGCTAAACGTGACAGGTTTCGATGTCGCGCTCGGCGGGGAACAGTCCGCGCAGACCATCGTCTACATGCGACTGTTCGACGCGTTCGTGCCATGTATCGCCTCGGGTGTCGCGATCTGGGCCATTGCTTCGTTCTCGATCACCGAGGACAAGGCCTACGAGATACGGCAGGAACTCGAAAGGAGGCGCGGCGACCTGGCGGCGGCAACAGCCTAGAACTGTGGGTCCTGCCGCTGTTCAGTCCTGACGCAATTGCGTCCCGCGGCCTTCGCCTCGTAAAGGGCGGAATCCGCGCGCTCGATCAGGTCATCGACCGAGTCCGTATCGCGAGCCTGCGCCAGGCCCAGGCTTAGTGTTACGTCCAGGGTCGTCTCACCGCAGTGAACCGCATCGCTGTTGAGACGAGCGCGCACACGTTCGGCGACCTCCACGCCTTCCTCGAGGTCCGTGTTCTGCAGTATGAACAGGAATTCCTCCCCGCCGTAGCGCGCGACACGGTCTTTCGAGCGCGCGCCCGAAACCATGCGTGCGGCGGCGATGCGCAGGACTTCATCGCCAATCAGGTGACCGTGCGCGTCGTTGATCTGTTTGAAATGATCGAGGTCGGCCATTATTACGCACATGTCAGTGCCTTCACGCTGTGCGCGGTCGAGTGCAGCACCCAGGCAGCGCCGCGAGTAGGAGTGATTGTGCAACTCGGTCAGCCAGTCGGTAATGGAGAGCTTGCGCAGTCTCTCAGTCTCGTCACGCTCGGATTCCAGAGATTCCTTGAGGCCTGATACGCGCGCGTCACAATAGCTTTCGACTGCGAGCGACATGTCGAGCGCCGTTATCTTGAGTACGAACCTCAGCAGGCGATCGTAGGCCGCGGCATCTTCGCGAATGCTGGCGGGTATATGCTCGATCAACAGATCCTGCAGGTGACGGAATGCGCATTGATACAGGCTCTGTGAGACTCCTATCGCCTGGTGGACCTTGCCAATACGCCGCCGCTCCTCGTGGTAGGCGGGCTCAGCGAAGCCGACGCCGAGACTGAGCATGTAGCGCCTCATCGTGTCCTGCAGGCGCTCCCTGGTCGAGTGCTTGGCCACAACGGCATTGAACGCCTCTTCCTGAATCAGGACATCGCAGAATCCGGAGACAATACTGTCGACATTGGGCGCAATAACGGAGTCCTGCAGGTCCTGGCAGGAGACGGCCGTGTCGGCTCTGTCGAGATCCAGGAGTTGGAGACGCTCGGCGATGGCGTTCTCGTCCTGAATACAGTGCCCGGGTCCTGGTGCCAACATCTTAGCCCTGTCGGTTTTCATCCTCTGAATAGGCACAATCGCTTATGCTCTACCGAAACTACGAAGACAATTGGGGTATGTACGTAGCTTGTTGAAAAATGTGACGTTTTCCTCACTCTGACCGCTAACGTCAGGCCGCCTGACAGGTATCGCTGGATCGCTAGCCGCCTAGCGCCGTGCGAAGCTCTTCGATGAGCTTGTCGTCGTACGGCTGGGTGCGCGGGCTGAAAGCGCTGATGAGCTTGCCGTCCTTGCCGATCAGGTACTTCTGGAAATTCCAGGTGGGGTAGGTTCCGGAGGCCGCCGCAAGCTCGTCGAAGAACGGATGCGCATCACCCTTCTTCACCGTGACCTTCTCGAACATCGGGAACCTGACCTTGTAAGTCAGGCGACAGAATTCCTGGATTTCCTCTTCGGTTCCGGGTTCCTGGCCCATGAAGTCGTTGGACGGGAAGCCGAGAACGACGAAACCCTCGTCGCCGTATTCTTCATACAGCTTCTCGAGGCCTTCGTACTGCGGTGTGTTGCCGCACTTCGAGGCCGTATTGACGACCAGGATGACCTTGCCGGCGTACTCGTCGCCGAGGTTTACGACCTCGTCGGATGCGAGCCGGCGAAAATCCTGGTCCAGGAGCGACCCTGCGATCGCGGGTGATGACATCGCCAAGACAGCCAGTGCTCCAAGCAGTTTGCGCATGGTGTAACTCCAATAATGAATTGCTGATATATACCAGCATGCTGCCTGCGGCCGCACGCCAAAGCCACCGCTATTCTGTAACAAGTCGTACCAACAGACTTAAGTTAAATCGCAAACTGCCGATACTGCAGCATATATCCTATGCAAAGCAGGGGCAGGAACAGGTCCGGCACGGATCTCGTTCCATATCTTCATGGCAACATCCGAAACAACACTCATCAGGATGCGCAGCAAAATTGCGCTGCATAGCATGGAAGAGAAGATCGATGAGCTGCCGTTGCTGCCGCAAGTACTCGTTCGAATTCTGCAACTCGACCCGAAATCGGAAGAGTATTTCGAGGAATTCGAACATTCGGCGAAAGAGGACCCGGCATTCGCGGTGCGCGTCATTGCGCTGGCGAATTCTGCCGCCTCCTCCCCGGTTGCCCCGATATCGGTGATCCGCGACGCCCTGGCGCGCATGGGCGCGACGACCGTCGCCAGTTTTGTCGCCTCGCTGGCCGTGCAGCGCGTCTTCATGCCCACCGAACCGAACCAGATTCTCCTCTGGAAGCATTCGATATCGACAGCCGTCGGCGCGCAGCGAATCGCGGAGCTCGTGCCGCAACTCCAGATCCAGCCGGGGCACGCCTACCTGGTCGGCTTACTGCACGATGTAGGTCGATTCGTCATGTTCGAGCACGCGCCGAAGCAATTGCTGGAGGTCGACGAACACAACTGGCGAACACCTGATGAGGTCGAGGCCGTCGATGTCGAGGTCTTCAATTTCACCCATAGCGAACTCGGCTACCTGGCCTGTGAACACTGGGGTGTCCCCGATGCCATCGCGGAAATTATCCGTCACCATCACACGCCGCTGCAGGGTACGGTCCTCCCGGGATCGGGTGACGCAACGATGTTCTGTGTACAGGTGGCCGATCGTCTCGCTGTCACCCTGATCGACAGTACCGACTATGAAAGTCTGTCAGACGAGCAGAAGAAAGAGCGCATCGCTCTTCATTGCCTCAAGAGTGAAGAGGAGCGTCGCCTGCTCACCCTGGATCGCCTGGCGGCTGAAGTCCCGATGATCCGCAGGGAAAGCGGGCACCTGATGCAGAATCTCGGCCTACATACTTGATCGCAGGCGCGACTCCATTTGCTCCAGAAGAGGCAGAGCATGAACCGGGTCCATCTGAAACTCGACGGGAACAAACCAGTACTTGTCAGGATTGGAGCGCCCAAGCTTGACCGCGTCTTTCTCCGTCATGAAGACCTCGAAATCGTCACCGAACTGGAGGTCAGTCTTCGATAGCGCCGCGTGATCCGCGTACGCGTGCTCGATGACCTGGATACCGTGCCCGCGCAACAGGTCGAAGAAGCGGGTCGGATTGCCGATGCCTGCGACGGCGTGCACGGTGGTACCTGCGAAACGCTCAATCGGCCGTGTCAACGAACCATTGAGCCGGCTGGCCTCGGTAGCGACGAGCTCGAAAGGAATCGCGTTCTGCTCCGCGACGGACAGGTCATGGTCGTCCCGGAGGTTGCCGTTGACGAGTAGCTGGTCGACCTTTGCGAGGCGTCGTGGCCCCTCGCGTAGTGGTCCTGCCGGCAACAGGCGCCGGTTTCCAAGCCCCCTGACAGCATCGACAACGCAGATCTCATAATCCCGCCCGAGCCGATAGTGTTGCAGGCCGTCATCTGTCACGACAACGTCAACACCGTCGTCGATGAGCATTGTCACGGCGCGGACGCGATCGGCATCGACTACAACGGGAACCTCGGCGCGGCGCGCAAGCAGCACGGGCTCGTCACCGACCACGGCTGCGTCACTGTCCCCATCCACGCGCATCGACGACTTCGACTTGCTACCGCCATAGCCACGACTGACGATACCGGGCCTGTAACCGCGCTCGGACAACGTCCGTGCCAGCCAGATGACTGTCGGCGTCTTCCCGGTTCCTCCGGCCGTGATGTTGCCGACAACGATTACAGGTACAGACGCATGGTGGGTTTTGAGGATGCCGCTCGCGTACAACCAGCGCCTGCAGCTGCTAATCAGTCCGTAGAGGGCACTCAGCGGCAACAATACCCAACCCAGAGGCGCCTTCTCGTACCAGACGCGGTGAATCCATCGATAGCCGACGCCTGCGCTCACTCGTTACCCGTCTCGGTACTGAACTGCATGCGATGCAGCGCGGCGTAGTGTCCTTCATGCGCCATCAGTTCAGCATGCGTTCCGGACTCAACCACGCGACCCGCGTGAAGAACGATGATTTCATCGGCATTTTCCACCGTCGACAAGCGATGCGCTATTACCAGCGTCGTGCGGTCTTTCATCAATACGTCGAGCGCTTCCTGAATACGACGTTCAGAGCGCGTGTCAAGCGACGACGTAGCCTCGTCGAGGATCAGAATTGGCGCGTTCTTGAGGAGCGCGCGTCCAATCGCGATGCGCTGACGCTGTCCGCCCGATAGCAGGACGCCGCGGTCGCCTACCATTGTGTCGAGGCCATTGGGCATCTTCTTCGCGAAGTCGAGGACATGCGCTGCCTCAGCCGCCTTCTCGATTTCGTCAGGCGAGTGACATTTCAATTCACCGTAAGCCAGGTTGTTGGCGATCGTATCGTTGAACAGCACGACATCCTGGGTCACGAGGCTGATGTTGTTTCGCAGGCTCGCAAGCGTGAAATTTCGTATCGAAGTACCGTCAATACTGATCTCGCCCGAATCCAGTTCGTAGAAGCGCGGCAGCAGGCTTGCAAGCGTCGACTTGCCGCTGCCCGAATGCCCGACGATCGCAAGCGTTTTGCCCGCCTCGAGTTCCAGACAGATGTCATGCAAGACGGGGCCGTTCTCGTCGCCATAAGAAAAACTGACAGAGTCGAAGCTGACGTTGCCTCTCACGCGATCGATTTCGATCGTACCGGAGTCATCTTCGTCCTCTTCGTCCATGATCATGAACAGGCTGTCCGCGGCGGCAACGCCTCGCTGCAGCGTTGCGTTCACATTGGTAAGACGCTTGACCGGGTCCAGCATGAGCATCATGGCAGCGATAAACGAGATGAACTGCCCGGCAGTCAGCGCACCCTGAACCGACTCGCGGCCTGCGACATACACAACCAGCGCGATACTGAGCCCGAATACGAATTGTGTGACACCGACGCCCAGCGCTCGCACGCGGATCATCTTGAGATGCTGCTTGCGATTCTGGCCATCGGCTTCGCCCAGCCGCGAGCGCTCATACTCGTAGCCACCGAACGCCTTGACGATCCGGTTGCCTCGGACTATTTCGTCGGTTACCTGCGAGACCTCTCCAACCGAATCCTGGATACGGGTGCTATAGCGACGAAATGCGATGCTCAGTACGCGAATGATCACCGCAACGACCGGAAAGATGATCGTCACGAACAGCGTGAGCTTCGGGCTGTGATAGAGCATGACGGCAAAAGCGGCGAAGACCGTCAATGTGTCGCGCACGGCAATCGTTACCACGCTGGTCACCGACTCGGCCACCATCTCCACATTGTAGGTCATACGTGACAGCAGTGGGCCCGCCGCCTGTGCATCGAAAAATTTCGCAGGAAGGACCAGGAACTTACCGAACACCTGGCGACGCAGGTCGCTGATGACACTGCGGCCGATCCAGCCCAGCGAGTATTGCGTGGCAAACCCGGCGATACCGCGCGCCAGGAAAATGCCGATAAATGCCGTCGGAATCCATTTTGTAGCTTCGAGATTCTGCGCAACGAGTGCCTCGTCCGTAAGCGGCTTGAGCAGGGACACGAGACCGGCTTCCACCATTGCCGTTGCAGTCATGCCGATGATCGCGACAAACCCGATCAACTTGTGCGGCGTCACATAACGCCACAATCGGCGGTAGACGACACGAGTCTCGGATGTCGGACGATTGTTCATGAAGGTCGACTCACTCACTCGACCGGGTCATTGACTGTCGCGATGCTGATCTGGGTGAACCCGAGTCGTCCAGCGACGTCCATCGCCGTGACGACGTGCTGGTGCTTCGCATTGGCATCAGCACTGATGGTGAGCGGCAGCGAGTTGTCCCCGGCCGAGACTTTTTGCAGCGCATTGCGAATCGTCTCCGGGCGATTGTTGATCAGCTCGCGATTATTGACCAGGTACACGCCGGTCTCGGTGATCATGATATCGATCCGCTCGGGCGGCTCCTCGACGACCGAGGCGCTATCTGTCTCGGGCAGGCTTATCGCGATCTGCGATTGCTTGACGAAACTCGTCGACACCATGAAGAAAATCAACAGGAGCAACACGACATCGATCAGCGATGTCAGGTTCACCTCGGGCTGCGTGCGCGGCCGCAGGTTGAGTCTCATGAATCACCCTTTCTCATTGCGGCGGTGCAGGGCTTCGACGAGCTTGATTGCCTCTTTTTCCATGTCCACAACGAGCGTATCCACGCGTGTCCGATAGTAGCGGTAGCCGATCAGCGCGGGAATCGCGACGGTCAGCCCGGCAGCCGTCGTGATCAGGGCCTCGGCGATGCCGCCCGCCAGCACGGTCGGGTTGCCGACGCCATGCGTCGTGATCGCCGTGAAGACCTTGACCATACCGATGACCGTGCCGAGCAGCCCCAGCAGTGGCGATACGGCAGCGACCGTGCCCAGCGTTTCGAGGTAGCGCTCCAGCTCATGCACGACGTGCCGGCCCGTATCTTCGATGGCGTCCTTGAGAACCGTCCGGTCACGGTCTCGATTGATGAGTCCGGCCGCGAGAATCTGGCCCAGCGCGGAACCCTGGTGCAGGGTCTGAATTTGCTTCTGGTCGAGCTGGTCTTTCTTGACCCAACCCCACACCTTGCTCGTCAGGTCCTCGGGGATCACCCGCTTCTGTTGCAGCGTCCAGAATCGCTCGAGAATGATGCCCATCGCGATGATCGCGCAAATGATGATCGGCGCCATCAGGTAGCCACCGGATTTGACTATCTCAACCATAGAGACCTGACCCAAGGAGGAAAAATGGAATATACAGTGACCGCGCGTAAAATTCTCGCGATCAGGCGCGCTTTTTCCGCCCTTCAGCCAGCACCTTCGCGCCAGAAGCGACGACGAGTTTGGCGGTCTTTGCGTAGCTCCACCACGCCGCCGCGGGCACACAGCCTGAGGCTGACCGCGCCTGCCGTGGCCGTGTTGATCACTTCGGCGCCAACGGATCGCCAGCGCCTGACAACGGCATCCTTGGGAAAGCCCCAGCGATTCCCATACCCGGCCGAAACGATCGCCAGTCGCGGCGATGTTGCGCCGACAAACGGCGCGCTCGATGAGGTCAGGCTCCCGTGATGCGGCACGACAACAACATCGACTTCACCGACAAGCCCGCGCTCGAGAATGTCGCGCTCCGCGCCTGCCTCGATATCTCCAGTCAGCAGGACGCCGTGCGCGCCGGCGGATACGAGAAGCACGCAGGACGCATTGTTGCCGCTGCGCTCTGTAGCAGAACCCGGGTGCAGAATGCGAAACCGCACCCCATCTGCGATCCACTCGCGGCCGGCACGGCATGCCTGCGCGCCGGGCAAGGGCTCGCCAGCCAGTACCGTACCTGTGTCGATGCCGGCTGCAAGCGCCTCGAAGCCGCCGCTGTGGTCGATATCCGCATGCGAGATCAGCAACCAGTCAATACGCGATGCGCCCCTTGATGCCAGGAACGGCAGGACAACCTGCTCGGCAACACTGCTGCCACTGCGAAACGCCATGCCCGTGTCGAATACCAGGATGTGACGCCTGGTCTGAGTGACAACGGCCAGGCCTTGCCCTACATCCAGCACGTGCAGGTCGGCGCAGCCGCCAGGCGGTGGCGTTGGCACGTAAGCGACAAGAGCGATGACCGCAAGCCCTGCCACGCCGCGTCCCGGCCAACCGCGTGGCAGCAAGGCCCAAAGCGCTGGCAGCAATACGACAAGCCACATAGGGCCGCTGATTTCCGGAATCGTGATATCGGCCAGTGGTAGTCGCAGCATGCTCGAAACTACCGAATCGACCCAGGAGATCGTGGCTGCAGCGGCGCGCAGCAGCACAAGGGCCGCGGTTTCTGACACCGGACCGAGGGCCAGACCGCCGAGCGTCAGTGGCACGGTGACAATGCTGAACAATGGCACGGCAATGAGGTTGGCGGGCACTGAAAGAAACGCGATCCGCTGGAAGATCAGCACCGTGAGTGGTATGAGTCCGAAAAGCAGGAACGACTGCATGATCATGAACTGGTGGAGGGCCGACATCGCCCTGCCCCGTAGCGATGCGAAATTCGGCTTGGGGCAGCTGCGGCGTGCCAGCCAGAGCAAGAGCACAACAGCCGCAAAGGACAGGTGAAAGCCGGGTGTCATCGTAGCAACCGGATCAAGCAGGAATATGAGTAAAGCGGCGGCGGCCAGCATGGCGACAGGTGACACCTGTCGCCGCCTGACGATTGCGACGACTACGGCCAGCAGCATCACGACAGCCCTGCGTGCCGGAACACCAAATCCCGACACTGCCGCATAGCTGGTTGCCACTGCCACACTGCAGAGCAGTGCCACAATGTACGGGTTCGGGACCACACGCATTGCGCCGAGAGTCACCGAGACCAGCAGGAAAGCCGTGGTAGCGGCAAGGCCGACGTGCAAGCCGGAAATCGCTACGAGGTGGCTGGTGCCGGACAGCGCGTAACGCTCCCACTGCTGCCGGGACACCTTGTGTCGTGCACCGACGCCGATGGCTGAAAGAACCGCAGCCGCTTCGCGGGAAGTCGTTGCAGCCGTCGCGTCATCCACGAACTGCTGCCGGACCCTCTCTATTGGAGACGCGTTTGCCACGGCGATCATGCGATTGCGCTTCCCCGGGACTACGTAGCCCGTCGCATGAATGCGTTGTCGAAGCAGCCAGGCCTCGTAGTCGAACAGCGCCGGATTGCTGCTGCCACGTGGTCGCCTGAGCCGCAGTTCCAGTTCCCAGGTCTCGCCGATCGCGGGCGAGACCGGCGGCTCGAACCAGCTCACCCGCGACAGTGGCGGCAAGCGCCGGTCATCGACCGGGCTTACGAGCAGCATGACCGACTCGCCTTTGATCTCGGGGAAATCGACGATCCGGACCCGGGTCAACAGGCTGTCACCGGCAAACTGTTCGTCCAGGCGTGAGTCGATAATCGCCAGCCCGGCCTGCACGAACAGCGAAAAGCCGATGAGCAACAGGCCCGCGTTGCGCGTGCGCGCATGCGCGAGTAACAGGGCCGATGCAACTAAACCCAGCTTGCAGAGGTCCCAGCTCACTGGAACCCTGCTATGCTGCGCCGCGAAACCGCCCGCAATCACGAGGAGGCAGGCCCTGATCATGAGTCGTCGCTTGTCGGCACTCATCATGAAAACCGGACTGACGACTGATGCCAAGACGCTTTTTTCGCAAATTTGCGTTCAAACGACACACAATGAGCCAGCAATGGTTCATGTCGCCGTTTCGGCACCTGTTACATGACCATCGCCTGTGGGGCATAAGCCGGCGCTGGGTCGTTCCGGCCTTTGCGCTGGGCCTGTTCATCGCGTTTCTGCCCTTTCCAGGGCACACGGTGACGGCTGCCCTGCTTGCCCTCGGCCTGCGCGTCAATATCCCGGTCGCCGCCCTGTCGACCTGGGTGAGCAACCCGGCGACGATGGTCCCGATGTATTACTTTGCCTACCAGCTGGGCGCGAGACTGCTGGGAGTCCCTGAGCAGCCGTTCGGTTTCGAACTATCGATCAACTGGGTGACCCACACCTTCGTCAACATCTGGCAACCCATGCTCCTCGGATGCGTGCTGCTCGGCGCATTGGCGGCGCTCTTCGGCTACCTTGCGCTGGACGGGCTGTGGCGTTACTCACTTGCCGATTACAAGTCCCGCAAACGCAGGAAACGCAATTCGTCAGACTGACGGCCTGAGTCGACCGTCCTCGAGCACGAGGATGCGATCCATGCGCTCGGCAATCGAATGATCGTGGGTAACGATGACGAGGCTCGTGCTGAGCTCCCTGTTGAGTTCGAGCATCAGGCTCAATACGTGCTCCCCGTTCCCGGAGTCCAGGTTGCCTGTCGGCTCGTCGGCCAGGACCAGTTGCGGCCGCGTTATCAATGCCCGTGCGACAGCGGCACGCTGACGTTCGCCACCAGACAACTCGCCGGGCTTGTGCGTCAATCGCTCACCCAGGCCGACCCGCGCGAGCAGTTCGCGCGCGCGACCCAGGGCAGCGTGCTTTTGCTCCCGCCTGATCAACAATGGCATGGCGACGTTTTCTTCGGCCGTGAACTCGGGCAACAGGTGATGAAACTGGTAGACGAAGCCTATGTATCGATTGCGCAGTTCGCCTTTCGCGGTTTCGTTGCCGGTGTGCATCGCTTCGCCGTTGACGAGCACCTCGCCCTCGTCCGGATCATCGAGACCACCCATGATCTGCAGCAATGTCGTCTTGCCCGAACCTGAGGCGCCGATAATCGCGACACGCTCGGCCGGCGCGACGACGAGGTTGGCGCCACGCAACACCTCCAGCGTTGATGCGCCCTCCTTGAAGCGCCGAACGATGTTGCGACATTCGAGCACGGCGTGTTGAGTTTCAGTCATATCTCAAAGCCTCCGCCGGGGCGGTCCGTGCCGCTACCCAGGCCGGGTACAGGGTGGAAACCAGGGCAAGGGCAAGGGCAATGCCCGCAATCTTCGCAACGTCCATGTAGCGTAATTCCGACGGCAGATCGCTGATGAAATAGACGTCCGCGGCGAGGAACTTGATGCCGAAGACGGTTTCGAGGGACGCGACGATCGACTCGAGATTCAGCGCAAGGAGGATCCCCAGCAAGACGCCTGTCAGCGTGCCCGTGATACCGACGATGCTGCCCTGCGCAATGAAGATCTTGAGGATACTCGATGGCTTCGCGCCTACCGTCCGCAAAATAGCGATATCGGATTGCTTGTCCTTGACGACCATGACGAGTGTCGACACGATATTGAACGCGGCGACCGCGATAACCAGCATCAGGATGACAAAAAGTATCGACTTGGTGATCTGGATCGAGCGAAAGAAGTTGACGTGCCGGCGCGTCCAGTCGCTGACGAATACGAGCTCGCCGTGCGCCAGCGCGACTTCGCGTACGATCGCGGGCGCCTCGTAGATTTCGGTTAGCGCAAGCCGCACGCCCGTTACGGCGTCTTTCTTGCGATAGAGTTTCTGCGCGTCGCCAATGTTGATGAAAGCAAGTCGACGATCGAATTCGTACATACCGACACGATAAAGGCCGCTGACCGTGAATCGCTTGGTACGCGGTATGACTCCGGCCGGCGTTACCCTGCCCTCCGCAAGTGTCACCGTCACCTTGTCGCCAACGCCGACCTCGAGCGCGTTGGCGAGTTCTACGCCCAGGACGACGTTGAAGCTACCGGGCTCAAGTTCGTCGAGGCTGCCCTGCTGCATGACACTACCGACGCCTGAAACCGTATCCTCGGCCCGAGGTTCGATGCCGCGCAGTTCTGCACCACTGAGCTGCTTGCCGAAAACGAGCAGAGCCTGCCCGTCAACATAGGGTGCGGCCGCGCGCACGCGTGTGTTTTGCAGCGCCGTCTCGATCAACGAGTCAGCGCTTAACAACCTGCCGTCGGGATTTTCTATGCTGGCGTGCGAAGTCATCGCCAGCAGCCTGTCCTTGAGTTCGCGCTCGAAGCCGTTGACGACCGACATTACGACGATCAACACGATGACCGCGATCGCGATGCCGAGCATCGAAATCGCCGAGATCAGCGACACGAACTTGTTGCTGCTGCGCGAGCGCACGTAGCGATTTCCTACCCACAGTTCGAATCGGTGACCCATCTATTCGTACCGCAATGCCGCCGCCGGATTGACCAGCGCCGCGCGCCGCGCCGGGTACAGCGTGGCCAGCGAGGTCAGCAGGAATGCGGCGACAGCAATGACGCCCACGTCGGCCATCTCGAGTTCGGAAGGAATGCGAGTAACGTAATAGACGTCGCCCGGCATGATCTGGAAGCCGAAGAGCTGTTCGAGGAACGGCGCTATGACGGGCACGTTGATCGCCAGGACAACGCCGAGGACGACGCCGATGAGCACGCCCGCCCAGCCAATCATGGCGCCTTGCACGAAGAACACGCGAACAACGCCGTCGGGCCCCATTCCGAGCGTCCTGAGCACCGCGATATCGGTGGTCTTGTCCGTTACAACCATGACGAGGCTTGCAACAATATTGAAAGCGGCTACACCGATGATCAACGACAACATCAGCGACATCATCATCTTCTCGAGCCGGATCGCCCGGAAGTAGCTGCCGTTCTCGATGGTCCAGTCGCTGGTTTCGTAATTGTCGCCGAGTTGCTGCTGCAATAGCCCTGACAACCTTGGCGCTTCCATGACATTTTCGGCACGGAAGCGCACCGCGCTGACGGCGTCGCCGAGCGTCTGGATGGCGGCCGCATCCGCCGCGTGTACCAGCGCGAGCGAAGCATCGTGGTCCTGCAGGCCCGCCTCGAATACTCCGCGCAATACGAAGCGCTCGAGTACCGGTTCGAGCGTGCCATCGCCGACCGGTCGGGGTATCAGCAACAACACGCCATCGCCGATCCGGGCCCCGAGGTCATAGGCCAGGATCCGCCCAAGCACGATACCCCGTTCGCCGGCTTCGAGCACATCGAGACTGCCCTCGACCATGTTGATCATGGCACCCGACAGCGGCTCTTCGTAGTAAGGGTCGACGCCGTGCACGAGCACCGCGTAAAGCTCGCCGCTCGCCTGGATCATGCCCTCCATCTGCACGATGGGTGCGGCGGCTGCGATGCCGGGCTGGGCATTGACTTCGGCGACGAGCTGCTGCCAGTCCTCGGTCACACCGTCGGTAGCCGTAACGCTGCCATGAGCCGACATGCTCAGCAGCCGGTTCCTGAGCTCGCCTTCGAAACCGTTCATGACAGACAGGATCACGATGAGCGCCGCCACGCCAAGGGCTATACCGACCAGCGATATCAGCGTGATAAATGACACGAATCGGGTGCGCCGCTTGGCTCTGAGGTAGCGCAGTCCGACGAACAATTCGACGGGGTTGATCATCGGCTCGCATTAAACCACATTCATGCGCCAGAAACGGCGCGATCGCGCCGGATGGGGCGCGATTCGCCACCCGGAGTTTGTGACACAGTTCGCATATGGAATGGCGTCGGGCAATGCTATAGTCTGGAGACCGATTTTCGGAGGATTAGCACATGTCCAAGTTGCGCACTATTTCGCTGATTGCCCTCGCCATGGCAGCGATCGGCACTGCAAATGCCGACACCCTCAATATGAGTGGCACGGCGGCCGGTTCCAGCGATTCACGCCCGACACGTGGCATGACACAGGCCAGCGTCGAGTCGAAATATGGTAGCCCCGTCGCGATCAAGGCCCCTGTTGGCGACCCGCCGATCACACGCTGGGAATACCAGAATTTCGTCGTTTTCTTCGAGTACGACAAGGTGATTCACGCCGTCGTCAAGCGCTAGCACCGACACCCCGTTTTTCCAATAGCCCGGGCCGATTTCGGCCCGGGCTTTTTTGTACCCGAACACGCCCCGCGTGAGGCCTGCGTTGTGCAATAATCGCGTCCCCACGAATCCGCAGCGCCTCCGCAAGTTTGAGCAACTCACTCCTCATATCCCGTGCACCAGCGCCACCCGCACCCGGTGAAGCCTTGCATTGGGGACGCCTGATAGGTGCCAGTGCTGCGTTGCTGACGGCCGAACTGGCACAGAAGGTCGACCGCCCTGTCGTGATACTCGCCGAGGACCCCCGCCACGCTGACCAGCTGGAGGCCGAGATTGCCTTCTTCGCGGGTCCCGAGCTGCCTGTGCTGCACTTCGTCGAATGGGAGACCTTGCCCTGGGACAGCTTTTCGCCACACCAGGACATTATCTCGCAACGCCTCAGGGTGTTGTCCGCGCTGCCCACGATGACAAAAGGCGTCATCATTGCGGCCGTCAGCGCGTTGCAGCAACGATTACCCCCACTCGACTACGTCGCGGCTCGGTCGCTCACATTGAGCAGCGGCCAGACCCTGCCACGCCAGGAATTCACTGATGCACTGACGGCCGCCGGCTACCTGCGGGTACCGCAGGTCTCGGAGCACGGCGAGTTCGCCGTGCGTGGCTCCCTGATCGACGTATTCCCGATGGGCGCCGATGCGCCCGTGCGAATCGACTTTTTCGATGATGAAGTCGAATCGCTGCGTTTCTTTTCTCCCGAGACGCAGCTTTCCGGCGACCTTGTGGACGATATCGATGTGCTGCCCGCGCGAGAAGTGCCGCTGGACGCGGACGCGGTGCGCCGCTTCAGGGACCGCTACCGGGAGCGATTCGAAGGTCAGCCTGGCAAGTCGCGCGTCTACCGCGATATCTCCGACGGCATCGCTCACGGCGGTATCGAGTACTACCTGCCGTTGTTCTTCGAGACGACCGCGACCCTGTCGGATTACCTGCCGCCTGACTGTGTACTGCTGTCGCCGGCCGACCTCGAGGCCAGGCTACAGCAGTTCTGGAGCGAAGCAGAAGAGCGCTACGAGCTATGCAGCCTCGACCCGGAACGGCCGATCCTCAGAATTGCGGAGACCTTTGTCGAGCCGCGCGAAATACCGGCGTGGCTGCGAGCGTTTTCCCACATTCACTACAGCGCACAATCGCTGGCCGACGCCGACCGGCATTTCAACTTCGATACGCAATTGCCGCCGGCCATGAAAATCGAGGCGCGTTACGAAGACGCCGCAGCGGCACTCATGCAATTCCTGTCTTCATTTGACGGGCGCGTGCTGTTTACCACTGAGTCACCGGGACTGCGCGAACAGATTCTCGATCTCCTGTCCGGACGAGGCTTGGACCTCGCGAGGGTCGACAACTGGCGGGACTTCCGTGGGCTCGCACAGCGCATCGGGATTGCGGTCGCGCCGCTGGATTCGGGCATGCTGCTGCCAGGTGCTGCGACCGCGGTCATCAGCGAACAACAGCTCTATGGCGAGCGCAGCCAGGCACCGCGGCGCAGGCGTAAGAGCGATCGCGATCCGGAAACGATCATTCGCCAGCTCAACGACCTCGAGCCCGGCTCGCCCGTTGTGCACGAGGAATACGGCATCGGACGCTACCTCGGGCTGACGACGCTCGAAGCTGGCGGTATAGAGGCGGAATTCCTGCATCTCGAATACGCGGATAGCGACAAGCTCTACGTGCCCGTACATGCGCTTGACCTGATATCCCGCTACACGGGCGCATCGCCCGAGAACGCGCCTCTACACCGCCTCGGCAGCGACCAGTGGGCCAGGGCGAAGCGGCGCGCGATCCAGAAGATCCGCGACGTCGCCGCCGAGTTGCTGGACGTCTATGCGCGTCGCGCGGCGCGTCCGGGTCACAGTTTTCACTGGCCGCAGGACGATTATCGGGCGTTTGAATCGGGATTTCCGTTCGAACTCACAGAAGACCAGGCCCAAACGATAGACGATGTGCTCGAGGATCTCGGCTCCGACCAACCGATGGACCGCGTAGTCTGTGGTGACGTGGGCTTTGGCAAGACCGAGGTCGCGTTACGTGCAACGTTTGCGGCTATTCACGGTGGCAAGCAGGTCGCCGTGCTGGTGCCAACCACGCTGCTGGCGCAGCAGCACGGACAGAACTTCCGGGACCGCTTCGCCGACTGGCCGATTCGCGTCGAGGTGCTGTCGCGGTTTCAGACGGCGAAACAGGTAAAGGACATCATCGCAGGACTGCGTTCGGGTAATGTCGATGTCGTCATTGGAACGCACCGCTTGTTGCAGCACACGAGAGACTTCCACGATGTCGGCCTCGTCATCGTCGACGAGGAACACCGTTTCGGCGTGCGCCACAAGGAGGCCATCACGTCCCTGCGCAGCGAGGTCGACGTACTCACACTGACTGCGACGCCGATACCACGCACGTTGAACATGGCGCTTGGCGGCCTCAGGGAAATGTCGCTGATCACCACACCGCCGGCCGAGCGACTCGCGGTTAAGACCTTTGTCACGGAATGGAATGACGTCATCATTCGCGAGGCCTGCCTGCGCGAGATCAAGCGCGGTGGCCAGGTGTACTTCATTCATAATCGCGTGGAAGACATTGCGCGCATCGAACAGAAACTGGAAGCGCTGGTGCCCGAAGCGGGCATTCGTATCGGGCATGGGCAAATGCCGGAGCGCAAACTCGAGCAGGTCATGCTCGATTTTTACCACCGTCGATTCAACGTCCTGCTGTGCACGACGATCGTCGAAAGTGGAATCGATGTGCCAACGGCCAACACGATCATCATAAACCGGGCGGACCGCTTCGGCCTCGCGCAGCTCCACCAGTTGCGAGGGCGCGTCGGCCGCTCGCACCATCGCGCTTACGCCTACCTGCTCGCGCCGCCCAAGGCCGTCATGACAGCCGATGCCGTCAAGCGCCTCGAGGCTATCGATTCGCTGGAAGACCTGGGGGCCGGCTTCACGCTCGCGACGCACGACCTGGAAATCAGGGGTGCCGGAGAACTGTTGGGCGATACCCAGAGTGGTCAGATCCAGGAGATCGGATTTTCCCTGTACACCGAACTCCTGGGGCGTGCCGTCGATTCGCTGCGGGCCGGCGACGAGCCCGACCTCGAAGCGCCCTTGCACGCCGGCGTAGACATCAACCTGCATATCGCAGCGCTGTTGCCGGACGACTATGTCCCTGACGTCCACCTGCGGCTGATCCTCTACAAGCGCATATCCGCAACAGAGTCCGCCGAGGAGCTGCGCGAGCTGCAGGTGGAGCTGATCGACCGCTTCGGATTGCTGCCCGACGGTGCCAGGAACCTGATGCGCATTGCGGCTATCAAGAAATCGGCCGCGTCACTCGGTATCGAGAAAATTGACGCTGCCGACGGCGGTGGTTATCTCGTGTTCGGCCCGGATAGCCATATTGACCCTGTCGCGCTGGTTCAATTAGTGCAAAATGACAGTCGCAGGTACCGCCTGCAGGGGTCGCATCGATTGCAGATACGTGACGACTTGTCGGACCTCGAGAAACGCTTCAAGACGATCGAAAACCTGCTCGCGGGTCTGGCCGTCAAGAACGAGGACACGGAACGGAACGCCTGATGATGAAATGCCACAATCTGTTGTTGCTATTGCTGACGTTTTCGATAGCGCACGCGCAGGACCTCGAAGTCGAAGAAGAGCCCGAGGTAAGGCGTTACGCAGTCGAGGTCATTATATTCACGTACGCACAGGCCGTCGGCACTGGCAGCGAGGTTTTCGTCCCGGAGGAAGCCACGATCGAGGAAATTGAGCTCCGGGATGCCACACCTCCGGTGATCGAAGTACCGGCACAGTCTGGTCCTTCGCTCACCGAGGCTGCGGCACTCCGATTCGTCAGCGACATCGTGAAGCTCGAGGAAGATGACTACACGATGGGCGACATCCTCGGAAGGCTTGAGCGGCTCGAGGTTTACGAACCGATCGTGCATTTCGGTTGGGCGCAGTCGACCTGGCCGGAACACGACAGGGAGCCAATCGATCTGTCGCGCTTTGCGCAGCCGCCTGAGGGACTAAGAGGCGAGCTAACGCTGTACCTGAGTCGTTTTCTGCACCTGGTTGTCGACCTGCAGCTGGACGAGCCGCGCCAGGAGAGCGCCGTGCCCGATGATCCGATGACCAGCTATGGCGACTACCGCACACTCAACGAGATCAGGCAGCCGCCGGCTCCGGTCCGCTACCTCATCGAGGAAGACCGAATATTCCGCAGCGGCGAGCTGCGATACTTCGATCACCCCAAGTTCGGTGTGCTGGCGCGAATCTCCCGTGTCGAAGAAGAAGCGCAAGACGATAGCGAAGAAGACGGCGAACTACTCGGCTATCCCGCCGAATAGCTCGTCCAGAAAGTCTGCCGCGCCACACTTTTCGCTGGACGCATCGGCAACGGTCAAATCAAAAGACACCGTCACGAATTTCGCCGATTTCGAACGCGGGTGATGCAAACCCAGTTCCCTGACCGCCGTGGAAATACGTGCCGCAAACTCGCGCACGCCCTCCTCGTCCGAGGCGTGCGACAAAACGACAAATCGCGCGCCGTCCGGTCGTGCAACCACGTCGCTCGCACGACGCAGGCAGCGACGAATGGCCCTGCCTGCGCGCCTGAGGCATGAGTCCGCCGCGTGCCGCCCAAATACCTCGATATACGCGTCGAAATCGTCAAGAGTGAATGTGACGAGGGACAGCCGGCTCTTTTCCCGGGCAGCGACGGCCCAGTCATGCTCGAAAACCTCGCGGAACGCGCGACCGTTCAGCAGTCCGGTCACCGGATCGTCACGCGACAGGTCGCGAATGCGCCGCTTCGCCTTGAGCAAGGCATGGTGCATCTCATCGCTTTCCGCCGTCCCGTCACCCGCACCCGCACCCGCACGCCAGTAGGCTGCGTAATAGCGCGCATTCTCCTCGTCGGGGAGCCGCAAGGGCTTCAGGACCAGCAGGTATTCCCGGCTGTTCGATTCGACCGGGAAACTCGTTTCCTGTTGCGAACGCACCGATTCGCTGACTTCAAGCGCGAGTTCGCGGCCGGCGAGCTCCTCGATGACGTCTGCGAACGGCTTGCCCAGGACCTCGCCACCTCCGATCGTCTCGAAAGCCGGGTTCGCGAGGACGACGGGCCAGTCCGGCCGGTCGATACGCACGAGTACCAGCGGCTCCATCGTGGCACCAATGAGCTGTTCGAGGATTTCCCGGTCGATCCCTTTCATGTTGATTCCAGGCCGCGAGCCCTGAAAAACGCCCTGAGCAACGCCATCGTAGCGGTCCTGGCCGCAAGCGTGCTCGCCTCGACGTCTTCGTGTATCGGCCTGTCACCTCGCCCTGCCGCGCGATTGACGACCATTGCAATGCACGCATAATCGAGCCCGAGCTCGCGAGCGAGCGCGGCTTCGGGCATCCCGGTCATTCCGACGTAGTCGGCGCCGTCCCGTTCGAGGCAATCGACCTCGGCGGCGCTCTCCAGTCGCGGTCCCTGTGTCGCGGCGTACACGCCACCATCATAACAGTCGATATCCGCAGCGGCCGCGGCCGCCAGGAGCTGCCTGCGCAGACTGTCCGTAAACGGCTCGGTAAACTCGATATGCTCGACGACGCCGTCCGAGGCATCGTATATCGTGTGCGCACGGCCCCAGGTGCGGTCGATTACCTGGTCCGGTATGGCCAGCTGCCCCGAATCCCTGACTTCGGACACCGCGCCAACGGTATTGAGTGCGACAACCGATTTGACGCCCAGTTCGTGCAACGCGACGAGATTGGCTCGATAGTTGATCGCATGCGGCGGAATCGTGTGATCGTCGCCGTGACGCGCAATCGACATCAGTGGACATTCTTCGAGCGTCAATTCGTGAACCGGCGCCGAAGGACTGCCGAAGCGGGTGTCCACCACTCTGCCGGCCTCGTCGCCGGCGAGCGATTCGAAGCCGCTGCCAATGATCAGAGCGATTGATGCTGTCATTGCATTCCTCGTTCAGGCATCGAGATGCAGCTCGGGCCTGTCACTCCAGTGCGCGAATTTCTCGTTGATCGACTGCCACTCTTCGCTGGCCAGCAAGGT
>Ga0209456_10000345_pt1 | contig 25361 bp, 17 predicted proteins | sample COG_11_FD_184755 | JGI IMG/M metagenome (GOLD analysis project Ga0209456, IMG submission 184755) | Pelagic marine sediment microbial communities from the LTER site Helgoland, North Sea, for post-phytoplankton bloom and carbon turnover... | ecosystem: Environmental > Aquatic > Marine > Neritic...
TCCTGGAGCACCAGACCCGAGCCGGTGACGATCGACGTCAGGAGGGCCACTCCGAGACCGAAGATGTTGAACAGGGGCACGGTGCACAGCGTCCGGTCCGTCTCGGTCATGCCCAGTCCAGCCGCCGTCGCCTCTGCCGTCCGGAGCAGGCTGTCATGCGACTGCACCACGCCCTTGTACTTCGTCGAGGTGCCGGCCGTGAACAGGATGGCGAACGGGTCCGCAGGATCGATCTCCTCCGGGATGAGCGCGTGACCGCGTCCGGCCGACACCAAATCCTCGAACTGGAAGATCCGGTCGTCGTACCACAGGTCTTCCTCACCCGCCGTGACCAGGTACTGGAGGCCCGGGAGTTCGGAGAACAGGGACTCGAACAGTTCCAGGTACTCGACCCCCCCGTATCGCTCCGCGGTCACGACGAGTGCCGCCTCGGTGTTGCGAAGCACGAACTGGAGGTCGCGGGCAGAGTACGCCGGATTGAGAGGCACGATCACGGCCCCGATTTCGGCCGCGGCGATCACCGTGAGCACGAATTCGGGCCAGTTGGGCAAGGTCACCGCCACCCGGTCACCCTTCTCGATGCCCAGTTCCTGGAACGAACAGGCCAGCGCGTGTGCCTGCGAGGCTGCCTCCGCCCACGTCCAGGAGTCGTCTCGGTATCTCAGGAAGATGTCGTCGGGCCGCTTCTCACGCTGGGCGTAGAAAGCCGCGAAGACTCCAGAGGTGCCGGATCTTACCTCCAAGGAGTCCCTCGTCGTTGGGCTGGCGCCCGGCAAGTGTCTCGGTCCAGTCTCAGCTCCATATGTTCCTCACGCGTCGGAATCTGCGGCCTCGAACGCCTCACGTAAAGCGGCTTCCAGAGTATCACGGCAGTCAGCCGCCCCGATCGGGTGCGTAACCTCGCCGTCAGGAGCGATCGCCACCCGGCCGAGGTCGGCAAGCAGCACCCAGCGCAGTATGCCCCCTCTCGACTTCTTGTCGGGTCTGGCCCGTTCCAGCAAACCGTCCAGGTCGATGGGCGGTTCGAGCACTTCCGGGAATCCGCAGCCGGCCAGGACTGCGTCGAGCCTGGCCCCGACGCTGGAGCCCGTCACTCCGACGCTCTCCCCGAGCCGCGCCTCCATCCGCATTCCCGCCGCGACGGCCTCCCCGTGCAGCACGGAGAACCCGCTCAGGGACTCCAGCGCGTGCCCGAACGTGTGCCCGAAGTTGAGGATGGCCCGGAGTCCCCGCTCTTCGGGATCTTCGGCCACGACCTGCGCCTTGATTCTCACGCTTCGCTCGATGAGCCCGGCGGACGCATCGATCTCGCCGTCCCGCAGCGCGGTCGCGTGCTCTTCGATCCACTCGAAGAACCCCTCGTCCCGGATCGCCGCCGCCTTTACCGCCTCGGCGATCCCCGAGATGCGCTGGTATTTCGGTAGCGTGCCCAGGAGCTCCGGGTCGATCATGACGGCATCGGGATGGTGGAACCTCCCGATCGCGTTCTTCACCTGCCCCGCATCGATTCCGGTCTTTCCCCCCACGGAACTGTCCACCATGGCCAGGAGGGTGGTGGGAACCTGGATCACGGGAACGCCCCGCATGAAGGTGGAGGCGACGAAGCCCGCGAGATCGCCCGTGACCCCTCCCCCGAGGGCGACGACGGCCGAGTCACGACCGAAGCCCTCGATCATCAACTCGCCGCACAGTCGGGCCCACTGGTCAGCGGATTTGTTCCACTCGCCGGCCGGAAACGCGAACAGGTCGGCGTCCAGCCCGGCGGCTCCGAGCGAAGCCAGGGCCCTCTGTCCATACAGCTCGGCCACGTGGCTGTCGGCGATCAGCGCGTACCGGTGGGCCGGCGTCGCGGCGCACACCTCGCCCAGGCGGTCGAGCCCGCCGGGATCGATCCGAATCTCGTACTCGTGAGCCGGCTTCTCCGGCACCGTGACGCGGACGGCAGTCACTGGACCGCCTGCGGGACCGCCTGTTCCACGAGGTCGAAGTGCGTGAGGCCTTCGAGGCCGTCGGCCCTGTCCAGCCCGAGCGGCAGGTCCCACACGACGACCACCGGTCGCCGACCTTCCGACCCCCTGAGCACCTCGATCTCCCGGCCTTCGGCCGCCGGGTCTCCGCCGTAGCGCTCCGCAAGAGCGCGCCTGACGCCGGTCTCGAACTCCAGGGCATCCCGATCCGTGTCCCACACGGTGACCCAGACGAACACTTCTCCCGCCGCGTTATCGAGCAGGCGGAACTGGTCTCCGTCCCATCCGGCGGCGGCCCGGTCGGCCTCCTCTCGATCGGTCAGGAACTCGCGCAGCAACAAGCGGGTCTCCAGCTCTCCGAGGTTGTCCGCGTACACCTCGGTCCAACCCGGGGGCGGTTCCTCGAGGAACCGGGTATCGGTCGGCATGTCGACCTGCCCGGGCTCGAATCTGTCGGGATGCAGCACCTGCTCGGTGGACACCGGCATGTCCGGGCCCAGCGGTGGAACACGGCCCCACGAACCCGCCCAGTGCTTCTGCAGGAAGACGAGGCCTCCCAGGTATGGAAACAACAGGGACTCGCGGATAACGGCCGGCGCCTCGCCAAGCACCGGCATCTCGATTCCGGCCGCCGCCAACGGGTCGTCACCCAGCAGCCCTTCGAGACCCGGAAGGGCCGTGAGATCGGCCTCACCGCCCATGAGGTCCGCCAGCTGCCACTCGAGCATGGCGAAGGTCGCGTGTCCCTCCAGGGCCGCCTGGGCGGCGGTGCCGCGATCGTTGGTCTCGAGGTTCGCCTGCATCAGCGAATCCAGGTCCACGTACTGATCCTGGAGAGCGTGCACGATCTCGTGCAGGAGCACGGGCTCGACCTGGCTGGCCTCGACCCTGTCCACGACGTACAGCGTGTCGCGGGCCGGATCGTAGTAGCCCACGACCTGCTCGAGGAGAAGCGCGCGCAGCAGGGGTTCGAGGTCGATGTCCTCCGGAACCAGGCCCAAGCGCGCGTAGGTGCGCACCACGGCCGCCAGGCGGTCCGGAGGCAGCTGCTCCGTCATCTGGGCAACAAGGTAGGCCTCGAGGTCCTCCCGTGAGCGTGTGGCGAGCCGAATGGGGCCGCGGGCGGGAAGGCCGGAGCGCAGCTCAGCCGCCGGGAGCAGTTCCGCCGCCATGCGCCTGAGCATCGTGTCCGCGCCGACCTCGCCGATATCGTTCGCATCACCGGCCGCGTCCGCGCCGTCGCACCCGGCGAGACCGACGGCAAGGAGGAGCGTTACCGCAACAGAGAAGGCCGCGCCACGGATCTCGAGAGGCGCCAGCCGCGCTCTCAGACTCTCACCGCACTTCGTCATCACGAACCTCACAGCTCCCACTCCGTTCTCCTGACACCCGCATGGCTCACACTGCCGGCGAGTTCAGCGACCGTGGCCGCCGGTTTCTTGCCGGACGCAGGTACCGTCCAATCTGTCGCGATCTCATCCAGCGGTATGAGGACGAACGCGCGTTCCCTGAGCCGTGGATGCGGAACCGCGAGATCCTCGCTGTCCAGGCTCAGGTCTCCGTAGAGCAACAGGTCCAGATCCAGCTCGCGGGGACCAAACCGAGGGCCACCACGCCGTCTCCCGGCCCTCCGCTCCGCGTCCTGCAGTTCGGCGAGTAGCTGGCGCGGAGTCAGCCTCGTGCGGCCGACGCAGCACGCGTTCAGGAAAGGGCCCTGCTCTTCGAAGAGGACCGGCTCCGTCTCATACACCCCTGACACGACCAGGGCATCGGTGTGTGCCGCTACCGCCGCGAGTCCCATCCGCAGATGCGCCAGCCGGTCTCCCAGGTTCGACCCCAGGCCGATCGCCACCGCCTGTCCGGCCCTGGCCCCCGCGCCGGATTCCATTCCCCCCATCGAGCGCGCCCTATCACTGAATATGTAGCAGAAAAAAGCACGGGAGCCCCGGAAACCGGGACTCCCGTGCACATCGAAGCGCCGGAGCGCCCGAAGATCGAGTTACAGGACCTCAGCCGTCAGCCGGTACGACGTCGGATGCGCGGCACCTGAGTAGTTGTTGATCCACAACTGATAGTTGCCGTCGGCCGGGATCTCGCAAGTATCCGCCTCCGGCGCGGCTCCCGTGGCTCCGGCCGTGCACACGAAGGCCGTGACGCCCTCGTCGGTGACCAGGATGTCGAGGTCCACGCTGTGATCGTCCCAATCCAGATCGATCTGGATCGTCTGACCCGCCGTCGCGGCGAACAGGTGGAAGTCATCGACGTCGATAGCCTCATACGAACCCACCTTGTCCAGTGGGAACGTGATCGGCGTTGCCGTGGCCGGATTGTCGTTCGCCGGCTCGTCAACGGCCGCGTCAGCCAGCTGCGTGTAGGTGAACGAGTCATCCGCGTCCACCCCACCAACCGAGACACCGACCTCGAAAGCGTCGTTCGTGTTGCCGAGGTCTGGCAGGAAGAAATCAACCTGCGTGTCCGTCACGTCCAGGATGAAGATCGGATCGAGTACCGCGCCGTCGATCAGCACATCGGTGTCGAAGCCCGTAGCGGCCAACCCCGTACCGGTAATCGTCTGGACGTCGCCCACGAACCCGCTGGCCAGGCCAATGCCCGTCACAACAGGAGCGAGCACGACCACTGGAGCCGGACCGTACAGGAAGACCCCCTCGGTCGTGGTGACGGAACCGCTGATGTTCGCGGTTCCCGGCGCCACCGCAGTAACCTCCACCATCACGTTGACGGAGGCACCCAGGACCAGTTCACAGGTCGCCGTGGCGACGGGCAGAGCGTCGGAGACGACCGTGCAGGCCGTAATCTCCGTCTCGTCGGTATTCTGGTTGCCATTCGCATCGAGAACCAGTACCTCCGCCTCCGTCGTCGAGCCACCAGCGATGGCCCCGAAGTCGTCATCGTTGTCGAGCTCCGCCGACGCCGGCACGTTCGCGATCACCGTGATCGGAACATCGTCGGTCCGGACGACCCCGAGCCCGGCCGTGCCGTTCAGTGCCTGACCCGCCCAGGTCACCTGCAGCGTAGCGGTACCGGCCTCAACGGTCGCGAAGTTGCCCATGTCGTCGGTGAAGTCTGCGACGGCAGTGGCATCCGATGTGAACACGGCATCCTCCGGAGCGTACGGCCCCACCGCGTTCCCGTCGAAATCCAGCAGCCCGGCTACCACCTGGTCGGTGTCGCCGGCCCGGTAGACCGTACCCTCCGCAGGCGCCGTGATCGCGATGGCATCGGCCACTACGGTCACGTCGACCTGGGCCGTGTTCGACCCTGAGGTCAAGACGATGCAGGTCTGACCGAGCACCGCCCCACCGGTGACGACGAACAGCCCCGGGGGCTGGATTTCGAGCGCGTCCGGATCGGGAATGACGGTGATTGCCCCCAGCCCGCAGACCGGATCCACCGCTGCCGAGACGGCCTCGAACGTGGGCTCGTTGCCCTGGTTCACCGCGCGGCTTTCCAGGTCCGCCGTCCGGCCGGCCGCCACGACCATCTCGGACGGGTTCGTCTGAATCCCCACCGTGTCCTTTACGTTAAAGCTCAGGGGATCGTCGTTGCATCCCCCCAGCGCGAGGACAGCCAGCGCGGTAATGCTGAGCCCTACATTACGCACCAAGCCAACTCTCATGATACCCTCTCTCTCGATGTGACACCGTTTACAGCGGTTCTCCGCCGGCATCAGTTATTCATTGACCCGTCAAGAACCGGGTGTTGATTCCGAAGTTCGTCTGCAGATCCTGCAGCGCCGACGGACCGCATCGGTTGTACCAGTCTGCCATAGACACGATATCGGGGTCGGTGCTGTAGAGCAGCCGCCAGTGATCGAAGCGATCGTCCTGAATGAACAGGTATACGAAGCTCGTCGTCTGATACTGCCAGATTTCGTAAGGTGGCTCGCCTGCGAACCCCCCACTACCGAGTACGGAACTGGGACTGCCGATATCAGACGGCGAGTAGTTGACTACCCGGTCCTGCGGCTCGCCATACTTCAGATAGATCCGGCCACGGTCCGTATACCACGGCATGCGCTCCTCGGTACCCACCGTCTCGTCGTACCTGGCCCGGATCGTCGCGATCCGGCTCAGGTAATCTTCGAGAAACAGGTTGCCGGGAGAGCCCGGGTTCGGATCCTGGCGCTGGAAGAACTCCGTCAGATACCGCCGCTTTGCGTCGGACGGAAGCGCCTCGTAGGTCGTACGCTCCGTATCGGTAACGAGGAGCGCCACACCACCAAAGGTCTGCTCCAGCTCCTCATCCGAGAGCGTGGCAAAGTAGTCCGCCTCATAGCTCCCGGCAGCGGTGCCGGCAGTTACCGCGTTATCCGGGCTCAGCATCTGGAAGGAGGCCCACCGGCGCTCTCCCTCCGTGTCATCTCCCACCGTCATGGCGATCTGGTAGTCGCCGGGCGGAAGACCGGCGAGGGAGAGGTGTCCTGTGAAGGGCGCACCTCCCACACCGACTTCCACCTCGCTGGCGGGTGTCCGGTAGACGACCCGGTCGCCCGAGATCACCTCTGCATTGACGCTGACCCGCGTTGTCTCGCTGTCCAGGCCGTATAACTCGAGATAGTAGTAGAGGTCGGGCTCAGCCGGCATAACCGACATACGGGCCGCTGCTGCGATCCCGAAGCCCCCGTGGGTCACTGACCAGCTCCCGCCCCCCGCACCTTCGGTGATGGGCTCGACCCGCGACGCCAGGAATAGATCCGACGACGTGGGACGCCCATCGAACGCCACCAGGGGAAGGCGTACGCGCTCGCCGAGGTCGGGCGCATCCGTAGGATACGCACGTATTTCCACCTCGTACACGCCGGGCCTTACCCCAAACCGAAATGGTTCAAGAAGATAGGAGGTTCCGGACTCCACGTAAGCGGCAGCCTGCTGGCTGAGCTGCCTCTCCCAACTATCCCGATACAACTGCGTGTCCGTCGCATCAAACACGGATAACTCGAACCGGTACGCGCCCGTGGTCCCCCCGGCCAACATCGTGAGGGGTACGTTCGCCAACCCGTCCACCACCGTGAGATCCTCCGGGGCCCACGTCCTCAGGAGCGTGACCTCGAGTTCGTCGGCAGCCTGCTCCTGCTGCACCACGATGGTCGAGGCGAAAGCCCACGTCCCGTGCGCAAGCGCACCGGCCGTGACCACGAGGCACGGCACCACCATTCGCCGGATGGCAGCGCTCACGCCTCTAAGCTCCCAACTCCTCGGAGGAGTACGGACGGACATTTGCCGCGCGTCTCCGCTCAGTCTACGCCGAAGGTGACCGTGAACGCGTTCGCGCTCCCGAGCACACCGTAGTTCTTGTAGGCGTAATCGAACTGGAGCCGATACGTGCCGGCGAACTTATAGAACAGTCCGCCGCCCAGGCCAAGGCCGTCCGAGCCCCCGCTGGTCGCCAGCGCCGCGGTCGAGAAATCCTCGTTGTTGTCCGGCTGCGTCTGATAGGAAGCCCGCAGCGCGACACCGATCGGCGTGTCCACGCCGGACCAACGGTACTCACCGGCGAACCCGAACGCCGCGTTCGTGTTGTTGGACTCGATGAACTCGCTCATCAGGGCCAGAGTGTTCGACTCTGTCGAGATGATGTCGTAGTTCAGTCCAACTCGGAACAGGCGCGGCAGCGGAAATGCGTCGGTCACCAGCCGAGCAGGCGGTGGGTCGACCCGCTGATCGGGTACCTGTGGATCCGACTCGCTGAAGTTGATGTCGCGGAACCGCAGGGCCTCACCCGAGTGGGAGAGAGAGCCACCAAGGTTCTGGACGACGAACGCCAGCCGGATCGGGCGATTCCCGAGCTCGCTATGGAAGTTGACACCGAAGTCCAGCGCCATCGCCGTCGCCGAGGCACCGCCGAGGGCGCCCGTCGCGAGGTCGTCGTTGATGAACTTCAGCGTCAGCCCGGCGGAGAACCGATCGATGAACGCATGGGCAAACGAGATACCGGCGACGGTCTCGTTCACGCCGTACGTCTCACCGGACACTCCATCCGGGTCCGATTCCGTGTAGATGGGCTGATTCCCGAACCCGAAGTGGCCCAGGAAAAACCCAAGCCCGAAGTCACCGTCGGAGAACGGAAAAGCCAGTCCTGTCCAGTAATAGTCAGTGTCCGCGAAGTATGGCATCAGCGTCAGCGTCACCTCGGGACCCTGCATCGCCGTCAGGCCGGCAGGATTGTAGTAGAGCGCATTCACGTCATCGACGATCGTCGAAAACGACCCGCCGAGAGCCATGCCGCGAGCGCCGGAACCGAACTGCAGGAATTCAGCGGACGACCCACCGAAAGCCGTGTTATCGCTTTCGATCTGTACTGGGTTGTCCGAATCCTGCGCCCAGAGCAGTCCCGGCAGCGCAACCACCATGAAGAGGGCGGTCACCGCTCGACTGATTAGCCGCATGAAAACCTCCTAAAGGAGCTGGTCAATGTCCGTGGGGGGGACGAGCCCCCCCACGGGTCCGGGTTCTGGTCAGTTCTGCCCAGCAAATTGAACAACGGTGAACTTGCCCACGTGTGTATCGCCGTCCGGCGTTACGACGTGGAAGAAGTACACACCGCTGGCGACGAACTGGTTGTTTCGATTCCTCAGATTCCACACCACCCGGCCACCACCGGTGACATCGTCATGGTTCACGATATCCACCAGCACGCCAGTCAGCGTGTAAATCCGGATCGTAGCGACCGGAGGCAGATTCACGAACATCAGCTGCTTGGTCGACGGGCTCAGGTCGTACTGGCTCGTCGCCAAATACGGATCCGGAACCGTGTGGACCAGCGTCAGGTCCGTCGGACCATCGAAGTTCGTGGCATCTTCCACCAGCCAGTTGAACACCATGCCAGGAATCAATACGGGTCGACCCGCGCTGGCGTTGGTCGCGGTCGGGTTGTAGGAGTACCCGTTCGGCTCATCCGTGTCGAAGGTAGCCGCATCCGAACGAATGGCACCCGAGTAGCTTCGCAGCGTCCACACCGTTCCGGATGCCGGCAGCGCCGACGTCTGGAAGATGAAGCGCTGACCGCTGATGTAGAGGCCGAAGCCCTGGCCCGTGCCGGTCCAGGTGGCAGCTCCATTGGCCGGATCCGCCCAGCCGTACTCGAAGTCGTCCACGTGCACGGTACTCAGCGTGGCCGTCGGCGTGAGCGGCAGTGCGCTCGGGATGTTGAACTGGATGTCACCACCATTAAAGCCATCGCAGTCACCACCGCCGAAGATCGACTCGTCGTTGATCTGATCATACACGCGAGGCATGCCGTTGAAGTCCTGCCAGTCGATCACGCCGTTACCGTTCGCGTCCTGCACGAAACCGTACGTCCCATCCGGGAAGCCGGTGGTCGGCACATCCACATTGTGCGTGATGTCGCGCGCCGTGATTGCCCCGCCTTCGCCCCACGTGACCTGCACATCGGCCTGGCGAGCGGAAAATGCGTTCGCCCGGTCGTGGCACTGCTTCTCGAAGTCGATCTGACCGCCACCCGACGGAGTCGTCGAGTTGAACGGCGTGTAGCCGATCGGCGCGAAAATCGTGTCCACGCCCTCCAGGTGTCCGACCCGCATGTACCGTGTCGGATCAGAAGTCGTCTCGTTGGCTCCATCGAACCAACGCGAGCCGCCGTGTCGCAGACGATCACCGCCGAAGCGGCGATTCTGCGGCCCTTCGGCCGAGCTGTAGTTGATCGCTTCGACCATCGTGGCGTCCGCCGTCGCCAGGCCCGAAGCCTCGGGAATCCCGAACGAGTCCAGTGCGTCCTGGTCGAACGGGATGCTGATCGACACCCAACGGACCGTAACGCTCGCCGGCGTGCCGAACGCGCTCCACCAGTGATTGACCGCTTCACCGAGGATCCCCTGCGGATTGCCGTCGAGATCCACGTAGCTCATCCAGACCTTCGAGCATACCGCGAAGCTGGTCCCACCCAACGGACATGCCGCGGTGGACGTGCCCTCGTCCGACGCCGGGTCGAAGACCGTGGTGACCGAGTCGACCACGACCTGCAACTGCAGCTGCGGCAGCAGCCTCGGTAGCAGCGGCGCGAACGACAGCTCGATCCCGTCGGTCGGCGGCATCGGCCCGGACCAGGTGCCGTCTGCCGGATCCAGCGTCGGCATCGGGTCACTCGAATTCAGGGGAGCGTCGTCGTCGCCCGTGAGCGCCACGAGCAGCGAGGCGCCCTGCAGGTTCGGGGCGTCCGCCCGCGGCACCGTGGACTGCGCTACCCGCGCCGAGCGCAGGGAATGCGGTCCCGAAGCCTGCGAGTTCACGTCGAACGCCGACACGGCATACCAGTACGTGAAGTTGTTGACAGCTTCGTTGTCGACGAAGAAGAACGGGATTCCGGTATCCTGCGCCGGCGCCGTCGGTCCAGAATCGTCGTCGATGATCACGTTGGTGATCGACGTGCCGAGAGCGGAAAGATCCGCAAGGCGCGCCACACCGGCTCCCGGCAGACCACCGTCAGAGCCGTTGTTGAAGATCATCGCGCTGTTGATCGCCCGGGTCGCCACCGCGGTGTCCGTGGCGTAATCGCCGGCGCATGTTTCACCGCCCGCGAAACCGACGACAGCGACATCCGTGCCTTCTATGTTACGCAGCGTGCCCACGTCTTCATCCGGCGCAACCGTCTCGCAGGTGAAGTCCGTGAACGCACTGTCGTCCTTGTCGAACTGTGCGATCAGGTCCAACGCGCCGGGATCGCCGCCACGCCACACCCGATAACCCTCGGTGTCAAACTGGCGGTAGTTCGGGTTGAACAGCGGGCTGGCGTCGTCGCTGGCGACCTCGAAGAACGGGTCTCCCAGCACCTCCGTCGGGCTCTCTTCCCAGATCACGGTGACGTTGTTGTCACCCGGAACCAGGTAGAAGGCCGGCGCGTCCGGAGCGAAGCCGAGCAGGAAGCTGCTGTCGAAAATCGACTGCGCGACCAGCGAGCGGCCGAGCAGGCTGTTCGGAACGACCAGGACCTGGAACTGATCCAGCTTGTTGTCCGGTCCTTCCAGAAGGCCGGCCAGGCGTCCGCTCGGAGCCGGTCCCGTGTACTCGAACCAGCCGGCGCCACGCTCGATAGCCTTCGGATCGTTGCTCGTCCGCACGTCCGTACAGCCCGTGAGGTCGTTCGAAGCCACCGCGGCGGGCGTACAGCCACGCGCGCTCGTGAATCCCGGGTGGAATGACGGGTCACCCGGCGGGTTGGCGTTAGCGTCCGCCTGGTTCGCCAGGATCCCACTCAAGGAACCGTCCGGCATCCGCTCGACCGTCGCCGCCGCGATGTAAGCCACCACGATCGTCGCCGGATCGTCTTCCGGACCGAGCTCGAACGGACCCGAGGACTGGTAGAACCGCGTGTCCGCGGACTCCTGGAAGATGAAGCATACCGAGCGTTCAGTTGTCCTCGGATCCGCCGTGACCACCTCGGGCTCCACGTTGCAGGGGTTGTCGCCCTGCGCCGGAGAGATCTTGCCCGACAGGTAGCGCCACAACTGCTTGTCGTTCTGCGGATCCGGGAAACCGAAGCTCGCGTTCAGGTTGGCGGAGAACAGGGTCAGCCCCACCTGCTCGGGTGGGTCACTGCCCGGAACGATCGGACTCAACAGGTACTTGATTCCGATCAGGCCCGGCGCGTCCGTGAAGAACGGCGGGAAGAAGAGGTCCGGCGTGTAGGCGAACTCGGGGGCGCTGAATCCGCCCGTGTACGAGATGCCCACGTCGAACGGAAGTATCGCCGTGGAGAAGTTCTCCGTGGCGTCCGACACGTCCATGTCGGTAGCGAATGCGCTGTACATCTCGCCGATCGTGTAGCCGGCGGCAGGCAGCGCGGGGTCTCCTCCGAAGAACTGGAGGTTGTTGGCCTGACGGAACTCCTCGGAGTCCGTCACGTTCTCGAACTTGTAGATGAAGTAGATCAGCGACTCGTTACCGGCCGGATAGTTCCACGCGAGGCTCCGCTGCGTCACCTCGACACCGAGCGGGTGAATGCGGCCCGCGATCCTCGCCGGATCGCCGTCCCAGTACTTCACCCAGGAGTCCTGCTGCGATGCGGCATCGCGCCCCCACAGGACCGGCTGGAACAGGGGGTCGCCAACCGCGATCTTGGCCTCTTCCGGCCAGTTCGCCAGGTCGTCCGGGTTCAGCGAATCAAAGATGTTCGTGACCGGCGTCCCGTGCTGCGTCGTGCCCTTCGGATCGAAGAAGAACGCCGCCGTGGTGTCGTTCGCCCACGGGCCGCCGTCTTCCTGAATGATCCCGGCGATCTGCATGCCGGTATTGAAGATGTACGCGTTGGGCGAGCCAACGGGCCAGAATCCACCGCCGCCGGTCGGGCTGTCGAACACGTCGCTGCATACGGCGCCAACGTTCGTCAGACCGCACTGCAGCTGGTTGCCCGTTAGCACCGCCGTTGGTCCGGCGAAGAGCGAGAACGAATCGTTCTGGCCCCCGGCACGCTTAGCCTCCGGAGAGACATCGCCGATAACCGTCGTACCGGCCGCGAGCAGGAGCCCTGAAAGCGCCCCGCCCCAGACCAGCCTCCGACCGCTTCGGCCGAGCCGTGCAAACATGCTGAGTCTCATGGCCACTCCTGGTCTTTCGGGTAGCGGGGAGCGGTCGGGCCTTGACCGCTCCCCTAGCCGTTATACCTCAGCGCCTCTTAAAAGGCGATCCTGAGACCGAGCCGGAAGAGCTGGTCGGACGTCTCGAAACGGACGTCCTGACCGAAGTTGCTTTGGTAGGTCTGACCGAAAGCGACCGTCTGCTCTTCCACGGTGAAGATGCCGTCACCCTGCTCGTTGACATCCGGGGTGCTCGGGTCATCGATCCCCCACCGCTCCTCGGCACGCATGAGCGAGTACTTGTTGAAGTCGGTCTCCGGCGACTCGACCGCAATGTCGAAGTCCCGGATCAGGTTGTCCCCGTCCAGGCGCGTATCAGAGAGCGCCGTCAGGAGCTGCGCGTCCTCGAACTGCTGGTTGACCGTTCCGGCCGTCTCGAGGAAGACCGTGTTGTAATTCGAGATGTTGAACGGATTCCGCCAATCCACGAACGCCTGCAGGTTCCAGCCCTTGCCGATCTGGAAGCCCTTGGTGAACCGAAGGTCCAGCGACGTCGTCCACGGCGTCTGGGTGTTGCTGATCGAGCTCTGCGGACGGCCCTCGAGGCCGGCGGTGCTGGGCGGCCCGGTCTGGCCTCTACCCGTGTTCACCAACTTCGTGAACGGAAGCCCGCTGCGCAGCCGCAGGATCGCGAACACGCCGAAGTCGCTCAGGATCGCGCCCAGCGTGGACCCCTGCATGTAGTCCACCGGGAACGCGAGACTGCTCGTCAGCGAGATGTTGTGCTTCCGGCTCTGCTCGAGCGGCAGCAACACCTCTGGCGGATTCTCGGGAGCGCCCGTCAGGAGCGCCAGGTTCGAGACCGCACGGAGGATCAGGCTCGTGTACGTGAACGGATCGGAGCCGGTACCGCGCGCATCGATGAAGCTGTACGCGAGGCTGTTCACCGACAGGTTGCCGAAGGCCTTGTCCATCTTGAGCTCGAACCCGTTCGACTCGGTCCAGTCCTTGTTGGTCACGACGTTCAGGAAGGTCGTCGCGCCCGCACGGGTCGGATCCTCGAACGGCAGTTTCCGCACCGCCAGCGCCGAACGCTGCTTCTTGTTGAACGCCGAGACGTCGAACACGAGGCTCTGGCCGATCAGCTGCCGGTAACCGAACTCGAAGGTCCGGGTGCTCGGCATGTCGATGTCACGACCCCAGGTGGCGTTCGTATTCTGGTTCGTCAGGTCAGAATTCGTGTTCTGCAGGAACCCGACCGTCTGGTTGGCCGTGTTGGCGATCCCCGAAGCGAACGAAACGGTGGTAAAGAACGCCGGGGTCTGGACGAAGCGGCCGTAGCTCAGGCGGAACGTCGAGGTCGGCGTGACCGGGAAGCTGGCCCCCAGCCGCGGACTGAACTCGGACTTCGTCGAGCCCTCGATGAAGTTCGATTTGCACGGCGCCGTCGGATCGAACGAGTCAGGACCGCAAGCGTTCAGCGGCACGTATCCGCCCGTCTCCGAGTCGAAACGCGTGAAGCCCTGCTTCAGGCTGTCGGGCACGTTGAAAATGTAACCCGGTACGCGCGAGTACTCGACGCCCGCATCCAGATAGTCCCACCGGACTCCGCCCTCGAGCACCATGTCGCCGATGTCCAGGCGGTCCTGCAGGAAAGCCCCGATTCGCGTTGGCTGGGACGTCTCGGGCAGCGGGACCCCCGTGTAGAGCGGGACGTTGTTGCCGAGCATGTCGATGTCCATCCACTCACCACCCAGCTTCAGCCGGTTGAACCGGCCGAGCTGCCAGTCCAGGGTGGCGCGCACCTGCAGCCGGTCCTCGTTCACCTTTCTGAGACCACCGGTGCCGTACCCGTTGATCGCATAGCCCGTGCGCATCCCGTACGGGTTGGCGCGCAGGTTCGTGGCCAGGCCGGTCAGCGACTGCGATGTCCCGAGGTCATTCCGCTGCGGGTAGAACTGCATGCTGTCGCGCGGCACGCCGTTCGACCGATACGCGTTCAGGAACTCCTCGTCGAAATCGAACGCCGGAATGCCGGTGATCTTGTGGTCGTCCGGCACCAGGAACTCGGGGTTCGAGAACGCGAACCCGAGGAACGGATCCCGGTTGTTCTGCCACCAGTCGGCGGTGAGCTGTCCGTTCGAAGCCCGGTCCGTCTGGTAGCTCGCCCGCACGTCCAGGGCAAGCTGCTGCTCGGCCGATTGGGTGATCGTCTGGAACCAGCCCAGCGTGAACACGTTACGCGTGTTCAGGTTGCCGTCGTAGTTGTCGGTGCGGAACAGGGTCGTGAAACCGCCGCGGCCATACCCCTGATTCCGGTTCCGCGTGAACGCGAAGTTCAGCCGCGAACCGCGCGGGAGCTGCCAGTTCAGGTTCACGGTCATCAGGTCAGACTGACTCCAGTTGAGCGGATTCGTCCGGCCGTTGTCCCACGGGACGTAGTTCAGGGCCGTGACGTCGACGAAGTCCGTCGCTCCAGGGGTGCTCGACGCGCGATCCTGCGCGAAGATGGCGTCCTGGCCCGCCGTGCACAGGCCCGCGTACTGCGAGGCGCTCGGGCAGGTATCGATCCCGTCGATCACAAACCGCATGGGTGCGTTCTCGGTGCGGAACGACTGCTGTCCGGACGCCGTACCGGCGAAGAAGAACGTCACCGGGCCCGCGATCGGACCGCCGAGCGTCAGCTCCGCCCGGTTGAAGTTGGTGCGCCAGGAGTTCGTGACCTGGTCCGTGAAGAACTCCAGCGAGCCCGTGAACTGCGCGCCGCCGGAACGGGTGACGTAGCTCACGACGCCGGACTGTGCTTCACCGAACTCGGCCGCGAAGGCGCCCACGTTCACGTCGACCTGCTCCAGCGCGTTCGTCGGCAGGTTGACGTTGTTCGCCTGCGCCTGTCCGAACGACCGAATGAGCACGCCGTCGATGAACACGGCTTCCTCGTTCGCCCGACCACCCCGGATCGTCACTCCCTGGTTGGTCTGGATCACGCCCGGCTGCAGCACGACGATGCTCGAGGCGTTGTCCAGCGGAAGCTGGTCAATCACCTCGCCCTGAACGATCGACTTGGTCGAAGTCTGGTCTCGCGGAACCAACGGGTTCCGTTCACCCTCGACCGTGATCGCCTCGAGCTCGACCGCCGTCTGCTCCAGTTCGAAATTAAGTGTCGTCGTCTGACCGGCGAGGATTCGTTGGTTTTCAATCACGAACGGCCGGTAACCGATAAACTGAGCCCGCACGTTCTGCAGACCCGCCGGCACTTCGTTGATGAAGTAGAATCCCTGATCATTGGTCAGATTACCCAGAGTCGATCCGTCGACGAGGACCTGCGCTCCCGCGATAGGAGCACCCGTCCCCGCGTCCGTCACCCGACCCTGGATCTTTCCAGTGCTTGCCTGACCGAACAGTGGGCCGACCGCAAGTAGCGTCAGTCCTGCTGTAGTCAGACTCGCCCGAAAAGCCCCTCTCAACCAATCACGAATCATGGATCACCCTCCTCAGGGCATTAAGGAGATGAGTCGACCGCACCACGCGACCACGAGACGAAAGCCCCCTCGCGGCCCTTCGCGTCGTAGTTGCGTACGGGTCGACCAGTGAGTGAGAGACTGCTGATTTGGAGAACCGTTGAGGCCTCCTGGGTACGAACGAAGGTGGAGCCGATAGTTCCCTCCCCTTGATGGAGGAATCGGATCGTCGGAGGGCCTCGTGCCGACCGACCTCCTGTCGAGCCTCGGAATGTTCATCCGACACGGTCGGTCCCATTGACATCAGGACGTCGAACAATCCGAGGGACAGCATCTAAGTGCTTGCGAACTTCGTTCTATATACAGCGCACAGCCCGTGCGCATATGCCTCGGCTACACGACCCCCGGCAGGGGCCATACTCATCTCGAGAGTCCGAAAGAGGTGTGGCGGGCGGACTCTCGCTATGTAAGGCCAGGAACAGCAGTCATGTTCTTGGCCGGTGGAAAGCTTACGGACGCACTGAACAAGTGTCAATAGCCGCAACCTCTCCGCAGCGTCCTTTGCGACAGCATCGCGAACCGGCGTAAGTAGCGCTGCTTCAACTTGGTTGGGAAAGCTGAGGCCCTACGCCAGCCATGTCAACCTGAGCCGGTATCCCCGTCGGTTGTCGAGGGGCAATTGTCGGGTTCCCCGGCAGCCTTCACGACCAGGCGCAGGAACCTCCGCTTTCCTCTTTGCATAACGTACGACCCCGGGGAAACGTGACAGTCCGGGTCCTCGACCACCGTTCCGTCGATCCTGATGCCTCCCTGCTTCACCAAACGCCGGGCCTCTGAGGTCGACTGGGCCAGGCCGGAGCGCGCCAGGACGTGGCCGACCCACACGGTGCCCTCGTCGCCGGCCTCGAGCACACACGTCTCGATCTCCTCCGGCACGTCGCGCTGCCGGTGAACTCGATCGAACGCCTCCCTGGCCGCGACCCCTGCTTCCGTTCCGTGATAGCGTGCCGTGATGGTCTCGGCGAGCCACCGCTTGGCGGCCAGTGGGTCCTCGTCGGCTGCCGCGCTCCAACGCGAACGCTCGGACTCGGCCGCCCCCGCGGCCAGACGGATCCACTCGGCGAGGAGAGTGTCGGGAATCGACATCGTGCGGCCGAACATGTCGGCCGGGTGCATCGTGAGACCGACATAGTTGTCGTACGACTTCGACATCTTCCGCTCGCCATCCGTGCCGCGGAGAAGCGGAAGGGTGACACATACCTGCGGCTCCTGACCCGCCTTCTCCTGCAGCGTACGACCGAGAAGGAGGTTGAACTTCTGATCCGTGCCCCCGAGCTCCACGTCCGCGGCCAGCGCGACGGAATCGTAGGCCTGCATCATCGGATACAGAAACTCCACGAGCGAGATCGGTCTCTCCTCCGAGTACCGGACGGCGAAATCATCGCGCTCGAGCATGCGCGCCACCGTGTACTGGGAGGTGAGGCGAAGCACGTCCTCGAGGCGCAGCACCGACAGCCAGTCGCTGTTCCGGCGAATCTCCGTCTGCTCCGGATCCAGGATCCGGAACACCTGCTCCCGGTAGGTCTGCAGATTCGCCGCGATCTCCTCTCGTGACAGCATGGGTCGAATGTCGCTCTGCCCCGATGGGTCACCCACGAGAGCGGTGAAGTCACCGATCACGAACACGACCCGGTGGCCCAGCTCCTGAAAAGTCCGCAGTTTGTGAATCGACACGGCGTGGCCGATGTGGAGATCAGGGCGGGTCGGATCGAAACCCTGCTTCACGACCAGGGGCTTACGCTCGGCGCGTGAGCGCTTCAGCTTCGCGACGAGTTCCGTTTCGGGAACGATCTCCGCGACTCCGTCGCGGATCAGGTTCAACTGCTCGTCCACCGGGAGAAACATTCGCCGTCCACGTTCGTAGAAGTGGCACCGTGAACCATCAGCTCACTTGGAAACGCACAGCATAAATATGGCGGAGAGCACAGGCAACAAGAGATTTCGGCTCAAGTGGCCCGGTCCGCGGGGCCGCTGGATCGCGCTCACGGCAGTGGTCGCCGGGCTCGCGCTGGCAGGCGGGCTGGCGTGGGGGGCGTGGGCTCACATCTGTGATCAGTGCCCGTCGATCGCCCAGATCTACGCCTTCGAGCCCAAGGAGGCCACGCGGGTGTACGCGGCCGACGGCTCCCTGCTGCACGAGTTCGCGGTGGAGCGCCGGACGGCCATCGAATACGAACAGGTCCCGCGGCATGTCGTCGATGCCTTCGTGGCGGTCGAGGACAAGCGCTTCTGGTCGCACAGCGGGATCGATTACCTGCGGTTCGCCCGGGCGGTAGTAGAGTTCGCGTTCGCCGGCTACGACGCCGCCGGGGGAAGCACGATCACCCAGCAACTCGCCGGGAACATGTTCGCTTCGATCGTGGACCGTCAGGACATTTCGGTACGACGCAAGCTGCGCGAGATGCGGGTGGCCAAGTCGTTGGAACAGGCTTACACCAAGACCGAGATCATGGAGGCCTATCTCAACCAGATCAACTTCGACGGCCTGTACGGGGTTCAGAACGCCGCGCAGCGGTACTTCGGCAAGAACGTCCGAGACCTGAATCTTCCGGAGGCTGCCACCCTGGCGGCCATGCCGGTGGCGCCTCGCCGTTACAATCCTATCCTGAACCCTGAGCGGGCCGTGGCGCGGCGCAACATGGTGCTGTCGCTGATGGGCGGGCAGGACATGATCACGTCCCAGGAGGAAGCGGCGGCCCGTGCCTACCCGTTGATGGTACGCCCGGACGCACGGGATCAGGTGCCCGCGGCCTTCTTCGTGGAGTGGGTCCGTCGCATACTCATCGAACGCTACAGCACGCAGATCTACGAGGCCGGCCTGCGGATCTACACCACCCTGGATCCGAACCTGCAGGCCGTCGCCGACTCGGCCGTTCTCGCCCAGCTCGAGTGGATCGAGAAGCAGCCCGGATTCGACGCGCCGACGTACCGTGAGACCAGGGCATGGCCCGTGGACAGCCTGGTGGGACCGAACATGCCGTACATCCAGGGCCTGTTCGTGGCGGTCGACCCGCTGAACGGCGACGTGCTCGCGCTCGTGGGCGGGCGTGACTTCCAGGACTCGGAGTTCAACCGGGTCACCCAGGCCCAGCGTCAGCCGGGGTCGCTGTTCAAACCGTTCGTATACACAGCGGCGGTGGAAAGCGGGATGCCGGCGTCGGAGGTGATCTTCGACACCCCGATCGAGTTCCCCCAACCGGACGGCTCGATCTGGTCACCCAGCAACTTCACGAACGATTTCCGTGGCCCGGTCACCATTCGCGATGCCCTGGCCGCTTCGATCAACGTGGTCGCGGTGAAGGTAGGCCTGCGCGTCGGCCTGGAAACGGTAGCCCAATACGCCCACCGCATGGGTATCACGTCGCGAGTGGAGCGTGTGCCTTCGACCTCCATCGGGTCACCATCGGTTCGGCCGATAGAGATGGCCGAAGCCTACACCACGTTCGCCAATCTCGGAATCCGGGTTACACCGCGGGCCATCTTGCGCATCGAAAATGTGGACGGTGAGCTGCTCTGGGCGGCTCCGGTGGAGCGCGAGGAGGTCCTGGACGAGAGGACGTCGTGGATCATGGTATCCATGCTCCGGGACGTGGTGGACCGGGGCTCGGGGATCCGGGTCCGGTCGCTGGGCGTGCCGAGAGAGATCCCGGTCGGTGGGAAGACCGGCACCACCAACGAACTCACGAATACCTGGTTCGTCGGTTTCACCCCGGATGTCGTCACAGTCAGTTGGGTGGGCTTCGACTTGCCGGCCCGGATTCGTGACGATGCGCAGGGCGGACGCGATGCGGCTCCGATGAACGCCGAGTTTCTCAAGTACTATTACGAGGACCGGCCGGCGCCAGAGCCCTGGGCCCGCCCCACGGGACTCATCGAGCGGAGCGTGGACCGTACCACCGGAATGCTGTCGACGGCGTGGTGCCCGGCGGAGGTCGTGTACACCGAGGTGTTCGTACCGGAAACCGAGCCGCGCGAGATCTGCGACGTGCATGGCCCGTGGGGGACCCGCGAGTGGGCGGACAGCCTGGGCGTGGTCCCCGATTCGCTCGCGCCCACGGTGTCCGACGACTTCGAGTTCTAGCGCACCTTCTCAACGATCAGGCGAAGAGCTAACCCTGGGGTACCCGGCGCCACACGAGCGGCGGGTCTTCCGGCGGGGATTCTCCGAATTCGAATGCGCCGCGAAGCCGCTGGATCATGGTCTCCGCGGCATCCGCGGACCGGGCGTGGATCTCCGCGACGGGCTGACCGCTCCGCACCAGTGCGCCCCGGCGGGCGAACAACTCGACGCCGACGGCCGGGTCCACCTCGTCCTCGATCTTCCGCCTTCCCGCCCCGAGTTCCACGCAGGCCACTCCGATCTCGTAGGCATCGGCACGTGTGACGAAGCCATCGGCGGGCGATTCCCAGGTCACCCGAAACGGCGCCTCGGGAAGGAGGTCGGTGCGCACGGTCACAACGGGGTCGCCGCCCTGGCGTTCTACCAGGCGAGCGAACCGGTCAAGGGCCCGTCCGTCGTCGAGCATGGCCTCGAACTCCGAGCGGACATCTCCCGGCGCTGCACCGGTGGCGGTGGCGTTCACGCTCTCCACGGCGAGGGCCAGGGTCACCTCCCGCAAGTCGGCCGGCCCCTTACCCCTGAGGCACTCCAGCGCTTCCCGGACCTCGAGGGCGTTTCCCACCGTTTGGCCGAGCGGCTGCTCCATCGCGGTCAGCAGCGCCGTGGCCCGCACTCCCTCGGACTCCGCCAGGCCGACCAGGGTCTCGGCCAGGAGAACGGCCCGGTCCCGATCCCGCATGAAAGCACCCGACCCGTACTTCACGTCCAGCACCAGGGCTTCGATGCCTTCGGCCACCTTCTTGGAGATGATGCTGGCCGAGATGAGTGGAATCGAGGGGACGGTGGCGGTGACGTCTCGAAGGGCGTACAACCGGCCGTCGAGGGGCGCGATGGCGGGAGTCTGACGGATCATCGCGCAGCCGACGTCGGCCAGCACGGCATGGAACTCCTCGAGATCGAGGTCCGTCCGGAAGCCGGGAATCGACTCGAGCTTGTCCACGGTACCGCCGGTGTGCCCGAGTCCACGGCCGGACATCATCGGAACTCGAAGGCCGTACTCGGCGAGGAGCGGGGCCAGGATGAGGCTTACCTTGTCACCCACACCGCCCGTGGAATGCTTGTCCACCGCGGGCGGCCCTCCGTCCGACCTGAAGTCGAGTCGGCGGCCGGAGTCGATGATCGACCGGGTAAGCGCGCGGAGTTCCGCGGTGCTCATCCCGTTAAGAAGTACGGCCATGAGGAACGCCGACATCTGGTAGTCCGGCACCTCGCCGGAGCCGTACTCGGCGAGGAACTCCCGCAGGTCCTCGCTCGCGAGCTCGGCGCCGTCACGCTTTCGCGCGATCAGCTCCTGGACGAGCATGAGCCTCCCTGGTGGGGGGTGATCACCTGGAGGAGAGAATCAGGTACGCAGGCGGTCGCGGCTCTTGTCTACGACTTCGGAGAGGCGGTCACCCGTACGGTCCGCGCTCTTGCGGGCGCGGCGCGCCAGCCGGCGAGTCTCCTTGGCAGCACGATCCGCCAGCTCACGAGCGTCATCCCGGGCGTCCTCGAGCGACTCTCCCGCAGAGTCCGTCCACTCTTCCGCTTTGCGGGCGATCTGCCTGCGCGTCCGGGCGCCGCTCTGAGGCGCGAGGAGCAGCGCGGTAGCCGTCCCGACGACGGCGCCGACGGTCAGCCCCAGCAGGAAGCCCAGGGCTTCCCTGTATTCGGTGTTGTCCATAACTCCTCCACTAGATGCGGTCGGTGCTACAGGTAAGGTGGTGCGATTCAGCCCCCCTGCCAATAACCTGCTGGCCTCAGAAAGTGCCTTCGCTTGCCGGTCGCCCGGCATTCTCTACTTTCAGGGCTCGACGAAGTTCACGCGAAACGGACGGATCCATGATTGACTATCGCCTCGAGAACGAGGTTCGCATTCCCTCTCCCGCCCTGCAGGCCCTTGCGGCGGCGGCTGACAAGGGTGGAGAGGTCGTGGCCGCCGCGGTGAGAGACGCCGGCCGGGCTGCCGGTGAAGAAATCACGCGGCGCGTCGCCGGCGTCATCTCGCTGTCCGAACTCGGCACGGACGACTTCTGGTCGGCCGTGAACGCCGAGACGGCCGCCAGGGGTCTGGGGACGTACGAGTGGGAGCGGGGAATCGGCGGCCATGCGGAACTGATCGTGTACGGATCGCCGGACCTCGGGGTAGGCACGAGCGCCAGGCCGGCGGACGGCGGCACGCCGTTCACGGAGGGCCTGGTCGAAGGACTTCTTGGAGCCGCTGCCGAGGAACCGGTCGGCGTCGTCCGCGCCCCGCTCGACGGAGGCGAAGGAATCCGCTTCGTGATCGGTGCTCCCGTGGCTCTCCGGCACGTCCAACTGCGACTGCGCGGCGGCTACAGCCTGGAGCAGGCGCTGGAGGGCATCTGAGCCTGAATCCCGGCCGGGTGGTGGCCCTGGATTACGGACGGCGGCGGATCGGGGTGGCGACCACGGACCCTTCGCGCACGATCGCGTCCCCCCACGTCACCATGAAGAACACGGACCCGCCCATCGAACCGCCGCAGGGTCTGCTGAACCTCCTCAAGGACCTGGCGCCGTCCGTCGTACTCGTGGGCATTCCCGTTCACCTGGATGGGGCCGTCGGCGAGATGGCGACCGAGGCGCGGTCGTTCGCCGCCCGGCTGACGGCCCTGTCCGGGCTCGAGGTCCTGGAACGCGATGAGCGCCTCACCAGCTATGAGGCAGAAGAGATGCTGCGCGCGATGGAACTTCCGCGCCGCAAGCGACACGACAAGGGTCTGAAGGACATGCTGGCGGCGACGCTCATCCTCAGGGAGTACCTGAAGGAGATCGGGTGAAGAAGCGCGGTTTCGTTCTCCTCGCAATCGTCCTGCTCGCCGCGGCTGGCGCGGGAACCTGGTATGCAACGACTCCGCCCTCCGGAGGGCCAGCAGACGGCGAGACCGTGGAGATCGTGGTCCCCGCCGGTGCGGGCGCACTCGCAATCGGGAGACAGCTGCGAGCGGAGGGCCTGGTCAGAGTTCCCCGCCTCTTCGCGCTCGCGGCCCGGGCTCGCGGCGTCGAGGGCTCGCTCAAGGCAGGGCGCTACCGGGTTACCGGTGGCATGGACTGGGGCGAGATCCTCGATGTGATCGCAGCGGGCGAGGTGGTCACCTTCCCGCTCACGGTGCCCGAGGGCTTCACTGTGCGGGAACTGGCGCCGCGCGTAGCGGAAGCGACGGGTGTGGACGCGGACTCGGTCGCACGCCTTGCCACGGATTCGGCATTCGTCGTGACCCTGGGTGTGCCGGGCCCGACCCTCGAAGGATACCTGTTTCCGGAGACGTACCGGTTCGCCGAGGGACTGGCGCCGGCGGACCTCCTGCGCGAGATGGTCATGCGCTACCAGGCCTACTGGACACCCGAGCGGCGGGCCCGGCTCGAAGGCCTGCCGCTGGACGAAAGAGAACTGGTGACCCTGGCCTCCATCGTGGAAGAGGAAGCGCGCGTCGAAGAAGAGCGGCCGGTGATCGCGGGTGTGTATACCAACCGGCTCGAGATCGGCATGCTCCTCCAGGCGGATCCCACGGTACAGTACGCCCTCGGCGAACCCAAGGCTCGACTGCTGTTCTCGGACATCGACCGGGTGGCCGACAACCCCTACAACACGTACCGGCACGCCGGACTCCCTCCGGGTCCGATCGCGTCACCCGGAGAAGCCTCGCTCGACGCAGCCCTCTACCCGGCCGACATACCCTACCTGTTCTTCGTCGCCCGCCCTGACGGGTCGCACGAGTTCACTCGCACCAACCGCGAGCACATCAACGCCAGGAATCGGATCCGTCGTGAGAACGGGGAGTGACCTGCTGCGGCAGCGACTGAGCCTGGTGGTACTCACGCATCCGGAACCCGCCACGGGAAGCCTGGAGGACGTGGTGGCCGAGTGTCTCGAAGCCGGGTGCGCGACGATCCAGCTGCGGGACAAGCGGGCGCCGGCCTTCGACCTGTATCGCCAGGCAGTGCAGCTGCTGCCTCTCGTCCAGGCGCACGAGGCACTTCTGATCGTGAACGACCGCCTGGACGTGGCGCTCGCCTCCGGTGCGCACGGTGTGCACCTGGGCCCGGATGACATCCCGGTCGAAGCGGTAAGGAGCCGGGTTCCCGACACCTTTCGCATCGGATACTCGACCGATGATCCGGCCGCGGGCCGGGCTGCCGCGATGGCGGGAGCGGACTACCTGGGCGTCGGGGCCGTGTACGGAACGTCCTCGAAGGCTGGGCTGGAGGACGAGGCCATCGGCCCGGATCGAGTGGGCGCGGTGGTCCGCTCGTCAGGGCTTCCCTGTGTGGGGATCGGCGGGATCACGCCCGAGAACGCAGGCGCCGTGGCGGCGCAGGGGGCGGGCGTGGCCGTGCTCGGGGCGGTTATGCAGGCCGAGCGGCCGGGAGACGTCGTCAGGAATCTGTTGGCCGAGATATCCCGAGCCGCAGGCGAACCCGCGGCCCGGGACGAATTCGACGCCTGATCAGTACCCGATCGGCTTGTAGTCGAACTTCTGGCCCCCGAGAGAAGCCTCGAACATCAGGCCTCCCTTCGCCTTGCTGACGACGGCCACTCCCTTGGCGTAGTCGATGTCGGCGGAGGCACCCTCGGTAATCGCGACGGCCGATGCCTGCCCGCTGAACTCCAGGTCGTTCGCCTTGAACCGGTCCAGGTCTTCCTCGCCCTGGAAGAAGATCACCTGGATGTACGACTGGCCACCCATCTGCAGACCCACGTTGACCTGCTTGAGAGTAGAGTGGCCGACCAGGGCACCGCCCTCGTAGACCAGACCGGTGCCGTGAGCACCGCCGACCACGAATCCGCCCTTGCCCACGCTCGGGAACACGGCATAGCCGAAGGAGTCGTCGAAGAAGCGCTGGACATCCGGATCACTCGTCGTAATCTCTTCGATGGCCTGGGCCACCTCCAACTTCTTCTTCTCGAGGTCGTAGTCGGTCTCCTGCGCCATGCCCTGGTGCGGCATGGCGATCACGGCCATGCTCAGGCCAGCGGCGAACACGGCCCAGCGGCCGAGATAGCTCCTCATTCTCTCTTCTCCGTAGTGTAGTGGACGTCTCCGCGATTGCATGGCCCAGAGTACGCTGGGGCGTGCCGTCCAGCAATGTCAGGCCGTGCGGTTGGGGTATGAAAGCGAAACGCCCCACTCGGCGGACCGAGTGAGGCGAAACGGAAAAAGAGCCGGCAGTGACCTACTCTCCCACGGCCTGAGGCTGCAGTA
>Ga0209456_10000346_pt1 | contig 25347 bp, 18 predicted proteins | sample COG_11_FD_184755 | JGI IMG/M metagenome (GOLD analysis project Ga0209456, IMG submission 184755) | Pelagic marine sediment microbial communities from the LTER site Helgoland, North Sea, for post-phytoplankton bloom and carbon turnover... | ecosystem: Environmental > Aquatic > Marine > Neritic...
GGAACAATCCGTCCGCAATCCCGGTACTCCGGAAACTGGTGTACGCTTTCAAGGCGACTGGATAACACTAGCCCGCATTTCTCACCAGGCGGCTAGCCCGCATATTGCACCAGACCCGCGCTCAGCCAAACCCGTCCTGCGTCATCGCTCGGGATGCTGGTGCAATATGCGGGCTACTTTCCAACGCAGAATGTAGCGAATATCGTCCCAAGCAACTGGTCGCTGGTAAATGCGCCAGTGATCTCGGACAGGCTGCGCTGCGCCAGCCTCAACTCCTCGGCCAGCAGTTCACCGGCACCCGCTTCGGTCAGCTGTTTGCGTCCTTCGATGATGTGTTGTTGCGTCAGCCGTATGGCATCCAGGTGGCGCGTTCTTGCAATGAATTCTGAACCTTCGATTTCCTGATAACCCCCTTTTATCTTGAGGTGCTCCCTGAGTTCTTGCAGACCCTGTCCACCGGTGGCCGATATGGCCAACGTATCCCGTCCGTCAAAGCTGAACTGGCCGCCAGGCCGGTTACTGATATCTATTTTGTTGAATACCACTGTACACGGCACCGCCGACGGGATAGCCGGGTCACGATCGATAATCCGCTCATCACTGTCATCGACGATATACAGCACTAAATCCGCGTCCTTGACTGCTGCATGAGTTCGCCGTACCCCTTCGATTTCCAACGCGTCCGCCACTTTACGCAGGCCGGCTGTGTCTATCAGAGTGACGGGCATTCCGTCGATAGTAATATGCAGCTCAATGGTGTCTCGGGTGGTGCCAGGCGTGTCACTGACAATGGCCCGGTCGATTTGAGCCAGCGCATTGAGCAGACTGGATTTTCCGGCGTTGGGCCGCCCGGCAAGCACGACCACCATACCTTCATTGAGCAGTCGGCCTTGCCGCGCGGTCGAAAGTAGCGTCTGCGTTGACAGTAGAATGCCATCCAGTTTGCCGAGCAGACCGTCATCGCACAGGAAGTCGATTTCCTCATCGGGGAAGTCGATTGCTGATTCGACGTACGCTCGCAGCTGGATGAGCTGCTCCACCAGACTCGACACCCGTCGAGAAAATTCGCCCTGAAGTGATCTCTGGGCGGCACGGGCTGCCTGCTCGGAACTACTGTCTATGAGATCCGCCACCGCTTCGGCCTGGGCGAGGTCCAGCTTTCCGTTCAGAAAAGCGCGTTCTGTAAATTCTCCCGGGCGAGCTAGACGCGCCCCGTTTTTCAAGCACTGGTTGAGTAGCAATTGCAAAACAATGGGGCCCCCATGTCCCTGCAGTTCCAGAACGTCCTCTCCAGTGTACGAACCCGGCGCTGGGAAGTAGAGGGCTATACCTTGGTCCAGGATATTTCCATCACGGTCCCTAAAACACGATAGGGTTGCCTCGCGTGGTCGGGGCAGACATCCGATCAATTGGTGTGCCAGTGCATCAACACCTTTCCCGGATACCCTGATCACTCCGATACCGCCGCGTCCAGCAGGTGTAGCTATGGCAGCAATGGTTTCTCTGTCCGACATCGGCGCCGGTCTGGTGCAATATGCAGCTTAGGAACTTCCTATGACGATCTTGTTGATGTACCACTGTTGGGCAATCGATAATACATTATTGACCAGCCAGTACAGCACCAGACCGGCCGGAAAGTATAGAAAGAGAAAAGTGAATACGATGGGCATGGCCATCATGATTTTCTGCTGCATGGGGTCGAGTGGTGATGGATTCAGTAACTGTTGCCCCAGCATGGAAGCACCCATCAGCAGCGGCAGAATGAAATAGGGATCCTTTACCGACAAGTCCTTTATCCACAATGCGAATGGCGCCTGTCTCAATTCAACACTTTCCAGCAACACCCAGTACAGCGCGATGAAAACGGGAATCTGGATCACTATGGGTAGGCAGCCACCAAGTGGATTGACTTTCTCCTTTTTATATATCTCCATCATGGCCTGATTGAGTTTGGCTTTGTCGTCGCCGTGGCGCTCCTTCAGGGTCTGCAGTCGCGGCTGAAGTTTTTTCATCTTCGCCATCGATTTGTAACTGGTCGCTGACAGTGGATAGAAGGCCAGCTTGATCATGAAGGTCAGCAGGATTATAGACCAACCCCAGTTGTTGACGATTCTGTTGATCTGTTCCAGTACCCAGAACAACGGCACGGATAGAGGCGTCAGCCAACCAAAATCCACGGTCAGTCCAAAGCCTTCTGCCTGTTGCGCGAGGCGATCCTGCTCTTTGGGGCCGGCGAACAGTAAAACATCCAGGCTACCCGTCGCACCCGCCGGTATTGACTGGGGCAAGAGGGTGTTGAAGCCGATGTTGTACTTCGGTCCACCCGCTTCGTCGATGGCCCGGCTGTAAAATTGAAAGGGCCCTTCTCCCTGAGGAAACCACGCACCGACAAAGTAGTGTTGAAGCATCGCTACCCAGCCCGAGGCGACTCTCAAGTCAAGGTTGCCGTCAACCATTTCCGAAAAATCAATTTTTTCGAACTTCTCTTCCGGCGTGTAGATAGCACCACCTAGATAGCTGGGCACGACGTCGAGAAAGAAGCCCCGGCTCTGCACCACCTGGGTACGCAGAAATTGGGCATAAATATATCCCTGCCAATCTTCCGCCGACTGATTGTCTACGAAGAATTCAATTCTTGTATTATAGCTATTTCGCTCGAATATAAATTTCTTGGTGAATTTAACACCATCGCCGGATTCCCAGTAGAGCGGTACAACCAGTGATTGTTCACCATCCTTGAGTTTGAATTCCGTTGCCTCGGCACTGAACTGTGTACGGTGATTGGGGTACTCCTGCTTGTTGCCGATCAGGCCGGTCTGGGTGATGAAAATATCAACCGCCTCGTTCTTTAAGAGATCGAAAGGCAAATCCGGTTGTTCAACGCTGATTGGGTAGGTCAGAAGAGAAAGCCGCTTGATGCTCCCACCCAGGGTGTCTATTTCCACCCGGAACAGATCCGTCTCGGCCACCAGTTTTGGTCGAGGCTGTTCCTGCTGAGCAGGAGTCTCTTCAGACTGGGATGGTGCGTTCGGGACCGTCGGTGTACTTGGAATGTCGGCTGCCGGCGGCTTCGCCGGTGAGCCTTCCTCACCGCTCGGTTGGCTCTGGGAAAACGCCGGCGGCTTCGCCGGGGCTTCTTGTTCCAACCAGCGCTGGTAGAGCAGCAGCAATATGAATGCCAGGGCAAACAGCAATAGCACTCGTTGTATTTCCATCAGCGTGCGGATCCTTTTTCGTTGTTGTTTTTCACTCTATCTCCGAAATCCTATGCCAGATTTCATTCAGATCGATTCGCAGCCTTTGCTCATCAGAAACGGTATTTCTTAACACGATCACCGCGTCCCGGTTAGTTAGTATGTCCTGATTCAACCGAAAAGATTCACGTATCAAACGTTTGACTCTATTTCTTTCTACTGCTGTTTTCAGGAAACGTTTGGGAGTCGCCATACCCAGTCGCGGTGTGGCGTGTTCTCTCCTGCTTGCATACCAACGGACAGCGCCAACGGTCCCGCGGTACCTGGAGGATAGAATCCGTTTGTAAGACGAAGGATCCTGCAGTCGGTTTTGACTCGAAAACCGCCTGCCATGCGAAGTAGAATGCAGGATGGTTACGCGCTCAGACGAGAACGCCCTTTCGCACGACGTGCATTGATTACGGCACGACCACCGCGAGTTCGCATTCTTGCCCGAAATCCATGTGTACGTTTGCGCTTTATCTCACTAGGCTGGAATGTACGTTTCATAATGCTGTATAACTCCAGAGAAAAGGTAAGCCGGCCCGGAAAGCAAGGGCTGGTAAAAAAAGGCGTGCAAAGTTAATGCGTTTACGGCGTAGTGTCAACTTAAACCACTAGAAGAATCGAGGAATATCGGGGAGCTTTAGGGTGACAAAGCAGAGTTTTTGGCGGCTATGTCTGGGCCATTTGGAGGACGAACTGCCGGAGCAGCAGTACAATACCTGGATAAGGCCTCTGCAAGCGACTGAAAGCAAGCACGAACTGATACTACATGCACCCAACAGGTTCGTTCTAGACTGGGTAAAGCAGCAATATCTGGAGCGAATCTCGCAATTGGCGCGACAGACTGCGGGGACCGAGATCGAGGTATCCATCGATATTGGCACATCGGGGTCGTCCAAGCCTGAAGCGCATGCATTCAAGGAGGCCGAGCGAAACCCCTATGCGGTGGGTCGCCTGAACCCGGCTTTTACCTTCGGCGACCATGTCGAGGGAAAATCAAACCAACTGGCAAGAGCCGCCGCGACGCAGGTCGGGGAGAATCCGGGAAAGGCTTACAATCCGCTTTTCATCTATGGGGGTGTCGGGCTCGGCAAGACGCATCTCATGCAGGCTGCGGGAAACCTCATACTGGAAAACAACCACCGGGCACAAGTGGCCTATGTCCACTCCGAGCGGTTCGTGGCCGACATGGTCAAGGCACTGCGCCACAATGCAATCAACGATTTCAAACGTCACTACCGGTCTCTGCATGCCCTGCTCATCGATGACATACAATTTTTTGCGGGAAAGACGCACTCCCAAGAGGAATTCTTTCATACTTTCAACACTTTACTTGAAGGACAGCGGCAAGTCGTGATCACCAGTGACCGCTATCCCAAGGAAATTACGGGCGTTCAGGAAAGGCTGATATCGCGTTTCGGCAGTGGTTTGACCGTACCCATTGAACCACCAGAATTGGAGACACGCGTTGCTATCCTGCGTCAAAAAGGCAAGGCCAAGGGTCTGGAACTTCCCGACGACGTAGCTTTTTTCATAGCCCGGCATGTCCGATCCAACGTCAGAGAACTCGAAGGGGCTTTGCACCGCCTGTTGGCGAGTGCACGCTTCACCGGGATGCCTATAGACATCGATCTGACACGGGAAGCACTCAAGGATATTCTGGTGTTCCAGGAACGACGGGTCACGATGAATAATATTCAGAAAACTGTCGCCGAGTATTACAATATGCGTGTTGCTGACCTTCATTCGAAACGAAGAAACAGACACATTACCCGGCCAAGACAGATTGCGATGGCGCTGGCCAAGGAGTTGACAACGTTGAGTCTACCGGACATTGGTGATGCTTTCGGGGGTAGAGACCACACCACGGTGATACACGCTTGCCGAAAAGTGGAAGATTTGATGCAGAGTGACCTGAAAACCAAGGAAGATTATGAAAATCTTCAAAACTTGTTGATTAGTTGAAACAAAGGAATACGCTGTGGATAACTTGGGCATGAATCATGAACTTTTCTAGAACAACGATCTTAAACCGCTATATGAACAAATGATCAACATAGTACCCCACAGCGTGCTGACATCATAACTCCTTGATTTAATTGGTTTATATCTAGTTATCCACAAAATCCTCGTTGCTTATCACTAACACTATTCAAATACTTAAATAATGAAATTGAAAATTGAAAGAGACCGGTTACTCAAACCTTTGGGGAGTGTCTCCGGCGTAGTCGAGAAGCGACAAACCCTGCCAATACTAGGTAACGTCTGCATAAAACAAGAACAGAACGTATTGACGCTGATAGGAACCGATCTGGAAACGGAAGTACTTACCCGGGTGGAGGATGTTGAGGGGGATGATGGAGAATGCACGGTAACGGCAAGAAAATTCTATGATATTTGTCGTATGCTACCCGAAACTTCAACGATCAGTCTGGTCAATGAAGGGGATCGAACGATTATTACTTCAGGCCGTAGCCGCTTCAGTCTGCAATCATTACCAGCTGCGGATTTCCCCAGGCTAGAAGCCCAAAATTGGGAGGACTCTCTGCAGATCAAACAAAATGAATTGAGAGATTTGCTCGAAAAGACGGCTTTTTCTATGGCACAACAGGATGTTCGCTACTATTTGAATGGTTGTCTGTTGGAAATCGGCAAGTCCGGGATCCGAGTCGTCGCTACCGATGGGCATCGACTGGCAAGGAGTGAGTTGGCTATGCCGTTGGATATAGCGGGACCGCGGCAGGTTATAGTGCCTAGAAAAGCGGTTACGGAGTTGCTCCGGTTTCTGGGTGAAGGCGATGAGGTGGTGAAACTGGAGGTGAATCCCAATCATATAAGAATTAGCGCCAGTCCCTGGATATTCGTAGCGAAGCTGATAGATGGCCGGTTCCCGGATTATGAAAAAGTAATCCCGTCATCGCTGGAGACACATCTCGAAGTCGACCGCTTGCAGCTTTCGGAAATTCTGGCTCGTACGGCTATCCTGACCAATGAAAAGTTCAGAGGAGTCAGATTGGTGCTGAAACCCGGAACCATGATGGTGATGGCAAATAATCCAGAGCAGGAAGAAGCGGTCGACGAAATGGCGGTGGAATTCGATGGGCAGGAAGTGGAAATAGGATTCAACGTAGGGTATCTGATGGAAGCACTCCGCGCACTGGAGAGTGAAAAAGTCGACTTGGGTCTGCAGGATGCAAATAGTAGTTGCACTCTCAACGAACCAGGTAACCGTTCGACCTTGTATCTGGTGATGCCGATGCGCATATAGATAGTGGGTCCACATTGCGTCGGGTGATGAAGAACCTGATACGATGTCCGAACAAGAGATGTTCCACGTGAAACATTAAAAACAATGTTTCACGTGGAACAAATGGTAAAATATACGGCTCTCCCCGTTAATTTGCTGGTCACACAAGGGCCTGTGATCTTGTATATTCCGGGCCGGTCATTTCAATGATTCTCAAGAAAAAACACTCGATGCAATGGTAGAAAATCAGAACTACGATTCAGACAGTATCAAGGTTCTCAAGGGACTCGATGCTGTCAGGAAACGCCCTGGAATGTATATCGGGGATACTGATGACGGCAGCGGATTGCATCAGATGGTGTTCGAGGTAGTGGATAACGCGATTGATGAAGCGCTGGCGGGCTATTGCACCGAGATTCAGGTTTGCATCCACAGCGATGAATCCGTAACCGTCCGTGACAATGGCCGGGGCATCCCCACCGGGATAATTAAGGAGGAAAAAAAATCCGCGGCCGAAGTCATCATGACGGTTCTGCATGCTGGCGGTAAATTCGATCAGAACTCCTATAAGGTTTCCGGTGGTTTACATGGCGTTGGCGTATCTGTGGTAAATGCACTATCTGATTTTTTGCGGCTTTACATTTACCGAGATGGGCAAGTTAATTTCCAGGAATTTCATCTGGGAGTGCCGAAAGCACCATTGGCGGTCACTGGCAAAACCCAGAGGACCGGGACAGAAATCAGTTTCAAGCCGAGCACCAAAATATTCAGCGACATCAAGCTTCATCACGACATTCTCGTAAAAAGGTTGCGCGAGCTGTCCTTCCTGAATTCAGGTGTTCGAATCTTGCTTCGTGATGAAAGAGTGGATAAAGAGGAAGTTTTCGAATATCAGGGTGGGATAGCGGCCTTTGTAGAGCACTTAGTTCAAAAGCGCACCCCGTTGCATCCGAACCTGATCCATATCAAGGGTCATAGAGGTGAACTGTCATTGGAATTGGCGATGCAGTGGCATGATTCTTATAAGGAGAACATATTCTGCTACACGAACAATATCCCGCAGCGGGACGGCGGTACACATTTGGCGGGTTTGCGCGGAGCAATGACGCGCACCCTGAATCAATACATCGATCATTCCGGACTCGCTAAGAGAGCGAAAGTAAACGTCACGGGCGACGATGCAAGAGAAGGTCTAACCGCGGTTTTGTCAGTTAAGGTGCCTGACCCCAAATTCTCATCCCAGACAAAGGACAAACTGGTTTCGTCCGAGGTGAAGGGTATAGTTGAATCCATCGTCGGTGAGCGGTTGGGTGAGTTTCTTCTGGAGAGTCCAACGGATGCTAAGCGCATTGCGGAGAAGATAGTCGACGCGGCACGGGCGCGCGAGGCGGCGAGAAAGGCTCGAGAGATGACGCGGCGCAAAGGGGCCCTGGATTTGGGCGGGCTGCCTGGCAAGCTGGCGGACTGCCAGGAAAAAGACCCAAGTCTGTGTGAGATTTATCTGGTGGAGGGAGACTCGGCCGGGGGTTCGGCTAAACAAGCTCGCGACAGGAAGACCCAGGCGGTGCTGCCACTCAAGGGGAAAATCCTCAACGTCGAAAAAGCCCGCTTTGACAAGATGTTGTCTTCCGATGAAGTAACAACACTGATTACGGCTTTGGGGACAGGGATTGGCAAGGACGATTTCGACATCAACAAATTGAGGTATCACCGGGTGATTATCATGACCGATGCGGATGTCGATGGATCGCATATAAGGACGCTTCTGCTAACTTTTTTTTACAGGCAGATGCCCGAACTGCTAGAACGCGCCCATATCTACATTGCACAACCACCGCTCTACAAGGTTACCCAAAACAAGAAATCGGTTTATATCAAGGACGATGAAGAGCTGCAGGAACACCTCTTGAGGCTCGCACTGAAGGATGCGGAGATCATCGTTGATGGGGAAGAATCCCTTTCACTGTCAGGAGAAATACTGGCGACTCTCTGTCGAGAGTATTTGTCGGTTGAGACGGTTATCGGGCGGTTGGGGAGACGGTTTCACCAGGCCGCGCTGTGGTCGATGATATCCCTAGGTGCTAATTTCAAGGGCAGCGCAGACTACGAGGAATACCGACAATTCGCCGAGCAGTTACAAAAGTATTTGCAGGAACACCATAACGGTATCGTCCACTTTGAGACTTGGATCGACGAGCCGGTCGAAGGGGGGAATCCAGTCCTCGTAATCGCAAAAACGCTCCACGGCACCACTACGGAATGCAGGTTTGAGCGATCATTCTTCGAAAGCAACGAGTATCAGTCCCTTTGTATGCTGGGTGAAAGTTTGCGCAAGCTGGAACGCGGATCGATCACCGTGAGACGAGGAGAGGGCACGGACAAGGTTGCGAGTTTCTCAGATGCCCTGGACTGGTACATGCGGCAGGCCAAGCGAGGCCTCAATCTGCAGCGTTATAAAGGCCTGGGCGAAATGAATCCTGAACAGTTGTGGGAAACTACCATGGATCCTTCTACAAGACGATTGCTCAAGGTAGTCGTTGAGGACGACGTGGCGTCTGACGACACCTTTACGGTCCTGATGGGTGACCAGGTTGAGCCGAGGAGAGAATTTATCGAATCGAATGCCTTCGCGGTTTCAAATCTGGACGTTTAACCCGCATTTCTTACCAGGCGGGTCAATCCGCAGATGGCAGGTCAAAACGATCAACGCGACCTTAGCTATAATAGGCCGATAGCGAATAATAAGTATATATATCAACAAGTTACAAGTTTATCACTACAGAATAGCCGCATCATTCTAGACTAGCCCGCATATTGCACCAGGATCCCGAGCGATGACGCAGGACAGGTTTGGTTGAGCGACGGTCCGAGTGAAGACCAAGCCCAGGCCAAGCTGAACAAGTCAGTGCCGGGCTAGCCCGACCCCGATGACAAACTGACCTTTTGATCAATCTATCCAAATCGGCGTATCTTTAAAATAGATCAAGGGGATAGAAAACAATCACGGCCGGTCTGGTGCAACATGCGGGCTAGCAAGGTTTTCATTGCACGCGACCTGAACGAAACGTAGCGGTTGGTCGTCCAGATTTATCGCGGTTAAAAGCACACCATGGGCACAACCACTGTCCAAAGATACTACATGGTCAAACATACCGGCGCCGAGCGTGGACCAGTGTCCAAAGACTATTCGTTGTTTCGCAGGACTTCTCATGTTGAACCAGGGGTGAAGGCCCATGGGTTGTGTCCCTGGGGGTCCGACCTGCGTGAAGTCCATCTCGCCATCTGCAGTGCAAAAACGCATCCGGGTAAACGCATTGATAATCCAGCGAGCCTTGTCGAATTCGTCCATGCAGTCTGACCATCGGGTTGGAAGATCACCATACATTCTCTGCAGGAGAACAGGATAGGTATCGTCATCTCTTAGCAAACCCTCGACCTGGCGGGCAAACGATCTACCCTGATCTACACTCCAGTTCGGGTGCAGCCCGGCGTGGACCATAAGGCACTGGCGGTCCGGGTCGATGTGAAGGAGCGGCAGGTGACGCACCCATGACAACAATTCTTCGCTATCGGGTGCCTTCAGGACGTCCTCTAAAGAATCGGTTTGTTTGACTTGTCTGAAGCCGGTTGAGACTGCCAGCAAATGAAGATCATGATTACCCAAAACAACCCGGATATTCGGAAGCGACTTTGCCAGGCGTATAACTTTCGCGGATTCGGGCCCTCGATTGACGAGGTCTCCGGCCAGCCAGAGTTCGTCCCGGGATTCATCGAACATCAACTTGTCAAGAAGGCGGCAAAGCGCGCCATAGCAACCCTGAACGTCGCCCACGGCATAGGCAGCCATCTACGAGGATTGGTCCCGCGTGAGCAGGCGGGCGATCTCAATCGTCGATTTGATGAGCGCATTTGTAATCCCCGGTTCACCGGCGGCATGGCCACAGTCGGGGATGATCCTCAATTGTGATTTTGGCCACGCCCGATGAAGCTGGAAGGCGTTTTCGATTGGACAGACCATGTCATATCGGCCGTGAATGACTATGCCGGGGATGTCCGCCAGGCGATACGCGTCCCTGAGAATCTGGTTGTAAGCCAGAAAGCTGTTGTTTACGAAATAGTGTGCCTCAATACGCGCCAGACTCAGAGCAAAGTGCGGATCTGAAAAACGATGTAGAGCAGTTTTTTCGGTCAGCAGGGTAGAGCACCGGCCTTCCCAAATCGACCAGGCTTTCGCTGCCGACATACGGGCAATCTCGTCGTCACCAGTAAGCCTTCGATGATAGGCGCGAACCAGATCGACGCGCTCGTCGTCCGGTATCTGGGCCAGGTAGTCTTGCCAATACTCCGGAAAGATCCGGCTAGCACCTTCCTGGTAAAACCATCTAATCTCGTGCGGACGGCAGAGAAATATGCCCCTCAAGATCATTGCCAGCACGTGGACCGGGTAGCACTCGGCATAGCTGAGCGCAAGTGTAGAACCCCAGGATCCGCCGAATAGCACCCACCTGTCGATACCGAGGCGCTCGCGAATCCTTTCCATATCCTCTATCAGATCCCGGGTTGTGTTATTTCTAAGACCGGCATGGGGACGGGAATGTCCGGCGCCCCGCTGATCGAACAGGACTATCCGGTAGATCTCCGGGTTGAAAAATCTTCGATTACCCGGCTCACAACCAGCCCCTGGACCGCCATGGACAAAGACAACGGGGATACCCTCCGGGTTGCCACATTCCTCTATATACAGTTCGTGTTCGGAATCGGCGGAGAGGAAAAAGCTTTCATTTGGCTTGATCTCAGGAAACAGGGTCCGCATCTACTGGAAATCCTCCAGGGGTGGGTCGCCGTCAAAAATGAGGTCTATTCGTCTTTGGCTATAGGTTTCGCGTAAAAAGGCATAGGGGTCAAGTTGCATTTCGAGTAACTTTGAGCCCGTCAACAACTGTGCTCTGGAATCGACAACATTGATGCCTACCAGAGCCAGGTTGACGGTAGAGTCTGAATTATAGAGGCGCGGATCGGTTGCGAAGTAGTAAGGCAACAAACCGATTCCGTCCCTGAAGTTGGAGGGACCGAGAAAAGGCAGCATGAGATAGGGACCGGGTTTGAAACCCCATACTGCGAAGGTCTGACCGAAATCCTCCTGATGGCGTTCTATACCTATCGCTGTCGCAACGTCGAAGATGCCGAGGAGCCCAAAACTCGTGTTGTACAAAAGCCGCAATGAATCGGTAACGGCTTGTTCGAACTTGCCCTGCAGGATGTCGTTGACGATGGTCGTGGGTTCGAGAAGATTTCTGAAAAAATTACCCACGCTTCTGCGTACCGGAGAGGGGATGATCTTACGATAGCCCCTGGCGACAGGTTTGAGTAAAACCTTGTCGAAGCCGTCGTTGAACTTGAAGACGGCCCGGTTGTATTTCTCCAAGGGATCGTTGTATTCCTCCATGCTGCCTGTTGTCGCACATCCAGACAGAAATGCGGCAATCAACACGCACACGATGAAAGTCTGAACCCTAGCCAGCATTTCAATATTTGGGAAAAAACCGGAAAATTTTATTTTATCTATATATATCAATTTGTTATATAGTTATTTTGGATATCGAACGTAGGCTGATATGAACCCCCAGACAACGCCGAGGATCAGTCCTGCGGTATGTGCCATATTGGCAATATTCCCCACAACTCCTAACCAGCATACTACAAACCAGATCAACATCATGATAACGATTGGCTGACGCAAAGCCATCCCAAATCGGGGATTGAACCTGCCCTGCATCCAGAAATAACCCAGCAGAGCGTAAACAACCCCTGACATGCCGCCAAACAGGCTTTCTGGTTTGAAAAAGTACTGCGCCAGATTTGACAACACGCCGACAACGACTATTAAGGTCAACAACTCAGGCGAACCCAGCCGTCGTTCGAGAGGACCTCCCAACTGCCACAGCCAGAGCATGTTGAAAACGATATGAGCAAGACCGAAATGCAGGAATACGGGGGTCAACAACCGCCAGAAGTCCCCATCCATTATCGCCTCAACGCCGGTATCGGGAAAAACATCGGTAAACAGCAGAGGTTTTATGTTGAAGATAATGGCTTCCACCCTGGAAGGATCGACACCGATAATGGACCACAATAGCCCGGACCAAAGCGCTATCCCCACACATACCGCGATGAGTGCGGTGGTGAGAGGCGGCATCGAAGAAAGATTTAGCTTAAAGGCAGACAATTGAGCGCAATGAAAAATTTTGGTACGTGCTAATCTTTCCAGCGAACCGGACAGACAACCACAATCCAGAAACCAAACGAAACAGTAGTGTTATCACAAACCGCGATATTCACCAAACTTGTGCGCGCGTATATGGGTCCGCCGCCCGTGCTCGTGGACGCCGCTGATAGCTGCGAAAAGGTCGTTCGGAAAGTGCGTGATGCCCGCGCCAGCAGCGCGCTGATCGTCAACCATCGGCAACACCCGCAGGGCATAGTTACGGAACAGGACATCTGCAGAAAAATAGCGTTCCAGCGCGACGCCGATGAACCTGTCTCACAGGTAATGACCAGCCCGGTCAAGACCGTCATGGACGACAGCTATCTTTACCACGCCATCGCCGAAATGCGACGCAGTGAACTCCGGCACATGCCCGTCGTCGATAACCAGGACCGCACCGTTGGCGTACTCCATCTGCACGAAGTCTTGGCCGCCGCTGCCTCGCAAGTGGTGGAGCAGATCGATCTGCTCACCCATTCGGAAACCATCGACGGGATGAAAAAGACCAAGGCGGCGCAGGCCGAGGTGTCGATACAACTTCTCGGGGACAGCGTGCCCGCGCCGGAAATCCAGTCCCTGATAACCAGCATCAACAACGACCTGTGCCGGCGCATAGTGGGACTCATTGTGTGGCGGATGATGACCGGTGGCTGGGGACCGCCGCCGGTCGCTTTCGATGTCATAGTGATGGGTTCGGGGGGGCGCGGGGAGAGCTACCTGTACCCCGATCAGGACAACGGTTTCATTTTGGAGGACTACCCCGACGATCGCCATGAGGAGGTAGACCGCTGGTTCATCGAATTGGCCACCCGCATGACCGACGCCCTCAACGAAACAGGTTTTGCCTATTGCAAAGGAAATGTGATGGCCACGAATCCGCTATGGCGCAAATCCATCAGCCAATGGCGGCAACAGATCAGTTCTTGGATCGGCAAGGGTTCCGGTATGGTCCTCAGATTGGCTGACATCTTTTTTGATTTCAAGGCCGTCTACGGCGAAGGCGTTTTGACCCGGAGGCTGCGGCAGCACGTAACGAAGGTGAGCCGGGAACCGTTTTTTCTGCGTGAAATGTTCAAGTTCGACCAAGAGCACGAGGTGGCGCTCGGGCCATTCAACCGATTGCTTAAGGACAATCATGATGGCCCGCAAAAAGGCAAAATAAACCTGAAGCTAACCGGTACGCTCCCACTGGTGGGCGCGGTGCGGATCAGCGCGCTGGCAAATGGCATTGCCGAGACATCGACGCTAAAACGAATCGACCGTTTGCTCGAAAACGGCTGGCTGAACGCTGACGAACAGGACTATCTGGCCGGTGCGTACCGGCACATTGCCAAACTGCTGCTCAGGCAGCAGCTGAGGGACTTCGGTAAAGGAAAAAAAGTAGGCAACCACGTCGCCAAGGCGGACATGTCGAAGCGGGAACGGGATATGCTGATTGACGCCTTCAAGGCCATTAAAAAGTATCGCAAGCGCCTGAGAGTGGAACTGACCGGCGATATTTTCTAGCCTGATCTATCCGATTCGGTACGTTCGTCAGAACCGTTCCTGCATCCTTCGAATTTCGAAGACTCGGTTCGTGGCATCGATGGCTTGCCGCAGGGTGACGATGCCCTGGTTGGGCAAGGTGTCCAGCATGCGCAGGAAGACCTCGGCCGTGGACAGGGCATCCCCGAGCGCCGTATGCCGAGCCTCGGGCGGTATCTCGATCCCGAAGCGAGCGGCGATCGCATCGAGCGTATGGGCGCTGTGATTGGGCTGCATCACGAACGACAGAAGCAAAGTGTCGAGAACGGGGTGGTCGAAAACAACGCCGCTGGGTTCCTCCTTGAGCTTGAGGAATTTCATATCGAAGGCCGCATTGTGTGCAACCAGAATAGAGCCGTCGGCAAACTCGGAGAAGCGCTTCAGGACCTCGCTTACGGGGGCGGCGCCCGCCACCATATCATCGGTAATACCGTGGAAGCGAATCGAGGCGGGCGGAATGGAAACCCCCGGATTGACCAGTTCGTCGAAGTTGCCGTCGCTCAAGATTCGCTTGCCGACGACCCGGACGCCGGAAATCTGAACGATTTCATCACCCTGGGAAGGACGCAATCCGGTGGTTTCGGTGTCGAACACGACGAAGCTCAATTCGTTGAGGGGCACGTCCAGCTGTTCCAGGGAAGTGTCCCGGTCGAACAGGGAAAAATCGTAGAATTCCGGTCTGTCGTTGAGGACGCTTTGATCGCTTTGTGAGTAGCGCAGGTCCTTTACCGTATCGCCCGACAGGGAAAGCACGTAACCTTTGCAGCTCGAGTCGGGTTCGATGATGAGGTTCATACGTGCGTTGACCACGTTGTCTCCGATCGGGCAATCGAATTCCGCCACCTCCCGCACCGATTTTGTTCGATGCAGGTGAAGCAGCCGGTCGAAAGTCTCTTCGATCTCGCTTTCCTTGAAGAAAGCGTGAATTTCACGGTGGAGGCTCAACGTCCCCATGTCCCTGAGGAGCAGGCTGGCGGCCTGGTTGAACAAGGTGATGAGATGTTGCTGTGAGCACACGACGATGCCCTCGCTCAGGTCAAGCAGAATCGCTTCCAGTCGAGCCGTGCGTCGGTCGATGATGGCGGTAGCGGAATCGATTGCTCGCGCTGTCTGGTCCCGCTCCAGCAGCAGGGCATGCGCTAGTTTCTCAGCCGTGTCCGGCAGGCTGCCCAGAAGGTGATGGTTTGACAGCGGCATTTCATGATGAGCATCGGTGTAAGTGAGAACCTTCAGCTGGTCCTCCAACATTCGCAATGGTCGAATCAGCCTGTTGTGCAACGCCGCGTAACCCATCCACGACAGGCCCACCAGCAAGATCGTTTCGAGGGCAAGGACAACGATCAAAGCCTCGAGTGCGGGATGGCGATACAGGATCAACCACAAATTGAAACACAGTATCGCAACCAGCAGGGTAGTCACTGAAGCAACGAACAGTATTGCGCGAGAGCTCCGCATGCACCCATGTTAATACCAAGATCCATCCTAACCAAGACGGTCGAGTCATTCCGCTTACTGCACCAGACCGTCCCTGGGCAATATGCGGCTCAATCGATGGGCAGCGGCTCTTCGTCCATTTCCGATGCTTGTTCGCGCAGGGAGAGGATGTGCTCTTCCCAGCATTTCTGGGTGTTGAACCAGGTAAACACGCGCTGGAAAGCCGGGTCTTTCCAACGCCGGGCGATCCACGCATAGTAGTAAAACAGGCGCAGGGTTCTCAGCGCCTCGAAGAGGTAAAGCTCGCGCGGATCAAAAGAACAAAAGGCCGTATAACCCGAAAGCACCTCCCCCAAAACCGTAGCCTGCTCGCTGCGGTCACCGCTGAGCAGCATCCAGATATCCTGCGCCGCGGGTGCGGTGCGGGCATCATCCAGATCCACGATGTATGGCCCGTGTGGCGTCCATGAAATGTTCCCTGGGTGGCAGTCACCATGGACCCTGATGTGGTCTATGGCGCCGGCCCGTTCATAGCAATTCCGGATCCGCACCACCAGGTCCTCGGCGAGAGTGCGATACGCTACTTCCAGGTCCTTGGGAATGAACCCGTTTTCGAGCAGGTATTTATATGACTCGACGCCAAAAGTGTCTACATCGAGAGTAGGCCTGTGTTGAAAAGCCTTGGCGCGACCGATCAGGTGTATCCTGCCGATGAAGCGCCCGATTTGTGCGAGTTGGTCGAGGTTGTCTAGTTCGAGCGGGCGTCCGCCGCGCCTTGGGAAAAGCGAGAATCGATAGGGTCCGTTCCTGAACAGGCTGTTCCCCTGGTCATTCCTGATTGGCGGAACCACCGGGATTTCGGCGTCGGCGAGTTCGCGCGCAAATTCGTGCTCCTCTATGATCGCGGCATCGGACCATCGACCGGGACGGTAGAACTTTGCAATCAAGGACTCACCGCGGTCGATACCAACCTGGTAGACCCGGTTCTCGTAGCTGTTCATGGCCATCAAATGGCCGTCACACCGGTATCCCAGATTCTCAACGGAATCCAGAATCTGATCGGGCCCGAGTGCCTGATAGGCGAGGGTTTCGTTATTATCCTTGTACATGGTTGTCGCTGCTCATTTCCTAAGATTACATGTATACACGATTAAAGGGTCTGCCAAAAACGGGATTCGATGCCTCATTGTTCTGGCCCATCATCGTTCTCGCGTGCCTGAACCTCATGTGACGGACGGTGCGTTTTACTGTCTGTTTTCCATTGTTCGGAGAAGGGGTCTGGGCGGTATGGTGGAAGCGCGCGCTGGATGCAATGTTCGGGCCGGGCTTCTCTCATCCGATGTAAACGGATAATGTGAACTATGCTCACGTAAAGAACCCAGAATATCTCAATGGCAGCGCGTCGACGAATCATCTATGTGCCGGGTAGGAACACGAAACCCGAGCCCGCGATCCATCGCCGGCATCTGTGGCGTTGTATCCTGAACGGCGTTTGCCGAGTCGACGCGCGACTTGCGGAAGAAATGGAAATAGAATGCAGTGGCTTCACGCTGGCGGCATGGAACTATATGTATTACGCCGCGCATGCGTCGCTGCAAGCAGATATCCCCTGGATCGATAAGTTGATTGCGAAGAAGGCCGCGGACAACGAGGATAGGGTGCAGGCCCGTGCCTGGCACCGAGTGGCCACGCAATTGATGTACGAAGTGGGAGATCGATTTCACGGATTGATCAAGTGGATCCCGGACGAGCGCGTCAAAGCCATGGTCAGGGATACCGAACCCTATTTCGTTAACCAAGATGGCGTTGCAAACAACATCCGCAAACCGCTGAATGAACTGATATGCGATGCGATGGACGCAGGAGACCGCGTACTTCTTATAGCACACAGCATGGGGTCGGTTATCGCGTATGACGTATTGTGGCAGCTCAGCCATGTCGACAGATCTCCCTGCAGCATCGATCTGTTCCTGACCATCGGCAGCCCGCTGGGCATGCGTTATGTACAGAAACACCTGTTGGGGAGCGACGGGGAAAGGGGGAGCTATCCATCGGGCATCCGCAGATGGGAGAACGTCTCCGCCACGGGGGATCTGATCTCGTTAGACAAAAGGGTGCGCGACGATTTTGCGCAAATGATAGATGACGGGCTCATCGAAACCATACACGATCACTGCGGCAGGGTATTCAATTGGTTTCGCAATGACGATGGTCTCAACGTCCATCGCTCCTATGGCTATCTGGTCAATCCCGTGGTCGGGCGAATCGTGGCGGACTGGTGGCGGGAGGACATGCGGAGTCCGGTTCCCGTGATGGTGGCGCATCGCGGCTACCCGTCGATGTACCCGGAAAATACCCTGATTGGATTCAAAAAGGCGCTGGAGGCAGGTGCTGGTTTCGTTGAACTGGACGTTCAGTTGACCAAGGACAAGATCCCTGTGCTGTATCACGACACGGATACGATGCGCATATCGGGCGTCGAGGGTTCACTGTTCGACCATCCGCTTGCCGGGGTCAGAGAGTTGAGCGCCCACATCCCCTCAAGGTTTGGAAAATCATTCTACGGAAATCCGGTCATGACGCTGAACGAGTTCTCGTTACTGCTGGAAGGCTGGCCGGGGGCGCAGGCTTTCGTAGAGGTAAAGGCGGAAAGCGTCGAACACTTCGGGCTCGAAAAAACCGTAGACAGAGTGATCGACGCCATCCGGAAGGTCATCGATCGTTGTATAGTCATTTCATTCCACCATGGCTGTATTGAATATGCGCGCGAGCAGCACGGCGCCAGAGTCGGCTGGGTTCTTTCGAAGTGGAACCGGCCCACGGAGCAGCGGGCCAGAGAACTCAATCCAGATTTTCTTTTCGTTAGCAAGCGACTACTGCCCAACAGCGTCTGCGCGGTATGGAGTGGCCCCTGGCGCTGGGCGGTTTACGTCATAGACGACACCGCCGAGGCCGCATCATATCCCGCGCGCGGCATCAGCTACGTCGAAACGGACCGTATCGGTGAGATGATGTCCGATGTGAACAACGTTCGTGAAACCAGCGGGTAGCGAGCATTTTGCACCGGTACGGGCGGGAATTTTGAACATCGTCGTGTTTCCGAACCAGTAGATTCATCTCCAGTCACATCAATTTCCCGCCTGTTTAATAACGCGGTTTGCCGGCGCGACATACAGGTAAAATTGTTGACAAGGCCGCCGCGTTCCCTTAAGAAACAGGTTGGTAACAAGACAATGGAACTCTGTCGCGGCCGGCTACCCGACCTGAATCCAAACACCACTTAGGAGGAAATGATAATGAGGAAGCTCGAAGACCTGCATAGGCAACTGTCCGAAGGCCGGATTACGCGTCACGAATTCCTGTCCAGGGCTGCGGCGCTGGGCGTCACGGCGGCAGTGCCCGCGTTGATTCTGCAGGAAGAAGCGATGGCGGCGGCGCCGAAGAAGGGAGGGCAATACCTCCAGGGTTCGACCGGGGGCGCTACCAGCGACGTGCTGGACCCTGCACAGACCCTCGATTCGTACATGATCAACGTGAACTTCGGACAACTGCGAAACAACCTGACCGAGATTTCTCCCAGCGGAGAGCTGGCCCCGGAGCTGGTGGAGAGCTGGGAAGCGACGCCTGACGCCGCGACATGGCGCTTCAAGCTGCGCAAGGGGGTCGAGTTCCACAACGGCAAGACGCTATCCCGGTGTTCATGGCCTACACGCACGCGGCAACCAAGGATGTCGGTTTGCCTGAGCAGATGGCCAACAACTGGGAGCTCGACGGTCACAAGAACGCCGAACGCTGGTGGTTTGCCTGATCTAGCCGGTTATTGATCGATTTCGGTTTACGCCCGGAAAGGCCGATTAGCCTTCCGGGCGTTTTTTATTTGTCCCCGCAAGAGAAGCGAGGGCGCTGGCAGTGTCGATCAAATCGAATGGGGAAGTGTTGATGGGAGCCAACGAAACCCAATGGATCGATACCAGCTCGTCGCGGGAGGCGGCATCATCGCCGCGATCTTTTACAGCGTGGTAATCTAAATTAGAACGTAAACATGAACCAGATTCTCCCCGTATCGACAGTATTCAGTCTGTCAATTTCATCGCTTTTTTTGATGGCGCTGCTGCATCACACCGTGGCCAACGCCGATGATGCGTTTATAAAATGGATCGATGAATTCTATCCCGTTGCCGCACAGGCCGGTATAACGAAAAAAACCTACGATGCGATTTTTGCCGGGATCGAGTCCCCGGACCCGGCGGTGGTCAAGGCCGCCCGCTACCAGCCAGAGTTCATTGCACCGGTTTGGGATTATCTGGATTCCCGGGTTACGGAGGGCAGCATCTACAAGGGCCGGACCCTGGCCCGTGAATACAAGAGATGGCTTGATCTGATCGAATCCCGCTATGGCGTCGACCGTTACATTCTCCTGGCGATCTGGTCGATCGAGTCGTCTTACGGCGCCGCTCTGGAGAGGCATTCTGTGTTACGAAACGTCGCGCGCGCGCTCGCCACACTGGCGTATGCCGATCCGAAACGCAGCAAGTTTGCGCGCAAACAGCTGATCGCTGCGATGCAAATAGTGCAAAACGGCGACGTTTCACCCGCGGGGTTGAGAGGGTCCTGGGCGGGTGCTATGGGGCATACTCAATTCATCCCGACCAGCTACCAGACCTGGGCGGTAGACATTGATGGAGACGGCAAGCGCAATGTCTGGACATCGCCGCCGGACGCACTGGCATCGGCGGCTAATCTTTTGGCAAAGAACGGATGGCAGCGCGGAAAGACATGGGGATACGAGGTGAGACTCCCAAAGGGTTTCGATTATTCGCTGCTCAATCGGGACGGCTTCACCCTGAGAAAATGGTCCGCAACGGGCGTCCGGCGCGCCTCCGGAACATCGTTTCCACGGCCCGGTGACAAGGCCGTGCTACTCCTGCCGGGAGGCGCTGGCGGGCCAGCCTTTTTGATGGTCAAGAACTTCTATGTGCTCAAACGCTACAACAACGCCGACAAGTACGCGCTGGCGGTCGGCCACCTGGCGGATCGCCTGAAAGGGTATGGGGAATTCGTTCAATCGTGGCCGCGGGGTTACGATCCGCTGCAAGAGATCGAACGCAAGGAGGTACAGATCAAGCTGGCTGAGCTGGGGTTGTACCACGGCGAAATAGATGGTCGGATCGGCTCAGAGTCGCGCGCAGCCATACGAATCTACCAGCAGCGAGAAGGCCTCGTACCGGACGGCTTTGCGTCGATGTCGCTGCTTCGAAACATGCGGGGTAACTAGTTGTAAAATACGGCAGGGTTTGGGTTTTTGTATGGATACCTATAGAATGCTTAAAAAATGAATAATGAATCGTCTGAAACCAAGAGGATGAGATGTTAGTCGAGCCGGGATTACCGCAACCCTGGGTAGTGGTCCGCGGTGGCCCAGTTTGCGTCACCCGGGATACCGGGCGCGACTGAGCGTCTCTGGGCGTCGGATTGTTCAAGCTGCTAAAAATCGTTCTTCAACGCCTGGGTCTGGGCGTATTCGTTCTGTTCATAATATCGGTCATCATCGCCGGAGCCGTGGAACTGCTGCCCGGCGATCTTTGCCAGGAGCTGCAGGGTCAGTCCGCAACGAAAGAGACGGTGGCGGCCTGCCGCAAGGAACTCGGTCTGGACAAACCGGTTTACCATCGCTATTTCGTGTGGCTGGGCAATATGCTGAAAGGCGACTTCGGGGTATCACTTGCCAACGGCAGACAGATATCCGAATTGATCGGCGACCGCACCGCCAACACATTTTTCCTCGCCATTTACGCCGCCATTATTTCGGTTCCACTTGCCGTGGCCCTGGGCATCCTGGCCGCGCTGCACCGGAACAGTATTTATGACCGCGTGGTGAATATCGTCACGCTGTCGTCGATTTCCTTCCCCGAGTTTTTCGTGGCCTATATCCTGATCATATTTTTCTCGGTGAATCTCGGCTGGTTTCCCAGTTTGTCAAACATCACCCCGGACACACCGCTTACTGAAAAGATGTACAAGGCCTTTCTTCCGGCGCTCACGCTGACCCTGGTGGTCGTTGCGCACATGATGCGTATGACGCGTGCCAGCATCATCAACCTGCTGGCAAGCCCATATATCGAAATGGCGAACCTCAAGGGTATGACGCGCAGACACATCATCACCAAGCATGCGCTGCCCAATGCATGGGCGCCCATCGTCAACGTGATCGTGATCAACCTGGCCTACCTCATCGTCGGCGTGGTCGTGGTCGAAGTGGTGTTCGTCTATCCGGGACTGGGCCAACTGATCGTGGACTCGGTTGCCAAGCGCGACATTCCGGTGGTGCAGTCCTGCTGCGTTATATTTGCGGCGACCTATATCATCCTGAATCTCACCGCGGACATCCTGTCGATAATTACCAATCCCCGATTGCTACACCCGCGATGACCGACAAGTTCGAAAGCACGGTTGGGCAGACCGCTGACGCCGTAGCACCGCCCCCCCCGCATGAGCGCAGGTTGAGTGATGCATGGAAAGCGCTCAAGAAAGCGCCGCTTAGCGCTAAATTCGGCATCATCGTTATCCTGATCTACGTGTTCATCGCGCTGTTCGCCCCCTTGCTGACACCGTACGGCGAGTCCGAGGTGGTTGGGGCGGAATTCGAACCCTGGGGAGAGGGATATCTCCTGGGTACCGACAACCTGGGCCGTGACATGCTGACGCGCCTGTTCTATGGCGCTAGAAACACCATCGGGATCGCGTTCGTTACCACGGTGCTGGCATTTCTCATCGGCGGTGTGGGCGGCGTGCTGGCGGCCACACTCGGTGGTTGGATGGATCAGTTGTTCAGCCGGGTCGTCGATGTGCTCATGGCCATCCCGGCGCTTATCTTCGCGCTGTTGCTGTTAACCATATTTGGCACCTCCATCCCTGTGCTCGTACTGGTCATCGCGGTGCTGGATTCGACCCGGGTGTACCGGCTTGCGAGGGCGGTTAGCCTGAACGTGGTGGTAATGGACTTCGTCGAGGCTGCGCGGCTGCGCGGGGAGGGGATGGGATGGATTACGCTCAAGGAAGTCCTGCCCAACATCATGCCGCCGTTGGTCGCCGAGTTCGGCTTGAGGTTCTGTTTCGTATTTCTCACCATCGCCGCGCTGAGCTTCCTCGGACTCGGCCTGCAGCCCCCGACCGCGGATTGGGGCAGCATGGTGCGCGATAATGCGACCCTGATTACATATGGCGACATCACGCCTTTGATACCGGCGGCCGCCATCGCCCTGTTGACCGTTGCGGTGAACTTCGTCGTCGACTGGTTCCTGCACAAAACCAGCGGACTTCGAGATGACCAGTAGCGCGGAGAACAACGGCGGGTTGCTGCTCGAAATGCGAGGGTTGCGCATCGAGGGGCAGGCCGACGAGGAATGGCAGGAAATCGTCAAAGGCGTGGACGTCGTACTCAACCGGGGCGAAGTTCTCGGCCTGATTGGTGAATCGGGTGCGGGTAAATCCACCATTGGCCTGGCTGCCATGGCTTTTGCCCGGCCCGGCTGCAGGATCTCAGGTGGTTCCATCGTATTCGACGGCATGGACCTCATGGCGATGTCCGAGCGGGAGCGCAGGAAGCTCAGGGGTGTGCGCATCTCCTACGTCGCGCAGAGCGCCGCGGCTTCTTTCAATCCGGCTCACAAACTGATCGATCAGTTCGCGGAGGGCCCCGTGGAACACGGGGTAAGGAACAGGGCCGAAGCGGAGGCCGACGCCAAAGACCTTTACAAGCGGCTGTTGTTGCCGGATCCGGACAACATCGGATATCGCTATCCGCACCAGGTATCCGGCGGACAACTGCAGCGGGCGATGACCGCCATGGCCATGGCCTGCCGGCCCGACCTGATTATCTTCGACGAGCCGACCACCGCCCTCGACGTCACCACGCAAATCGAGGTGCTGGCGACGATTCGCAACATCGTGGAGCAGTTCAATACCGCGGCGATCTACATCACCCACGACCTGGCGGTCGTGGCTCAGATGGCGGACCGGATCATGGTGCTGCGCTACGGCGAGCTCGTTGAGGAAAACGACACGGCAAACATGATGTCGGCGCCGCAGGAGGACTATACCAAGACCTTGTGGGCGGTCCGTACCTTCAAGAAGCAATCTGAAATCTACGATACCAGCACCACGCCCCTTATCGCGGTGGATCACGTCACCGCGGCCTACGGGCCACTGACCGTACTGCACGACATCAGCTTCGACATCTACGAGGGACAGACCGTCGCGGTGGTCGGTGAATCGGGCAGCGGCAAGAGCACCGCGGCGAGGGTCATCACCGGCCTGCTCCCTCCCAAGCAGGGACAGGTCCTGGTTAAGGGAGAGGCCTTGCCGGGCGACTACCGCAGGCGAAGCAAGGATCAACTCCGCCACGCCCAGATGATCTACCAGATGGCCGACACGGCGATCAATCCAAAACAGCGAATCCGGGAGATCATCGGTCGTCCTCTGCAGTTCTATCTGGGTTTGTCCGGACGGGACCTGGAAGAAAAGATCAAGGAACTGCTCGAAATGATCGAACTGGAGCCGAACCAGTTCATAGACCGGTTCCCTGGTGAGCTGTCCGGCGGTCAGAAACAGCGCATCTGTATTGCGCGTGCCATGGCGGCGGAGCCCGATTTCATCATCTGCGATGAGGTTACCTCCGCGCTGGATCAAATCGTCGCCGAAGGGATACTGAGGCTGCTAGACCGGCTGCAGCGCGAGCTCAGTCTGTCCTACATGTTTATTACGCACGACCTGGCGACCGTGCGCGCCATTGCCGATGAGGTGATCGTCATGTTGCAGGGCAAGATCGTGGAACATGGACCGAAGGAAGAGATGTTCACGCCGCCCCACCACGAATATACCGATCTGCTGCTGTCGTCCGTCCCGGAAATGGATCCCAATTGGCTGGATGAATTGATGGAACGCCGCGTCCGGGAGGGCGTTATGCGGTCCACGTCCAGTTCATAAACACGCTCAGCTCAACATCCGGGGAAACAAAAATCGCGGCAACGCTCCTGCCAGGTGCTTACTCCCCTCGCCGATGAACTGACTGCGACAAGAGCCAGGCTCATATCGGGCAGTTCGTCTCGCTTCTATCAGACGACCATAAAGAAAATGGCCATTACCAGGATTGCCGCCGCGCAGGCAAGACCAACTTTGTTCCAGATGCTGAGGCCATTCCAAAACTGCCGGAATTCCATGATAGCGCGAGTACGCCTGTACCGTGTGCAGTGGTGGAGATTGTGATTTGAAACTCGATGCCGCAAGTTAATACCCTGCCGGGCCAATATCAAGACATTTCAACGCGCATCACGATCCGGGATAGACGCTTCCAAGACACACTGTTTTTTTGACGGATCCATAGACTTCAATTTTTGCAATGCTCAAAAATCATCTCTCAGCCCGCATATTGCACCAGACCGGCCGTGATTGTTTTCTATGCCCTTGATCTATTTCACCCATACACCGATTTGGATAGATTGATCAAAAGGACAGTTTGTCATCGGGGTCGGCCTATCCCAGTGCTGACTTGTTCAGCTTCGCCTGGGCTTGGTCTTCACTCGGACCGTAGCGACGGCTACGCTCCTCGCTCCAGACCGGCGCTCAGCCAAACCTGTCCT
>Ga0209456_10000347_pt1 | contig 25300 bp, 22 predicted proteins | sample COG_11_FD_184755 | JGI IMG/M metagenome (GOLD analysis project Ga0209456, IMG submission 184755) | Pelagic marine sediment microbial communities from the LTER site Helgoland, North Sea, for post-phytoplankton bloom and carbon turnover... | ecosystem: Environmental > Aquatic > Marine > Neritic...
TAGCCCAGGTCGACTACACGGGCCCGGCGGTCGTCCCCCCGTCAGAGGCGTATGTAGGTGGAGCCTCAGGGGATCCCGCACTTTCCCTTCCGCGCTGGCAAACGAACAGCGAGAAAGAACGAACGATCTGGGTGCATTTCACCGACCCGCCGCCGGAACGTCCGGACTTCTGGGAAGAGACCGTTCGCGCCATGGAAGCGTGGAATGTGATCGGCGGGATACCGCTCGCATTCCGAAGCACCGGACACGCGCAGGCTGCCGATGTGGAGTTTCGTTGGATACGACGCTTCGTGGCCCACCAGGCAGGGACCACGGACTGGGAATCAGACGGAGAGGGCTGGTTGAGTTCGGCGGTCGTGACCCTCGCGACCCAGCACGAGGGTGGCACGCCGATGAGTGACGAGTTCATCCGAATGGTAGCCCTTCACGAGCTGGGGCACGTCATCGGCCTGCCCCATAGCGACGACCCGACCGACGTCATGCACCCCGGTAACCGGAATATGGTCATCTCCGACCGCGATATCCGGTCGGCGCGGCAGCTGTACGAGAGGCTCGGGTCCGAAAAGGTTTCAGTTCCGTGAAGATATACACGCGAAAGGGAGACGCCGGCCGCACGAAGCTGTTCGGCGGACTCGAAGTGTCGAAGCACGACGCCCGGGTGGGAGCCTATGGCACGCTCGACGAACTCAATGCCTGCCTGGGCATGGCGCTCGCGCTCGACGCGGACGGTGGGCTTGGAACATCCGACCTGAGACACGTGCAAGAAGACCTGTTCGTGCTTGGGTCACGGCTGGCGGCCGCGCACCCGGATCGGGAGATTGAGCGCGGAACGATTCCTGCTCTTGATCCCGGAAGAATCGCCGACCTGGAAGCGTGGATCGATCGGCTCGACCAGGAATTGCCGCCTCTTGCCGCCTTCGTGCTGCCGGGTGGCTGCGGCGCCGGCGCGCAGTTGCACGTGGCGCGGACCGTGTGCCGGCGTGCCGAGCGAGAGGTGACGGCCCTGAGCGACCGGGACCCAGCGCTGAGCAGCTCGGTCATTCCTTACATGAACAGACTTTCGGATCTTCTTTTTACACTCGCGCGCGCGGTTAACCAGCGGGCGAACAGGCCGGAATCCAAGTGGCTACCTGGGCGTCCGCCCCAGAGCGCGCCCCAAACACCGACGGACTAAAGTGCAGAGGACCTTTGACTGACCAGGCACCCGATACGGACCCGACGCGGGACCACCCGGAGACACAAGCAGACGACGAACTCGCCCAGGTGATGGAAGAGACGGTCACCGCACTTCTCAAGGCCGCGCGTGCCCGTCAGACCTACGTGCCCGGGAATCCGCTCATAGAGCGGTTTCACACCGGGCTGTGCGAAAAGCTGGGTGAGGTGTGGGAGCTGTCACCACAGTTCTCTCTCACGGTCGATGAGGGACGCCTGCTATGGCGCGATCGCGAGGTGTACTCCAAGCCCGTGGGACCTGACAATTTCGCATTTCGGTTCTTCAAGGACGGAATCCGCCAGTTGGCCCTGCTGCCCGGGGTCGAGGAAGAAGAACTGGCCGAGTTCATGGAGCTCCTCGCCAGCGCACGACCGGCGCATGACGACGATCTCCTGGCCACTATCTGGCACCGCGATTTCAAGACGGTCCGCATAGACTACGTGGACGTCATGGAGGACCATGGCGGCGAGATGCCCACGCCTGACCGCAACGCCGGAGCCGGTGAGAGCGTGGACATGGCCGAGATCGAGGCCGTGCTGGAATCAGGGTCGGTCACGGAGGAGGATTCTGCACAGTTTTCAGACATCACTCTCGGCGAGCCCGACCTTCTGTACCTGAAGCGCGAGATGCAAGCGGAGTGGGCTCGACTCGTAGTGCGCGACGTGACCCTCGCCCTTCTCGACCAATTCGAGATGCGAGACCAGGAGCGAAGACGGCAGGTGGTGGACATCGTCCGGGAATTGCTGCCTCGTCTTCTGGCCGCACTCGACTTCGGCAATGTGGCGATGATCGTCAACGAGATGCAGCTCCTCGCAAACAAGACGGGTGAGAAAGAGACACAGGAGCTCGTGACCTCGCTTCTTCGGGATATGAGCGAAGCGATGGCCGAGATGGTGAGCGCGGTGGATACCGGGGAGGACACTCCCGCCGCGGAAGAGCTGGCGGCCCTGATCGGAGCGTTACAGGCCGAGGCTATTCCGACCCTCGTAAGGGCGATCCCGGCTGTTCCCGACCGGCATACGCGCGATCGCCTCGCCGAGGCACTCGATCGACTGGTCGGGGCAAACCCCGGATACGTAGTGGACCTTCTCTCGGCCGAGGACCCCATGCTCGCCGCCGAGGCGGCGAGAATCGTGGGTCGAATTGGTCTCCGGGAAGCCGAACCCGATCTCGTGGAGTTGTCCAAGCGCCCGGGAGACGTCACCCGGCAGGCCGCCATCGAGGCGCTGGCGACCCTCGGATCCGCCGTCGGCGCCGAGGCTCTGACCTCGGCCCTATCTGATCCAGGGAGCAAGATTCGAATGGCCGCGGTGAACGCCATCGTCGCCGTGCGTCCCTCGGGCGCTGGGTCGCTGCTCGCCGACATCATCGGCAGGTCCGACTTCGCGGACCGAGAACAGGGTGAGCAGATGTCCTTCATGAGGGCCTACGCCGCGATCGCCCGGGACGACGCGATCCCTCTGCTCTCCAAGCTGCTGAACGGTCGCAAGTGGTGGGGAGGACGACGCTCTCCCGCCACCCGAGCTTGTGCGGCGCGTGCGCTGGGAGTCCTGGGTTCGAACGCCGCGCGATCCACTCTTCAGAAGGCCGCATCAGACAGGGCAGCCCCCGTCAAGAGCGCCGTGCGCGTGGCCCTGAAAGCCCTGGACGCCGATTCGGACGAGCGTATGGCTGCCGCGGTACTCGAGGAGCAGGACGAAGACCTGGTCGCCGATCCCGTGGACATGGATATGAAGTTCGATTTCCCGGACGATACCGGGAAGGAGGGTCCCTCATGACGAGCCCTCAGCAGATGGGAACCGGCATACTCTCCACGATGTACGCGGCGCTCCGTGCCGTGCAGCTGTATCCCGCCGAGAACGACGTTGTGAAGCGCGGCCTCCAGGAGGTCAAGGAGCAGGCTGACGCGCTCATCGAACACGACGGTGGCCTCAGCATCTGGGTCGCTGGCAATTACATGTTTGTCAACGACCTGCAGGTCAAGCTCGATCTGCACGACTATGCGTCACTCTCCGCGTTCCGGGAGGTGCTTCGCGGTCACGGGGTCGGGCGGCTGGAGGTAGGCGCGAAAGCAAGCGCGGCCGATTGGCTGTCTTTCTTGACCCTCCTCGCGACCGATCCGGCTCCAGGCCAGCCAGCCCTCGAGGCGCTGTGCGCAGAGATCGAGCGCCATGGTGTGTCACACTTCGACGTCGGCCCATCATCGCCCATGTTCGAAGGCACTGAGGGCGAAGAGGCGGTTGAAGCGGCCCGGCGCACCTACACGAGATCAGTGAAGGTCGCTCGTGACATGATGGAGGGTCTCGTACTCGGGAAAGCGATCGGGGCCCGGAGGGCGGAACGCGCGGTGCTGGCGGTCGTGGACCAGGTCCTCCAGGAACCTGCAACGATGCTCGGAATGCTCACGCTTCGGGACTTCGACGACCATTCGTACGTCCACTCCGTGAACGTCTCAATCCTGTCGGTCGCCCTGGGCGATTACCTGGGATTCAACCGGGAGCAGCTGTTTGAACTCGGATTTGCGGCTCTGTTCCACGACATTGGCAAGGTTCTGATTCCGTCCGCCGTCCTGAACAAGATGGGGTGGCTCAACGACGAGGAATGGCGGCTGGTGAGCCAGCACCCGGACTTCGGCCTGTTGATGATGTTCAACGTCGAAGGGTTCGACGAGCTGCCCTACCGGGCCATGCTCGCGGTGTACGAACACCACATGAAGCCCGATCTTTCCGGTTACCCACGCGTAATCCGGCGCCGGCGACAGGGGCTCTTCGCCCGCATCATCGCGCTCACGGAAGCGTATGACGCCGCGATCTCGAACTACAGCAAGCAGTTCCTGCCCTGTTCCCCGGATGAGGCCATCCGGCAGCTTCGCGAGGCGGAAACCGGAGCGTACGACAGCGTATTGACTCGTGCGTTCGTCAACATGATGGGCATCTTCCCGGTCGCCACGCTCGTCATCCTGGACACGGGCGAGATGGGAGTGGTGGTGGCGCCCAACCCGAACCCGAAGGCGCTCAACCGCCCCCTGGTCCGGATCATCGCGGACGCGGACGGTGAACGGATGGGCGACGGGCCCATACGCGACCTGACCGAGCACGACCCGGACACGAATCATTATCGGCGCAGCATCGCGCGGTCCACGGACCCGGAGCGCTACGGGATCAACGTTGCCGACCATGTCGCCTGAGGGCGGGCCGGGACCCGACGTCAACCGCCTTCCATTCGAGATTCCTCGGGATGGAGGTGTCCTCCGCGGGGACGTTCGGCGCGGGGTGGACGGTGGTTCGGCGGGATCCGGATATCTGGTTTCCTCGGTGATCGTAGTGTGCCACGGCTTCAAGGGATTCAAGGACTGGGGCTTCTTCCCTTACCTTGCCGAGAGCCTCGCCAGGCAAACCGGCGCGACCGTCGTCTCCTTCAACTTCTCGGGTTCCGGCATCGGACCCGACCTGGAGAACTTCACCGACCTCGAGGGATTTGCCCACAATACGTTCTCGCGCGAGGTGTCCGACCTGGAGGCGATCCTGGACGGCGTGCAGGCCGGCCGGCTCGGAGACGTCAGCCTCGTCCCGCCGGAATCGGTCGGTGTGATCGGACACAGTCGAGGCGCGGCGGCCGCCATCCTGATCGGCGCAACACGGTCGGAGGTACGGGCTGTCGTGACCTGGGCCGGCATCGGTTCGGTTTTCCGCTACGAAGACTGGTTCACCCAATCCCTCGGCGACGGCGACATGATGGAAATTCTCAACGCCCGCACCGGCCAGCGCCTTCCGCTGTATCGGGATGTCCTGGATGACCTGCGACACAACCGGGCCTGCCTGGACATGGAAGCGGCGGCCGGCCGGTTGGGTCCGGCCCTTCTGATCGTGCATGGGACGGCCGACGAGGCGGTTCCGGTCGACGAGGCGTTCTCGCTGCACACAGCGGCCGGCACCGCCGAACTGGCGATCATCGAGGGGGCGGGCCACACCATGGACGCCTCACATCCGTTCCCGGGCACGAATCCGAGGTTGCAGGAGGCCGTGAGGCGATCCGTGGCTCATTTCCAGTCGCGCCTGGCAGAGGAGTCAGCATGATCGGTGCTACGCGTGTCGCGGTGGCTGCGATGTTGCTTGCGCTGCCGCTCCTGATCGGCTGCTCAATCGAGATCGAAGAGGAGGGAGACTCCGACGTCCAGTCGGCGGTGGTGACGATGCTCAGCCAGTCCGCGGAAGCGTGGAACCGGGGCGAGCTGGCCGGTTTCATGGATGACTACCTGGAATCCGAGAATACGACGTACATCGGAGGCGGGGGCCTGCTCACCGGGTACGAATCGATCCTGGCTCGTTACGCCCCGTTGTTCGAACCTGGAGCCGAACGCGATAGTCTCCGATTCGAAGATATACGGGTGCGGCGGTTGGCTGCGGTGGAGGCGATCGCCACGGCGCGCTGGATCCTCTTCCGCGCCGAGACTACAGCGGGATCGGGCCCCTTCACCCTGGTGCTCCGACACACGAGCGGCGGGTGGAAGATCATTCACGACCACTCTTCCTCGGATCCCTCACCTCCCGCCGCGGCCGAGTAGCGGTGCTGGACAGCGCGGCCGTGGAAGCGGGCCCGGAAGAACTCGTACCGCCGTCGGGAATCACGGATGAACTGCTGGCCGCCTGCGTGCATTGCGGATTCTGTGTCCCGACGTGCCCCACCTGGGACATTCTCCGGGAAGAGAACGATTCGCCGCGGGGCCGCCTCTACCTGATGCGGGCGGAAGCTGACGGACGGGTGGATCCGGGCGGGGCCTTTTCTGTGCACATGGGCCGTTGCCTCGGATGCCGCGCGTGCGAATCCGTCTGCCCGGCAGGGGTTCCGTACGGGCACCTCCTGGAGCGAGCGCGGGCACGAATACCTAAGCGCCCGCTGGCGAGACGGCGCGAGCGCTGGCTGCTGGCTGCTCTCACCGGCCCGGACGCCGGGAGAGCCACCTATGGCGCGGCCCGGTTCCTCCGATCCAGCGGTCTCGCCAGCGCTCTGGGTCGACTCCTTCCGGGAAAAGCCGGACGTGTGTTGCGCCTCCTAGCAGCGACCAAGCCTGTGTTTGCCTCGGCCGCGGCCTCCCCAACGCCGCCGGCATTTCCCGCCGAGGATCGGCAACCGGATGAGTTGGACGACCTGAAGACCTACGTGCTCCTGACCGGTTGCGTGATGGACGGCCTGTTCGGACACGTTCATTCGGCGACGAGACGCACCCTCGCCAGGTCTGGATATCGTGAGATCGAGGCACCCGAACAGGTGTGCTGTGGGGCTTTGCACGCGCATTCGGGGCTACTGGAAGAGGCCAGGGACAACGCGCGCCGGAACATCGAGGCGTTCGAGAATTCGGACTGTGACTGGATCGTCACTGACTCGGCGGGTTGCGGAGCCGGGCTCAAAGACTACGCGGCCTGGCTTGCGGACGATCCGGCATGGCGCGAGCGCGCGGAAGCCCTTTCCGACAGGGTTCGCGACGTCACTGAGATCCTGGCGGCTGAGCTGGATCGATCGGGCAGCGCGCAGGCTGCCCGCGAAGGCGCGGCCGCGCTGGTGGGGCGGGTGGGTTACGACGCCCCGTGTCACCTGCACCACGCGCAGGGCATCAGGGAGGAGCCCCTCCAGGTGCTCAGGGCCTTGTCCGGACTCGAAGTCGAGACTCTGTCTTCTTCGGAACAGTGCTGCGGCGGCGCCGGCATGTACAACCTCGAGCACCCTGATCTGGCGGCGCGGGTACGAGCCCCTAAGCTCAGCGAGGTGCTGAGCGGAGGGTTCGACTGGATCGCCACGGGAAACCCCGGCTGTATCATGTACCTGGGCGCCGGCTTGATCCGTTCCGGCGACCGAACCCCGGTAGTGCATCCGGTTGAACTCGTGGATCGGGCCTGGGGCTGAAATGCCGGGAACGGAACTGTTCGACTATCTGATCGTCGGCGGGGGATTGGCCGCCGTCTCGGCGGTGGACGGGATTCTGGAGGTGGACCCGGGTTCCAGGATCGCCCTGGTCACCGAAGAAGCCGAGCCACCCTACCAGCGACCACCGCTTTCGAAGGAGTTCCTTCAGTACCCTGACGTGCCGCGGTCACTGCTCTTCGTCAAACCTGAGGACTGGTTCGAGCAGCAGGCGAACGTGGAACTCGTCGCCCGGCAAAAGGCACTGGAATTGGACCCCAGGGGCATGACCGTCACCAGTGCGCGGGGAAACGTGTTCGGGGCCCCTCGTATTCTGCTCTCGACCGGCGGACGGGCGCGGCACCTTGATGTTCCAGGGCTCGATCTCGATGGAATCTTCACGCTTCGCTCCGTCGAAGACTCCGAGGCCATCCGTGACGCTGCCATCGCCGGGTCCCGCGCCGTGCTCGTCGGGGCCGGCTTCGTCGGAATGGAGCTCGCGGCTTCGCTGACGTCGCATGATGTCACGTCGGTGGTGGTAGAAGAACAGGAACGGGTGTGGACCCGTATTCTCAGTCCTGATCTCTCACGCTGGATGCGAGCCCACTACGAGGAGCGCGGTGTATCCTTCCGTTTGGGCTCGGCCGTCGCACGGTTCGTCGGCCGCGGAAGGATCGAGGCGGTCGAAGTCGGCGCCGAGTCGATCGCGTGTGACTTCGCGGTCGTCGGAGTCGGAATGACTCCGTGTGACGGAATTGCTGGCGACGCGGGCCTCGCCGTGGCCGACGGAATCAGGGTGGACGCCTTCGGCGAGACCAGTCACCCTCACATCTATGCGGCCGGAGACGTTGCCCGGTTCCCCGACCCGGTCTTCGGAGGGCACACCCGTGTCGAGCACTGGGAGCACGCTCGCGAACACGGACGGCTCGTGGGGCGTAACATGGCGGGGGAACGGGAACCCTACGACCTGTTGTCGCATTTCTTCTCCCGCGCGTTCGACCTGAGCCTCGACGCGGTGGGCTGGCCGGCGCTGGCCGACGAGACCATGGTGTGGGGAGAGCCCGGCGAGGGCCCCTGCGCGACGTTCGGCCTGTTGAAGGGTCGGCTGTGCGCCGTCGTGCTTCTGGACGCCTCGGCTGAACTGGAGGCCGCTCGTGTTCTCGTCGGAGCGCGCGCGCCGGCTACGCTGATTGACGACTTCTCCGGACGAGACTCGGTCTCCCTCCGGGATCTGGCCGCTGCGGCCACGGAATACCGGGACCGACATCCCGAAACAGGAGATTCAAATGAGTGAGACGGACCTGGCAGAGGCGGTGCGAGAGGAGCTCCGCGGAGTGATCGACCCCGAGCTCGGCATCAACATCGTAGACCTTGGCCTGATCTACGACGTTGAGGTCGAGGACGGGCACGCGAAGGTCACGATGACCCTGACCAGTCCGGGCTGTCCCGCCGGTGGTCAAATTATGATGAGCGCCCAGCACGCTGCCGAGGCAGCCGAGGGCATCGAGAAGGCGGACGTCAATCTCGTGTGGAAGCCGTTCTGGACGCCCGACAGGATCGATGCCGCAACTCGTGCGATGATGGGATTCTAACCCCCTCGGCTGCCGCTCTTCCCACCGCCTCTGTTGATACCTCGTTGATTCACGCCGGTACCGTTTCGCTCAGACAGCGGAGCGGTTCAGGCGGGGTCGCCAACCTGCTCGACAGGAACCTGAACCTGTACGGTCCGGGCGCAAAGCCGTGAGGTCGCAGGGGCGCCCCGTCTGTCTTTGACGAAAGCGAGGGATCGGTCGTTTGTCCCGGCGGGGGCGCAGGGGACGCGCGATCCTTCCCTCGTTTTTGTCGTACGTTTGACGACCCAGATGGCTCGCGTGACACCCGTGTGACACTCCTGCCCGATCCTGCTGGTGCGTCCGGGACGAATGACGACTCGGCCTGAACGTGACGTGAGAGAGCGGAGGCTGAATCAGGATCGCGCCTGTGGGGCCGCAGGGTGTCGAAACCGGGTTCTCCTTCGCTTTTCTCGTTCACCTGCCTATCTTCCCGTCCTGATTCCGAGGGGAGAACCGATTGTTCCGACTGATCCTGCTGTTCACGGTGCTTCCGTTGGCCGAGCTGAGCCTGCTGCTCAAGATCGGCGGGTGGCTCGGCGCTGGTCCGACCGTCGGCCTGGTGATCGTCACCGGCGTCGTGGGGGCCTGGCTCGCCAGGCGTGAAGGCATCCGCACGTGGGGTCGAGTGCAGGCGGAGTTGGCCGCCGGCCACATGCCGGGTGAGGAAGTCCTGCACGCGCTGCTGGTTTTCGTCGCGGGCCTGGTCCTGGTGACGCCGGGAGTACTGACCGATGCCGCGGGCCTGCTGCTCCTCATCCGACCCGCCCGGGAGGCGATCGTCCGTCGCCTGCGGAAACGGCTCGCCGGCCAGGTTCAGTTCCAGTCGGTGGGCTTCGGCGGTGAAGCTTCAGACTGGAGCGATGGAATGGACACGATGCGGCCTCCCGATGGCCCGGAGGCGGGCCAAACAGGTGGCCGCGTAATCGAAGTGCAGGCAGACTGAGCGAGATTGGGGGTACCATGGATCGAGGCGTAAACCCTGACCTGGGGTTGGCGATTCTGCGGGTGGTAGTCGGCGTCATCTTTGTTGCGCACGGGGCGCCGGCCGTATTCGGGAGCATGGAGGGCACCGCCGCCGTCATGGACTCCTTCGGCGTGCCCCTGCCGATCGTCACCGCGTGGGCGGTCAAACTTCTCGAGTTCGTGGGTGGAATTTCGCTGATTGTCGGCTTCCTGGTGACGCCGGTCGCGCTCCTGCTGGCCGCTCACATGATGGTGGGGATCGTTCTCGTTCATGCGGCTGGGGGATTCTACGTCGTGGGACCCGACGCGAACGCAGGAATAGAGTTCAATCTCCTGCTCATGGCTGCGCTTCTCATGCTCGTCTTCGGTGGGCCGGGGCTGGCGGCGATGGACTCACGACGACTCAGCTAGGGAAAGCCGGCTCGCCTGGCGTCGAGGCGGGCAAGCGCCCACGCCGCATGCTCTCTGACTATGGGCGACTCCTCGTCAAAGCAGCGCATGACAACGGGCAGAGCCGTGTGATCACCGCTGTTGCCGAGACCCACGCATAGATTCCGCAGCAGGCCCTCGCGACCCGGCCGCGCGAAGGCTGTCTGTCCATATCGTGAACGGAACTGCTCGTCCGACAGATCGAGCAGCTCCTCGGCCCAATCGATCATCGTCTCCGGAGGTGTCGGACCTCCCCACCGGGCGGCAAGGCCGGATAGCTCGCCCACCGGAACGCCGTCGTTCCACGGACAGACCTCCTGGCAGATGTCGCACCCGAACACCCGGTTCCCGATCATCCCTCGCAGGGACTCCGGGATCGAGCCGCGCAACTCGATGGTCAGGTAGGAAATGCAGAGTCGAGCGTCGAGCTTCCGGTGGCCGGTGATCGCACCGGTAGGGCAAGCCTCGATGCAGCGGATGCAGGACCCGCAACGATCCGCGACGAACGGAGGATCGGGAGGGATCTCCACCGTGGTGAGTAACTCTCCGAGAAGTGTCCAGGACCCGATCGTCGGGTGGATGAGCATGGTGTTCTTGCCTATCCAGCCGAGCCCCGCCCGCTGCGCGTGATCCCGCTCCAACACCGGTCCGTAGTCCACGTATGGCCTGGCCGTTGCCGCGGGCCAACGCTCCTGGACCAGGGAGGCGAGGCGGGCGAGGCGTTCCTCGAACTCGAGGTGGTAGTCCCGCCCCGCCGCATATCTGGCGACCAGTGAACGGCCCGGATCGTCTGACGTTCCCCTGGATTGAGTTTCGGACAGGGCCGCATAACCCAACGAGACCATCACGAGTGTCCGACACCCGGGCAGCGCGTCGCGCGGATTCAGGCGTCTGCGAATCGAGTCCTCGCGCGCCAGCCAACCCATTTCGCCGTGCGCGCCCTGGTGCAGCCAATCGGCGTAGGCGTCAGCATGGAGAGGTGCGGCGGCGGGCGCGAAACCGACCTGGAGGAAGCCAAGATCGAGAGCGTCAGATCGAAGGGCTTCCCGCTCCTCGATCGACGCGGGCGGCGGTTCTCTTTCGGCTAGCATCGGATCTCGATCCACACACCGGTTCAGACGCGGTCCGCGCTCGGACACAGGCTACGTACCTCACAGCCGGGACAGTCGGGCTTGCGCGCGGCGCATCGCTGGCGGCCATGCAGGATCATGCGCCATGGAAACGAGTGCCAGTCCTCGGAATCGAGCACCTGCATCAGGTCTCGCTCGACCCGTACGGGATCGGACTCAGCCGTCAGACCAAGCCTGCCGGCTACCCGTTTGACGTGCGTATCGACCACCACTCCCTCGTGTCGGCCGAACGCGTTGCTCAGCACGACGTTTGCCGTCTTTCGGGCGACCCCAGGCAATTCGACCAGTTCGTCCATGGTTTCCGGAACCCGGCCGCCGTGCTCGGCAACCAGGCGCCGGGTCATTCCCTGTATGTTCTTGGCTTTGTTGCGATAGAAGCCGGTCGATCGAACCAGGCTTTCCAGATCTTCCCGGTCAGCGCTCGCGAGAGCTTCAGCATCGGGGTATCGCTTGAACAGTTCCGGAGTCACCTGGTTCACGCGTTCGTCTGTGCACTGCGCCGACAGGATGGTCGCGACGAGCAGTTCGAGGGGGGTGTTCCAGTCGAGGCTCACGGTGAGATCGGGATAGCGCTCCGCAAGGACCGGCTTCAGCTCGGTGACCCTGTCTCGCCGCTTCCGGAGTGACTCGATTCTGCGCGGGGTCATCAGGAGGTCCAGCCCAGGATGTCTTCCGCCGTCAGGGCTCCGAGCACTTCTTCGTCCCGGATGACCATCATCCGGTCGTGATTCCCCGTTCGGACGGCCAGGATGAGTTCAACGAGCGGTCGGTCCGAGTCGACGGCCGGAACCTCTTCGATCGGTCGCATGACATCGAACAGGCTCGTCACGGCCCGTTCATCGAGGGAGAGCGATGACACATCCGCCACGGTCACCACGCCAACCAGGCTCCGTCCGCGAACGACGGGAAAAGCCGTGGCCGGATATCGCATGAAATAGCGCTCGACCAGCTCTTCCGCCGTCAGGTCTCCCGGCACGAAGACCGCGGGGCCGGATATCACCTGGCCGATCACCGCACCCTTCAGCGAGTTCTTTAGCTCGTTTTGCTCGGAAGCGGACGACGCGGCGCTGGACAGGAACCAACCCAGGAAGATCCCCCACACGCCGGCGAACTGAATGCCGTTCACGAAGAGGAAGAGCCCGTACGCGATCAGCAGCCAGCCGAATGCCCGGCCCACCCAGGTCGACCAGCGGGTGGCGCGGTACGCATCACCCGTGATGCGCCACAGGACAGAACGGAGCACCCTCCCACCGTCGAGCGGGAAGGCGGGCACCATGTTGAAGATCGCGAGAACCAGGTTGAGCACCGCCAGCGTTTCGGCGATCACGGCCGCCGGCGCCACCTCTAGAACAGCGAACAACCGGGCGAGGCCCAGGAATATTCCTGCGATGGCCAGGCTGCTGAGCGGTCCGACGATGGTGAGGAGGAATTCGTCGAGGGCCCGCTCGGGTTCCTGCCTCATCTCGGCGACTCCGCCGAAGATGAACAGGGTGATCCCCTCGACAGCGATGCCGCGTGAGCGCGCGACCACCGAATGCGCCAACTCGTGCAGCAGGACCGAAAGAAACAGCAACAGGGCCCCGCAGAAACCCATCGCGAGGTAGGCGACCCGCGAGAGACCGGGCAGGTCCTCCGGGAACTGCCACGAGGCGAAGGTCCACGTGACGAGGACCAGCACGACGAACCAGGAATAGTCGATCCGGATTCTGAACCCGAGAAGGCGTCCGGCTCGAAATCCCCCCAGTCTCATAGCAACGTCCCCGGAATTCGCGTCACGAGGGCGGTGCCGGCAGCGCCCGGCGGTCCATCTCCCACAGGGCCAGGTTGGAGTGCCGTTCCAGGCGTCTCCACCAGGGCTGCCGACGCTCCACCATCAGCCACAATCGCCCGCCGGCGAGGTTCCGAACGCGTGCCCAGAGCAGGGAAGCCTCGAGTGGAACCCGTACGGTCCAGGTGCCGTCGCGCCATCTGAACGTGGCAAGGCGCTCGGATCGACCGATGACGACGTCGATGAAGGTCTCTCCTTCGAGCCGAACATGACCCTGTTCGTCCGCCGGCAGGAAGCGGTGAAAGAGGGGGTCGAAATCGAGGCCGGCGAGACGCCGGTAGTTCTGATCCATCGCCCAGTCGAATACGTCGAGGTCGGCTTCCTCCGCTGCCGCTTCCCGGTGGTGCAGGAGCTCGTGCAGCATCGTCTCCCACAGCTCCGCTTCCCAATCGAAGCGCCGATCCCCGACCGCCAGCTCCTCGAAAGACCCGAAGTAGAGGACGATCTCCGAGCGCGTGTCACCGATGCCCCCCGTGGCATCGGGCCACTGATCCGTCACACATTCGCCCAGTGTCCAGATTCCGGGCAGCGACGGGTGGCCCCTCCCTTCGCGCTCGACGGTCACGCCCGTGATTCCTCTCCGGAACGTCGTGGGGATCTCGTCGTACATGCGTCCGGCCAGGTCGCTGAAATCCTCGAAGTTCATTCGTCCAGCGCCTCTACCGTGTGGTAGCGTCCCCCGAAGTGAACCAGGGGATCCTCGTTCGCCATTTCGATCTCCGCTGCCGTGACGCGGCCGACGATAATGGTGTGATCCCCCGCCTCGACGTCGAACTCCACCTCACACTCGACCCAGGCAAGCACCCCGGACAACAGCGGGGCCCCACCCGGCGCCGCGGCCCATTCGACTCCATCGAACTTGGAACCTCCCGATGCCGCAAACCGATCCGCAGCGGACGCGTCTCCGGAATGCAGAAAGTTCAGGGCGTAACGTCCCGCCTCACGAATCGCCGCCGGCGTGCGGGCTTCCCTCGCCACACACACGAGGACCAGGGGCGGGTCCAGAGACACCGAGCACACCGCGGTGGCCGTGAATCCACGCGGATGCTCGTCACCGTCCAGCGCCGTCACGACCGTGACACCGCCGGCCAATCTTCCCATGACTTCACGAAACGTCCCGGATGTGAGAGACATCACGGCCACTGGCGCTTCAGGGAACCAGCTCCTGCCGCGGCTCTTCCAGCTCCACCACCCATAGACCCGAGCTGAAGTCCGACACGAAGATGTTGCCCTTGTAGGGCTGTGGCCCCCAGGCGTCGGTCTTGTTGGGATTGTGGCCCTCGGCGTCCTCCGTCATGTACCACCCGATCTCGCGACCCTGGCGGTACAGGTCGCCGCGAAGCTCGCCGGAAATGTCCACCACCCGGAGACCTCCCTGGTAGTAGGCGACGTACAGTTTGTCGTCCTCGGCCCACAGGTTGTGAACGCCGGCCTCCGGCACCCAGTACGTCGCGACTTCGAGCGGGCTCTCGATATCCGTGACGTCCACCACATGCACGTGGCCGCGTGGACCGTTAACACACTCCGAACATCCGAAAATCTCGTCCCCCAGGAACACGTAGTTCTTGTACCGGATCGCGTGGTGCGTGTTGCCGTAGGACTCGGCTCCGTGCCGCGTTCGATACTGGTACTGGGATACGAACTGCGGCTCGATGGGCGTGCCACCCTTGATCCCCGCTCCCACGTCGAGAACCACCAGGCCGTCATCCCAGTAGCTGAGGTAAGCCAGTCCGTCGAGTACCATGACATCGTGGAGCGATCGGGCAGGGTTATCGACCTGCCAGCGGCCCACGTTCACGGGATTCTCCGGATCGGTGATGTCCACGATATGCACCGCGTTCGTTCCATTGTGCACGGCGTACACGATATCGCCCTCGATCCAGACGTTGTGAACGCCGCCGGTCAGCCCCTCGGTAAAGTGCGTCGTGATGGTCGGGTGCGCGGCATCCGATATGTCGAGGATCGTGAATCCGTTGCGCCGGTTGGACGCGCCCTCGCTGGTGATGATGGCCAGCGTCGCATCCGCGTTGATCTTCACGTCGTTCTGCCGTCGACCGTCCACCTTCACCGAGTCCGTGATCACCGGGTTCGTCGGATCCGTGACGTCCCAGGCATACATGGTGGCCGCGTCCATCGTCCCCGTGTACGCATAGTCCCGACCATCAGTGCCCTCGAACACCCACAGGTCAGTGGTCGCGCCGGCTTCGGGCGGTACCGCGCCATGCGCCTTCAGGGTCATGGCGCGCCGGGGGGCGCGCGGCGCAGCCGAGACCTCGGCTACTTCGGAGACGGTCCCGACGGTCGCGGTGATTCTGAACAAACCGGGCTCGTCCGCCACGAATGCTCCGTGGCCATCGATCGTGGCCGCCACCTGGCCGCTGCCCCCGACGGGGGCTACCGACCATTCGATGGGCGCGTCGGGCACCTCCATTCCGCCCGCGCCGAGTGCCCGGGCGGAGAAATGAACGACGTCGCCAGTGCGCAGGCTGGCCTCCAGGGGATCGAGTCGCAGGCGGCGAATCGGATTGGCGACCACGCTTACGTCCGCGCCGGTCGTGATGCCCTCCGACGTGGCCTCGATTCGCGCGGTGCCTGGCCGTCCCGCGACCATGGTTCCCCCGGCACCCACTCGAACCACTGACTCGTCGGATGACGACCAGCGGACACTCGCATCGGGGCGAGGGCCGAAATCGGAACGGGCGGTGAATGACGCCAGGTAGCGTGCTCCTGCGTACAGACTGGCCTCGGGCAGGACCAGCACGAGACTGGTGACGCGAGCCGGGAGCACTTGGAGGATGGCCTCTTCGCGCAGCGTCCGCGCAGGTCCTGACGCCGATGCCGGGACTTCGACCAGGACCGTGACACGAGCCTCGCCGGGACCTCGACCCAGTACCGCGCTGCCGTCATCGGTGATCTCAGCCGCCTGGCCCACGACGAAGAGCTGGCCGGATGCGCCCGTGACCGGTGCGCCGGCAGCGTCGTAGGCTCCCATGGTCAGTTCGGCGGTTTGGCCTTCGCGGATCGATGAAGGTTCGACCCGAATCTCGAGACGTTCGATCCGGAGGGCCGCTCGGTCCTCATCCGTGAGATCCGTCCCGGGGAGCGTGACCTCGGGCAGGTGGTCCGCGCCAGTGGTTTCGGCCACGGTTTCCGGTCGCGGCGTCGGGGCCGGTCCCTGCGGTCCAGCCTGTTTTCCTGAGCATGCCGCTACCAGTGTCACCAGCAAGAGCGCCGCCGTGTTCCTCATCCAGCCTCCAGAATCCAGGTGTCTCACCGCTCGTCTGCCTCCTCGAACGGCCGTGCCATTCGGCGATTGAGCGCAAGGAGGACCGCGATCACTACACCGCCCTGCACCAGCACGGTTCCCACGTTGAAACTCGAGAAGGGGGTGAGCGTCGCCAGGATGTCGCTCATGTCCACGGCCTGGCTCAACCACCAGACCAGGAGCACCACCGCTTCGAGAACGACGAAGACCATCACCGCGTTCCACCACCGGCCGATCACCATGTCACTTCCCTCGCGGTTCACGAGCCTCGAGCGGAATGTGTTCACTCCGTAGCGCAGGACAGAGGTCGCGAAGAAGAGCCCGGAGAGCATGAGCCCCACGCTCCACACCCAGTCCTGGTTCCTGAAGAACTCCATCGAGAGCGCAGACGGCACGCCGAAGAGAAAACCGCCGACGGCCACGACCTGGATCGCCCTGGCCCTGCTCAGTCCAAAATCGATCAAGACGCGAGACGCGAGCTCGATCATGGCAATCAGGCTGCTCCACGCAGCGAATACCAGGGCCAGGAAGAACAGGATCATGAACAGGTTGCCGGCAGGCATGCGGGCAAACAGCTGCGGGACCCAGATGAACGTGAGACCTTCGTTGCCGGCCCCGACGATCGTGTCGGCTGCCTCCGGCATGATGGCGAACGCGGTGCACAGCACCATGATGCCAGCAAGCAGGGAGACCGAGTTGTTGCCGAAGCCGAGGACGAACGCATTGAGCGTCGTGTCCTCCCTGTTTCGCAGGTACACTGCGTAGGCCGTGATCAGCCCCCAGCCGGCCCCGGTGTCCCACGCGTTCTGTGTGAGCGCTTCCAGCCAGATACGCGCCGTGAGGAGATCGCCCCAGTTCGGAGTGAACAGGAACGCCAGGCCACGCTCCGCGCCCGGAAGTGTAATGGCGCGTATGGCCAGGACGATGACCAAGAAGAACAGGGTCGGGATGAGGACGCGAGCGGCCTTTTCGATCCCGCGCACTCCGAACGCCACGACCGTGACCCCGAGAGCCATAGCGATCCCGTGGGTAAGCACGGCCGCCCCGGACCCGGCGTATCCCTCCCAGAAGGCCATGGCCGCCTCCGGAGACGTCATCGGGATACCGCGCGTGAGCGAGCCCCACAAGTAGCGGATCGTCCAACCCATGACGACCGAGTAGTAGAACATGATCGCCGTTGCCGTGAACGCTACCCACGCGCCCATCCAGGCGCTCCCGCGACCCAACAGCCGGGCGAACGCTCCGACCGGTCCGCGACGCGTCTCCCGGCCCATCGCGAATTCCACCAGGATCAACGGAACCGACCACAGAACGAGGAAGATCGCCCAGGCGAAGAGGAAGGAGCCTCCCCCGTTCGTCGCAGCGACCCTGGGAAACCGCCATATGTTACCCGTACCCACGGCCATGCCGAGCATGACCAGCATGGTCCCCCAGCGCGACGAAAAGCGCTGCTTCTCAGTCACTCTCCGACCTCCGTTCGGGGTCCTGGATTCGCTCCCACCGCTTCCGGTTCGTCCTCTCGATCGACCACGGTCTCCAACCATCCGAGCAGGAGACGGTTGAAGCTGCCCGGCATCGAAAGGTGCGAGCAATGACCGGTTCCGACGACCTCCTGATAACTCGCCCCCGGCACCAGCGAGACGATTTCGTGCGACCAGGCCGGCGGCACATAGTGGTCCCGCGGACCCTTGAGGACCAGCGTGGACGCCTGGATCGAGGGAAGCTCTGGTCGGAGATCGATCTTCGCGAACCGGGCCACCCTTGCGTTCGACACGGACGACGGCACCGTGCGCGGCCCCGTCCACAAGGCGTAGTCCACGATGCGCTTGCGGCCTGGCGATGCATCGTATATCCACACCTCGAGACGGCTCCAGGCCCGGGCCACGGGACGGGCCAGGCCCGTGGGCAGATAGCGGGTAGTGGCCATCGCGAGCGGCGCCAGCAGGGCCCGGTTCAGACCCACGTGGTCGTACCGGATGTGGGCCATCGTGTTGGACAGTACCAGGCCGGCCACCCGCTCCGGGTACCGGATCGCGAACCGCGTGGCGATCGCACCCCCGAGGCTTTGACCGAGGATTACGAACCGGTCCAACTCGTTCTGCCTCAGCAACTCGTCCGCCAGTTCGGCCACGTCGTCCACCATTCGGTCGAACGCGTCCTCCCGCGAGAGCATGAGCCGGAGCGACGCGCAAACGACACGTCTCGTTCGCGCGAGGGCCGGGATCTGGTAGCGGAACGTCTCTTTCATCCCATCAGCCCCCGGCACCAGCAGAATCGCGGGGCGGGCGGGCATCTCGGTTCCGTCCGTCGGTCCGACCACGACATAGTCCACCGTCTGTCCATCGGAAAATGTGAACGCCTGCTCGGGGAGCGGAGCGCCGTCGCTTCCAAGGATAGGGGGACGCGCGAGCCGCCTGTTGCGGAGGAGGACGAGGCCCACGTACGCGACCGCCAGAAGCGCGAGCACCGGCAGGAGTGATCCGACGGGCGACATCACGGTGTGATCAGTCCGCGGGACCGGCTTGCGCCGCTCCGAAATCTGCCGGCTCGGTCCGCAGAGACTCCAGGGGCTCCACGACGCCGATTCGGTGCACTGGATACATCTCCAGGGTGGACGGATTCTCCGGTCCGTCCTCCCCGGCACCTGCCTCGCGCCCCAGGGGGGCGTCCAGAGACCAGGGTTCGATGAGCGTGAACAGGAGACGGATTCCCGGCTGGTCGGCGCGGACGATCCAGGCACCCTCGGGGAAGTCACGCTCACCGTGTACGAGGAGGTTCGTTCCGTCCGGGGCGGATTCCAGCGGAAGTTCGTTTCCCAGGTCCGGCGGCAGGGCGGCGATCGCCCCGATCCGGTACGATCCCACCTTCAGGCTCTCGCCCCGGCTTAAGCGTTCGACCCGGAAACCGTGCGCCGCGACGAGCTCGGCCCACTCCCTGCCTGCCGGTTCGATCACCCACGCGGCCGGGATCGGAAGGGCCAGCTTGCGTCGCACAACAGAACGCCACCGGTCGGTCGTCTGTTGCACGATCTGCCCGCGTTCGTTCCACACCATCCACACCAGTTCCGGTTGCTGCTCGTTGAGCACATGGTCGTGGCGCAGGGAAAGGGCCGGCGGAGGAGACTCGTCAAACTCGAGGAGACCCTCGGCCTGGGCAGCGGCGACTTCCAGCAGATAGCCCACGGACTGGTAGAGAAGCTGGACCCGCTCGACCAGTCCGTCGACCCCACCCATCGAGGTGACCCCGAGCATGATCGAGAGACTTCCGCCCAGCGAGAACGCATTGCCGGCGTGCTCGGCTCCGAGTTGCCCTGGTGTGAGGAACGCTCCGTCTGGAAGCGCCGCGGCTCCCATGAGCGGTGTTTCGAAAGTCGCGGAATCCGGCCCGACCGCCACGTATTCCCGGAAGGTCACGGAGGCGCGAGACAATTCGTTCGCCACGTGCGGCAGCAGGTAAAAGCGCCCGTAGCGGATGAGGTCCGGATCCACGTTCGGGTGCCTCGCCAGCCCGGCCTGGACCCGGTAGACCATAGGACCGATCTCTCGCAACTCGACCACCAGGTGCGGTCGCCAATCGGCCACCAGGTCATGCACACCCCTCGTCGCCGGTGAACGCAGCAGAGTATGGTCCAGGGCCTGATCGACTCCGGACGGCTCGGCCGCCGTCCACCAGAGGAGACCCCAGGGATTCGCGGCCGGGATGAAAGCGATCTCCAGATCATCCAGGAGGGCTCCGATCTCCCCGAGCACCAGCTCGCGAATGATCTGCAGGCTGACCTCCGTGCCCGAAAGATCGTCACCTCTCTGCCCCGCCAGTACGAGGACCCTGAGGCGCTGACCGGTCGCCTCGCTCGGCCTCCGGACTCGGGCGAGCAGTACCGGCAGCGCCGAGTCCGGTTCCACGGAACCGCCATCGATCCAGGACAGCGTGTCGAGCGTCACCACATCGAACTTCCCGGCCAAGCCAGCGAGGTATTCACCCACGTCAGCGGGCGTCGAGGGAGCGAACCAGCCTCGTTGTTCGCCGGGAGTGGACCATGCACGACTTCCGTCCGCAAGTTCCACCTCCTGCTCCTGGCCTTGCACATCCGGCGCAAGAGCCAGGAGGACGCAGACAGCACCGATGATCCGGATCATTCGAACGGCTCCCGCGCGGCCGCGATCATAGCGTCGGCCCCCAGCCGGTCGTTGCCCAGGGCGGTCGCCACCTCGGCCGCCGAGAATCGCAGCCCGTTCGAGAACCAGTCACCGAGGAATGGACCCGTCCGCGGGTTGCGGTACCAGTCGTCATCGAATCGCTCCCGCAGCTCCCGGCGTAGCTGGGCCGCCAGCATCCGACCGCGCAGGAAGCGAGCGACGCCGAATCTCTGGCCCAGTCTCTCCAAGTACGAACGAGGGTCGAAGCGAAAGCCGGTCGCCCCGGAAAGCGCGTCAGCCCACGCCGGCCCCAGTTCGCCCGGACTAGCACTGTCCGACAGTTGGATCTCGAACTCGAGCCGGGCCGCCGCTTCTCGCAGGGAAAACAGGTCGGCCACCGCCGTGGTCCGCAGGTAATCTGCCAGGGCCTGCCCCTGGAGTCCGCGGGTCCGTCGCACCCAGGCTCCCTCCCGGCTGAGACCTGCGAACAGCAGACCGTGTCCCTTCACCACACCGAGGTCGCCAAGGGCCCGGTCCTCGAACGAGAGCCTGGAGTCCGTGTACGCGTAGTGAAGCGCCCGGCCGACCGAGGTCAGGAGCGCCACGCAGCCCGGTTGCGTGATCGTCGGCATGACCAGCAACCGGATCTGATCGGGCACCCGTACCGGCGTGCAGCACGCGGTCATTCCCGGTCCGGGAAACGCCTCGTGCTCCACCGTCACGTGACCGCCGTATTCGAGGGGCAGCCCTATCTCCCTCAGGTCCTTCCGTAGCGTCCCAAGGACGTCGCCCTCCTGGCAGGATCCGTCGAGCCACGGCATTCGCTTGAGCCAGCCGGCATCGTGACTCTCGGCCTCGTCGGGTCGAATACCGAGGCGCCGTCGCAGCTCTTCCCCAACGACTTCACGGTATACGTCCTCGGTCTCATCGATCAGGCGGCGGGCCTCGCTCACAACGCCGAGGAGACTCACGCCGGCCAGGCGCTCCACGGCCTCCCTATACCCCCCGTAGCCAAGTTCGGCGGCGGCTTCACGCCACCGGCTGAGGCGGTCGAGCTGCAAGGGGATCGCTTCTTCCAACGTATCGCGACGGGCTTCTTCGAGCTGCCGCCGCGCCTCGCGCGAATCGGTCGCATCGATGAGGTTCGCGGCCTGGCTGACCGGAACCGCGACGTCGCCCGTCTCCACCTTGGCGGTGGCGCGCCAGTAGGAGAACTCGTCGTCAAGCCGCGCGTTGTGGGCTTCGAGGTGATGTCGGGCCGCCCACCGGAGAAGTTTGCGCAGCTGACGCTCTTCTTCCTCTTCGGCGGAAGCCATGGCCCGTTCGATCACGGGTAGCGTGCGTGAGGACTCGAGGATGCCCTGCGACTCGAACAGGGGAGCCAGCTCCGGCCACGCCTTGCGACCCGACCTGGCGTCGTGCATCTCCTCGAACACGGCTGCCCTGAAGCGCTCGGCCCGGTCGCGGATCTCCGCAGTCGTCAGGCCCATGGGCGCGCCGCGCCTTCCCGATCGGAAATCGTCAGCTCCCCGGTTCGCCGTCGATTCGCTCGTGCAGGTAGTCCGAGATCCCGTCTGCAGCCACCCGGACTTGCTCGAGAGTGTCCCGATCACGCACGGTCACCGTGCCGTCCTCGACGCTCTGGCCGTCCACCGTGATGCAGAACGGCGTCCCGGCTTCGTCCTGTCTCCGATACCGTCGCCCGATCGATCCACTGACATCGTGGAAGGTGGTGTACGTGCCACGCAGATCCGCGGCGATCCGGTCGGCCATCTCCGGCATTCCCTCCTTCTTCACGAGAGGGAACACGGCGACCTTGGTCGGCGCCAGCCGGGGATGCAGGCGAAGCACCGTCCGCGACTCGCCCTCGACTTCTTCTTCGTGGTAGGCGTCGGCCAGGACCACGAGGACCGTGCGATCGAGGCCGGCTGACGTCTCGATCACATACGGGATGAAACGCTTACCCGAGTGCGACTCCACGTACTCGAGCTTCTTGCCCGAGTGTTCCTGGTGTCGAGAGAGATCGAAGTCCGTTCGGTTGTGGATGCCCTCGAACTCACGCCAGCCCATCGGAAACAGGTACTCGATGTCTACCGCATCCTTCGCGTAGTGCGCGAGTTCGTCCGGGCCGTGCGGCTCGAGGCGAAGCCTGTCCGCCCGAATGCCGAGCGACTTCACCCACTCCAGGCGGCGCTCCTTCCATGTGTGGTACCATTCTTCGTCCGTGCCCGGCTCGACGAAGAACTGCATCTCCATCTGCTCGAACTCGCGCGTCCGAAACGTGAAGTTCCCGGGGGTGATCTCGTTGCGGAACGCCTTACCCACCTGCGCGATTCCGAACGGCACTTTCTGGCGCGCACTGTCCAACACGTTCCGGAAGTTGACGAAGATTCCCTGCGCCGTCTCGGGTCGCAGGTAGACCACGGCGGTTGAGTCCTCGGCCGGCCCCATGAACGTCTTGAACATGAGGTTGAAGTTGCGAGGCTCGGTGAACTGGCCCTTGACCCCGCACGTCGGACACTGGTCGCCTTCGACATGATCTTCCCGAAAGCGACGGTGACAATTGCGGCACTCGATCAAGGGGTCCGTGAATCCCTCCACGTGGCCGCTGGCCACCCATACCTCGGGATGCATGAGGATGCCGGCATCCAGACCCTCAATATCGTCGCGACGATGCACCATCTCCGCCCACCACGCGTCGCGAACATTCTTCTTCAACTCGACGCCCAGGGGTCCATAGTCGTATACCGCCCCGACGCCGCCATACACCTCGGACGACTGGAAGATGAAGCCCCGCCGCTTGGCCAGGGACACCAGCTTCTCCATCAGATTTTCCGGGTGGCCCGTCTCGGTGCTCACCGCAGCCTCCGCTATTCGAGCGCGCTCGTGTGTCCTAGAAGTCGGATCGCCCCGTCCACGCCGGGAAAGGGAGCCGGTAGGATAGCGTCAGCAGACGGCGTCCGCGACCAGGCGGGTGACGCCGTTCGCGTCCAGCCACTCCCCCCTGCCCCCCACGACCGTCACGCCGGCAGGAGTCGGGTCGGCGGCCCGTCCGCATACGAGGAGCGCCGGGACTGCGGCCGCCAGCGAGCGCCGGAGGATCTCGCCGGTGACCTTCCCCATGCCGCTGGTGGCGTCCCACGCGCCTTCACCAGTGATCACCAGGTCGGCATCGGCCAGCACCTCGTCGAAGGCCAGGCGGTGCAGCACCCAATCGCTTCCCGGTACGAGATTCGCGCCCAGAAAGGCCACGCAACCGGCGCCCAGCCCCCCCGAGGCGCCAGCACCCGGGAGATCGGTAACGTCCCGTCCCAGGTCGACGCGTAACCGATCGCCGAGGCGCGTGAGTCCTGACTCAAGAGTCTCGACCTGCCACGGGCTCGCCCCCTTTTGCGGACCAAAGCGACGTGCGGCCCCATCTGGACCGGTGAGCGGCGCGCTGACGTCGGCGATCGCCGTCACCGCGACCTCGGCCGGCAGGGAAGGGCCGGCCTCCACACGAGCCAGGATATCGAGAAAGCCGCCTCCCGCCGGCAGATCTTCACCGTTTCCGTCCACGAAGCAGTACCCGAAGACGCGGGCGAGCCCCGTGCCGCCATCCACCGTGGCGGACCCACCCAGGCCCATGGCGATGTCGGTGGCTCCCTGCTCGATACACCCGGCCACGAGTTCCCCAACGCCGCGCGTGTCCGCTCGCATGGGTTCGCGGTCGACGGACGAAGCCAGGTGCAGGCCACACGCGTCGGCCGTTTCAACCACGACCTCGGTCGGAGAGACCCAGAGCGACCGCGCCTCGACTGGATCACCCAGGGGACCACAGACCTCGAACACGCGGATCTCGCCACCTTCAACAGCGAGGATCGCGTCCAGAAGACCGGGGCCGCCGTCCGAGACCGGCATGCCGTGAATCTCGGCCGTGGGCTGACCTCGTCGCACGCCTTCGACCACCGCGTCGGTGACCTGCGCGGCGCTCAGGCTTTCCTTGAAGGCCGTGGGACAAACCAGTACTCGCAACACTCCCTCCGTGAACTCGCGGGCCGCCTCTCGCACCACCTGTCTACGTCACGCGTCGCGGCCCTGACGGAACCCGGCTGGAAGCTAACCTGGCGGTGGACATCGGCGCAGCCGGCGCACTACTGTTCACAGGTCGCCGCAGGGCCCCGGCGGCCGCGTGCGTGGGTCTTGCGAGGCTCGGACAAGGAACGAGGAGGAGGGCGATGCTCGAGCATCGTCGACGACGAGTGACGCGGTACGAGCCCGCAACCCCCTCGCACCCGTGGGGTTACGGCGGCGTGGGACCATCTGCATCGTTGTCGCTCCTCCCCGATGCCTCACGACATCGCATCGTCACTCCGCCTTGCATGTACCCCCACGGCGCTAGTAACGAGGCCGGCCGGGGCCCTGCGGCGCCCTGTTGATGTTTGGACCCGGCGGAGACATCCGCATCATCGGTCACCGAGGAGCCCGTGGCGTGGCCCCCGAGAACACGGTTCCGGCCATCCGGCACGGCGTGGAAGTGGGCGCGCAGGCCATCGAAATCGACCTGCACGCTTCGAAGGACGGAAGTCTGGTCGTCATCCACGACCCAACGCTCGAACGCACCACAGATGGAACCGGTTCGGTGGATCAGCGCACCCTGGAAGAGCTGCAGGCGCTGGATGCGGGGTACCGATTTACCTCCGACGAGGGCCAGACCTTCCCCTTCCGCGCGCAGGGAGTCCACGTTCCGACACTGGACCAGGCGATGGAAGCCATGGACGACCTGCCCGCGATCCTGGAGGTGAAGAGTGCGGCGGCCGGTCGTCTCCTGGCCGAGTGGCTTCCC
>Ga0209456_10000348_pt1 | contig 25295 bp, 20 predicted proteins | sample COG_11_FD_184755 | JGI IMG/M metagenome (GOLD analysis project Ga0209456, IMG submission 184755) | Pelagic marine sediment microbial communities from the LTER site Helgoland, North Sea, for post-phytoplankton bloom and carbon turnover... | ecosystem: Environmental > Aquatic > Marine > Neritic...
TAATAGCCACTTTAGGTTACGGTGGGTTATTTTGGGTAGATGGCCTAACCTGCATTGCAGCCGGTATATTGTTATTAGGCCTCCTTAATCCTAAAAAGGTAAAAGTTCTTGATAGCGTTCAAAATGAAATGCCTTTGTCTGCATATAAAGATGTGCCGTATTTGGTGTTTATTATGGCAATGGTTCTGTTCGGATTCGTATTTGTGCAATACTTTTCCACAATTCCCATTTACTATAACGATGCACATGCATTAAATGAAACTCAAATAGGTTTACTTTTAGCCATGAATGGCTTCTTAATTGTTGTTTTTGAAATGCCGCTGATTAGGTTTTTGGAGACAAGATCTTTATCCAAAATAACTAATCTGATAATTGGTTTAATGCTTGTTACTTTAAGTCTGTTAATCCTTAATTTTACTTCATGGGCCGGTATTCTTATTATAGGAATGTTATTGATGACCCTGGGAGAAATGATTGCGTTTCCATTTTCATATGCATTTGCCATGGACAGAGCCCAGAGGGGCAGACCAGGTGAATACATGGCTCTTTATAGTATTTCATTTTCGATCGCTCATATTTTCGCACATAATTCCGGGATGAATTCCATTGCCAGGCTTGGCTATCAAACCACCTGGTATTTGGCGGTTTTTGTAGGATTACTTGGCATTTTATTACTTTTATGGTTGAAGCAAGTGCTTCTAAGAAGTCCCCGAAATTAAATTCTATGAAATATTTCATCTTCCTGTTAATTTTTTTTGGTTTGATTTCCGGGTGTTTGGATAAAAAGAATCATTTGGAACCTTCAGCAATTAAGCTGAGAAGAGTTACTAGCATTAATCCTAATAATTATAATGTTGCTTTCCTAATTATGGAGGGTACGTTTAATACAGAATTTACTGCTCCATATGATATTTTTCAACATACAAAATACAGAGAAGGTATAAAGGCCATGAATACCTTTACAGTAGCTAATACTTTAGAGCCAGTTACTACTTTTGAGGGTCTGCGTATTTTACCGGATTTTAATTACTTAAATGACTCCCTTCCTCACATTGATATCCTGGTAATTCCGAGTGCAGAACACCATCTGGATACGGATCTGAAAGATACGGCCATGCTTAATTTTGTAAAAAGGGTAGATAAGAATGCGCTATTTATGACTTCACATTGCGATGGCGCTTTTGTTCTGGCAAAAGCCGGCTTGTTAGACAAGGTTAGCTCTACCACTTTTCCCGGCGATATTACAAAATACAAGCAGATGTTTCCTCAACTAAATGTAAAAGATAGCGTTCTATTTGTACATGATGGAAAGTATATTACTTCTGTGGGTGGGGCGAAAAGCTTTGAGGCCTCATTGTACCTGTGTGAATACCTTTATGGAAAAGAAGTAGCCAAGTCGCTTGCCAAAGGATTAGTAATTGATTGGGACCTAAATTTAATTTCTAAATTTATTCCTCAATAATGGCATCATAACGAGATCCCTTTAGGTACTTATTTACTATGGCATTAAACTCGGGCATAATTCTCAATAGTGCTGTATGCTCCAGTGAATAAAGGTGCGTCTTGTCCTTATATCCATTTTTTAATAATTCTTCCAGATAAAATAGCGCCGTACCAAAATCTTCGTATTTAGAACTATCGGATATAATTTTTAAGTAATATGAATAAGCCTTAGGTTCTGTAATAGTTTTCAACATCCAGAGAAAACTTAATGCCTCATCATTAACTACCGGATACTCCTTTTCAATATCTATATTATCTTCGATAAGTGCATTGAGATATCCCAATAAACGTTTTCCCATTTGTTGTTCAAATGGATCCAACTTCTTATCATATTTTTTAAGTTCCCCCATCTGATAATTCCACCATCCCAGATTATTGTAATTCAGAGCAGCTAAATCATCAAATAAATTATAGTCATAATCCTCTTTTATAAAAGATTCCCGAAGAAGAACATTGTTTAAATTTCGTCTTTGAGATCTATACCTATTTTCTTTTTTAAGGATTTTAAGTTGCTCCCTCAATGAATCAACTTCCAGATGTGGCCTGTAAACAGAAATTATTTCACTTTGCAAGTTATATGCCTTTAATAACTGACCTGAATTAATTAGCAGTTTAAGTTCCTTCAAATTTTTGCGATAAGAATTCATCACAAATTCATCATTTTTAGCAACATTCCCTTTAGCTATAGCCGAAAGTGTAAGTATATTTAATGCCTTGTTTATAAGGCTATAATCTGACCATCTTTCCCCGCCATCAAATACCAACAGATCATTTGGGAATTTCATTTTGTTCAACAATTCCCTGCCCTGTAACATTTGAGGGTAGTTAAAATCCTCATTCCCAACAATCCCGATAAAGTAAAAAGGTTTTTTCTCATCTAATAATTCAACACTTGGAACAAAAGATCCGCATGAAATTACACCTTCAACCTCTTTTATAAATGAAGGTATAACAGCCGCAAACTTAGCTCCTGATGTAAACCCGGCAGTATAAATTCTATTTCTATTCAAAGGGAAAAGCGCTGCAACTTCATGAAACATCCTACTGGTAATTAAAACATTTTTAGAAATTGAAAGCGTATCGCTTATATCATTAGACGAAGCAAGTAGAAACCCCTGCTCTTCTGCGGCAACCTTAAAAATGTTTAATGCCTGGCTATTCTTGCCTTCCATGTCAAAAACAAATATGACAGGCCATGTACCCGTACCATCAAACTTTTTAGGAAGATATAATTTATATGTTTCGGAAATTGAATCGTTGATACTGATAGAATCTATAATCCTTCCCTTTTTAAATACAACTTGTCTTGTTTGTGAGCTGCCTGAATAAGCAAAGCTTACAAATAAAAGAAGAAATAAAACTCGCTTCATATTTCTGAAATAATCAAAAACCTAGCCAAAATAGTTGAGAATTCTGCAAATGCTCCAAGTTATACTTAAAAACCTTAAAGATTGAATCGCGGAGTACAAATAGAAAATACAACTTCGTTACAACCTCTAGTTAAATAAAGCAATTAAATCCCTCAACAACAAATATTCAAAACTATTTATTTCCTACATCCGGATGTTCGGTTATAAAATTCTGTTGAATCGATATTATTTTAATTCAAACACTTCGAAAGAGTATAACTTTTAAACTAAATTACTTACTTTAAATTTAATTCGGCCAACAACAGAGCTGTCTCTTTTGTAATATTCCCGATTCAATCAATGTTACTTATGTCGCCTTATTGGCGAATCAGAAACTACATCAGATAGAATTATATGCGTCCTGGTTTCCCCATATCTAATGAGTTCATCAATAAATCGTTCGAGATGAGCCTGATCCTTAAGAACTACCTCCATTATAATATTCTCATCACCCGTAATCCGGTAACAATTTATAACTTCCTCCAGGGTTTTAACCATCTCAAGAAAAGGTTTCAATTTACCCATAAAAGCTCTTAATGTAATTATGGCCTTTAGTTGATAACCTGCCAGTGTATAGGATACTTTTGCATTAAAACCTTCGAGAATTCCAAGGTCTTCCATTTTTTTGACACGCTCCGCCACTGCCGGTGGAGTAAGCCCTACCTCCCTTCCAATATTTGACAAGGACAGCCTTGAATTCTCCTGCAGGAGTCTAAGGATGTGCCAGTTTAAGTCATCTATTTTGTTATTCAAAGTAAATTCTCTTAATTAATATTGTTTACTAAGCGAAAATACAAAATTGCTTTATATTTTAAAGAAGATATCTAAAATTTGGACGTAACTTTATTCTATAATTTTTGCTAAAAGAGAAAATGCCCTACAAAAACTTAAGAACCTTACCGGTTTACAGAAAAGCAATGGAACTCTGCACTATGAGCAGAGAAATTGCCTCGTTTGTTACTCAGAACAAGGATTTACTGAAATTGTACCAATCTAATAGTTTAAGAGATCATATTGCGGATTCTTTACTTACTGACGCCATTTTAATCCCGCAACAGATTGCACAAGCAGAATCTAGTGAATCATTTACTGTTCGAATGAAAAGTGCTTCATTTATCAATATTATGATAGGTAACATAATCTCCTATTGTAACGGACTGGAAAATGATGGATTAAAAGAACGGGAATATGTAGATTTACTTCGGAAAGAAATCCACAGTTTTAGAAGATCTTTTAAGAAATGGAGAAAGTCTATTGGTAAAAATGGTGGCGATTCAAGCTGGGGATTTAATGATTATATGGGCTACTAAACAAGTCCCGTAAGGGTTAATATATTCATTTACAAAATTTGAATATCGGACTATTCCTGAAAATCCTTACATATTTCTTCTATACTGCCCTCCAACTTCAAATAATGCATGTGTAATTTGTCCTAATGAACAAACTTTAGTAACCTCTATAAGATTTTCAAATATGTTTTCATTCTTTATGGCTGTTTCCTGCAGTTCTTCCAGCTGTTTTTGAGCAATTATCTTATTTCTTATTTGCAAGCTTTGCAAAGTATTGATTTGTTGCTGTTTTTCCTTGTCTGTAGCACGAATAACCTCAGCAGGGAGTATGGTAGGAGATCCTGAAGAGCTCAAAAAAGTGTTTACGCCGATTATTGGATATTCACCTGTGTGTTTTAAAGTTTCATAGTGCATACTTTCTTCCTGTATTTTGGATCGTTGATACATTGTTTCCATTGCACCCAAAACACCTCCGCGCTCAGTAATTCTGTCAAATTCAAGTAATACAGCCTCCTCTACAAGATCCGTAAGTTCTTCAATAATAAATGACCCTTGAAGCGGATTTTCATTTTTGGTAAGACCTAATTCCTTGTTAATAATCAATTGAATCGCCATTGCCCTTCTAACCGATTCTTCCGTTGGTGTGGTAATGGCCTCATCGTATGCATTGGTATGCAATGAATTACAATTGTCATAAATAGCATAGAGGGCCTGCAATGTGGTTCTAATATCATTAAAATCAATCTCCTGCGCATGCAAACTTCTTCCAGATGTTTGTATATGATATTTTAACATTTGTGCCCTGGAATCTGCATCATATTTGTCTTTCATAGCCTTTGCCCAAATACGCCTTGCTACTCTCCCTATTACTGAATACTCAGGATCTATACCATTGGAAAAGAAAAACGACAAGTTGGGACCAAATTTGTTAATATCCATCCCCCGGCTAAGGTAGTATTCAACATAGGTAAAACCATTTGACAGCGTAAAAGCCAATTGGGTAATAGGATTTGCACCTGCCTCTGCTATGTGGTAACCCGAAATCGATACTGAATAAAAATTCCTTACCTCATTGAGAATAAAATATTCCTGTACGTCTCCCATTAGTCTCAAGGCAAATTCTGTTGAAAAGATACAGGTATTTTGTGCCTGATCTTCTTTTAGAATATCTGCCTGTACTGTTCCCCGGATTGTTTTTAAAGTCTCTTGTTTAATGGTTCTGTACACTTTAGGCGCCAACACTTTATCTCCTGTTATACCCAGTAATAAAAGACCAAGACCGTTATTTCCTTCCGGTAAAAGGCCCTCATATTTTGGCCTACTTTTTAAATCTCCGCCATAAAGGTCTTTGATTTTTGATTCTACCTCTTTTTCGAGACCATTTTGATGGATATACTTCTCGCAGTTTTGGTCAATTGCAGCATTAATAAAATAACCCAAAAGCATTGGTGCAGGGCCATTTATGGTCATACTAACTGAAGTCATAGGATCACTCAGGTCAAAACCCGAATACAACTTTTTGGCGTCATCCAGACAGCAAACAGATACTCCAGCATTCCCTATCTTTCCATAAATATCGGGCCTGTGATCAGGATCATTACCGTAGAGTGTCACAGAATCGAATGCAGTAGACAGTCTCTTGGCAGGCATACCCAGACTTACATAATGAAACCTTCTGTTTGTACGCTCAGGTCCTCCTTCACCGGCAAACATCCGTGTGGGATCTTCACCCGTCCTTTTAAAGGGGTAAAGTCCCGAAGTATATGGAAATTCCCCGGGTACATTCTCCTGTAATCGCCATTGAAGCAGGTCGCCCCATGCCTTATACTTTGGTAAAACCACTTTGGGAATTGCAAGGCCTGAAAGTGACTCAACATGTGTATCTATACTTATCTCTTTTTCCCGAACTTTAAAAACATAAGCGGCGCCTTTATATTTATTTACAAAACTATCCCAGTTTAGTATAATCTCCCAATTATAAGGATCAAATTCGAGTTTAACCCGTTCATACTCAACCAATAAAAGTTGAATTAACTTATCTTTTTCCCCTTCACCTGAAATATTCAAACTTGAAGCTTCTATGCCCGCACTGGTTAACTTTGGCGGAGTCTTGGAAAGACCTTCTATTGTTTTATAAATGCCATATAAATGCTGGGCTACTTCAACCTGATGTGACACTTTAGTATCATAAGATTTAATACTTTCCGCAATCTCTGAAAGATATCTTATCCTGGCTGGAGGCACAACAAATACTTTTTGATCCATTTCCTGGCTGATCACTAAAGTTGAAGCAAGATCTGCATTTGCCTTTTCCGTTAATTGTTGCATAACCGCTTTGTATAACCGATTCATGCCCGGGTCATTAAATTGTGAAGCTATAGTGCCAAATATCGGCAATGTCTCATCATCTGTTTCCCATAGACCTTGATTTCGTACATATTGTTTCCTTACATCTCTTAGGGCATCCGGAGCTCCTCTTTTATCAAATTTATTTATAGCAACCAGATCAGCAAAATCGAGCATATCAATTTTCTCAAGCTGAGTTGCAGCACCAAATTCAGGGGTCATAACATAAAGGGAAACATCACTATGCTCAATTATTTCTGTGTCTGACTGGCCAATGCCCGAGGTTTCAAGAATAATCAGATCAAAGGCAGCTGTTTTGAGTATTTCAACGGCCTCATTTACATATTTAGATAATGCCAAATTGGATTGTCGTGTTGCCAGTGATCGCATATACACCCGATCATCATTTATGGCATTCATTCTGATCCGGTCACCCAGAAGAGCTCCTCCTGTTTTTCTTTTGGAAGGATCAACAGATATCAAACCAATAGATTTCTCCGGAAAATCCCTTAAAAATCGCCTGACGAGCTCGTCAACTAAACTAGACTTCCCCGAACCTCCCGTTCCTGTTATTCCCAATACAGGAACTTGATTATTATCCTGGCGAATTCCGGAAAAGAGTTTTTCAAATTCAGAAGGCCTGTTTTCTGCAAGACTTATCAGCCGTGCAATAGTCTTGGGTTGCTTTCTCTTTAAAGCTTTAATCAGGGTAGTACCTTTATCGAGTGTTAAGTCGGGAACCTGGGTATCACTGCGTTCTACAAGGTCGTTTATCATTCCTTGCAATCCCATAGTTCGACCATCATCCGGAGAATATATCCTGGTAATACCATATTCCATCAAGGCCTCCATTTCTACTGGAAGAATTACACCTCCACCTCCACCAAATATCTTAATATGACCAGCTCCTCGTTCCTTTAATAGGTCATACATATATCTAAAATATTCATTATGACCACCTTGATACGAAGTCATAGCTATGGCATTGACATCTTCTTGTATAGCGCAATTTACAACCTCATCAACACTTCTGTCGTGGCCTAAATGAATGACTTCTACTCCTGTAGATTGAATAATGCGCCGCATTATGTTAATGGCTGCATCATGACCATCAAACAGAGAAGCCGCAGTAACCACTCTTATTTTATTCTTTGGCTTATAGACTTTATATTGTTCCATTGATAATTTTTGGGCTTCTTTAGGTTAGCAATTTACGGAAAATGCAAAAAAAATCACCTTGCAATCAGAATTTTATAAAAATCATTAGTTTCACCAAGCCTCTGTTCCTAATATTATAATTTTATAGGCTTAAATATATCATTTTGAGAAACACAATTCTTATTCACTGCCCGGATCAATCGGGAATAATTAGTGCTATAACCGGGTTTATACATAATAAAGGAGGAAATATCGTTTATCTGGACCAGCATGTTGATGAGGAACTCAGTGTTTTTTTTATGCGTCTTGAAAGTGAGTTTTCAAATAACACGATTGCATTTACTAAATTCAAAGAGGAATTCGAGATAAAATTGGCTATCCCATATGAGATGAAATGGAGCATACATCTGGGAAACCTGAAACCGAGAATGGCCATTTTTGTATCTAAATACAACCATTGCTTGTATGACTTGCTCAGCAGATATAAAGCGGGTGAACTAGAGGTGGAGATCCCTTTCATCTTAAGTAATCATGAAGAGGCTAAGCATATTGCTGAACAATTTGAAATACCTTTCTACTATGTACCTGTAACTAAAGAAACCAAAGCAGAGGCAGAGAAGAAACAATTGGAACTTTTAAAGTCTCATAATACAGATTTTATAGTTTTGGCAAGATATATGCAAATAATAAGCAGTAAAATTATAGATCATTTTCCAAACAAAATAATCAACATTCACCATTCCTTTCTTCCTGCATTTGCAGGAGCCAAACCTTATCATGCGGCATTTGATAGGGGTGTGAAAATAATTGGTGCAACCAGTCATTATGTAACTGAAGCCCTGGATGGGGGACCCATCATTGAGCAAGATGTTACAATGGTGTCTCACTCTCACCGGGTAAAAGACTTTATTGCTAAAGGACGTGATCTGGAAAAAATTGTACTTTCCAGAGCCGTTCAACTTCACGTAAACAGGAAAACAATGGTTTATAATAATAAAACGGTAATTTTCTCATAACCTCATAGTAAAAGCCCTTTTTACCCCGCATATTATTTAGTATATTAACAGAATAATATTTTAAAAAGATTAAGGCTTATGGTTAAAATAGCGGTTTTAGGACCAATACCAAGAGATACTATCTACACGCATCAGGACGAGGTTATACAAAAATACGGTTGTGTGACTCATCCTGTAATAGCTCTGTCCAAGTTATTGGGAGATGAAGGAACTGTTATTCCAATCACCAATGTACATCAAAAAGATTTTAATCCTATTCTGGAAGTGTTCAAACCTTATTCAAATATTGACATTTCTCATATTGGGAATGAGGACGACAGAGGCACTGTTATAGAATTGAGGTTTATAGATCAAAATAATCGATTAGAGAAACAAACATCCTGTATGAGACCCATTTTGCCTGAAGATATTTCAGACTTGAACGATATCGACGCATATGTTTTTGTTCCTATTACAGACTTCGAGATTTCCCTTAGTACGCTGAGTCATATTAAACAGCACAAAAAAGGGTTGATAATCTTTGACGCTCATGGCCCAACTACCACAATGAGTATGACCGGAGATCGATATCGAAAGTTTTGGGTGGATATGGATGAGTGGCTTCCCCATATTGATGTTCTCAAAATGAATCTTGAAGAATCTCAGGCATGTTGGTTTAAAAACGAATATGAATATGAGGAAATGACGAGTTATGAAGAAGATAAAACTGATCATCTAGATGCGATGGCTGAGCACGTGTTATCAAAAGGGGTCACTTATTTTTATGTTACGTTAGATTCAAGAGGTTGCGTTGTGTATTACCGGGAGGACGATACTACGGTGAAAAAATTTATAAAATCTGTTTTTATGAAGGATGTTATAGATACTACTGGATGTGGGGATTCTTTTGCTGGAGGTCTGGCCTATGGGTTTTCTTTTTACAAAGACCCCATTAAAGCCGCGCAATATGCAAATACCCTTGGTGCCATGCGTACACAGGGAAAAACTTTTGATGTTTTTAAAAGTAAAACAGAAACCGAGAAGATAATTTCCGATCACTATTGAAAATCAGATTGGTATCCTAAATCGCCAATAATTCATTCAATAGCCGTCAGTTTTTGCAATGAATTATGTTTATTTTAAAGTATTAATAGAAAAAATCTTAAAATCCTTGCAATAAACAGAAAAATTTAACGTTAAAATTTTGAAGGTAAATCACTACAAATTCTAAACTTTGTAGTTCTGCTAACTGGTAAGGCGGATATCCTTAAACGAATTATTTGAGTTAGTATTTTTTGAGTTAGTTAGTTTAAACCGGTGGAAGCACCGGTTTTTTTTTGCTACAAATGAATTATTGGAGTAATAGGTAAATTGTAATTCACAATTGTGAATAAATAATTTATCGAAGGTTTTACCCTGGATTTTCAATGATTCCTGCAAACATTCAAACTTCCACAATCTTAGATTTTTGCAAGCATATTGGGTTTATATTTAACAATTTAGTTAAAAATTGGACAAATCACCTGATTTTTAGGTGAATACATCCAGATGTAAACATCCAAACTTTCATTTTGACCGTATATTTGTTAGAACAAAGAATGTGACCATGGATAATCAATATTGTAAAGTTGGAGCGATTACTCCAATAACAAGTGGACAAAAGGCTCTGGCCCTAATAGAATATCAATATCAAAACTTTTTAAGTAAGGCATCAGCCTTTAAGACTACAGATGATAAGCTTGCAGCATTTTTTGAGTTGAAGGCAAGGAAGCTTAAAAAGGTTTTAGAGGATTTTGTGCAGTAATACTTAGTTCTTTCTAAGTTCTTTTGCCATTTTATTGCGTATTTCTGTAGCTTTTTGTGCCGCAATAATTGCAAAATCCTTGCCGGTTGAGGCGTAGATAATCCCTCTTGAAGAATTAACCAATATCCCTACGTTTTTATTCATACCATATTTACATACTTCTTCCAGGCTTCCACCCTGTGCTCCTACCCCAGGTACTAAAAGAAAACTATCTGGTATTATTTTCCGAATTTCAATTAAATGACTCGCCTTTGTAGCTCCAACCACATACATTAGATTTTGAGAATTTTTGTACGATAATGATGTTTCCAGAACTTGCTCATACAGCGTCTTTGTGCCAAATTGTTTTGTTTGAAAATCAAAGGCACCCTCATTTGAAGTCAATGCCAGGAGAATGGTGTGTTTGTTTTCAAAAGATAAAAATGGTTCAACTGAATCTCTCCCCATATAGGGCGCAACTGTAATTGAGTCAAAATCCAAATCTTCAAAAAATGCTTTTGCGTATCGATATGACGTATTCCCGATATCGCCTCGTTTTGCATCCGCAATGGTAAAAAGTTCAGGGTAAAATTCATTAAGGTATTCGATAGTTTTACGCAGGGCCTCCCATCCCGTAGAACCATAGGCCTCATAAAAAGCAATATTTGGTTTATAGGCTACACAAAGGTGATGGGTAGCATCAATAATAGCCTTATTAAATGAAAAAATAGGCGACTTTTCATTCAGGAGGTGCGCTGGTATTCTTTCCAGGTCGGTATCCAGACCTATACAGAGAAAGGATTCTTTTTTATGGATTTGTTCAACTAAGTGTTCAATTTTCATCCTGATTATTAAAAAATCTCAGAAGCTTCTTTCAGTTTTTCGGTATTATCAACCAACATCAACTCATCAATAATCTTTTGAATATCTCCGTTGATTATATTCTGCAGATCGTAGAGCGTTAGTCCTATCCTATGATCAGTAACCCTGCCCTGTGGATAATTATATGTGCGAATCTTAGCTGAACGATCTCCACTACTGACCTGTGAATTGCGTTTTGCGGCATCCTCCTCTTGTCGTTTAGCCAGTTCCATGTCATAAAGTCGCGATCGCAAAACTCTAAAGGCTTTATCCTTATTCTTGTGCTGCGATTTTTCATCCTGACACTGAGCCACTAAACCTGTGGGAATATGAGTTAACCTAACAGCAGAGTAGGTTGTGTTTACAGATTGACCTCCAGGACCTGATGAACAAAAGAAATCTATACGGACATCCTTAGGATCTATTTGTACATCAAAATCTTCGGCCTCAGGTAAGACCATTACTGTTGCCGCACTGGTGTGAACACGGCCCTGCGTTTCTGTCTGAGGGACGCGTTGCACCCGATGTACTCCTGCTTCAAATTTCAGTGTTCCATATACATCTTCTCCACTAACCTCAAATTGAATTTCTTTATAGCCCCCACTGGTACCTTCACTCAAATCGATGATATTCGTTCTCCAACCTTTAGACTCACAATACTTGGAATACATGCGGTAAAGGTCTCCTGCGAATATACTGGCCTCGTCTCCACCTGTCCCTGCACGTATTTCCATCACTACATCTTTAGCATCCTCCGGATCTTTTGGTATTAATAACAACTTTATTTCCTCCTCCAATACCGGCAAAGCCTCCTTAGCCTCATCCAATTGCATTTTTGCCATCTCAACCATCTCTATATCACTACCATCACTAATGATCTCCTCTGCTTCGTTCACATTATTGGTCAGCTCAATATATCGATCTCTTTTATCAATGAGCAAGCGTAAATCCTTATATTCTTTATTAAGCTTTATATAGCGCTTTTGATCTGAAATAACATCAGGTTGAATTATAAGGTCTGATACCTCATCAAAGCGCTGTTTAACAATATTTAATTTATCTAACATGCAATCATCTCTTAGGAATGCGAATTTACAAATTTTTACAGGTATATTAACCTCTTCGTAAGCAAGATAGAAAGAGTTTTTATAAAAGTAGGATGAGAAAATTTATTCTTCTGTGTCCAGAATTATCCCATTACTTTTAAACATCTGGTTATAACTGTCTACAATTATTACTTCTGTATCACCCAGCTGATTTATTAAGGAAATTCCTTTCTCCTTGCCTAAAATATAGACCGCAGTAGCCAGTGCGTCACATAGTTCCGCGCTCTTGGCAAGTATGGTTACCTTACTTATTCCAGTGGTCGGATACCCGGATTTTGGATCGATGTAATGTGCGTATTTCTTACCGTTAAAAGTCACATATCTATCAAGATTGCCTGTAATTGAAACAGATGATTCTATTAATGGCAGCCAGGTAAATATTTTGCCATGACTTCTTGGGTGATCTATGCCTATTAACCATTTCTCTCCAGTTGCCTTGGTCCCCCATGTTGAAATATCTCCTGAAGCGTTAATCATACCCGCAGGAACCTGTTTGGATACCAATAGTTCCTTAACTTTATCTGCAGCATAACCCTTACCGATTGCCCCAAATCCAATCTTCATTCCTTTTTCTTTTAGAAATACAGTATTTTCAACTCTATTCAGGAAGATTTTTTTATAACCTACTTTGGAAACTGCCCGACTGATCTGTTCCGGAGTTGGAAACATGGACATTGAGCCATCAAATTTCCAGACCCCTTCCATAGCCGCAACGGTAATGTCAAAAGCGCCATCGGTAATTTCAGAAATCTGAATAGAACGTTCGATTAATTTGTAAAGCTCGAAGCTTACCTTAACAGGCTTTAAGCCCGCATTCCGATTAATTTCTGAAGTCTCCGATTCAGGATCCCAGGAAGAAATTAATTTTTCGACACGTTTGACTTCTGCTATAGCCTCTTCCAAATTGATAAATCCAATTTCTTCATTTTGAACCACAACAGTTAGTTCAAAGGGAGTGCCCATTAATTTTACAGATCTCTTTACGGTGACATGCTTTTTCGCCTGACCACAAACTGAAGCCATGGTAAGAATACCAAAAAGTAGTGCCACCAAAATTTTCACTTACTGTATTTTTTTAAGTTGTGAAAATATTGGGCGTAACGCTGTACAATTCCTATCAATAGGAAAATATGTACAAGAAAAAACGAAAAGATTTAGGGCCAAACTTTTCACGTAATTATCAAAATGTGACTAATCCGTAATTACTCAAATACCCGAAGTATATTACCGTTTAGTTCTGTGTTAAACGTTTTAAGCGGATTGTTTGTAATTGTGTTTAAAGGCGCCCCGTTTTGATCAAATTCTGATCCATGTGTGGAGCAACGAAAAATTCCTCCATTATCATCCAAAAATCTCACCTGATCTGTTTGCTGATGACTACATATCTGACTTGCGGCTATAAAATTACCTTCAAGGTTCTTAACCACTACCACATCATTTTTTAGAATAAAATCACCATTATTCTGCAACCCTGAACCTTCCTGCGAATTAAGATCTACTGTAAAGTCAACACCAGTAGGTACGGGTTTCATTTCCAGGTCTCCGTCATCACTTGAACAACCGTTAATACAAGGGAAGGTAAGCGCGAAGGCTGCACCCGCTCCCAGGCTTCGTAAAAATTCCTTTCTCTCCATAACATTTATTTTTTTAGATGTACATGTAATTTCGACCCAGAATTCGGGCTGAAAACTATTATAAAAAGAACGCTCTAAAAGAGTGATTCGTATACCTCAATAGATAAACGTGCCGTATTCGCTCTTAATTGTTAGTTTTTTCGTGGTATTTGGCTCTACATAGCCTACAATCTGGGCTTCTACGTTAAATTCCTGAGATATTGCTATCAGGTCTTTAGCAACACTTTCTTTCACATAAAGTTCCATGCGATGACCACAATTAAAAACCTGATACATTTCTTTCCAATCTGTGCCCGATTGTTCCTGAATTAATTTAAATAATGGCGGTATCCTAAACATGTTATTTTTAACAATATGGAGGTCTTCGATGAAGTGAAGAATCTTGGTCTGAGCCCCGCCACTGCAATGTATCATGCCATGTATATCTTTGGAATCGTATTTCTGAAGTATTTTTTTTATAATCGGAGCGTAGGTTCTGGTAGGAGACAACACAAGTTTACCCGCATCCAGAGGAGAATCCTGAACAGCATCTGTAAGTTTAACATTTCCCGAATACACCAAATCTTCAGGTACATGGGAATCATAGCTCTCCGGATAACTTGTGCTCAAATATTTCGTAAAAACATCATGCCTTGCTGATGTAAGTCCATTGCTACCCATCCCTCCGTTATATTCAGATTCATAAGTAGCCTTTCCATAGGACGCCAAACCAACAATTACATCTCCCGGAGAAATATTCGCATTATCTATAACATCAGCCCTTTTCAGCCTTGCTGTGACGGTAGAATCAACTATTATCGTGCGTACCAGATCCCCTACATCAGCGGTTTCACCACCTGTTGAATAAATAGTAATATCGTGATTTGCTAAATCTTCAATTAATTCCTGAGTACCATTTATTATTGCCGAAATGACCTCGCCCGGAATCAGGTTTTTATTTCTACCAATGGTAGAGGATAGCAGAATATTATCTGTTGCTCCAACACATAAAAGATCATCCAGGTTCATGATCAATGCATCCTGGGCAATACCTTTCCAAACAGACATATCACCCGTTTCTTTCCAATACATATAAGCGAGTGAAGATTTTGTACCGGCACCATCTGCATGCATTACCAAACAGTAATCCTCATCCCGGGTCAGATAATCCTCTACAATTTTGCAAAATGCATTTGGAAATAAGCCTTTATCAATATTTTTTATGGCATTATGCACGTCTTCCTTTGAAGCTGAAACTCCTCTTTGGTCATAACGTTTGCTGGCAGACGGATCCATGGGTTTTGGTTTCCGCAAAAATAGGATAAACCACAAAAAAAGCCCACAAAATGTGAGCTTTAATTATTTGCTTACTTAATAAACAATAGTTCCCTGTATTTTGTCAGTGGCCAGGACTGATCATCGATTAGTTGCTCCAACTTATCGCAATGGTATCTTATTTTATCAAAATAGGGCCGAACATTATCGCAGTAAGCGAAAGCTTTCTTATTCAGGTTCTTTAAATTGTTGGCAATCTTTCTGGCATTGGTCATATCATCGGTATTCTTTTTTACTTCAACCAAATGTTCCGCAATCTGTTCAATAAGAGTGAGATGCCCTTCAGATAATTTTTTATGTGCCGCTCCATAAATCTCTTTTAAGCCCAGAACATTTTTAATTAATTTGTTTTGGTATGCAATCGCAGAAGGAATAATATGGCTATAAACCAAATCATTAAAAATCCTACCTTCAATTTGGGTATGAAAAATATAGGTCTCCAGTTCAACCTCCTGCCTTGCTTCAACTTCTACAGTACTCATTACTTCCAGGCTATTTAAAAGCTCCAGACTTTCTTTAGAAGTCATTATCTGAATGGCAGAAGGTGTCGTCTTATTATTACTCAGCTTCCTTTTTTTGGCTTCTTTTTCCCAATCCGAACTATAACCATCCCCATCGAAGCGAATTCTTTTGGAAGACTTGATATATTCTCTTAAAACATTAAAAACTGCCTCGTCCTTTTTTAATTTCTTTTTATCCACTAAAACATCTACTTCCTTTTTAAACTCCCTTAATTGATGTGCAACAATGGTATTTAGTATAGTCATTGGTTTTGCACAATTAGTTTTTGAGCCAACTCCTCTCATCTCAAATTTATTACCGGTAAAGGCAAAAGGCGAGGTGCGATTTCTATCCGTATTATCGAGTAAAATCTCAGGAATCTTCCCTACTACATTGAGTTTTAATTCCGTTTTCTCTTCCGGAGACAGCTTTCCTTTGGAAACCCCTTCCAATTCATCCAACACATTACTTAGTTGTGTTCCTATAAAAATTGAAAAAATAGCAGGTGGAGCTTCATTTGCACCCAGCCTGTAATCATTACTGGCAGAAGCAATTGATGATCTCAACAGTTCCTCATAAGTATCTACAGCTTTTATTGTATTCACAAAAAAGGTAAGAAATTGCAGATTTTTCATGGGTGTAGAACCCGGGCTTAAAAGGTTGACACCAGTATCTGTTGCCAGAGACCAGTTGTTGTGTTTCCCGGATCCGTTTATTCGAGCAAATGGTTTTTCATGAAAAAGGACTTTAAAGTTATGCCTGTCCGCTACCTTTTCCATAATATCCATCAGAAGCAAATTATGATCCACCGCCAGGTTTGCTTCCTCAAAAACCTGAGCCAGCTCAAATTGATTTGGTGCTACTTCATTATGCCTGGTTTTAACAGGAATCCCCAGCCGAGTACATTCTTTTTCCAGATCACGCATAAAATTAATAGCCCTTAAAGGTATTACACCGAAATAATGATCATCCAGTTGTTGTCCCTTGGCTGCCAGATGCCCGACTAATGTCCTTCCTGTAAGAACAATATCCGGGCGAGAACCGGCCAGTGCTTTATCAACCAGAAAATACTCTTGTTCCCACCCCAGAGTTGCGTGCACCTTGGAGACATTTTTATCAAAATATTTAGCAACGGCGGTAGCCGCTATATCTACCGCATGCAATGCTCGTAATAGCGGAGCTTTATTATCCAGAGCTTCACCGGTATAGGACACAAAAATTGTAGGGATACAGAGTGTCGTACCATAAATAAATGCCGGAGAGGTTGGATCCCAGGCAGTATAACCTCTTGCTTCAAAGGTATTTCGTATACCCCCACTAGGAAAACTGGATGCATCTGGTTCTTGTTGAACAAGCTGAGCACCCCCAAATTGGTCAACAGCTCTTCCATCCGCTAACAGATCAAAAAAAGCATCGTGCTTCTCTGCCGTCGCACCTGTTAAAGGTTGAAACCAATGCGTGTAGTGCGTTGCACCCATTGAGATAGCCCAGGTTTTCATAGCTTCCGCGACCTGATCCGCTATTTTCCTATCAATTTTTGAGCCTGAGAATATAGCCTCTTTAACACTTAAATGTGCATCCTTTGTAAGATATTGAAGCATTCTTTTTTCATTGAAAACATGGGTTCCAAACAATTCTGATCGCCTCCCCGTTTCTGTAATGAGAAGTGGTTTATGTTGGAAACTTTCAGTAATTGCATTGAATCTTAATCTGGACATAAGCTGGATTTTATTATTTGATTAAAGCAAAATTAAACAATTCATAGAAAAATCGTTAAATTATGCAAATATTGCAAAATACCCTTAAAAAAATAGGGGTGTTGATAAATATGTCGATTTTTTTGATAATTACCCCCTATTTTTTCATTGATGTATTTAAAATAATTTATTTTTGGAGATCGTAAATTTGAAAAATTAACACCGAAGATTATGAGCAAGAGTAAATTAGAATACATTTGGTTGGATGGCCACGAACCAACTCAGGAACTAAGAAGTAAAACCAAGATTGAAGAAGACTTCAGTGGTAAATTAGAAGACTGCCCTATATGGTCTTTTGATGGAAGTTCTACAGAGCAGGCCACAGGCGATTCTTCAGATTGTCTTTTAAAGCCCGTAGCTATTTATCCCGATCCGGAAAGAACCACTGGATTTTTAGTAATGGCAGAAGTGTTAAATGCAGATGGAACACCGCATGCATCGAATCATCGTGCTCAAATTGATGATGATGATAATGACTTCTGGTTCGGATTTGAACAAGAATACTTTTTAATGGATACTGAAACGGATTTACCTCTTGGGTTTCCACGTGGTGGATTTCCAGGACCTCAAGGTAAATATTACTGCTCCGTAGGTGGTAGGTACACCTGGGGGAGAGAATTTGTAGAAGAGCATATGGATATGTGTATCGCGACTGGAATTAATTTTGAAGGTATAAACCAGGAAGTTGCGCCAGGACAATGGGAATTTCAGTGTTTTGCAAAAGGTGCCAAAAAAGCGGGCGATGAGATCTGGATAGCGCGTTACCTACTAAATCGCATTAGCGAAAAATATGGTTATTACATAGAATTACATCCAAAACCTGTTAAAGGCGATTGGAATGGTAGCGGAATGCATGCAAACTTTTCCAATACCACTTTAAGAACATGCGGTTCTAAAGAAATATATGAAAAAATTTGTGAGGCATTCAGGCCAGTGACTTCTGATCATATAGACGTTTATGGTGCTTTTAATGACGAAAGACTTACAGGCTTGCACGAAACGGCATCTATTAAGGATTTCAGTTATGGGATATCAGACAGAGGTGCTTCAATCAGAATTCCTATCATAACCGTTGAAAAAGGTTGGAAAGGATGGCTGGAAGACAGAAGACCTGCGTCTAATGGAGATCCGTACAAAATAGCAGGAAGGATAATCAAAACAGTAAAGTCTGCCAAAATAGAGGTAGCAGCTGTTTAACTATCTTAGAAATGATAATTAAACCGTCTTTAAACAATTAAAGGCGGTTTTTTAATTTTCCGATGATTTTAGTGGTGTGTTCATCCAAAAATCTGAAAAATCATCAGGTTTTACAAGGGGTTGACCCCTGAAAATGGGTTTGTCCTTCTTCATATAAAGACTATCCACAGGGCCTGTCTCATTTAGTTTCACTTGCTGAACAAAGTATTCGCGAAACTGATTAAAAAGACTGTAAGTAGGTCTATTCAGAACATTTCCCTCAGTGTCTTTAATGTTTTTTACTTTAATGCGCAGAAGTTCCGAAACACCTTCAACAATACTGGTTGCATTACTAATTTCATTAAACATTGCTTCTTCCTTCTTCGGTGTAAGAAGAGGATATAAGTAAATTTCCCTTTTTCCAATTAATATCCGATTTAGGGGCACCTTCTTGTTATTGTGTTTTATCGTATAATTATCTTTATTCTTTGCCGAAATCGGTTCTGGCGTGCCGCTTAATTTAACTACAAAACATCTTTTTGCGAGGTCTACTAAAAACTCTTCTGATCTAAACTTAGGAGGTTCCGCAAGCATAAAAGTATTGTGAAAAGAAATATAATTTAAAAACATTTTAGTATTAACACGCTGATATTCAGTAATTACTTCAAAAATTAGCTGATTGTTGGTACCGTGCTTGTTAGTTTTACCAGCGGGTATTGCTTTTAAATCGTCATAAAGGGAATATTCCATTTTATGAATGGCAAAATCTTTCCTGGAAATATATAATGTCCCATAAGCACTGTAGTTTGGGTTAGATTTTTTGAAATCGATGGTATAAAGTTGCTCATCTTTTAAATAGGTGTCTTGTTTTCTTTTAAAACTGTGATTTTGGATGAAATCATACTTAAACCTATTTACAAAAGAATAGGAACTGTATTCAAAATTCCGAATGGCATTGTGTATGCGTAAAATCATGAATTCATTCCCTCCAAAATTGTATAAATAGGCATGATCTATAATTTTTCGTCGATTTTTGTAATTATAAGGTTGCCATGCGATTGAATCGCGCTCAAAATCGGTATTCTCTTTATAATCATACAAACGCACTTTGGTAGTCTCCAGATCTGATTTATTAAAGCCATAATCAAATACCCCAAGAATTGCTTCATTAAGGTTGACATATTGATTATCTTTCTTTTGATAATCACGATAATATCCTACTGTAGAGAAGGAATTTTGAGGATAGTTATCAGGAATTGCCTTTATTGCTTTATGCACGATCCTAAGTGTGGAAAGTCGTTTTCTTTTCTTCGACTTTACTACAACTTCCTCCAGTTCAATAGTTTCTTGATAAAGTTTTATGATGTTTAATTCTTCTGAAGCTAATTCTGATATTAAAATCTGCAATTCACCATAGCCCATAGACCTAATTTCAAGTAATTTTCCTATTTCTTTGAACTTTAAGGGTATCTTAAATCCTCCATCGACATTCGAAATAACTCCAATTGCCTTATTCTGTATACGTATTGTTGCAAAGGAAACAGCTTCTTTACTTTTTGCATCTATGATTTTCCCATATATAAACTCTGAATGCTGTGCCCAACCAACGGACATATCAAAACCTATAAGGACATAAAAGACCAGAAGTAATCTTAACCTCATAAGACTTAATTATTTGAATGCACTTTTAGAATAAAGTAAAATACAAAAACAAGATATAAAAGGAAAGCAAAATAATTCCATCACGCCAACCAAGTCGCAGGCCTTTGGGAAGGAATACCAGGGGAAGAATAGCAAACGAAATACCAAGCATCCACCAGATATCATTAGTAAGAAGTCCCTGGTCTATAACATATATTGGCCTTATCATAGAGGTAATACCCAAAACTGCCAGTAAATTAAAAATATTGGATCCAATCAAGTTTCCTACGGAAATCGCTTTTTCCTTTTTAATTATTGCTATAATAGAAGCGGCTAGTTCAGGGATACTGGTTCCTACCGAGACCACAGTTATCCCGATAACCCGTTCACTTATCTCATAAAAAGTGGCCATACCTACAGCACCCTTTACTAGCAATTCAGCGCCGCCCCATAGTGCAATACCACCCAATCCCAAGAAAAGTACTGCCTTATAAAGCGGTAATGGCTTGTCATCCTCATGAACATCATCTACAACAGCTGTTTTCTGAAAGCGAAGTAAAAAAATCAAAAACAGAAACAGAAAAAGTATCATGATCGCCCCTTCGTAGGATTGAAGAATGCCGTCAAAATATATAAAACCAAAAAATAATAGCGAAGCAACCATCATCACCGGCCAGTCCGTTATATAAAAGGCCTTACGGACATCAATACTGCCTAATAAAATAATGATTGCCAGCACTAATCCAAGGTTAGCAATGTTCGATCCTATGACATTACCGAGTGCCAGATCCGGAAAACCATCTAATGCCGCATTTATACTCACTATAAGTTCTGGCGCCGAGGTAGCAAAAGACACTATGGTCATACCTATAATAATCCTGGATATATTTAAGCGTAATGAAAAGGCCACAGCCGACTTTAATAACCAGTTACCTCCTAATATCAGTAAAGACAGACCAATAATGATAAATAATATATTAGGCATCAGAAAAATTTTAACAAATATAGAAGAATTAGGTGGGGAACAGTGACCGGTATATCATTAAAATAATACCCTTTTTTGGATAAATCTAATAGCTATTAAACCTGTGATAAAAGATAGCATACTGCATTGTCGTTTGTATAAAAACTTAAAAATTAGTTAAATAACTATAAAAGTAGTTGCTTAACTAAATTAATAGTAATATGTTTGATTAAAATTATTTGCATCATGCAGAGACTCACCAATAAGGAAGAGGAAATAATGAAAATCCTCTGGAAATTAGAAAAAGCATTTGTAAAGGAAATCAAGGCCCAATTGAAGGGCGATAAACCACATTATAACACTTTATCTACCATAGTACGCAACCTGGAGGATAAGAATTATGTTTCTCATGAAGCATTTGGCAACACACACCGCTATTATCCTTTGGTTACTAAAGAAGTTTACCGAAAACGCTTTATTTCTAACACTCTTGTAGATTATTATGACAATTCCTATAAAAGTATGGTGTCTTTTTTTGCAAAGGAGCAAAAGATATCCATTGAGGACCTCAGGGAAATTATAAAACTAATTGAAAAAGAAAACTAGATGGAAGCATTTATGATCTACCTTTTAAAATCCTCGGGAATACTAAGTTTATTTTATTTGGTTTACCAGGTATTTCTAAAAAATGAAACTTTTTTCCAGGTAAACCGTCATTTTTTACTTATCGGTGTATTTGCTGCCTTTGTTTGCCCTTTTATCGTTATAAATAATTATGTGGAAATTACGGCGACTCCTTTTACTGCTGCCAATTCCTCAGCTGTAAATTCTTCTTTTGAAATAAGTCAGTCCTCATTTAACTGGCAACAACTACTCTATGCCATCTACGGAACGGGCATACTATTTCTTGCGCTCAAGTTTGTGCTTCAAATTCTAGCCATTCGTAAAGTAATCATTTCAAACAAAATCATTAAAAGAGAGGGTTACGTTTATATAGAAACTGACAAAGACATTGCCCCTTTTTCGTTTTTTAGGTATATTTTTTATAACCCTGATAAATTCGATGCCCTGGAACTCGAAGCAATCTTAAAACACGAACACGCTCATAGTTCCCAACAACATTCCATGGACTTATTGATAGCCCATCTGGTAACTATAGTAATGTGGGCCAATCCTTTTAGTTGGCTGTACAAAAAAAATATTGAACAAAATCTCGAGTTTTTAGCAGACGACACGGCTATTCAAAGTGTTGTCTCATGCAGGGCATATAAATACGCTTTGCTCAAAGTATCCGGAAATCAATTTTTTACACCAATCACCAATAATTTTTACAGTTCATTAATCAAAAAACGAATGGTCATGTTACACAAATCAAAATCACACAAAAGAAACGCACTTAAAATGGCATTAATCCTACCCGCTTTAGCTGTTTTTCTCTTAAGTTTTAATACTCAGACGGTCTACGTGACCAAGACAGAACCTGATACCAGTTCTGCTTTTATAACTGCAGAAAGTCTTAAAACCATTGAGATCCTAATAAATAAGGATACCACAAATGAAGAACTGGAGGAGCTTAAAAAAGATCTTTCCGCCAAAGGAATAGATTTCTCCTACACCGTTGTGCATAATGAGAATAAGGAAATTATAGCACTTGAAATTGACATGCGTTCTAAAGAAAAGGATGGAAAAAAATTCAGAGGTTCCGCTTCATTTGATAATGATGGAAAAGCCATTGATCCGGTAACTATCGTTTATGATGAAGATAGTAACTCCTTTTTTATGGGTGATAATAAGTCGAAGCATAAGGTTATACATAAATCAACTGATATTAATACCTGGGTGTACAGCGATGATGATGAGCATAAGTATATTGAAATAAAGACAGATGGCGATAAAGAAATAATTATTGTTAATGGCAAGGAGGTTACTCGCGAAACTTTTGAAAAAATGGAGGATGAAGACAAGGTGCACGGTAAACATGTAAGAATAGTAAAAAAGAGTACAGCGGGTGGAAATACTAATGTTTTCGTAATAAAGGATACCGATGATGTAGATGATATTGAAGTAGTTAGCGATGATAGTAGTAGCTTTTTCTTTATTGATACTGATGATGACGAAGATCAACTTTATATTATTGACGGAAAAGAAAGCAGCATAGAAGATGTTAAATCTTTATCCCACAATAAGATTGAAACCATAAATGTATACAAAGGTGATAAGGCAGTTGAAAAGTATGGAAAAAAAGCAAAAGATGGGGTAATAGAAATTGAAACCAAAACGAAGAACTAGAATCTGAAATAACCTAAATTTCAGAATTATATACTTAAAATACCGATCAGAAATGTGATCGGTATTTTTTTATTTCACAACGGAATTGCCAAAAAAGGTGTTTTTTACCTATAAAAACTCCTTGCATTTCAAAAAAGGTCGAAAATACCCCCTACAAATGTTACAATATTTAACTTTATAGACTTGTATATATTATTATTTGAAATGCTTAGTAAGGCTACTACAACATTTTTACAATTCATTTCGTCATTTTACTTACAATTCTGTATTCAATAGCATTAATTATTGGTGATTTCCTTGGAGAGATGGTTTGGATTACCATACCTTCGATTTATAATAAATCAAAATGAACTTTTTTAACCTAATAAAATACAAGTTATGATCACAATTGCCAAGATAATTATATTCGTATTGGTATCCCTGATACTGATAATAACCTAATAGGAAATAAAGATGTACTTTTATAAAAATGAACGCCCTGTGCGTTCATTTACATTATGTATAAGATAGTATATTTGCAAAAAGGGAAACATGAAAAAAGGACTCTTCAAGCTTCTTGCCAAGATTAACAAACTAATATTACCTTCCTTTACTAAAAAGAGATTAGACCTTTCCAAAGCCTCCAAGTACCAAATGGCCATTATTGGTTGGCGCTACTTTATTACTACCAACGCCCTGGATTAAAAACTGACCAATGATTTAGTCTGGTAACCATTTAATTTAGCCACACCTTTAAGGTTCAGCAACTCCAGTAAAAAATTACATTGTATTACTTTGCCTCCTAAAGCTTCCACCAATTCACAAGTGGCTTTTGCAGTCCCACCTGTAGCCAAAACATCATCATGTATAATTACGTTTTCACCGGGCTGAATACTGTCTGCATGCATTTCCAGCGTATCTTTCCCATATTCCAGTAAGTAGGTCTTGCTGATTTTATCCGACGGCAATTTTCCCACTTTTCGTACGGGAACAAATCCGGCATTTAATCGTGATGCAAGGATTGGGGCAAAGAAAAAACCCCTGCTTTCCATACCAACTACTTTATCTACCCTTACATCACCAATCATTTCTAACATGGCTTCTGCCGCTGCCTGCAAAGCATTTGCATCCTTTAAAAGGGGGGTAATATCCTTAAAGGTTACTCCTTTTTCGGGGAAATCATGAATATCTCTAATGTAATTTTTAAAATCCATTTAATTGATAGCTAGTAATTTTGCCTTAAATGTAAAAAGAAATATATTTGCAGCCCCGTTGGGGAACATAATATATTTGGCCTCGTAGCATAACTGAATAATGCACTTGATTACGGCTCAAGAGATTACAGGTTTGAATCCTGTCGAGGTCACAAATGAATCAAAAAAAGATTCTTACCATTGAAAGCGAGCAAAACACAAAGCTCGCTTTTTTGTTTTGAGAGCTGAAATTGTTTAATGCACAGCATTTCTTTTTTTAATTCTCAGCATGGAGTTAAAGGGAACTGCGACTGCAAATCCTGTCGAGGTCACATAATGCAAAAACCAAAGGTTTTTGTGATTCAATTAAAAAGTGGTCCGTTCCCAGACCACCTTT
>Ga0209456_10000351_pt1 | contig 25242 bp, 22 predicted proteins | sample COG_11_FD_184755 | JGI IMG/M metagenome (GOLD analysis project Ga0209456, IMG submission 184755) | Pelagic marine sediment microbial communities from the LTER site Helgoland, North Sea, for post-phytoplankton bloom and carbon turnover... | ecosystem: Environmental > Aquatic > Marine > Neritic...
TGGACGGGGCGTAGCGCAGCTTGGTAGCGCACCTTACTGGGGGTGAGGGGGTCGCTGGTTCAAATCCAGTCGCCCCGACCATTGGCGGACCGGAGGGCGAAAGCCCGCCGGCCGTCCCTCAATTCTTTCGACCCCTGCGCTCTCACCGGCAATCCCATTGCTTGCTCGGACCTTCCGCGATAGGTCGTTGAGCGCATGTCGAACCGGCCACTCATCTTGGTTTCCAACGACGATGGGGTCGACGCTCCAGGGATCGTCGCGCTGCGGGGAGCCTTGGCCACGTTTGCCGACGTGTACACGGTGGCACCGCAGACCGAGCAGAGCGCGAAGAGCCATTCGATCACGCTCCATCATCCGCTCCGTTTTCACGAAGTCGAGGAGCACGTCTGGGCAGTCGATGGTACGCCTGCGGACTGCGTCTATGTTGCATTCTTCTTGAAAGATCTCCTGCCCCGTAGGCCGGACATGGTGGTCTCGGGGATCAATCACGGGCCGAACTTGGGCAACGACGTGCACTACTCGGGAACGGTTGCAGCCGCCCGTGAGGGAGCGCTTCGGGGCGTGCCTTCCATTGCATTGTCCAACTCATCGTCGGACATGGAAGGCGCTGCAGAGTACGCCAAGCGCTTTTGCAAGCAGCTCCTTCAAACGACGGCGCCGGCAGGTCAGGCGGTGTTGCTGAACATCAACTTCCCGCCGGTCCCGCCCAAGGGAGTTCGCGCGACGCGCCTCGGATTCCGACTGTACTCTGACGATGTCGAGGTGCGTGACGATCCGCGCGGGCGCCACTATCTGTGGATCGGTGGTCCGGGTGGAGCGACCAACGAGCCGGTCGAAGGCGCCGATACCGAGGCGCTCGACGCTGGTTTCATCTCAGTCACGCCCCTGAGCATCGAAGCCACGCAGCCCCAGCACCTGGGCGTTGCGGCGTACGTGGCGGGACCGAGCGAGGACCGATGAGCGACGAGCGCGTGAGCCTCTTGCGTGGGCGCATTCGAGACGTGCCCGACTTTCCAAAGGAAGGCATCCTCTTCAAGGACATCACGCCGCTACTCGCGGATGTCGAAGCGTTCCGCACCTGTATCCAGTTGATGGCGGAGCCACTCGCTCAAGATACGGTGCATGCCGTCGTTGGGATCGAGTCGCGGGGCTTCATGTTTGGCGCAGCCTTGGCCGACAAGCTCGGGGTCGGTTTCGTTCCCGTTCGCAAGCCTGGAAAGCTGCCCGCAGCGACCTATCGCGCCGAGTATGAGCTCGAGTACGGAAGCGACGCCGTCGAAATCCACCAAGATGCGCTCGAGCCAGGGGAGCGAGTCGTGGTCGTCGATGACCTCATCGCCACCGGTGGCACGGCGCGAGCGACCAAAGAGCTGGTCCAGAAATGCGGCGCCGAGGTTGCAGCCTTCGTCTTCATGATCAACCTGGTCGCCCTCGAAGGCACCGCGAAGCTCGGCCCGACCCGGGTCATCACGATCCTGGACTACTAAAGGGGACAGTCCCCTTATTCGAAGGGTTAACCCTTTCAAAAAGGGGACTGTCCCCTTTTTAGCTGTGGGGGGTTTGCGTGGCGGTCCGCAGCTCTTGGGCGAGGCCCCGGGCTCGGGCGACGAGCGCATCGAGTTCGCCGCCTAGCCAGCGATCGCGAAGCGCCGCGACGAGCTCCCGGCGATCCTTGTCGAGGCGATCGTAGAGCTCGACGAGGCCGGCCCATTCGCTCACCGATGCCTCGCGCTTCGCGCGCTCGAGGTCACCTTTGCGCAGAGAGTCCCGCAAGCGCCCGGCCTTGTGTTGCATCGATGCCTCCAACGCTTCGTCAATTTCGCGCATGAGCACGTGGACGTCGTTCAGATCTCCGAGCAACTCTTGGAGCTTCTTGCTTCTTTTCACGACCGACTGTGCTCCGTTGGCGTACGCCCGCATGGGCTCTAGAAGGTAGCGCAGTCGCTTGGCGACGATCCGAGATCGATGCAGGGGCTCGGCGTGCTCCATGTTCACGATTTGACCGAGGTTCACCAGGAGATCGTTCGCGTGCGACTCCGTAAGGTTTGCCAGCGTTCGAGCAAAGCTTGCGTGCGGCTGTTCAGAGAGCAGGTTGTGCTCGCTTCGCATGATCGCCAGTCGCTCTTCGAGCTTCTCCGCGGTGCGCCTAAAATTTGCACGCACCTCTGCGTCGAGATCCTCGGCACACTTCCGCCGGCGCTCGAGCAATAGGGCCGAGAGCCAATTGAGACCTGCAAGATGCTCTGGCGCGAGGTCGGCCTGATGCTCCGTGAGCCATGCGAGTGCGACTTCGGCTTCGCGACCGCCGCCTGTCGCCTGCTGGATGGCGCGGAGGCTCTTTCGGTCCTTTGATCGAACCGCGCCATCGAGCTGAGGCCGGTATGCACGCAGCAGGCTGCGGAGCCGCCGAACGGATACCCGGAAATCATGCAGCGCTTCGCGGTCGAAGCGATCGTCGAGCCGGCGCTCTGCAGTCCGTGCGGCCGCCAGGCTCTTGAGCGCCAGGCGTCGCGCGGCCTCTTCGTCGCTGCGAAACAGGAGATCGTCGGGCAGGGAGCTGCGTCGCTCTGCTCTCTCCCGCTTGGGCAGAGGTACCTGTTCCGGTTCTGCCGGGTTCGAAACGGCAATGACAGGTGCCGGGTATCGTCGTTCGCCAGGGATGGTGTTGCTCCTGAGTCGACCAGGAGTAGTACAGCTCAGCCGATCGCGTCAACCGTTCGCCCGCCTCCGCAGGTGCGTGCTATACGCCGCCACCTAAGTCCTCGTAGCTCAGTAGGATAGAGCAGTGGTTTCCTAAACCGAAGGTCGGAGGTTCGAATCCTCCCGGGGACGCCGACGGTATCGTCTGAGATCCAGATCACAGGTTTTGCCCCATTGCCTCACGACGCCGGTTCACTTCTTCGCCCGTTCGCGCTATACGAAGCCTCGTACGGAATGCGAACCCTTGTCTTAGATCAGGGCTATCAGCCCCATCGGATCATCAGCTGGCAGCGTGCCGTCTGCATGATCTTCGACGGCAAGGTCGAGGTCGTCGAGGAATACGACGAGGACATTCGCTCCGTCACGATCACCATCAAGATGCCCGCGGTGGTGCGATTGCTCCGCACGATCGTCGGTCGAAAGCGTGCGATCAAGTTCTCGCGAATTAACGTTGCGATGCGAGACGACTTCAAATGCCAGTACTGTGGCGTGCGTCATCGGCTTCGGGGGCTGACGTATGACCATGTGGTTCCAAAATCCCAGGGTGGAAAAACCAATTGGGAAAACATCGTCATGGCCTGCTACGCCTGCAACGAGAGGAAGGGCCATCACATGCCCAAGCAGGCAGGCCTTCGTTTGCGACGCCCTCCGGTCAAACCCAAGTGGTTGCCGATCGTAGCGTTTCGGGTCGACCCGGCGACCTCGATCCCCGAAGCCTGGGCGAACTGGGTCTACTGGCACGGTCGCCTCGAAAGCGATCCCTAGGGCTCACCAGCTGCCTGACGAGCCGCCGCCACCAAAGCTACCGCCTCCACCGGAGAATCCACCGCCCCCTGAGAATCCGCCGCCGCCCGAGGACCAGGAGCCACCGGAGGACCAGGATCCGCCCGACCAGCCGGAGTGCCGTCCGCGCCTGCCACGCTTCCGTTTCTTCCGTCGCCGACCGATGAACGACCAGGCGATCGGCGCAGCGACTAGCCACAACGCGACCAAGTAGAGACCTGCGTTGGGGTCGATCGCCGTGACGCCGCCAACGGCCATGAACGGAATCAGGAACAAGTACAGGAACCACTGGAACGGGTTGGTGCCGACCACCACCAATACAAAGGGCATCAGGAACAAGAGCCACAGGGCCCCGAAGAATCTCGGCGGAAGATCGGTTTGCATGTCGCTTGGGCTCGGCGGAGGCAGCGTGCTGGTGCCGCGGATCAAGCCGTCGATCGCTTCGACTGCCCGCTCCACGCCGCCATCGAAGTCTCCGGCGCGAAAGCTCGGCCGCAGAATTTGATCGAGGATTCGCCGCGACATCACGTCGCTAAGCACGGGTTCGAGACCATAGCCGACCTCGACGCGCATCTTTCGGTCGTTCTTCGCGATGAGCAGAAGTGCGCCGTCGTCCTGTTCCTCGCGACCGAGCTTCCAGGTTTCGGCGACACGAAGGCTGTAGTCTTCGAGCTGCTCGCCTTGCAGACTCACAATCGTGAGGACGACGACCTGAGCTCCTTGATCTTGCTCGAGTTGGGCCAAGAGCGTTTCGATTCGCGCCTCTGCGGCAGGCGTGATCAGGCCGGCGTAGTCGTTGACCCGTCCCGAGAGCTCGGGAATGCTCAATGCGAAGGCCGTGAGCGCGACCGACGAGACGAGTACCATGGCAAGAAACGGTCGAGCTTTAGTCACGGTGAAACCTCGGCTCGTCTGAAAGCTCGTTCTCTGGGTCAACCCCGTGGACGCCGTGCGCCACCAAGAGGTCAGCGCAGCGTTCCACCGCGTGGATCAATGCCTGGGCCGGGGTTCCACGCCGGATTCCCAGGGCAAGCTCGCCGGAGATCTCATCCCAGGCGTCGTCGGCCACCCGCTCGTCGATCCCCTCGTCGGCGAGCAGCAAGACGCGATGCTCGAGCAAAGCGACGAAGATCAGCATGCCGGTGCGTTCCCCGGTGGCGAACACCTGCTCATCGAGAAACGCCTCGGCCGCCCGGCCTTCCACGCGGCTGTCGAGCGCCTCCTCGCTGATCAATCTCCGGGCGACATCATCGAACCGGCTTGCGATCCATCCGGCCACCACGCCGAGTTGAAAGCCGATCAATATCCACAAGTAGTCTGGCGCCCCCCAGCCTCCGAATTGCCAAACTGCGACAGCCGCACAGAGCGCTCCGACCGCGCCGCCGACCAGCGCACCCTTCCACGCGACCTCGGGATGCGGGTCACAGCGCTCGGTCACGTAGACCACGAGTTCGCCGGCTGTCCGACGCTCCGCCGCGGTCGTGGCCTCTCGAATTGCGTCCCGATCGGCTTTGGAGAAGAAGGTTTCGATTCGTCGGGGCACGACGCGAGCTAGAACTCGACCTTGGGAGGCGCATCCGCACCGGGCGTCGCCTCAAAGTAGGGCTTGTCGTCAAAGCCCATGATGTTCGCGAGTAGAATCGTTGGAAACCGCCGACGGGTCTTGTTGTAGTCCAGGGTCGCATCGTTGAAGCGCTTTCGCTCCACGGTGATTCGGTTTTCCGTGCCTTCGAGCTGCGCCTGAAGGTCACGGAATGCCTCAGTCGCTTTGAGCTCCGGATAGCGTTCCACCACGACGAGCAGGCGCGACAATGCAGACGAAAGCTGCGACTGCGCCGCTTCGAACTGGGCGAGTTGCTCGGCGTCAGGCGCCGTTTCGAAGTTGACCTGGCCGACCTTCGCGCGTGCCTCCACCACTTGGGTCAGCGTCTCTTGTTCGAACTCCTTGGCGCCTTTCACCGTCGCCACCAGGTTCGGAATGAGATCTGCGCGCCGCTGGTAGACGTTCTCGACCTGGCTCCACGCGTTGTCTACGCCCTCGTCGAGCTCGATGAGGCGGTTGTAGCTTCCGACCCCGGTTCCAACGAGGATCAGCGCAATCACCACGATCACTCCACATCCGATCAAGCCCTTACTCATGTCCCCTCCTTGTCGCTCGAGTGGCGCGAGAATGCGCGCAGACCCCGTGCCACGTCAAGGTCTCCGACCTCAGATGTCGATTCGGTCGCCGCGGCCCGGCGTGTGGACGCTGGGAAAGCCGCGTTCTTCCAGGAGCGCCTTGAGCGTGTTGCGCCCCTGATCCTCACCGTGGACCAGCGCGACCTGACGAAGCGGCCCTGCCTCGCGGACCGCTTCCGCGTATTTCACGAGGTCGTCCTGGCCCGCATGCGCGCTGAAGCCGTTGAGCACGACGACCTCTGCATGCCGGTCCCGCTCGACGCCGAAAATCCGGACTCGCGTCCGCTGCTCGACGAGACGGCGCCCAAGCGTGTGCTGAGCCTGCCAGCCGACGATGAGCACCGAGTTTCTGCGATTCTCTAGTGTAGCCGCCAAATGGTGGACCACTCGCCCGAACTCGCACATCCCGCTCGCTGAGATGATCACGCAAGGCTGGTCGCTCCGGTCAATCGCCTTGGAGTCCTCGACCGAGGAGATATAACGCAGGCCGTCGAAGTCGAAGGGGGAGTCTCCCTCGAGCAAGATCTTTCGCGTTTCGGCATCGAAGCAGTCCGGATGAATTCGAAAGACATCCGTTAGCTTCACCGTCAATGGGGAGTCGACGTACACCGGGACGTCCGGGAGCCGTCCCTGGTCTTTCAGCTGCTTCAGTGAGTAGATCACCTCTTGGGCGCGTTCGAGCGCGAACGAGGGCACGACCACCTTGCCGCGGCGATTGACCGTGCGTGTGACCACCTCGTGGAGCCGGTCCTCCATCTCTTCGATTGGGTCGTGATTCCGGTCGCCGTACGTGCTCTCCATGATCAAGCACGAAGCCCCTGGGGGCACCTCGGGGTCGCGGAGAATCGGCATGTTGCGCCGCCCGAGGTCGCCGGAAAACACAAGACGCCGCTGTTCCCCGACCACGTCGACGTCGAGCGCGACCATTGCGCTCCCGAGGACGTGACCCGCGTCGTAGTACGTCAAGGTCACTCCCTCTGCGATCGTTTGGGGCCGGTGGTAGGGAACGCCGATCATGAGCTCGAGCGTTCCGACCACGTCCTTCTGCTCGTACAGAGGTTCGACGGGATCCATGTTGGCGCCGTTCCTTTCGATCTTGCGATTGATGTAGGCCGCGTCCTGCGCCTGAATCTCGGCCGAGTCCTCCAGCATTGCGGCGCAGAGGTCACGGGTAGCTGGCGTACAATAGATCGAACCGCGGAAGCCCTGACGATAGAGGCGAGGGAGGGCGCCCGAGTGATCGATGTGCGCGTGCGACAGCACCATCACATCGATGTCCCTTGCGCGAAACCCGAGGTCGCGGTTGCGTTCGATGGTTTCTGAGCGGCGACCCTGGAACAGGCCGCAGTCGAGCAGAATACGCGCCTTCTCCGTGTGGACGATGTGCCTCGAGCCGGTGACGTTGCCGCCGGCGGCGCCTACGAATTCAACTTGCACGTAACACCTTCATCATGCGCTCACCGATGAACTCCCGGACGACCGGGTCGTCCGACTCGAGAAACGCTTCAGGGGCTCCGGTTACTGCCACCGCACCATCGTGGATGAGAGCGAGTCGGTCGCTGATCGCAAAGGCAGCCTTGAGATTGTGCGTCACGACGACCGAAGTGACGTTCAGGCTCTCTTGCAGGCCGAGCAGCAAACGATTCACGCGTGTGACGTTGATCGGGTCGAGGCCTTCGGCCGGCTCGTCATAGAACACGACCTCGGGACGAACCGCGACCGCTCGAGCCAAGGCGACGCGCTTTCGCATGCCCCCCGAAAGATCTGACGGAGCCATCGACTCAATCCCTGGCAACGCCACCAGCGCTAGCGTTTCAGCCACCCGTCGTCCGATCTCGTCTTCGGTCATCGTCGTCTGCTCGCGCAGGGCGTACGCAACGTTTTCGAACACGGTGAGCGAGTCGAAGAGAGCGGACTCCTGGAACAGCATACCGATGCGGCGGCGAGTCTGAGTCCACTGTCGCTCCGCCTGGCCGGTCACGTCTTCCCCGTCAAAGCAAATGCTCCCTGCGTCCACCTCGATGAGGCCCATCATTGCTTTGAGCAAGATGCTCTTGCCGGAGCCCGACTCCCCGATGATCGTGATGACCTCACCGGCAAAGATGTCTATGTCGAGCGCGCTCAAGACGACGTGCTGACCGAACGCCTTTTGCAGGTTGCGTACCTCGAACAATGCCATATCGCCGGTGATTCAGCCCTTTGCCGCCCAGGAGTTGCAATACCCCATCGGGTGGATTGGGCCTTTGACGAGCGTGCACTGCCCGCATTCGTTCTTCTGGCCCACTCTGTAGAAGGCACAACTCGCACAGGTCTTGTCTTCGCCGTGGGGTGAGACGTCTCCGTACTCCAGGTTGGTCCGCAGCTTCAGATCGTTCTCGCCGAGGCCGCTCACGTCTTCGCAATGAAGCTCGGGCTTCGTGCAGGCATGGAGCAGCGCCGGGGCCGAGCCAATCACGGCCAGCCTCACGGCGTGGCCGAGCATCTCGCGTCTTGAAATGGTGGTCTTTTTCATCCAGTCACTCCTGCGCGGAGGCTAGCACGGCGTCACGCCGATCAGCGAACAGCGTCCATCAGTTCGAGAAACGCATCGCTGTCCACCATGCCGGTGATGCGCGAGGCCTCCGAGCCATCGCTATGATGGAGAACCACTAGGGGCAGGCCGGGCTGATTGTAAGCCTTGAGCAGTGCCCATTTCTCGTCGGTGGCCTGGTCCGTGCTCAGATCGACCCGCACCGTCACGAATCGTCGCGCTTCGGACACGATTCGCGGGTCGCTCAAAACGTCTCGTTCGAGCTCCTGACACGCTCCGCACCAATCCGCGCCGAAATCCACGAGCATCGGCCGCTCCTCGGCGATCGCCCGAGCCTTGCCAGCGTCGAAGCTCTCGACCCAGCTGATGTGAGCGCCGGGTGACGGTGCCTCCGCCCAGCCCACGATGCCGAGGAGGCCCGCGATGCATGCGGCCACGCCGATCGATTTTCGAAGTCGTGGTCCCCAGGCGTCGCTCTCGAATGACAGATGGACTGCGCCGACAATGACGCCGCCAGCCAAGAGCCCGACGGCTGCGGCGAGCCAAATCTGGTCGCGCACCGCCGGACGCGGGTAGGGCAGGACCCCCCGCAAGTAGTAGAATGCAAGCGCGAGCATCGCGATACCGAATGCGCTCTTGGTCCACTCGACCCAACGCCCCGACTTCGGCAGCGTGATTGCGAAGGTTCCAACGAACCAAAACAGCACGCCGATACCGATGGCGTAGAGGAACAAAGCAAGTGCACCGAACGCGACGTTTCCCGTCGTTGCCACCCAGGTCAGCAAGACGGCCAGCACGGGTCCGGTGCACGGCGCGGCGATCAGGCCGTTGACGAAGCCGAGCGCGAATGCGCCGCGGACGCCAAAGCCGCCTGCCTGTGCAAGCCGGGCCTGCAGGGCGGAAGGCAAAGCGATTTCAAACAGGCCAAACATGCTGAACGCCATCACGGCAAACAAGGCAGATAGAGCGCCTACGACCCAGGGACTCGCCAAGGCGCTTCCAAAGGCGCTTCCGGTCAGCGCCGAGATCACCCCAAGCGGTGTGAAGAGTGCTGCGATGCCAAGAACGAATGCGCTCGAGAGGAGAGCCGCCTTGCCGCGGCTTTCGGCCTGCCGCGCGCCGAAGACGCTGACCGTGATGGCAATCATCGGGTAGACGCATGGGGTCAGCGAGGTGGCCAGTCCTGCGAGGAAAACCAGCCCCAGGGCACCCACGTAGCTTCCATCTTGAAGCGCCGCTGCGAAGGGCCCGGTGAGCTCGCTCAGACTGTCCGCAGAAGCGTGCGTCTCTGCGACCAAAGCGGCGACAAACCCGGGCAAACCGACCCACGCACTCCTGCGCATGGCCCAACTATGGTGCTCGTTTGGTTGACCGTCCACGAATCGGGGACGTAGCCTTTCACTAGGGAACACTTTGCCGCTACTTTTCCTGCTGCTCATCGCCATTGCCACCGGGGCGCTTTCGGCCCATGCCGGCCGTGACGAGGTTCGGCACAGCTCGGACCCTGTTTGGCGCATGGAGAGCTTCCTCGCCTACTCGCTTTTCGTTGGTTTGGTCCTCTTCCCAACCGCCATTTACTTCTACGTATTTCACGGCGACTGGTTTCTATTCTATTGGGTCGACACGGCGCGCGCCCCCTGGGTTTGGGGCATGCTGGCCGCCTCGCTCCTGTTGGGCGCAGCAGGGCTCGGGTTTTGGCTTGGTGCGACCCTGTGTCGAGCCTCTCGCGATGCGGTGGTTCGCCGAGTCACCGTCGCTGCGCTCTTCGTCGCGCTGGCCGTTTGGCCGCTCGGATGGGACCGCCTTTCGGTCGTCGGATCTTACCGGCAGTTCACGCGCGACTACGGTCTCACGACGTTCTTCACAAGCCCGGTGTTCTATTCAGGGCTCGCGATGGTGCTGACCGCCGCGCTGGCTTTTGGCTGGCTCGTCTACCGCATCGACCGGCACACGCGCGACAGCGTCTGACCCCTCGGCGCAGAGGTCAACGAGGGACGGTCATCCCCATGTGCTCGCGCAAGAACATCGCGGGCGGGGACGCCCAGAACTTCAACGCATCGGTGAAGGTCGGGTGCGTCTCGAAGCTTTGGCCCTCCGCTTCCCGTTCGGGCGCGATACGGCTCCGCACGTCTTGAACCAGCGGGTCGAGATCGTCGCACAGGAGCAGGGCAGCGCGCAACGCCGTCCGCTGGGCGGCATGGACCCAGCGGTCGAACTTCACGCGCTCGGCCTGCGAATAGGCCAGGGCGGTGTCACGCACGAGCTTGCGGTCGCGCCGCGGGATTGCCCGTTGCAAACGTCGTGTTTGCTCATTGAGGAACTCTTCGCTGGTCAGTCCGGAGCCAAAGTCTGGTTTCACGATCCGTGCAGCGGATGCCAGAAGAACATCGAGCTCACGGGGCGTGAGCTTGTCGATTGCATGATAGCCGCGTGCGATCTGAGTCATCGGTTGCGCAAGCATGTACGTTTGGGCCCGGGGGTCCTTCTCCATGATGGATGCAGGCACGAGGACTGCTGGATGGACGCCGAATTCGATCGTGATGCCGCGATTTCGGACGCGGTGCAGAAAGAGATCGAAATTGCGGATATCGAGCGCAGCGGCCAAGCGATTCGCAATCTCCCGCAGTGGATGATTCGCTTCGGTGGGAAGGCGGTCGCGAGTGGCGAGCCCGTAGCTTTGGAGCTCTGGCGGATAGAGCTTGGCGAGCGCTGGGCTCAGAGCGCCCAAAAGCGCGCCGGCAGCCTTGTCTTCTGCTCGCGCGGTTCCCAGCTGATCGAGCACGGACCCCCGAAGTGACATGGGACGCACCTTGGCGGGCCACGGCTCGACCGATGAGATCCGCGCGCGGTCTTTCTCGTCATCGACGCCCATCTGCAGCAGCGGCAAACTGGCGATCCGCGCTTCTCGCCCACCCCCATCGGCCTCATAGGTGATCGCCAGCTCCCGCCAGATCTCTTCGCGGAGCGGCTCTTCGGAGAGCACGGCCTGCAACTGCTCGACCGCCGCGCCGTGCTCGCCTCGGGCGCGCAGTCGTGCTGCTAGCTCGCGTCGAAGGTCGGCGGTTGCAGCGCCATCCTCGATTCCGCCTCGAAGAGCCTCGATGGCCGCATGCTCGTCGCGGCAGTGATCCGACAAGATCCGGGCGACCTCGAGAGTGCTGGTCACGCGGCCTGCTTCGTCGCCGGCGCGATGGTCGTGTAACGCGTCGGCATAGGCTCGCCAATCGCTTGGGCTTTCGCACAAGCCTTCGAGCGTTCGCGCCGCATCACTGCCCGGCCCTTCGAGCACGACCGCGCGGTGGAGCGCGACCTTGGCCTTCTCCGAGTCCCCAGTGGCGTGCTCGAGTTGCCCGAGACGGACCAGCGCGTCGCCTTGCTCTTGCCCTTCGCTGGCGTCGAGAAGATGGCGCGCGACCTCCAAAGCCTCGGGCAGCTGGCCCAGTGCTTCGTGCACCAGGGAGAGCTCTTGTAGCGCTGCAGGATCGGTTGGGTCAGTTGCCAACGCGGATTCGACGTGGCGAAGTGCCCTTTCGGGCATGTCCAAGCGTTCACGATAGAGACGCGCGAGCTCGAGCAGGACCCGACGCACCCGGCTGTTATCGGGCGCGGCGGCCAGGAGCAGCTCCAAGGTGGCGGCGGCCTCGTGCCACGACTGACTTGCTCCAAAGTGGCTTGCGAGACGCTCCAGAGCATCGAGGTTACGGGGCTGAACCTTGAGCACACGTTGTAGAGTACGAATGGCGGCGGGCAGCTCCTCGAGCTCGTCGCTCTGAACGCGTGCCACCGCTAGCCAGAGCATGCTCGCCCGGTCGATCGAGCTCGCTCTTGAAGCAGCTTGAGAGAGCCTGTCGACCAGGGACGACCAATTCGCGTCGATCGTGAGCACATCGATGAGGCCGTCGGCAGCCTTGGCCGAGTCCGGCCAGAGCTCGAGCGCTTGCTCGAAATCCCGTCTTGCCCCGTCGTGGTCCCCCATGCGTTCCAGACGAACCAACGCGCTTTGCACGTAGAGCTCAGCAGCGGCATTTGCGTCACGCTCGGCCTCCGCCTCACGGCGGAGCGCGTCGACCAGCGCGCTTGGGTCGCCGGTTTCCTCCGCGACCCGGGTGAGTCCCCGAGCGGCGCCGATGTGATACGGGTCCGCAATGGCGGCGGCACGGAAATGCTCGATGGCGTCGGCGTCGTCCTCGCCTTCGATGAGCTCAGCAAGACGCGCGCGATGGGCTGCGGCAACCGCTGGATCCTGTGCAGACCGGGCCACCAGCGAGTCGACTTCGCGCAGGAGCTCCTCGTCTCCGCGACCTACAGCCAATCGCTCCAGCTCGAGCAGGGCTCCCAAGTCCGAAGGAGCAACCTCGAGCACCTGCCGGTATGCCCCAACGACATCCTCGTACCCGCCGAGCCCCTGATGCTCCATGAGGCGAGCGAGCTCGTAGAGCGCGGCGACTCGGCCGCTCGGGTCTTCGAGCACGTCGGCTTGCGTCGAGTACACGCCGCACAACGACTCCCAGGCGCCAACTTGCCGATGTAGTTGTTCCAGAGCGAGCAGCGCGCCGAGGTGCTTGGGATCGATCGCGAGCACCTCTTCCCATGCTTGAATCGCTTGCCGGTGCTTGTCCTGACGTTCCAGCACTTGTGCCTTGCGCGCGAACAAGGCAGTGCGCTCCGTCGGCTGCTCGGTGAGCTTGAGCTCGCGTTCGAGATCAGCCACCAGACGCGTCCAGTCGTGTTCTTCGGCGCGCACCCGTGCCAGGGCATCGACAGCTGGCCTGTAGCGTGCGTCCGCCGAGATCGCGGTCTCGTACGCTGCTACCGCCTTCGTTCGGTCCTCGAGGTGCTCCTCGTACACTTGCCCGAGCAGAAATGCGGCTCGCGCTCGGATCCGAACAGCGCCTGAGCTCCGAAGCTGGAGCTCCAATACGTCGACCAAGTCCTGCCAATCGCCCTGCTCCCGGAGCTGCCGCGCCAGCTCTTGAAGCGATGGCGCGTGCGAAGGGTCGACCTTGATTGCCTCGCGGTGATAGCGGAGCGCGTCCTCGTCGCTTCCTAGGCGGTCGCGTGAGATCTCGGCCATTTTCTGAAGCAAAGCCACCCGCCGGTGCTTGCTCGATGTCAGTCGCAGCTCTTGGCTGTAGACGTCGAGCAGGTCGTTCCAGCGGCCTGCGGCGTAGTACAGGCGTCCAAGGCTCGAGAGCGTCGGAACGTGACGGGGGTCCTTGTCGAGCGCGCTACGGTAGCGGGTGACGGCCTCGTCGCGGTCGTCCAGTTGCTCGTCGAGCACCTCCCCGGCGCGGTGCAGAAGCGCAACCAACCGATCCCGTTCGACGGTCAGCTCGATCTCGTAGTCGAGAGCTTCCAGAAGCTCGCGAGGCCGATGCGCTCGCGCCGCCGATCGCTGCCAGGCTTGAACGGCCGCAAGGTGCGCCGAGTCCTGTTGCAAGACCCGCTTGTAGGTTTGAGCGGCGAGCGCATGTTCACCGAGCGCGTCTTCGTAGACCTGCGCGATCTTGAACAAGTAAGCGACAGCCCGCGTACCGGTCGCGCGATCCAAAGCGTTCTCGTAGAGCTGAATGAGCTCCTTGGGCTTGTCGACGTCCGAAAGCAACCGGGCGAGGGCCTTGAACGCCGTCGGGTGATCCGACATCGCGTTGAGCGAGCGCTGGTAGTGCTCAATGGCGTCATCGATGGAGTTGAGCCGGGTCTCGTAGATCTCCGCTGCGCGCGCGTGCGAATCCGCGCGCCGCTCTGCGTCCGTCGTGTAGCGCGCTTCCTGAAGACACATGTCGATGAGCTTTGGCCAGGCGCCGCGAATCCGATAAAGCAGGCTCAAGGCCTGCAAGCTCGAGAGCGAAGTCGGATCGAGCTCGACCGCCCGCTCGTGCCAGGCGATGGCCTGATCCACGTCACCCAGCTCTTCCTCGTAGAGTCTCGCGATGCGCTGGGTGAAGGTTAGCTTTTCTGCTTCGTCTTCGGTCGTTTCGGTCAGCGCTTCGAGGGTCTCGACAAGGGCTTGCAGGCGCCGCCCGGACTCGTAGTGCCGCGCGAGCTCGCCTAGGATCAACGGGTCCGTTGGTTGCAAGCTTCGTGCTTGCTCGAGAGCCTGGATGGCCCCGTCCCGGTTTCCGAGGAGCTCTGCGTGAATGCGAGCCGCTCGATACAGCGAAGACGCCTTCAGGGATGGCTCGGTCGCCAACTGGGATTCGGCTTCGAGCGTGCGAATCAAATCCCGCCAGCGGCGTTGCCCGTAGTACAGGCGTTTCAACGCTTGCACGGCGATTACCGCCCCGGGATCGAGCTGCAGGGCCGTCTCGTAGAGCTCTGCGGCTTGTTCCGGACGTTGCTGCCGGCTCTCGAGCAATTGCGCTCGACGGATGATCAAGGCGGCGCGGTGTTTGTCGTCCGATGCCGCAGCGTTGGCCAACTCGGCGAGGTTCCGGTCGACATCCTGCCAGGTGTGTTTCGCAAACGAGCGTTGCTCGGTGGCCCGCAGGATTGCAGCGTGCGAGCGATCGAGAGCCCGCGCCGTATGATACGCTTGCTCGGCTGCTTCTTTGTTCCCGAGCACATCTTCGAGCAGACGCCCCTTCAACAAGAATAACGTCGCCTTGTCGCTAGGCTGGCGAGTAACACGCGCTTCGACGTCGAAGAGCCGCAGCGCGTCGCTAAACATGCGCGTGCCTAGAAGGAGACGGCGCGTGGCACGAATTGCCGGCACGTAGTCGGGAGCCCGCTCTAACGTTGCCTGGTAGTGTTCGAGCGCGCGGCGCGCGTCCTTCAGCGGGCCTTCGCAGGTGCGCCCCATTTCAAAGTGCAAGCGAGCCGCGCGTCTCACATCCGGCTGATCTCGTAGCTCTCGCTCGCACTCCGCGAGCCAGTCGCGCGCGCGCCGCGTCCGATCGCCTCGGGACATCGGGGACCGGCGTGAGGGGTCACCTGCCTGCGCGTCGGGTAGGGCAGGCGGTCCCGGGGCCTCGGGCTCGTCGACCAGGTCGTCTTGCCCCAACGCCTGTGTCACTTCACGGCGCAGTGCCGTGATGTCCCCTTCCTCGAACGCCATCGTGGCTTACATGCTACCCCGGCTCCGCAAAGTTCGCATCGGCCGTTTTGGGTAAGCAGACACCCTACATCTGAACAGGTCGCTCAGGCGGCAGGGGCCAGGTCTTTGAGCTCTTCAGCGAGCTTTTTCTTCGCTCTTGCTTCGAGTTGGCGGGCACGCTCGCGACTCACGCCGAGCTCTCGGCCGAGGGCGGCCAGGGACGCGGAGTCGTCGCTCAAGATGCGCTTTTCGACGATGAGCCGCTCGCGATCGTCGAGCACCGAGAGTGCACCGGCAAGACGCATCTGAATGCCGCTTTGACGGCGCTGTCGTGCGACGACGAGGTCCTGTGGCTCGGCAGCGCCCGGCAACATTTCGACCAGTGTTGCGTCCGAGTCGTGGTACGCCGGTGCGTCGAGCGAGATCTCCCGCTGGTCGAGGCGCCGCAGCAGCTCCGTCATCTTCGCTGGTGTGGTGTCGAACTCGGATGCGAGCGTTTCGATGAGCTCTTCGGGATCTGCGATCAGATTCGAGAGACGGGCGCGTTCGCGACGCAGCCGGAAGAACAGCTTTGATCGGAACGGCCCAGAACCGGCGCCGATCATCGTGCTCGAGCGAACCACTGCTTCGAGGACAAATGCGCGAATCCAGTAGCCCGCGTACGTGACGAACCGCGTTCCCCGGTGCGGATCGAACTTGCGAACCGCCGTGACCAGGCCGACGCTACCCTCGGCGATCAGGTCGCCGAGCTTCACGCCGTAGCGTCGGTACTGAAGCGCGATGGCGATCACGTAGCGCAGGTTTGCTTCGACCAGTCGATCGGCAGCGTCCTGGTCGCCTTCCTGGGCACGCAGCGCCAACTGATGTTCGTCTTCCCGGGAGAGCTTGGGGATGGCCCGGACTTGTTGGATGTATCGATCGAGCGATGCGGATGACTGCATGGTGTTGTCCTGTATGCGCTGCATACCGTTACGTTACGTCAGCGTCTAGCGTAGAAGGAGGATGTCTATATATTGTCTATGTTTCAGATGTCATGACTTAGACAATAGCGCAACAGAAATACGAAGACCCTTCGGCGATAATCGCTCCCAAGTCACATCTGCTGGAAATTGTTGATGGATTAGGTGGCGAAGCTGGAGCCGCATCCACAGGTTTGTGCAGCCTGTGGATTTTGGAACTTGAACCCAGCGCCTTGTAGGCCTTCGACGTAGTCGATCTCGGTGCCCTCTACGTACTGGGCGCTCATCATATCCACGTAGATGGAAATGCCGTGTGACGTGAAGGTCTGATCCAGGTCGGAGGTCTCATCCTCGAAGAACAAATCATACGAAAAACCCGCGCAACCGCCGCCAATGACCCGCACACGAAGCCCTTGCTCGGCCAGGCCTTCGGCGTCTCGGATTTCTTTGACTTTGTCTGCAGCTCGCGGGGTGAGGGTCAGCATGATGCTCCTTTGGCGTCTACTATAGGGTCGCGCAACGATTGACGCCAGCGCAGCGCCTTCCGTACCGTCAGGTCGTGGGGGGGTGCACCCCGGGGCCATGTTCTACGGGACCGAGCGCTCGCGCCACCGCTCCGGCGATCGTGAACCCTTCGGGGCCTTCCGACTCGTGCCCACGCTTGAGAAAGCCTAGGCCCAACGCACTTTGGTCCGTCGAGGCGGCAGAGGTGATTTCGCCGACGACGACGTCCTTCATCATGATTGGGGACTTGGCTGCCGGGGCCGCGGGGCCTTCGATCTCCCAACGCCAGAGGACTTTGGGCGCTTTGCCGCGGTTCTCGAGCATCACGACTGTTTCTTGGCCGATGTAACAACCTTTCTTGAACGAGACGGCAATTGGATTCAGACCGCTTTCTTGAGGGTACGTCCAGTCTCCGAAGTCGACGCCGAAGCGTGGCCGTCCGCGGACGACATGGGCGTGGGCCCAAACCGCCTCACTGACTTCGCCACCGTCGAGCTCGCGACAGCGCGCGGCCAGATCTTCGAGCTTTGATACGACCTCGTCGTGCGCGACGATCCATTGCCGGCCTCCGACCCCAAGCCGATCAGCGGGCCAGCCACCGCCTGCTAGCTCGTCCGAACGCGGGCCTTGTGCAGCGATCACGCGCAAGTCCTTGCGATGTTCGATATCGACGTCTTCCATGATGATGTACCGGTCGAAGCGCTCGAGGAGCGCGTCGACCTGCGAAGCCGGCACGTCGAGCCAGACTTCATCCTCGCGAACGAGCACGTAGACATCTCCTAGAATCCGTCCCTTCAAGCTGAGCACGAACGCGTACACGGAGCTCCCGGGCGCGACGCCTTCGAGCTGGTTGGTGATCTGTCCTTGCAGCCAGTCGCGCGCGTCGTCTCCAGCGATCGAGATGATCGCGCGATCGCTGAGCGCAAGCACGCCCACGGAATGCTCTAGCCAGTCGAGCTCGCTTGCTTGCGTCATGGGGTCATTCTTGGTGCGCAGGCGGCGGGCAGGCAAGCACCTGGCTCAGTGATCCAGGGGCTCAATGTGCGCTGCGTGGAGGGAAAGCAGGCCGGCAGCGGTTCGCACGCGCGCCGCGCCGTCTTGGTCGATGCCGTCGAACCGGCCCTCGCCGTCCTCCCAGCAGACTCGCTCACCAAGCAGAGCGAGGCTCGGTCTCAGCGCGTTCACCACGGCCGCCGGGCCATCCTCCACCAAGCGCTTCACCCAGCGCTCTGTATGAAAAAGGACGGCGGCCAGTATTTCCGCACGGTCAAAGGGGACGTGGTCCTTTCGTTCCGCTCGAAGCGACGTCGCCGCGCCCTCGAGCTCGGCCGGCCATTGCATGCGGTTCACGTTCAGACCGACCCCGATGATGATCGAATCGATCCGCATGCCGAGCGTCCGGCTTTCGACGAGAATTCCCGCGCACTTGCGACGCCCGATCCAGATATCGTTGGGCCACTTCACCTCGACGGCGCAGCCGGGCAAATAACTCGCAACTGCATCGCGAACTCCAAGCCCCGTGGCAAGCGTGACGAGCGCAGTCGATGCGGGTTCGACCGCTGGTCGCGTAACGACGGAGAAGTAGAGGTCCGAGCTCGGCGGCGAAAGCCAATGCCGTCCGTGCGCTCCCCGGCCGTGGGTTTGCTGGTCGGCCAGCACGACGTAGCCATCCTCCGCGCCATCTGCGGCCGCTACGGTGGCGTCGTCCATTGTCGATGCCGTGCGCTCGTGGACCGTCAACGACCTGCCCCAGCTTCCGCTGATCAGCTTGCCTAGCCGCTCGGTCTGCAGGTCGTCGATCACGGGCTAGCTCCAGTCGAGCCCGAGGTCGCCCGAAGGCGAGGAGTGTGTGAGTGCGCCGACGCTGATGACGTCGACTCCGAGCGCGCCCAGGCGTGCGACGCGCTCGATCGTGATTCCGCCCGAGACTTCGACGAGAGCCTGCCCGTCGACCAAGCGGAGCGCATCGCCTACGGCATCGTCGTCAAAGTTGTCGAGCATGACGATGTCGGCCCCAGCTGCGAGCGCCTCTTCGAGTTGAGCCGGCGTGTCGACCTCGCATTCGATTCGGCAGGTGTGAGGCGCATACGCGCGCGCGCGCTCGATCGCCTGGGTGCAACCGCCCGCGGCAGCGATGTGGTTGTCTTTGATGAGGACGGCCGCGCCCAAGTCCTCGCGGTGGTTGTGACCGCCCCCGCAGCGGACGGCGTAGCGCTCGAAGGCCCGCAGCCCCGGTGTGGTCTTGCGAGTATCGGCGATTCTAGTTGGAGAGCCATCGGGCAACGTGTCGACAAAACGCCTGGTCATGGTCGCAATGCCCGTCAGCCGTTGCATGAAATTGAGCGCGACACGCTCGCCGAGAAGAATAGAGGTGGCGGGTCCGGAGATCGTGGCTAGGGCAGCACCGGAATCGACGAGGTCGCCATCCTGCACGTGACCCTCGACATCGACCAAGAGGTCGAGCTGCGCGTAGACCTCTTCGGCGACGGGAAGCCCGCAGACGACAACGGGCTCGCGCGCGTTGAGCATGGCCGTGCCATTTGTGATCGGATCGACGCAGGCTTCCGTGGTCACATCGCCGCGATCGATGTCCTCGGACAGTGCGCGACGGACGGTACTCGCGAGAATGGTGGGAGCCGGCGGGGTGACCTGCATACCAGAGTTATAGCCAACTCCGCGCCAGAATCTCGGAATAAAGGTTGCTCATTGCATGGAGCACGAGCGCCGCGCCGATTCCACCGCGCCACGCGCGAGCCCAGCCGAAGAGAAGAGCCGGGAAAAAGACCGCAAGGCGAGCCGGGTGGGGTTCGACGATGAAGTGAATCGCGGCAAACAGAATCGCTTGAAGCAGCCATGCCCGCGGTTCGAGCTCTGCTCCTAGCACTCGCAGTCGGTTCTCACGGAGGTCACTCAGTGCGGTCTGCAGATACCCACGAAAGAACGCCTCCTCGGGCAACGCGACCACGACCAGCTGCGCCAAGACGAAGCTCGCGAAGTTCGGTGGGAGCGTCAGCGAAAAACCTCCGACCGGCTGATTCCACCAGCAGAAGCCCAGCGCGTAGAGCGGGAACACGACGGCCGCGATGCCGAGCGCGACGCCGAGCTCCGTTACAGCGGACGGGAGCGCCTTTCGAATCGCGCGACCGAGATCGAAGAGCCCAAGCGGGCCGGCCGCTCGCTCGTCCGTGGACGGCTCGAGCAGCCCGCCGAGCGAAACGCCGAAGTGTGCGGGGTTGGTGCGCGTGAGCCGCATCGAAGTCAGCAAGAAGATTGCAGCGACCACGAGGTGCACGTACTGCCCGATGACGGCGATCGGTTCGAGCCGGGTCACGGCGAAGACAACGGCACACACCAGCCCATACACCCAGAGGATCCTTCGGAGCGTTGCGCGCGCGTCAGCCATCGCGCCACAACTACAGCGGCCAGCGGCGCTTGCCAAGAACCAGGCGAAGCCTACACTCCCCCAACTTCCCAGGGACGGCGAGCAACGGTGAGACGCGGCGGTGATTTCCGAAGACAAGATTGCTGAGATCCGGGACCGCGCCCCCATTGCAGAGGTCATCGGCAACTACGTCGCGCTCAAGAAGTCCGGCAACAGCCTCAAGGGCCTTTGTCCGTTCCACAACGAGAAGACTCCGTCCTTCTACGTGCACCCGAACCGCGGCTTCTACCATTGCTTCGGCTGCAAAGCGTCTGGCGACATCTTCTCGTTCCTGATGCACGTTGAAGGCAAGACCTTCCCCGAAGTGGCTCGCGATCTCGCTGAGCAGACCGGCGTGCAGTTGCCGGTCTACGACCCGCAGCGCGAAGCGGAGCACCAACGCAATAAGAAGCAGTCCGACCGCCTCCTATCCTTGATGGACCAGGCAACCGACTTCTACTGCGCGCAGCTCCACGAGCATCCCGACGGCGACATTGGACGCAAGGAGCTTTCCGAGCGTGATATCTCCGAAGAATCTGCACGAGAGTTTCGCCTAGGTTACGCACCGCATGGCTGGGACTCGCTGGTGAGCTTCCTCGAGCGTGCCGGTGCATCGCCGTCCGACGCCGAAGCGGTAGGGCTCATCGTCCCGCGCCGCTCGGGCCGCGGCCACTACGACCGCTTTCGCCATCGACTGATGTTTCCGATCGCCGATGTGCACGGCAAAGTCGTCGCGTTTAGCGGCCGCGCGTTGGCGCCGGCGCCATCCATGGAAGAGCAGAAGGAGCCACCTGCCAAGTATCTCAACAGTCCAGAGAACCGGCTCTATCACAAAGGAGAGGTCCTCTACGGTCTGCACCAGGGCCGCGTTGAGATTCGACGCGAAGACGCCAGTGTTCTTTGCGAGGGCAACTTCGATCTGGTTGCCCTGCACCAGGCGGGTTTTCAGAACGCGGTTGCTCCGATGGGGACTGCGTTTACCGAAGCCCATGCCAAGTTGCTCAAACGCTTCGCGCCCAAGGTCATGCTGCTCTTCGATGGCGACAAGGCCGGACGCAAAGCGGTTCGCGAAGCCTACACAGTGGTGAGCAAAGCGGGGCTCGAGGCCCACGTCGTGTCGCTGCCGCAAGGCGCCGACCCGGACAGCTTCCTGAGAGAGCAAGGAGCGGAATCTCTGCGCACGCGAATCGTGAGCGCGCCCACCATTATCGAATATTTAATTGACGACGCGGCGGCGACTACGGAGCCAAACCCCCATGCGAAGGCCGGATCGATCGCGAAACTTGGTCCGATTCTTGCCAAGGTCGAAAGTCCGATCGAGCGCGGTCTCTACGTCGAACGCGTTGCCCGCAAATTTGGGATCGCGAACGTAGGTTTGGTGCGTCGCGAGTTGCGTCGCGGACTGGGTCGAAGTGGCGATCGACCCGCACCACATCGTGACGCAGTGCAGCAGCCGATTGCAACGCCAGTGTCGGAGTTACAGTCGAAGTTGATTTCGCTTCTGATCGATCAGCCGACCTTGGTGCACCACGAAGGCGTGCACAAGCTGCCGAAGCTTTTGACGAGTCCGGATCTTCGCGCCATCTTTGACTCTATCTTGCGGATGGTGGATAGGCAGGGATCGCTCGACGTCACGGCCTTGCTCAATGAGTTGAACGACAATCAACTCAGGCCGTGGTTGGAAGCAAAGTTGGCTGTGCAGGAGCATGGCCTCGAGGAAGCGCGTCAAATTCTCGACGAGGGCCTGCCACTTCTCGAACGAAAGAACATCGAACATGAGCTGCCCCAACTGCAACAGCGCATCGTCGAGGCCCGACGAGTCGGCGACGACGCGTTGGCGGCAGGGCTCACTCGAGAGTTTGTGGAGTTGACTCGCAGCGCCCACAAGCTCAAGTCGAACACGAAGCAGAGGTGAAGATGGCGAGCAAGAGCTCAGTACGTAATGAGGAATCGACTGCATCCAAGTTCAAATCCGAACCTGTGTCGCGTGTGGTGCCGAAAATCAAAGGCCGTGAACGCAAAGAGGTGCAAGTGCTTCTCGAGCGCGGGCGGACGAAGGGTCACCTGACTTACGACGAGCTCAACGAAGCGCTACCGCCTGACATGGTGACCTCGGATCAGATCGACGACTTGATGGTGTGGCTCAAGAGCGAAGACATCGACGTGGTCGATGGTGCGCCTGACGGCCAGAGCCGAACGAGCGAGGTTCCGGTTGCTGCGACGCGAAGCTCGACACGCCGCCCGTCGACGATTCCCCCTCCAACGGACGATAGCTACACCCAGAAGTCGAACGATCCCGTTCGCATGTACCTGCGCAAGATGGGGTCGGTTTCGCTCCTCACACGTGAGGGAGAGGTCGAGATCGCCAAACGAATCGAAGACGGTGAAGACAAGATTTTTCAGGTAATTCTGAACTCCTGTGTCGGTGTCGCAGAGATTCTGGAGATCGGCGAGAACCTCCGAAAGGGCAAGCTCCGCGTGAAGGACGTCGTCCGTGACCTCGACAAGGAAGAAGAAGTCGACTTCGAGGCCGCCAAGGTTCGCGCTCTCAAGCTTTTCGACAAGGTCAAGCGAATCGAGTCGTCGATGGCGAAGGTCCAAAGCGAGCTCGTCACCAAGCGAAAAGTTTCCGACCGAAGCAAGAAGCAATTCACCGCGCAGCTCGACAAACATCTTCACGAGCGAGTCGCGCACTTGCGAGAGCTCAACCTCACCAAGAAACAGATCGATCGCGTGGTCGCACGTATCAAGGCGTACACTCGCCGCATCGAGCGAGCCGAACGCGAGGTGAACGAGGCGGAGGCACGCGTTGGCGGGCTCAAGTTCAAAGACATGAAGCGCGTGCTGCGCGACATGCAGGACAGCAGGGCGGTAGAGAAGCGCGTTCAGAGGAAGTACGGCTCCGAAGAGCAAATCCTTCTCTCCGAGGAGCACATCCGCGACGCACAGCAGACGATTACCGATGTCGAAGAAGACATGGGGCAGCCGATTGACCAGTTGCGGGACACGTACCGAGCGCTCGCCGCGGGTGAGCGTCAGTCCGAGCGTGCCAAGGCGGAGCTCGTCGAAGCCAACCTTCGCCTCGTCGTGTCGATCGCCAAGAAGTACACCAACCGCGGCCTGCAGTTCCTCGACCTGATTCAGGAAGGCAACATTGGCCTGATGAAGGCCGTCGACAAGTTCGAGTACCGGCGCGGCTACAAGTTCTCGACCTACGCCACTTGGTGGATCCGTCAGGCCATCACGCGCGCGATCGCCGATCAGGCCCGCACGATCCGAATACCGGTGCACATGATCGAAACGATCAACAAGCTCATTCGCACCTCGCGCTACCTGGTGCAGGAGCTCGGCCGCGAGCCCGATCCAGAGGAGATCGCCGAGCGCATGGAGATGCCCCTTGAAAAGGTCCGCAAGGTCCTGAAGATCGCCAAAGAGCCGATCAGCCTCGAGACCCCGATCGGCGAAGAAGAAGACAGCCACCTCGGTGACTTCATCGAGGACAAGAATGCGGTTTCTCCGGTCGAGGCGGTCATCGGCGGCAATCTGGAAGACCAAACCCGCCGCGTCCTCAAGACGCTCACCCCCCGAGAGGAAAAGGTTCTCCGCATGCGTTTCGGCATCGGCGAAAAGAGCGACCACACCCTCGAGGAGGTCGGCCAAGACTTCGAAGTCACCCGAGAGCGAATTCGGCAGATCGAGGCGAAGGCGCTACGAAAGCTCAGGCACCCAAGCCGTTCGAAGCAGTTGCGTTCCTTCATGGACAACTAGTCCGGGCCATCGGGTTCTAACGTCGACGTTCGAAACGTATTTCGTGGAAGTGCGAACCCATCATCCCCACCCCGCCGCCCCCACGCTAGCTCCTAGGTCCCAATCGCGAGCACGCCCGTCGCGACCCGTTCTCCGATTTGTATGTGTTGCGTTTCATTCGCCCTGAGCGCTTGATCGGGCTAGAAGTGCTCCCGAGGGCCCATAGCTCAATTGGTTAGAGCCCCCGGCTCATAACCGGGTTGTTCCTGGTTCGAGTCCAGGTGGGCCTACCAAGCAAGACCGAGTCGCGGTCTTGCTTGCACCCCGTGGGCGGCGCGAAGCGCCGGCTTCACGGGACCACGCCATATCGGTTCTCTTGCGTCACGCTGCAAGGCAAGCTACAGGCCCGCCAGCTTTGGCTGACCACGGAGGCGATCCTTGCGCGAAGAGCTCGTAGCGCTTGCTAAACTTGCTGAGATGGATGACTCGGCGCGCGACATCGACGCCGAGCTCAAGCAGATACCGCAGCGCTTAGAAGAGCTGCGCAACAGCGTGCAGACGCTCGAGACCATGCTCGCCCAGGAGCGGCAGCAGCTCACCGAAGCCGAGCAGCTCAAGGTACAGCAAAGCGGCGAGCTCAAGGAGCGGAATGAAGGCTTGCAGAGGGCTCGCAAGAAGGCCGCCCAAGCAACGAACATCCGCGAATCCGACGCCGCCGAGCGAGAGGTCGATGCCAACCGCCGCGCCATCAAGGAGCGCGAAGAGGAGCTTGGCCGAATCGGTCAGGCGATCGAAGCCAAGACGGTGTCCCTTGCAGAGCGCGAAAAAGATTTCGAAGAGACCAAGAGCTCTCTTCAGGCAGACGAAGAGTCCTCGAAGGCTCGCGTCGCCGAGCTCCAAGAGCAGCGCGCCAAGCTGCTCGACGGTCGCGACGTGCTCGCCGCCAAAGTTTCAAAGACGGTCGTGAAGCGCTACGAGCGTCTAAAGACGGGCATCGCCAACGCGGTCATCATCATCAGTGACGGGACCTGCACCGCCTGCCGTATGGCGCTCCCGCCACAGCTCACGATCGAGCTACATCGGGCAAACGAGCTGCATCAGTGCCCACATTGTCGGCGAATCATCATTCACAAGAATGTGATCGACGACTAGGCGCATCGAACCGGGGCGCGGCGAATCGCGACACGGGGCTGCCTCGAACGGCTCGGCTTGCAAATGTGGCCGGATGCACTCGAGGGCTTTGACCACGCAAGCCTCGCCTCGGCGCGCGCGCCAATCGGGGCTGGTTGCTGTCTTGCCGATTGGCACTTCCATGAGAAGGCCACCCGGTGTCAAGGGGGATCGGGCCCCGAGCTGTGGTTTGGATGTCTTGGGGTTACGCAGC
>Ga0209456_10000354_pt1 | contig 25202 bp, 20 predicted proteins | sample COG_11_FD_184755 | JGI IMG/M metagenome (GOLD analysis project Ga0209456, IMG submission 184755) | Pelagic marine sediment microbial communities from the LTER site Helgoland, North Sea, for post-phytoplankton bloom and carbon turnover... | ecosystem: Environmental > Aquatic > Marine > Neritic...
GTCCCCAGTGAATCCGGCCACCCTTGCAAGCCGACCCGTCCGGCGGAACCCCGTGTCGCGTTCTGCCGTGCCCCGGTACGCCCGCGACCGAGCACGCCCGTCCCTAGCCGTTCTCCGATCGTATGGTTTGCTTGTCATGTCCCTGCTGTATCGGAGCCCTTTTGACAGGGCGATGCCAGCGCGGTAGGTCCGCGCGCAGAGTCATGACAGCAGGGGAATGCCGCGAAAAACTTCAAGACCTCCTACAGCGCATGCAAGCGCTGGGGAGGTATCTTTGACCTCGACGGCCTTCGTCACGAAATCGACCGACTCACCAACCTGAGCGCCGCCGAGGGCTTCTGGGACGATCAGCGGCGTGCTCAAAGGATGATGCGGGAGCGCGCGTCCGCCGAGGAAACCCTCAAGGAATTCGAGCGAGTGGACGGCGAAACGAACGATCTGCTCGAGCTATTGGACCTCGCCGCCAGCGAAGGCGACGAAGGCGTGGTCGCCGACGTGGCCGAGCAATTCCCGTCCCTCGAAGCCGAGGTCCGGAGCCTGGAGCTCAAGCGGATGCTCACCAAGGACGACGACACCGACGCGATCGTCACCATCAATCCGGGCGCTGGTGGGACCGAGGCCCAGGACTGGGCCGACATCCTTTTGCGCATGTACCTCCGCTGGTGCGAGCGCCGCGGTTTCAAGACCGAGCTCCTCAGCAAACAGCCGGGCGACGAGGCGGGGATCAAGGACGCCACCTTTGTCGCCCGCGGCGCCAATGCTTACGGCTATCTGCGGGCCGAGAACGGGGTTCACCGGCTGATCCGCATCAGCCCCTTCGACGCCAACAAGCGTCGGCACACTTCGTTTGCGGGTGTGAGTGTCGTTCCTGACCTGGGCGACGAGCTCACTGAAGGCGAAATCGAAATCCGCGACGAAGACCTCGAGGTCAGCACGATGCGCTCGGGCGGTGCCGGCGGCCAGCACGTCAACCGGACCGAATCGGCCGTGCGCATGAAGCACGTCCCCACGGGCTTCACCGTCCGCTGTGAGGCGGAGCGCTCTCAACATCAGAACCGTGAGACCGCCTTGAAGATGCTCCGCGGCCTACTCTACGAGAAGGCACGCCGCGAGCGCGAAGAGGCCTTCGAAGAAGCCTTTCTCAGCGACCGCGCCGACATCGCATTCGGCTCCCAGGTGCGCACCTACACCCTCCAGCCCTACACGATGGTCAAGGACGAGCGCACCGATCACAAAGCCAACAATGCCGAAGCCGTGCTGGACGGTGACCTCGACGAGTTCATCGAGACCTATCTGTTGATGAACGCCGAAAAGAAGAAGAAAAAGACGGGCGACGCCCAAGGGGACTAGCAAGTGGCCACCGAAGACGAGCTGCGACAAACACGGTTGAGCAAAGCCGAGCGCCTGCGCGAGCTGGGCGTCCTGCCCTACCCGAACAGCTGGCGCACCAATCCTGGGCTCGAGGACCAGCGCCGCCGACTCGTTGTGCTGGCCGCGGACGAAGACGCCCGCGCCAAACTACCACTCGAAGATGAGCTCAGCGACGATACGCCGCACGTTCCGCTTTTCGGCCGCGTGATCGCAAAGCGCGGTCCCTTTCTCGTGATTCGCACCCCATACGGCGACGCTCAGGCACTGGTTCGGCCCGACAGCCTCAATGACCGCGACGCCGCCCTACTCAAGCTCGTCGACCTGGCCGACCACATCCTGGTCGAAGGACCTGCCATCCGCACCAAGACCGGCGCGCTAGCCGTGAGCGCCCGCCGCTACGAGCATCTCGGCAAAGCCCTCCTGCCGCCCCCCGCAAAATGGCACGGCCTGAAAGACGTCGAGAAGCGCTACCGTGAGCGTTACGTCGACTTGTTCGCGAACCCGGCCGTCGCCGAGGTGTTCCGCGCGCGCTCCGTCATCGTTCAGTCCCTTCGGCGCTTCCTCGACTGCCTCGGCTTCCTCGAAGTGGAGACGCCCTTGCTCCACGCAATCCGCGGTGGCGCCACGGCCAAGCCCTTCGACACGCACCACAATACGCTCGACCTGGAGCTGATCCTTCGCATCGCGCCCGAGCTCTACCTCAAGCGGTTGCTCGTCGGAGGCTTCGACCGCGTCTACGAAATCGGCCGGGCGTTCCGGAACGAGGGCATCAGCGCCAAGCACAACCCCGAGTTCACCATCCTCGAGTTCTACATGGCCTATTCTACGTTCGAAGATTTGATGGACCTCGTGGTCGACATGATTCGCGCCGTCGATGCCGATCTGCGCGCGAAGTTCCCAGGGCTCACCGGCGAGCGAACCTTCGACCTGCAAGCGGATTGGAAGCGCGTACGCATGCGCGAGGCCATAGCTGACCGCTTGGCGTGCGCCGGGCAGGGAGCGGTCCCCGACACCCCCTGGACCGACGTACTGTCCCGCGATGCGATCAACGACGACGAGGCGTTCGCGACGGCCTGCAACGCCATGCTTCCAAAGCTCGATCCGGTGGCCCAGAAACAACTCAGCCACTGCGAGACCCACGGCGAGCGCGTGTTTGCCGTCTTCGAGCTTCTCGTCGAGCCCGACCTCGCCGCGATGTACCGCACGCCCAACGGCGCCCAGTCGGTTCCGGTCTTCATCACCGAGTTCCCCTGGGAGGTCTCGCCGCTTGCCCGCCGCAGCGACGATGACCCTGGCTACGTCGACCGCTTCGAGCTCTTCATCGACGGCCGCGAGCTGAGCAACGCATTCAGCGAGCTCAACGACCCGGACGATCAGGCCGAACGGTTCGAATCACAGCTCCGCAACCGCGAACGCGGCGACGACGAGGCCATGGACTTCGATGCGGACTACATCCGGGCCCTCTCGCACGGCATGCCGCCGGCCGCTGGTTTCGGCCTCGGCGTCGACCGCCTGATCATGCTCCTTTGCAACCAGCCATCGATTCGCGACGTGCTGCTCTTTCCCCTGCTCCGCCCGGAGGCTGAATGAGCCAACTGCGGCCGCTCGGCATCTGGACAGCTGTCCTCTGCGGTTTCGGGGTATTGCACGTTGCGGCCTTGCTCGTGTTCGACGCGACCAGCACCCAATGGTTTCAGGAATCGATCGGCGATGATTTGCTTTGGGTGCGGCTGGCTATCGGCTGGGCCACCCTGCAGCTCAGCCTGGCGTTGCTCAGCGCTGGCGTTCTTCAACGCGCCGTCCGGCTGCCGCGCGGCACCCGGGGACGCGCCCGCACCGTTGCTTTGGCGATCAGCGCAGGGCTTCATGCCCTGGTCACCAGCGTCTCCGTGGGCATTCTCTTGTGGGCGGCTCGCGTTTCGGTCGGCCATGTGCTGGGCGGGACTGTTCCAAGCCTACTCTTCGGCCTGACTCACCTCGCATACGCCGACCTCGATCTCTCCTGGGCGCCGACGCTCTATCACACAGCGACCACGCTCCAGGGCGTCACCGCGACGTTGATCGTCATTCTGAGCATGTCTTGCTGGTTCTTGGTGCCGGCAGAGCGACGCCAGCGTTTCTGGTGGGGCTTCGACGCGGCACTCGTGCTTGCATTTCTGCTGGTGACAATCTCGTTTCCACTTTCGCCGGCCGAGGGCGACGAAGCGAGCCTAGTACGCGCGGTGGTCCGGGTGAGCGTCACGACGTTCTTCGTCGTGCGCCTCGCCCTGCGTCTCGTCGGACCCCTCCTTTCACTGTTCGAGCGAATCGGTTTCCGTTCGATGGTTGCCGCGCGTCATCTTCGCGCCAAGAAGACTGGCTTCCTCGCCGCAAGCGGAACGCTCTCGATCCTCGCCGTCGCTGTCTCCTCTTGCATGCTGATCTCGGTGCTCAGCGTGATGGGCGGGTTCCGCGCCGACCTCAAAAAGAAGATCCTCGGCAACCACGCTCACATCGTGATCGACAAGGCCTTCGAAGAGCTCGACGACTGGCAGCCTCTCTTGACCCGCACGCGCGAAACCGATGGCGTAGTGGGCGCCACACCGTTCCTTCAGGTCGAGGTCATGGTGTCGAGCCTATCGAACCGCGCCGGGGCGATCCTGCGCGGCATCGATCCCGAAACCGTCTCGGAGGTCACCGACCTCGCCCACAACCTCACCCACGGCAAACTAGAATACCTGCAACACCCCGAACGGATCCTCGATTCCTCGATCGACACGACCCAAGTCGGCCCGCTCGACGCGATGATCCAGGACGCCGAGCGCGCCGCCGCCAAGGGCCTTCCCACCGAGACGGGAGAAGACGCCATGCCCGGCCTCATCGTCGGACAAGAGCTTGCCCGGGCGCTCCGGCTCGTCGTCGGAGATCGCGTCACCGTCGTCTCCCCTCGCGGCGACCTAGGCCCTACCGGCCCCATCCCGAGGACCCGCCCCTTCCGAATCGCGGGCATCTTCTACAGCGGCATGTACGAGTACGACATGAAGCACGCGTATATCGACCTCGAGGTAGCCCAACGCTTCCTACGTTCCGAGGGCCAGATCAGCGGCGTTGAGGTCAAAGTGGAAGAAGTCGAGCGCGCCCCGGCCGTAGCCGCCAAGCTGGCATCCACCGTGGGCGAGGACGGCCTCCGCGTGCGTGACTGGAAGATGATGAACCAGCAACTCTTCGGCGCTCTCGCCCTCGAAAAGCTCGCGATGTTCATCACCCTCGGCATCGCAATCCTGATCGCAGGCTTCTCGGTCTTCGGCACCCTCACCCTTCTCGTGCAAGAGAAGCGCCGCGAGGTGGGCATCCTCAAGGCCATGGGCACCCCGGCGCGCGGGGTGATCCGGATCTTCGTCATCGAAGGTTTGTTGATCGGAGCGGCCGGCGGCCTGATGGGACTCGGGCTTGGCTTCGTCCTCACATTTGCCGCCGAACACTTCGGAATCCGGATGAATCCCGAGGTCTACTACATCGACAAGCTTCCAGTGCACCTCGATCCCACGGAGTTCGCCCTGGTTGGTGCCGCAACCGTGGTGGTATGCCTGGCGGCAACTCTCTTTCCCGCGTATCAAGCGAGTCGAGTGAGACCCGTCGACGCGCTCCGTTACGACTGACTCCTCGCGTCTTCGATGTCTGAACCCCTCGTCTCCGTGCAAAACGTGACCAAGACCTTCGAGCACGAAGGCCGGTCGCTCGAAGTCCTCAAAGGTATCGATCTCGACTTCGACAGCGGCGAGATGGTAACGATCGTCGGCCCTTCCGGCGCGGGCAAGAGCACGCTCCTGCACTTGATCGGCACGCTCGATCTCCCGACCGAGGGCCGGATCCTCTACGGCGGCCAGGATGTCACCCGCCTCGGAAGCTCGGAGCTGGCGGAGTTTAGAAACCGAAGCATTGGTTTTGTTTTTCAATTTCACCATTTGCTTCCAGAGTTCACCGCCCTGGAAAACGTGATGATGCCCGGCTTGATTCAGGGGCGACGGCGTTTCGAAGACCGGGCCCGGCAGCTGCTCGACGAGGTAGGCCTCTCGGAGAGGCTGACCCACCGGCCCGGCGAGCTTTCAGGTGGCGAGCAGCAACGTGTTGCGCTCGCGAGGGCGCTCCTGATGGAGCCCAAGCTCGTGCTCGCCGATGAGCCAACCGGCAACCTCGACAGTCAGACCAGCGCTTCGGTGCACTCCCTGTTCTTCGATTTGAATCGACGGCACGGGATTACGTTCCTGATCGTGACCCACAGCCGCGACTTCGCCGACATGATGCCGAGGCGGGTCTCGATGAAAGACGGCCGCATCGATTCAGACGAACGCCGCCCCCAAACCCTTGAAAACCAAGGCAAACCAGCTTGACCCCCCCATAGGGCACGGCTATAGCCGCCCGGATCGTTACGCCTTCCCATGCGCCCTTCCGCCTCTGCCATAGCCCTGATGCTCGCAGGGCTCGCTTCCGTCGCGGGCGCTCAGAGCGAGGAGAACATGCCGGAGCCGCCGCCCCCGGCCACGCGACCGGTCCGAGTTTCCCCGCGGCCGCAACGGGCGCCGGAGCCGATCCCCGCAGAGCCGGGCGCGGACGACGAAGGCGAGGACTACGAACCGGTCGAAGATCCGAACGCGGCGATTCAGGTCCCGCGAACCAGCTGTCACGGCAAGGAGATTCGCCGCATCGTCGTGGTTGGCGCGCGCCGTGTCGATCCGGATGACGTTCGGGTCACGATGAAGCTCCGGCGAGGGTCGACCTGCACCGACCCGGCCGTGACCCGGGACGCCAAAGCGCTCTGGAACATGGGGTACTTCGACGACCTCCAAATCGAGTCCGACCCACTCGGCGCCGGCATCAAGCTCACCATTCGCCTCGTCGAGCGCCCAGCGATTCGCAAAGTCATCTACAAGGGCAACGACGAAGTCGACGAGGACGACATCGACGAGACCATCTCGCTCGAGCCCGGAACGATTCTGTCGGTGCCTGACGTCGAGTCGCAGGCCGATGCGATGCGCCAACTCTACTCCGAGGAAGGCTTCTTTCTCGCCGACATCGAGTATGAGCTCAGGCGCGTCCAGGGCGACACCAACCAGGTCGACGTGGTGTTTAAGATCGACGAAGGCGCCGAGGTTGAGGTCCGACGCATCAGCTTCGTCGGCAACGAGGAGCTTCCTTCCGCCGAGCTGTTGAAGATCATGCAGACGAACGAGACGGGCATGTTCTCGTTCCTGAGCGACCGCAACAAGTTCAGCCGCGCGGCCTTCGACGAGGACCTGACCCGCGTCCAGGCCTGGTACTACGACAAGGGCTACCTGATGATGCGTCCGGGGCGCCCGATGGTGGAGCTCACGGCGGACCGCGCCTACGTCGACATCACGATCCCGGTCGAGGAAGGCCCGCGCTTTCGCATTCACGGGTTCGACGTCATGGAGACCGACGGCGCGGGCAACGAGGTGGAGACCATCGCGCCCAAGGACGAGCTCCGAGAGATGGTCAAGCTCAAGAGCGGCGATTGGTTCAGCCGCAGCAAGATCGCCGAAGGCATCGAAGAGATCAGTCGGACCTACCGCGACAACGGTTACGCCCTGGTGGAAATGGTTCCCGGTACCGACCTCGACGAAGCCAATCACTTGGTCGATGTGACGATCAACATCCTTCGAGGGCCGCTCATCTACATCGAGCGCATCCACGTGCGCGGCAATACCAAGACCCGCGACGCCGTCGTTCGCCGCGAGTTTCGAATCAGCGAAGGCGACCTGTACAACCAAAGCAAGCTCGAGGACGGCCGCGCGCTAGTGAACCAGCTCGGCTACTTCGAGCGCGTCGACGTCTCCGAGCAAGAGGGAACCGCGCGCGACCAGATGGTGATCAACGTCGAGGTCGCCGAAAAGCCGACCGGCACGTTCCAAGTCGGCGCCGGCTTCTCATCGCTCGAGAGCTTCATCGTCACGGCGCAGGTCCAGCAGCAAAACCTCTTTGGCCGTGGCCAATCGCTGGGCTTGAACCTGCAGGTTTCGGGGATTCGGCAGCAGATCGACTTGAACTTCGTGGAGCCTTGGTTCCTCGGCTCCGAATGGAGTCTCGGCTTCGGCATCTTCAAGCGAATTCGGGACTTCCGAGATTTCCGTCAGGACTCGACCGGCGGGAGCCTCACAACCGGCCATCCGCTTTTCAATCCGCGTTTCCGTATCTTTCTTCGATACGAATTCGAGAACGTGAAGATCTCGCAGCCCCGAGGAAACCTTCTCGGCGTCGGCGGCGAGCTGGCAAACACCTTTTCGAACATCTTCATCGCGAACGCGTTCCGCGACGGCATCACCAGCTCCCTGCGGTTCACGCTCAACTGGGACAGCCGCGACAATCGGCTCTCGACCACCGGCGGAATCTTCGCAAACTACGCGGTGCAAATCGCCGATCAGTACCTGGGCTCGGACAATACCTTCATCCGGCAAACGGCATTCAGCCGCTTCTACAAAAAGGCGTTTGGTCCAGTGATCTTCAAGGTCAACTTGGAGATGGGTCTAATCACCTCACGCAAGGCAGTGCCAGTCTTCGAACGCTTCTATCTCGGCGGCATCTTCACGATTCGAGGCTACCGACTGCAATCGGTCGGGCCGCAAGCGGGTGTGGCTTCTGCTGGCGACCCGAATCTCCCGATCATTGCTGAGGGCCGCCCGATCGGCGGCGACTTCCAGGCCTTTTACAACATCGAGTTCGAGTTCCCAATCATCGAAGCCGTCGGCATCAGGGGCGTCATCTTCTCCGACGGCGGCAATGCCTGGAACGTATTTGCGTTCAGGGATCAATTCGGAAACTGCCAGGCGCCAGTGGCGCCCGAGTCCGATCGCTCGTCGGCGCCATGCGGGATCAACGGCTTCCTCCGCTACTCGGTGGGCTTCGGCCTCCGATGGTTCTCGCCTCTCGGGCCGCTCCGCTTCGAATGGGGTATTCCCATCCGCCGGCGACCTCAGGACAGTCCGATTCGCTTCGAGTTCACCATCGGCCAGTCATTCTGACCGAATGAAACCAGCCGCCCAAGCGTATAAGCCCTGCGGCTTGACCGCCTCGCGCCGAACGGCTAGCTAGGCCGGGCCTGAAAGGATGCTCCAATGCGCTTTTGTAGAATCGTTGTTTTCGCCTTGGCCACGGTCATTGTCACCGGATCGGCCTCGACCGTCGACGCACAGGTCAAGATCGGTGTCGTCGACCTACAGCGCGCCATCAACGAAACCGAAGACGGCCGGCAGGCCAAGCGGCGACTGAAGAAGCTCTTCGACGAGCGTCAGAAGTCGCTCAACGGAAAGCAGGAGAGCCTCAAAGCGCAAAAGGAAAGCCTCGAGCGGCAGCAAGATGTCCTCAGCCAGGACGCGCTCAAGAAGAAGGTCGAGAAGTACCAGGCCGACTTGATGGAGCTGCAGAACGAGTACGTGCAGTACCAGCAGGAGCTCTCCACCAAGGAAGGCGAGCTGACTCAGAAGATCCTCGAAAAGATGCAGGCGATCCTTCGCCGCATCGGCCAGACCGACAGTTACACGATGATCATCGAAGCCAATGAAGGTGGCGTCGTCTGGGTCCCCGCGAACCTCGATCTCACCGACGTGTTGATCCAACGCTACAACAAGCAGGCCAAATCCGGCGGCGGCGCAAAGCAGGGTGGCGGCGCCAAGAAGTCGAAGTAGGCGCCCATTCGTGGCCCTGCCCGCCATTTCCAGCTACAAATAGCGCATGTTCAGGTTCTGCGCGCTCGTGGTCGTGGCACTGACGATGCTCAGCGGCGCCGCCCAAGGGTATGCGGAACAGTTGCCTGCAGCCGAGGCGGAGCTAGCCGTGGTCGAGCCCGCACTGGCTCGCGCATACCACGTCGATGAATACGCGCAGGCCGCGATTCTGCGCTACCCGGGCCTAAAGGCTGCTTCGGCCGACATCGATGTCGCGCAAGCCCGTTTGCGCGAAGCGAAGCTGTCGCCGTTCATGCAATTTGAGGGCCAGGCGAGGTTCTTCGTGGCCCCCGGTGCGCGAGGAACGGCGACCTTCAGCCCAGACCCTCAGATCCCCTGGGCGAACCGCTGGGGTCCCGGCGGCGAGCTTGGCATCGAGGGCGGCATTCCGATCTACACCTTCGGCAAGTACCGCGCGGGGAAGAAAGCGGCGACCGCGGGCATCAACGCGGCCGAGTATGAAAAGGATCGCACGCTGGCGCGCGTGGTGTTCGACGTGCGTCGCGCCTATTTCGGCACGCAGCTCTCGCTCGACCTGCAGGCGATGATCTCGGAAGGCAAGAACAAGCTCCGGACCGCCGTCGACAAGCTCCGCGCGCGGCTCGACGCCGACGACCCGCGCGTGAAGCAGAACGACTACTGGCGGCTGGTGTCGGCCCTTTCCGAAATCGAATCGCGTGAGTCGGAGGCACTTCGCCTGGAGGCTTCTGCACGAGCTGCGCTCGAGATCCTCTCCGGGCTGAAACCAGCCATCGTTCCCGAATGCCCGCTCGAAACCGTTCGAAGCGAAGTCATCGAGCTTGGCGAGCACATCGAGCGAGCCCTCGAGAGCCGCCCGGAGCTACACCAGCTCCAAGCCGCCCGTTCCGCAAGGGACGCCAACCTCGTCGTGAAGCGAGCCGGCTACCTGCCCGACATCATCCTGGCCCTGCGCGCCAGCTTCGCGAGAACGCCCGGCATCACCGACATCAACAACCCATTTATCATCGACCGAGGGAACTTTGCCGGCGCGTTCGCAGGTCTGGTCGCGCGATGGAAGCTCGACTTTGGCGGAACCAGCGCGCGCGTCAAAGCAGCCAAAGCCGAAATCGAATCGCTCAAGGCCAAGACGGAAGAGGCCGAGCTCGGAATCGGGCTCGAAGTGACCGACCTCTACGAAAAGCTGCAAGATGCAAAGCGGCGCGTCGGAAGCTGGACGCGTTCGGAGAAGGAAACCCGTCGCTGGTACGTGTCCGCGGGTCAGGGCTACGAGGTCGGAACCACGTCTGCCAGGGAGCTGGTCGATGCGATCTCCGCATACTTCGGTGCCCGCTCCAATCGCCTCACGGCCACAGCGGAATACAACCTCGCCATTGCGGGCCTCGAAAAAGCCACCGCCATGCCCATCGTCTCGGAAAAGGGCTGGCGTCCGGTCGACTGCGAGGAATAAACGGTCCACTCGGCTCGTCTACGGGGAAGATATGACTCGATTATCAATAGTTACAGGCTTGCTCATGGCGTCATTCTGGCTTGCGGGTCCTGCGGCCGCCGAGGAACCGCCAACGGGCGCAGCGGAGGTCGTCGTCTCCGACGCCGATGCGGCAAAGGCCGAGGCGTTCATCCGCGGCAAGCACAATAAGGTACGTGCCGTCCTGCGAAAGCCCGACACTCCAGCGCGCGCCGAAGAGCTCACAGTGCTGCTGGGCGAATTCCTCGACTACGACCGCCTGGCCAAGCTCTCCCTCGATAAAGAGTGGCCCAAGCGCTCCCCCCGTGAGCGCGAGCGCTTCGTAAGCCTGCTGCGCCAACTGGTCGAGCGTCAGTACCAGCGCAACATGCAGTCGACGCTCCAGTACAAAGTGAAGTGGGTCGGCGCGGAGCCAATCGAAACCGGCGTGAAGGTGAAGTCATTGGCGAAGTCCGTGAAGAAGAAGCGCCAGCCCCCGGTGACGATCGACTACAGCATGAGCCCCGCCGGCCAAGAATGGAGGGTCTTCGACATCCTCACCGACGAAGTGAGCCTGGTGAAGAACTACAAGCGACAGTTTCGCAGGGTGATCAGGGACGAAGGCTGGAGCGGGTTGATCGGGCGAATGGAAAAGAAGCTGAATGCCGAGGACGAGCTGATTTAGGGGTGGTGTTCAGCGGGGATGCGAGGTTGGGCGGTTGCTGGGCGTGAGACCTGGTTTGGTTTAGTTACACCGCCCGCCCACCCCCACCCGTAATCCTCCCTGCCGCGGCACTCGCTTCGCTTTGCCTTGGCGGCGCATTCGCGCCGGGCTTCGCCGTTCCGGCTCGCGCTGCCGCCGGTGGGGTGTGGGGTAGTTGCTGGATTTGGGAGCTGCTTTGGCTTGGTTACACCACCCGCCCACCCCCACCCGTAGTCCTCCCTGCCGCGGCAGTCGCTTTGCTCTGCCTTGGCGGCGCGTTGCGCCGGGCTTCGCCCTCCGGGCTCGCGCTGCCGCGGGTGGACTGGGAGCGCGATTGATCGCGCCTTGGGGCCGGCGCACACTGGGAAGTAGATGCGCGCCCTGCTCTTGGCTCTTGCTTGCCTCGGCCTGCTGACTTTCGGCTGCAATGACAGCGGGCCTCAGGGCTTCCCTGTGAAGGTACGCGCATGCGGGGAGCTCGAGGGGATGGAGCCGGTGGAGCCGGTGGTTCTGGGGGAGGACTACTTAGGCTGTGCGGTCTTCGCTCCGGTTCCCTGCACGAAGCCCGTCACCGAGTACAGTTCGCTGTGCGGGACGGATTGCACCCCTGCGATCGCGGCCAAACAAGACGGAGATGCCTGGCTCGTCGGCTGCGAGACGCGGGGCCCAGCTGTCGGTTGCGGAGGCCCGGACTACCTCGAGGTCTTCTGCGGGGTCGACCCATTCCAGAACGAGGTGTACTGGTGGGCGGTCAACGAGTGCGACCCGTTCTTTGTCTACTACCTAGACTGCTGGGAGTCGTGCGACGGAGACCACGAGCCGAGCGGATTGGCCTGCCTAGAAGACTGAGGCTGGCATGGCACCGTCGGCGACGCCGACACTGGCACTGGCGCAGTCGCTCACCCGTCGCAATACATCAGGCGGCAGCGCGAGCCCGCAGGGCGAAGCCCGGCGCAACGCGCCGCCAAGCCCAAGCGAAGCGCCGGGTGCGGCAGGGAGGATTACGGGTGGGGGTGGGCGGGCGGTGTAACTAAAACCAAACCACACTACAATCCCAGCAACCACCCCGACTGGCCGCGAGCGCCTTTTTCCGCGCCCCGCCTCACACAGTACAAAAATGTCCGCCCGGCGGCGGCCCCCCCAGGCCGCGCCGTTTGGACGCTCCCCTTTGGTGTTAGACCCTCTTACGCAGTCCTGCGATGTCTTTGATGACGACGCGGCGATGATCGGTTGCGATCAAGCCAGCCCTTTTGAAGGCGCCGAGCACCAATGTAACGGTTTCCCGAGTCGAGCCTACGTAGCTCGCAATCTCCTGATGGGTGAACTTCACACCAATCAGGATTCCCCGTGAATCAGGAATACCGTGCCTCGAGGACGCATCGAGTAGAAATTCTGCAACACGCGATTCTACGCTTCGCGTGAGCAGAGCATCGATTCGCCGTTCTGCGAGCAGACGGCGTTCCCCCATCAATCGATGCATAGCGGAAGCGAATCCGAGATCCTCGCTCATCACCATTTTGATGAGACGAGGCGGAATGCGTAGCGCTTCCACATAATCCAAAACCACCGTTTCGAGACGCGCTTCGGGATCGACCAGCGACATTTCGCCGACCAGATCGCCTGGGCCATAGTAACCAAGCGTCAGTTCTCGTTCCGGTGTGCGGCGCACGCGCCGAACTCGACCGCTGCCGATCGCGAAGATCGCAGGGTCGCTAGGCATGCAAATGGACTCGCGGCGATCGGCATCGACCAGCGCGCTTCCGTTCAAGATCCGCTCCCGAAGCTCTGCGCTCAGCACCTCAAAAACCCTGCAACGAGCGAGGATCCTCGAGCGGCGTTCTTCCGTCGTACGCAGTCGACGTGCGCCGGAGCCGTTCTGAAGTGCAGGAGCGTTAGAATCCATACTTACAGCCTTAACGGTATGGTGCATGAATACAGGATTACCGTCAAGACGTAGATTCACAAAAACACGGGAAGCGCCTTTTTCGCCATCGTATTGACCAAAAGCGCCGCCTTCGCTAGTGTCGCCGCATTCAGGAGGGAGTCGCTCCAGGTCCAGGGCCGACATCATAAGCATGCGACTTTATTCAGGAAAAATTGGACCGATTGTCGATGATCTGGTTCGGGATTTGACCGCCCGGGAAGACATCGAAGTCGAGGAAGTCGCCGAGGTCAGGCTCGACCTCGAGGCGGTTCTCAAAGAGTACGTCCGACGGGAGCGCCAGATGATCGACGAGGCGAAAGATCGGATGGAGCGCGAAGGCCTCGGATACTCCAAGCTTGGCCGGATGCGGCAGCGAGTCGCAAAGGAGATGGGCTTCCCTCAACAAGATGAAGTCCTCCCCTATCTGGTCGATCAACTGCTCAACATGCTCTTCCACAGTGCCAACGTCGTCGAGATTTACGCCGACGACACCACGCTGCGAAAGAAGATCACGCCCATTCTGCGGCGCCACATGGAAGTCGACACCGGGCTCGATGCCGAGGTCCGCTCGAAGATCAAGAACCTCCAAGAGGGCACCTCCGCGTTCGAGGTCGAGTACGCCAAAGTGATGGACCAGATCAAGCACAAGCGCGGGCTCGAGTAGGCGTTCGATGCGGAGCATGACGGGATACGGAAGCGGGCGCGCTGCGCTCGGCGAAGGTCAGGTCGTGCTCGACGTACGCACGGTCAACCATCGTTTTCTCGATGTGCGCGTTCGACTACCGTCTCGTATCCAAAGCCGAACCCCGACTGTAGAGCGCGTGATGCGCGCTCGCCTGGAACGAGGCCGTGTCGACGTCACCGCGCGATTCGAAGGACAGACGCTCCCGCAGCCCACGCTCGATCTCGATCGTGCCCGCGCTGTGTACGCTGAGCTCGCCACGTTGCGCGACACGTTGAACCCCGAGGAACCCCTGCCTCTCGCCCTGCTCGCTTCGGTGCCAGATTTGTTTGTCATCAATCGTGCAATCGACGAAGAGGCGCTCGAACGCGCGCTGGAGCAAGCCGCCGCGGCGGCGTGCGATGCGGTGATGGCGATGCGCGACAAGGAGGGCCGCGCCTTGGCTTTGGAGCTCGGCGACCGGCTCAACGAGCTCGGCGCTAGCGTCGGAGCGCTAAAGGCCGCGGTTCCCGAGCTGCTGGAGGCCCGAAGAACGCGTCTTCGCGATCGCCTGGAGACGCTCCTGGCAGGGGTCGATGCCGAGCTGGAGCCCGCGCGTCTCGAACAGGAGATCGCGATCGTGACGGACCGCTCTGACATCGCCGAAGAGCTGGTACGTCTCGAAAGCCACCGCGATCAAATGCTCGAACTGATCGAGAATTCGAGCGCAGCGGTTGGGAAGCGCACCGACTTCCTTCTTCAAGAGATGGCGCGCGAGGCCAACACGATCGGCTCGAAGGTGCAGGACGGCATGATGACGCCGCATGTGATTGCGCTGAAGGCCTGCATCGAACAAATGAGAGAACAAGCGCAGAATGTGCTTTGACCCGCCGCTTTCGAGCGGTACTGGTCGCATCGGAGGGGTAGCTCAATGAGTGTCGCCGCGTCGACGGATCCGGATCTCATCTTGTTGGTCATCAGCTCACCGTCGGGAGCGGGCAAAACGACCCTGACCCGCCGGCTGCTGCAAGAGTTCCCCGAACTCAGGTTCAGCGTCTCGCACACGACCCGCCAGCCGCGAGCAAACGAGGTAGACGGCCAGGACTACCACTTCGTCACCGAGGACACCTTCCGCGACGTCATCGACGAGAACGGGTTCGCCGAGTGGGCGGAGGTGCACCGCAACCTGTACGGAACGGCCGTCAGCGAGATCGACCTGGCCCGGGCGGCGGGAAAGATCGGAGTGCTCTTCGACGTGGACTATCAAGGAGCGCGTCAGATTAAGGAGAAGTTCCCGGACGCCATCGGTGTCTTCATCCTGCCCCCGTCGATGGCAGAGCTTCGCCGTCGACTGGATGGCCGCGGCTCCGACGACGCTGAGTCGCGGCAGCGTCGCTTCGAAAAGGCGCGCGAAGAGATCGGGCATTACCCGTTCTTCGACTACATGATCGTGAACGACCAGCTGCAACGAGCCCTTGCGGAGCTGCGGGGCATCGTGCTTGCCGAAGGCTGCAGGCAGCGACGGCTTGCCGCCAAAGCCGAAGCTCTACTTCAAGAGTAGCCTCAGAACTCGATGCCCAGAATCAGCCGCAGCGCCATTGCGCGTCGAATGCTGCCCACATCGCCTGGCAGTGGCTCGCGGATACCGTCCACTTCGAGGTATCGGAGCCCGTTGAGCGGGAACAAGATACCAAACTGAAATGCCGCGAAGAACCCGTCTGTGATCTTGGGGCCGTCCTCGGTCCGATAGTAGATCGACACGTCGATCTCGGCACCGAGGTTTGGCTCCGATGCATAGGTCTGCTGCTGGTACATCGCGCGGCTGTAAATGAAGTCCAAGCGAGCGCCCAGCACACGGCCGAAATCGCTGCGGATGATGTCGTAGCTGATCGCGGGCGCCAGGTAATAGGCCCCCGCGACGCGCCCGAGAATATTGCGCCAAAGGATCAGATCGATCCGGTAGTCGGGATGGAACGAGAAGTTCGAGACGGTCTTTTGCCCGACCGGCTGTGTCGCCAGATCCTCGTACTGCGAGAGCCCGACGACGTCGGGGTCACCCGAAGCGGCACCGCCCTTGAGGAAGACACCGAGCTTTTTTTCCAAGAAGCGGTACTCGCCTTCGAACGCGAAACCCCATTGACGCAGCTTGAACTTCTCGCCTTCGGACGTGGATGGGAAATCCGTCGCCGAGATGTTCTGAATCTTGCCGAAGATGCCGGCGAACTCGATCTCGAGGCGCAAATCCTTCCACAGAACCTGCAACCAACCGTCGGGCATATAGACCTTTGCGTCTCGCCGAACGAAGCTGTTCTCGACGTCGCTCGGGGTCCCAAGCAGCGGCGCGCCGGCAGTCGAAAGGAACTGCGAACGATAGATGAAGTAGGCACCGCCGTTGATCACCCACTTGCCGCGGGCAAGACGCTTCTCGCGCGCGAGCGGATCGAGCCGGCGCGCAACGAGAAAGCTCCATTGCCGAGCATCGTCCAAGCGGCTGGCGTCGCGCGGAATCGCTTGAATGTCCAAGACAGGATCGTTGATGTAGCCCTTGCTCGCGAAGTCCCACGAAACCCCGAAGAAGATCCCTTTGAACTTGCCGATGAGCTGAATCCGATCGACCTCGGACTGGAAGTCCGAATCGAGCACGGTATCGAGGATATTGGTCCCTTCGCCGGCGTTCCAAAGCATCCCGAGGCCCCATTGGTGGCCCATGCGGCCGAACCGAAGCTGGCCAATCGTGCTGTTGGTGACTTCGCCCCAAACCCGACGGACGAGAATGGCGTCGCCCACCGTGTTGCGGAACGACTCCGGCGGCGGCGACGTCAGGGTCAAGCTGTCGAGCGGAACTCCCGGAGCGCGGCCTGGGATCTGGCCGAACTGGTTGACCGACTTCACCTCGGGCGTCGACCCCAGCACGAGGTTGTCGAATGCATCGATCATCATGTGGACGCGGATGTTGTCGCTGAGCGATAGCGTCGGCTGCAACCGAAGCCGCATGTTCGCGAAGCGCGTCGTTGCACTACCATCGCAGCGCTGCTCGCTGTTCGGCACGGACGAAGGCTCGCCCTTGCAACCGCCTGCGGGCTGCACCCCGCCGGTGCCAGCGTCCGGTGCGTTGTCGATCTGGATCCATCGCGCAAATGGATCAACGACCAGCCGGTCGACCGGGACGCGGCCCAGTGCAAAGTTGTCCATGTACTCGCCCCGCACGCGGAAGTAGCCGTTGAGCGAGAACACGGGGCGGGGGTTGGTCCAGGTGGCCAGCGTCGGATCCGAAGCCGGTGGCTCGGCCTGACCGAGGAGCTTTGCGTCGTCCGCCGCCATTTCGTCCTCGTCGAATGCACTTTCGTCGAACTCGTCGTCGGAGTCGTCGCGGCTCGTCGGTGCGGTCGGAAGCTCGAGCCCTTCGACGCTCGGTGCCCTCAGTTGCGGCGGCAGGTCTTCCTCTCGGCTGGGCCCGGGAGCGGCCTCTGACTCGGAAATCGCCTCTTCCTCCTCGGTGGCTGCGGCTCCGCGTGCCCCTTGGGTCGTCGCATCGAGCGACCCCTGCGCCGCAGCCGACGTTGCCCCCAGGGAAACCACCCAAATAATCGCTAAGAAACGGCGCATTGAACCCGTGCGGTCCGGGGCGTAGCACGCCGGGATCACGCGGGTCAACGGGGCAATCGCTGCCTTGACCAGAGCCTGCTCGGCCTTTAGCCCGGCTCCCGAGAGTTCTGTGATGGATAGTTTTCGCTTCATCCCCCTTGGTGGGTTCAACGAGGTCGGCATGAACTGCGCCGCCCTCGCCACCGGCGACACGACGATCGTGATCGACTGCGGCATTGGTTTCACCGATGAGAATGGTGCCGAGCTGGTGCACCCCGATTTCGGCTGGCTCCTGGAGCAGCGCAAGAACCTCCGCGCGATCGTGATCACGCACGGGCACGAGGATCACATCGGCGCCTTGCCTTACTTCCTGAAGGAGCTCCGGGTGCCGATTTACGCGCCTCCGTACGCGGCGGCCCTCATCGAGGATCGGCTCGGGGAGCACGGGCTCAAAGACGTCGATCTTCGACTGAGCCCGGCGGGGAGCCGGGAGCAGATTGGCTCGATCTCGGTCGAACGCTTTTCGGTGCACCATTCGATCGCGGATGCGACCGGGCTCATCCTGGATACGCCGGTGGGCACGGTCGTCCATACCGGCGACTTCAAGATCGAGTCGGACCCCTGTGAGGGCCAGCGCTTCGATCGCGCGCGCCTCGAAGAGGTGGCCAGCGGCGGCGTGCGCCTCCTCTTGAGTGACTCGACGGGCGCCGACGTCGAGGGACGCTCCCGAATCGAACGAGATGCCGAGGCGGCCCTCGAGAAATCAGTTGCCCGGTGTGCGAACCGCGTCGTCATCGCCACCTTCTCCTCGAACGCTTTCCGCTTGAGGGCAGCCTTGCGAATCGCGAAGGAGCATGGCCGCAAGGTTTGCCTGCTCGGGATGTCGGTCCGCAAGCACACCGAAACCGCCCGGGCGCTCGGCTTGATTCCGCCGATCGAGAGTCTGTTGGTCGCGCCCGATGAGGTCGACGCCCTTCCCCGACACCAGGTCCTGATCGTCGCGGGCGGTACGCAGGGCGAGCCCGCTTCGGCGCTGACCCGATTGGCCCGCGACGAACACGCCCGCGTGCACCTCGAAGCGGGCGACACGGTGATCTTCTCCTCCCGCGCCATTCCTGGCAACGAGCTCAGCGTCTTCGATGTAGTCAACCGGTTCGAGCGCCGCGGGCTCGAAGTCATCACGCGGGACCGGCATCCCGAGATTCACGCAAGTGGCCATGGCAGCCGCGAAGAACAACGAAGCATGATTCGACTCCTACGTCCCAAAGCATTCGTGCCGGTGCACGGCACGCATCATCATCAGCGCCGTCACCTCGAGATCGCCACCGAGGAGGGAATCTCGCAAACGCAGCTCATCGAAAACGGCAGCGTGCTCGAGCTCACGCGTGACGCGCTGCGAATCATCGATACGGTTCCGACCGGACGCGTGTACATCGACGGCATGCAAGCGCTGAGCTCGGAGGTCATCGCCGAGCGCCGTGCGATGGGCAACGCAGGACTGCTCACCGTCGTGCTTTCGCTCAAGAGCGGACGGATGCGTGAGTTCCCGCGAGTGCTATCACGGGGCGTCTTCGACCCGGCAGACCGGCTCCGGGCGGAGCGCAGAATCGCTGAGGAGGTTCGTAGCCAACTCAAGGGGCGGCGTTTCGCGAGTCCCGCGGACGCCAAAGAGACCGCAATGGAGTCAGCGCGTCGCTTCCTGGTACACAATCACCGCAAGCGACCGCTCATCACGGTGGATGTGAACGGGAAATCATGAACCGATGGGTCCCATGGTGGCTGGCGATTGCTCTCCTCTTGAGCAGTTGCCACCGGCACGCCAAACCAGCGCCAAACCAGCCGCCTGTTTCCACCGCGCCCTCGATCGCGCCGCCGAACGAGCCAGCCCCCGATCGCTCAGCTCAGGCTCAGGTTGGGGTCGCGCGCCCGGCTACCGAGAAGGAGCGCGCCGCGGTCGAGGACCTCGTTCGCGCGGCGGAATCCGTGCGACAACTCAGGCTCCGGCACCCGGTCACGATCGAAATCGAAGACGGCGAAGCGATCGCGCAGAGCTTGCGGGCGCAGATCGAAGAAGAGGAGATCGAGCGGGCCAGGCTCGTCTATGGTGCGCTTGGGCTGTTGGACTCGGAGGAGGACCTGCAGAGCATGTTCGCCGGCGTCCTAGGGGAACAGGTCATCGGTTACTATGATCCCGACACCGGACGGCTCGTCATTCGCGACGACGTGATGGCAGGCCTGGCGGGCGCACTCGGACCGGAGCAGACTCAGGAAGCCCGGCTGGTGCTCGTGCACGAGCTGGTGCATGCGCTACAGGATCAACGTCTCGGACTCGGCCAGTCGTATCAGAAACGACGTACCGCCGACGCCGACAATGCATTCCGCGCCGTCGTCGAAGGCGACGCCACCCTTGCGATGCTAGCGCATGCGCTTCGACAACAGGGCATCCCTTTGTCGGCAGCGACCGCCGGCATTCAGCAAATGGGCGACTACGTCGACCTCAATGCGCTGGTGCGCGGGGAGAAGCTCGATGAAGCGCCAGCGATTTTGAGGGTCACGCTCGTGGCGCCCTATCTCCGCGGTCTGCAGTTCATTGCGGCGGTGCAAGGACGCGGAGGGTGGCCCGCGGTGAACAACGCGCACCGCCGAGCCCCGGCGACGACCGAGCAGGTTATCCATCCCGAGAAGTACTTTGCTCGTGAGCCGGGGGAGCGGATCGAGATCCCCGACAACCGGGCGCTCCTCGCAGCCGGCTTCGACCGAATCGAGGAAGATACGCTCGGCGAGCTCGAGCTCGGCGTGTACCTCGGGCAACGCCAGCCCTCCGGTACCAACGAGGAGGCGGCAGCCGGTTGGGCAGGCGATCACCTGCTGGTTTACAAACGTGACGAAGAGACCGCGGTGATCTGGTGGACCAGCTGGGACACCGATTTGGACGCCCAAGAGGCCTTTGCGGCTGCTCGCTCGGTCTCACCGAACGATTCGAGCGCGAGGGTCGAGCGTAAGGGTCGCTCGGTCCTCATCGTGAGGGGCCTGCCGCATCGGCTGCATCGCGCGGTTCGGAGTGACTTCAACTCGTTTGCACGCGCCATCAAGGACGAGCCGGCGCCCCCGGAGCTTCGCCCCAGCCTCGTCTATTGAGCTTGTCGCCCGCAACACCCCAAGCTAGGAAGCGCGCATGGCACGCGCCTCCTGGGACGAATACTTCATGGATATCGCCGTGGTGGTGGCCCGGCGTTCGACCTGCCCCCGCAAACACGTTGGCTCGGTCATCGTCCGCGACAAGACGATCCTATCGACCGGCTACAACGGCTCGGTCCGCGGATTGCCGCATTGCGACGAAGTGGGCCACATGATGGTCGACGGCCACTGCGTGCGGACCATCCACGCCGAGGTCAATGCGATCATCCAAGCCGCCAAGAACGGGTCCCGAATCGACGGGGCTTCGATCTACGTCACCGCGTCGCCATGCTGGAACTGCTTCAAGGCCATCTGCAACGTCGGCATCAAGCGAATCATCTTCGAAGAGTTCTACCGGGACGAGCGGATCTTCGAGGTTTCGCAAACTCTGGGCATCGAGCTGGTCGAGCTCCACCGCGAGAAAGCCGCCTCCAGGGCAGCACCTTGACGGGTCTGCGCCTCGGCAGTACGAACCGCGCTTGGCAAGCCCCCTAAGATCGAATGCAATCTGAAATTCGCGAGATCAGCCCCGTCCTTGTGGAGGTCACGGTCGAAGTGCCGTGGGACCGCATCCAGAAGGACCTCAACGACACGTATCGAGAGATCGGCAAGACCGCCCGCGTTCGCGGCTTCCGTCCGGGCAAGGTTCCGAAAAACGTGCTGAAGCAGGTCTACGGCCGGCAGGCGGCCGCTCAGGTCACCGGCACCCTGGTCGAGCAGGGCCTCATGCATGCGGTGCAGGAGCACGAGCTTCACATCGTGGCGCAGCCCGAAATGGATGAAGCGCCGGAGCTCGAGAAAGGCAAGCCCCTCACGTTCAAGGCCAAGGTGGAGGTGCGACCCAAGATCGACGAGGTCGCGATCGACGCCCTCGAAGCCTGGCAAGCTCCCATCGAGATTCCGAACGAAGACATCGACGCCGAGGTCGAAGGGTTGCGCAACCAGCACGCGGAGATTCAGGTCCCCGACCCGATGCGCGCCGCTCAGGAAGGCGACCTGATCACGATCGACTACACGGTCTCCGTGGACGGCGAAGCCAAAGATGACCTAGGCGCGGAAGGTCGCCAAGTCGAGATCAAAGACGAGCACTTACTGCCCGCCCTCAAAGAGGGGCTCCTCGGGATGCAGCCGGACGAAGAGAAGACGATCGACGTTGCCTTCGAAGAGGAGCACCCGAACCCCGACCTGCAGGGCAAGACCGCACAGTTCACCATCAGAGTCACGCAGCTTCATGAAAAGCTCTTGCCCGAGCTCGACGACGAGTTCGCCAAAGACTGCGGCGACTACGAGACGTTGCTCGAGCTACGGCTCAAGATTCGCGAAGGGCTTGAAAGCGGCGCCAAGCAGCAAAGTGACGCCCAACTCAAGGACCAGCTGATCGACAGCTTGATCGAGCACAACGACATCCCGGTGCCCCCGTCGATGGTCCAGCAGCAACAGCAGATGATGATGTACGAGATGGCGCAGTTCATGCAGATGGCTGGGCAGCAAGGCGCACCCGGTGCGGACTTCTTCTCGGGCATCGAGGAGCGTGCACAGCGCCGAGTCCAGGCAGGCATCCTTCTCGGGTCCCTGGCTCGACAGGAGGGCATTGAGGTGACCGCAGCGGATCTCGACGCGAAGTTCCAGGAGATCGCCGAGCGGACCGGCAAGCATGTCGCTAAAGTACGGGCCGACCACAAAGAGGCGCAGCGCGATCAGCTCGAATCCCAGCTCCTCGAAGAGAAGGTCATGGCGCTCCTCACCGAGCGTGCCAAGATCAACGAAGGAGAACGGCCGGAGCCCGAAGCAAAAGAAGACGAACCGCCCGAAGACGAAGGGGAAGAGTCATGAGCGAGCCCACGACCGCGCAGATGTACATGCCCTGGGTCGTAGAAACGACGCACCGAGGCGAACGCCAGTGGGACATCTTCAGCCGCCTCTTGAAAGATCGCATCGTCTTCCTCGGCACTGAGGTCAACGACGATGTGGCCAACGCAATCATCGCTCAAATGCTTTTTTTGGAGAGCGACGACCCCGACAAAGAGATCACGCTGTACATCAACAGCCCGGGCGGCTCGATTACAGCAGGGCTCGCGATTTACGACACGATGCAGTACGTTCGCTCACCCGTATCGACCGTTTGCCTGGGTCAGGCCGCCTCGATGGCCGCGTGGATTCTCGCTTCTGGCACGACCGGATTGCGCAAATGCTTGCCCAATAGCCGCATCATGATTCACCAGCCGCTCGGCGGGATTCGCGGTCAGGCGACCGACATCGAAATCCATGCGCGAGAGATCCTGAAACTTCGTGAACAAATGAACACGATCCTGGCCAAGCATACAGGTCAGACCCGTGAACAGATTAAGGAAGACACCGAACGCGATCGCTATCTCTCGGCCGAAGAGGCTAAAGACTACGGGCTGATCGACGACGTGATCCAACCAAAGCTCGCAGAGTAAGACACCAGAAAACACTGCAAATGCGAGTCGCCTAGTCCTTGCCGTAAAAGATGCGGGACGCTAGACTCTCCCAAGCAGGTATATGGTGGATCGCAGGCGAGATGACGGACACGGCAACCTTCAATGTTCTTTCTGCGGAAAGTCCCAGAAGGAAGTAAAAAAGCTCATCGCAGGGCCGACGGTCTACATTTGCGACGAGTGCATCGGGCTGTGTAACGACATCATCGCGGAGGAAGTCGAGCGCGAAGAGTCGCTCACGACGACCGCCCCACTTCCGAAGCCCGCCGAGATCAAAACCATCCTCGATGAGTACGTGATCGGGCAGGAGCGCGCGAAGAAGATTCTCTCCGTTGCGGTCCACAACCACTACAAGCGAATCGACTCCAAGGTCAGTGCAGACGACGTCGAGCTCCAGAAGTCGAACATCCTGCTGCTTGGTCCTACCGGCTCCGGCAAGACCCTCCTAGCACAAACTCTGGCGCGCATTCTCAACGTGCCGTTTGCCATCGCCGACGCCACGACGCTAACCGAGGCAGGCTACGTCGGCGAGGATGTCGAAAACATCATCGTCCAGCTTCTGCAGAACGCGGACCACGACGTGGAGCGAGCACAGCGGGGCATCGTCTACATCGACGAGATCGACAAGGTTGCGCGAAAGGGCGACAACCCCTCCATCACCCGCGACGTCAGCGGTGAAGGTGTGCAGCAGGCTCTCTTGAAGATCATCGAGGGCACGGTGGCCAACGTGCCACCCAAGGGCGGGCGCAAGCACCCGCAGCAAGACTTTCTGCAGATCGACACCGGGAACATCTTGTTCATCTGCGGCGGCGCGTTCGTCGGGCTAGATGAAGTCATCGAGCGACGCATCGGCGAACGGACGCTTGGTTTCGGTGCAGACATCCCGTCGCGCAAAGACAAGAAGATCGGCGAGCTTCTCGAGCGCATCGAGCCGGAGGATTTGCTCCGCGCGGGGCTAATTCCGGAGTTCATCGGCCGATTGCCGGTCATTGCCACCCTGCATGAGCTCAATGAAGCGGCGCTCGTCGACATCCTGACCAAGCCGAAAAACGCGCTGGTCAAGCAGTACCAAAAGCTTTTCGAGATGGATGGTGTGAAGCTAAAGTTTGCCCAGGGCGCGCTACATGCCGTGGCCCGCGAGGCGCTGAAGCGAAACGCCGGCGCTCGAGGCCTCCGTGCCATCATGGAAAAGTCGATGCTCGACATCATGTACGACGTGCCGTCCCAGGCAGACATCCGGGAAGTCGTCGTCAGCGAGGAAGTGATCGTCTCGGGTGAGACGCCGCTCATCGTCTACGAAAAGGAAGAGGCGGAGCTCGCCTAGTGCGGCCCCGTCCATCGACCCCCGCCACGTGCGGAGCAAAGTAGACTGATGTTCTTTCACCGAAACGACAACGACGATCCAAACGCTGGTGCCGGCGAGCCCGGCGGCGAAACCTTTCCCCTTCTTCCCTTGCGGGACATCATCGTGTTCCCGCACATGGTGGTGCCTCTGTTCGTAGGCCGCGAGAAGTCGATCAACGCGCTCGAAGAGGCGATGAGCCAGCACAAAGAAATTCTGCTGGCCGCGCAGAAGAAGGCCAAGACCAACGACCCGAGCCCTGAGGACATCTTCGAGGTCGGGACCATCGGCACGATCATTCAGTTGCTGCGTCTTCCGGACGGCACGGTGAAAGTTCTCGTCGAAGGCAAACGGCGCGCATGCATCACGCAGTTCGTGCCTAACGACGAGTTCTTCCTCTGTAGGGTCGAGCCGGTGGAAGAGATCTACTCGGCCAATGTCGAGATTGAAGCGCTGATTCGTTCGGTGCAGTCGGCGTTCGACGTCTACGCGAAGCTCAACAAGCGCATTGCGCCTGAAATGCTGATGACCGTGCAAACGATCGACGACCCCTCGAAGCTTGCAGACACGGTCGTCGTGCACCTCACGAGCATCAAGCTCTCGGACCGCCAAGAGATTTTGGAGACCGTCGACCCGGCGAAGCGCTTGGAGCGTTTGTTCCAACTGATGAACGCCGAAATCGAAATCCTCCAGGTCGAAAAGAAGATCCGCTCCCGCGTCAAGAAGCAAATGGAGAAGACGCAAAAGGAGTACTACCTGAATGAGCAAATGCAGGCCATTCAGAAGGAGCTCGGCGAGCGCGACGAGTTCAAGAGCGAGATTCAAGAGCTCGAGGC